>Ga0153980_1000029_pt1 | contig 182329 bp, 177 predicted proteins | sample TSGA064MetaG_FD_104722 | JGI IMG/M metagenome (GOLD analysis project Ga0153980, IMG submission 104722) | Attine ant fungus gardens microbial communities from Georgia, USA - TSGA064 MetaG | ecosystem: Host-associated > Fungi > Mycelium > Unclassified | place: USA: Georgia, Magnolia Springs... | reverse complement strand
GGATTATAGATAGACCAAAAGATCTCGCGTGACGCACCCGGAGCACATAAAGTCCCTTGCGCGTTGAACGTGATTGATCCCTTTCCATTTCCAATAAAATTCCATGAACTACCAACAAAACACTCCGCTGGAGCTTCTTCAAAGACGCTTTTAATGGTAAACGTAGAAGGTAAATTTTCTCTATCGATTGAATTCAGTGTCCAAGTTCCTTTCACAGCAGATTTCCAATCTGAGGCACTAGGTCCCGAAGCCGCACTTGTATTGGAAGAACCATTACCAGGATTTCCAGATGATGTACCTTGCTTTTGTGCACCACAAGAGAATAAGGACACCGTAGCAAAAATAGTTGCTAATGATAAAACGAATCGATTCATATGTCTAAATTTTAATTTCAAATTGTATTTTTGGAGTAAATTAATCCACAAATCATGAAGATTACAGCCAAAAATCATACCATAAGCAAAATAATTGCAAAAACTCTTTTGAGGTTATTCATTATTCTCCTGGCCTTCGCCACCTATCCTCTTTTTCTGGGGCAGGAAGCTAAGGCAAAATTAAGTCAAATCAGCCTCGCTTTCACAAATAAGGTTTCTTTCATCGCCCCTATCTTACTATTTTGCTTTATCGTCGGATTAATGATTGCTGTGCTAAAACACAAATATAATAGAATTGACCTAAATTGGCTATTTTCTCTTGCGACAATATTCGGCATTTTATATTTGATATTATTGTATTCAAGAATTTACCCAACTATCGCTTAGGTGCAATTGCACAATTCGACAAAGTTCCTAACTTTGAATTTTCCAAAATCGCCAATATAGTTGATTAAGATTGGAAAAATAAACTTCTATGGACAAAAAAAAAGGTTTTAAGATCCTAAAAAACATACTAAAGATTGTCGTTACTGTTGGAGCCTTATACTGGGTTTTCAGCAAAGTTTCACTAAAAGATCTCAAGGAAGCGGTAATTAATTCAAATCCAATCTTTTTATTTTTAGCATTATTAGCTTATAGTGCCTCGATTTTTATATCTTCTTCACGCTTATTAACCTTTTTAAGGGCAATTGGTTTGGATGTTTCCGAAAAATATAATTTGAAGCTCTACCAGCTGGGGCTATTCTACAACCTCATTCTACCGGGTGGAGTAGGTGGGGATGGGTACAAGATCTTCTTTCTTCGAAAAAGATTCAGTATTAAAGGCCGGAAATTATTTACGGCATTATTCTTAGACAGGCTAAGTGGCATATGGGCCTTGTGCTTAATTATTTCCGCTTTAATTACCTACATGCCACAACTGGGAATTCCAAATTACCTGACGATCATTTTGTTTATATTAGGCAGTGTACTTTACTATTTTATCGTCACAAAATTTTTCAAGGAATACAAGTCCACGTTTCTAAAAGCACACCTAAAAGCGATAGGTGTACAGTCCATGCAAGTGATCGCAGCGATTTTAATTCTTTATGCGTTAGGATTTAACGGAAAATTCTCCCCTTACCTATTTCTATTTTTGGCCTCTTCGTTAGTCTCTATTATTCCTTTCTCTGTGGGAGGATTGGGTATGCGTGAACTTGTGATCATGTGGGGAGCAGGCATATTTCAGGTTGACTCACACAATGCGGTATTGATCACATTGTTGTTTTATATTATCTCGGCGATGGTCGCACTCTCCGGAATTTATTTTATCTTCAATCCCAAAGCAATCGGAGAAGATAAGCTGCCTTCTGTTGAAGAAGTTGAACAAAGTCAAAAATTAGAAGAATAAACATGGCTAATATTATTATTACCGGAGCGAGCAGCGGTGTTGGGTTTGAAGCTGTACTTGATTTGACCTCAAAAAAGGACAACAAGGTTATCGCATTGGCCCGATCTGCAGACAAATTGAGAAAACTTCATGAAATCGCAAATCAGCTCAATTATGATGGGGGCACACTCTTCCCCGCACAGTTTGATATCGTCTATGATGACTATGCAACGCTAATTCCTTTTATCCAATCGAAATTTGACAGGGTTGACATCTTGATCAACAATGCCGGGGCATTAATTAATAAACCATTCATGGAGACCAGTGGGCAGGATTTTGCGGAAATGCTTCAGACAAATATTATGGGGCATGTCAATATGATTCAGCATGTTGTTCCATTCATGCGTGAAGGTTCCCACATTGTGAACATCAGCAGCATGGGCGGCTTTCAAGGCTCAATGAAATTTCCTGGGCTTTCAGCCTATTCCACTAGTAAAGGCGCGTTGGCTATTTTAACAGAATGTCTCGCTGAAGAATTTAAGGATAAAGGCATTAAGGTCAACTGTTTAGCCCTGGGATCGTCACAAACCGAAATGTTTGAGGCAGCTTTTCCGGGAATGGAAGCGGGTACATTAGCCTTCGAAATGGGTCGATATATTGCGGAGTTTGCGCAGAATGGACACCAGTATTTCAATGGAAAAATTCTACCTGTCGCTAATACTACACCATAATAGAGAGCTTAAAGGCAACAGGTTGTTGCTGATCATTATCATCGAAATATACATTTATAAATTCCGGTTATACAGCCTTGAACATGTATAGCCGGAATTTAATTTTTTCGCTGATTTCAGAAACTTATGTTAGGGTGCCAAAAGCGAATACCGTAACGACCAAATTTAAGATTCGATTATTTTGTTTTCAATTTAAGCCACTTTGTAAGATCATCCATCAGCTGTTCATTGAAACTTTCTGGATTTTCAAAATATTCCTCAATTTTTCCTGTCTGCGCGTTTTGAAAGAGGTGATTTAAATTTGGGTAGTCTTTAATCGTGACATCCGTAGTATTTAAATGCAGGCGTTGAAGCGCATAGATATTTTCATTTGCAGGAACCTGAATATCCTTTCCTCCAAATGAAGCGAAAATAGGCACTGTCACTTGCTTCAGGTAGTAGCCAGGATCGATACGGAGAAAAGTCTTGAACCATGGGATCAACATCGGGCTCAATTTGACTTTCATATCTGATGTTAATGCATTTCCATTGTTTTGACGGATAAGTTCTTTTTCCAATGATTCTGCCAAAACCTTTGGTGGCTCCTCCTGTAGCAGAATGTCATATAGCTTTCTGTTATTGCCCTTATTTATTTCCAGTGCCGGTTCAGATAATCCAGCCACTTTCCCCAGAGCATAGCTCTGCAGAATCAATAAGGAATCACCTTTGAGGACGGGTCCGGACAACAGGGCGATATAATCGACTTTATTGTTTTCCGCAGCGACCATTTCAGCGATCAAGGCTCCTTCACTATGACCGATAATACCTATTTTTTCTGCTTTGACCATCTGTTGCCTGCTCAGAAAATCCACGGCCGCATTGGCATCCGAAGCAAAATCAACTGTCGTAGCCAAGTTGACCTCTCCTTTAGAGCCACCGATACCGCGATCATCATAACGCAGCACCGCAAAACCATTTTTACTGAGGTGATCCGCCAATATTTTAAATGGCCGATGCCCGAAAACTTCTGAATCTCTATTTTGTTGCCCACTTCCATTAACCAGGATGACAGCCGGAAAAGCCCCTCCCCCTTTAGGGTAAGTAAGCGTTCCCGCTAAAGTAGCATTTCCTTTCACATTTTGAAACGTAACCTCCTGTTCAACGTAATCGTAGGGAGGAAAGACGTCCTGTTTACGGGAAAGTCCACTTTGGTCACTTTCACTCCGCACCAATATCATCGCTGACTCAAAACTCCCCTGCTTCATCACTCCCTTCATCACATCTTTATCCCGATCCAGATAACCTGCATAAAACAGACCTATCGCTTTGACATCCATAGTTATCGAGTCCTTGTTCACTTTTATAGTATTAATCGGAAACTTCAGCGAGGTCTGCATCGGACTTTCAAAAGTTCCTATCCAATTATCGTTACTATCCTGTTTTAGATTAAATACCAAAAGTAATTTCTGCCCAGACACGCTCACCTCACCTTTCCATGAACCATCAAAGGTCTGTGCATTTGCACATGAGTACTGCAAACAGATCAAAAATAAATAGAGAATTTTCTTCATCATTTCCTTGCTATCAAAAATAAAACTGTATACCTAAATCAAGCATAAAATATAATGCCACAAACAATATGCTTATCCAAATCTTTTTATTGTTTACAGCAACATTCATTCCTTTGACCAATAAATAAAACTGATAAAATAGGAGAAATAGCGCCAATATCCCAAATACTCCAAATAATATCATCTGACCTTTATCTATACTAGATAAGGTATGGTCACCATTTTTTAAAGCTTTATCTATCTCATTGGTAAACTTGTCTTGATTGATTAACTTGCTCAAGAGCAACATTAGATAAAGCGGAAATGGTGCAATCAGCATCACATTCAATACGTCGATAATTCTGGTCTTATTGTTTAGGATGATACCCATTACATAGAATAGAATGAAAGGAGCTAAAACCATATAAAGATGGACTTTCAACACAGCAAGTAAAGATACGGCTTCCTCGGGATGATAGAAATGCATAAAGCCGTTAAACTGCTCCCCCGACAGGTAGACCAGATAGCTTGATAACAGGAAACCAACGATACCTACCAAAAACAATGACCGTTCCTTAAAATCCAAAAATGGATTTAGAAATAGATTTCTAATTTTCATTGGCGAGTGAATTTAATTTATGAATCAAATCATCCAAAATATTGCGAACAGTTGGGTACGACTTTCCCATCTGGTTGGCCATCTCTTTTAAGCTACCCGAATACTTAAGAAAATTGAGGACAAACTCCTGCTCTTCAATTGTCAATTGCATCAGCAAGGGTAAGGTAAACTTACCGACAACTTCTGTGTCACAGGAATCGCAGATCAACTTAGCGACCTTCAATTTCGCATCACAACACGGGCAATTTACTGGTATCTTTTTCATTTTAAAAAACAAAAATTAACATTATTAAATATAATATTAATTTTATTAAAATAAAACACAATATTATCAATATTTTCCAAAAATCGTTGCTTAATGATATATTTGTAAACAATAAATAAAGCGTATGAAAAAGTTTTTAGGCTATATCCTATCTATTATATTTTGGTTCTGTTTTGGCTTATCCCTGATTATATTTCATCCCATCCAATGGCTATGCCTACAATTAGGTGGTTATAAAGCGCATAAAAAAAGTGTTGACCTATTAAATGCATGCTTGGTAGCATCTTATTATACATTATTTAATAGGGTTACTTTTATCGATAACAAATCAATCCCTTTGGGACAACCGATTATTTTCGTTGCTAATCATCAAAGTACCTTTGATATCCCGCCACTGATCTATTTTCTGCGAAGGTTTCATGGAAAATTTATCTCAAAAATTGAATTAGCCAGTGGCATACCCAGTATTTCATTCAACCTAAAACATGGCGGGGCAGCCAATATTGATCGTAATGACCCCAAACAATCCATAGCTGAGATTCTCAAACTTGCCAACAATATGAAAACAAAGAATTGGTCAGCCTTTATCTTTCCAGAGGGGACTCGATCAAAAACAGGTAAAATGAAAGCTTTTCACATTGGCGGTATTGCAACATTGTTGAAGAAAAATCCAAATGCGTTAGTCGTCCCGATTGCAATCAAAGGATCCTACGAAATGGTACAATATGGGATGTATCCACTGACTCCTTTTTTACATATGACATGGGAGGTACTGGAACCTTTGGATACAACAGATAAAAATATCGAGGAAATCGTAAAATTAGCAGAAGAAACGATTAAGCGAAAAGTGGAAAATTAACATAGTTTTATTTGACTTGCCTACCCTTCCAATCGTATTTTCCAATGTTTCCCAATATTCCAATATAAGCTAAGTATAAAATATGGGCTAGACTCAATATCGGGAGATACCAAAGTAAGGTAGTGCGTTTCGCAAAATTCGTTAAAGGCTGAATAAACAAAAATTCAACTGTTATTTTAAGGAGCAATGCAAAGAGGACAACCCAGCCTAGCGTTTTGACACCAGCAATTGATAGTACAGCTGCGACCAATAAAAACACATTAAACAGCCAAATAGCAATTCCTAAGGCAATGACGCCTTTATTCTTATACTTGGTACTCTTGGATGCCCAACGTCTTCTTTGGCTGATAAATGATCCAAGATCAGGCTTGGCGTCCGTATACACAATAGCATCTTGTGATTTACAAAAAGCAATTCGTTCGGGATACTTCTCAGCCACCTTATGCAAAAATAACTCATCGTCCCCCGAGGCAAGTTCATCGATACCTTTAAACCCACCCATTTGTTTAAATATATCTTTTCGGTAAGCTAAGTTCGCTCCATTACAGGTTGTTGGTTTTCTATTGCCAATTCCCGCTGCTCCAAGACCTATGAGATATAGAAATTCCAGTGTCTGCAAGCGTTCGAAAAAGCTTTTTTCCTCTGAATACAGCACTGGAGAAGAAAGCAAATAAACATCTTCCTTTTCAAAGGTCCCGATCACGGTAGTTAGCCAATTTGGTCCCATCCGGCAGTCCGCGTCAGTCGTTATAACAATTTCCCCCTTACAGCAGTCAATCGCCCTCGAAATTGCCAGCTTCTTATAGGAATTCATTCGGCCATTCTCATTTAACTGAATCAACTTGACTCCACTTTCTATATATTCTTTAACAATCGCGGAGGTATTGTCATCCGAATGGTCATCAATAATAATAAGTTCAAGAAGCTCTTTTGGAAAATTTTGATTTAATATAGATTCAATCGTTCTCCGGATATTTAATTCTTCATTACGGGCAGCAATAATTACAGATACGGTTTTGGTAGAAACTAATTTACCAGGAGGTGGCTGGATGGTAGCCCAACCTTTCCGCATCCATAATACGAGAATAGCGTACACACAGGCAAAACTGATCAATAAATAGCTAAGAATTTGTATCACCGAAAAAATTTATCTTAAAAACAAAAATAGAACCAAATATTGCCGGGAGAATTAAATTGACAAACCAAATACATGATACAATAGCCATCACTGCAATCTCCTGCGTTGTAATATAGCTATAAAGATTACTTGCTACAAAACTCCGCACACTAAAATCAAAAATATCCAAAGTAGGCAATGCAGCCTGAACGAAAAAGAGGATAAAAATCATCAAGATCATAGATAGAAGAGGCAACTCAGGTAATGTCAATTTCATCAAAATAATATATTGTGAAGTAAAAATGATGAATCTAGCCAATGAATTTAGCAAAACAATACAGAGCTCACGTGCCGAATAATGTTCAAGGACTTCAAAAAAAGGCTTGATTTTAGTCAAAAACTTAATTCGGCCCACAAGCATATCCACCCATCTCACATTAAAATACAATATCACAAATCCGGTAGCATAAATAATAGCCAGCAACCAAACACCAAATTGAACAGATAATGGCGTAGATAAGAAATTACAGATAAACCAAGCTATGCTCAGTGATCCAGCGACACTTGTCAATACCAATTGGGCAAATAAACCGACCCCCATGGCAACAGCTCCCTTAGCTCTATTTTGGGGCTTCAGAAACAATACCCGTCCCCCATATTCGCCAATCCTATTCGGGGTAAAAATCGCCCATGTAAGTCCACAAAAAACGGATTGAAATGCTTTCCAAAAGGAGATATGCTCCAGTTTGGATGCTAGATAGCGCCATTTAACAACCTCCAGAAGCCAGTTTACGAGCATCAAAACAACAATCAAAACCAGTGTCCATACAACTGAATGTTGCTCCAATCCAGTGATTAGCGTCTTAAACTTACCGATATTGCTCTTATCAGATACCTTAACGATAATGTACCATGTCGCAAGTACAAAAACCAGTATCTTCAATAAAAGACTGATGTATTTTTTTTGTCTCCCAGTCAACTTTTGATAATTAGAGAGCAATGTTACTAAATTTTAGCCAAATGATTAAGTTTTGTACACATCAATCCACTTATAAAGAGCAAAATTTGTAATATTGTACATGCAGAAGGAAAAGGCGAAAGAAAGAATTATTCTAGGGATCGACCCCGGTACAGTAGTGCTTGGGTATGGAATTATCAGAGAAGTCGGTAATACAATATCCCTGATTTCAATGGGTGTGATCAAAATGGGGCATCTCGATGACCATGCATTGAAACTGCAACGCATCTTCAAAAAGACCTCTGCATTAATGCAAGAATACAATCCGGATTGCGTTGCCCTAGAGTCGCCCTTCTATGGCAAAAATATTCAGGTCATGCTGAAACTAGGAAGGGCGCAGGGCGTTGCTATGGCGGCAGCACTGGCACAGGATATTCCGATCTTTGAATATTCACCCAGAAAAATAAAGCAATCCGTCACCGGAAATGGAAATGCAACGAAAGAACAGGTTTCTGCCATGCTCAAAAACCTATTAAAGTTTGAAGAAACGCCCCAATTTCTAGATGCAACAGATGGGCTGGCAATTGCTGTTTGCCATTCATTTCAAAAAAACAGCACCGCTGGCAGCGGAAAATCCTATTCAGGCTGGTCCTCTTTTATCAAAGACAATAAAGACCGAATCAAATAATTACATCTGCACCTGTCGAATCACATTTTTCACATTTAATTCGACAATATCAGTCATTGTCTTACATTTCAAATACGAATTATTTTGGTAAAACTCTGCATAACCTTCGCGCAGTTGTTTTATGTTTTCGGGTGTTGAAAGGATTTGAGTCTGCGAAGCATCCCGAAGATCAGCAATTCGGTGCCGTTCACTCCGCACCCTGTGCACGATCGAAGAACGTTCCTCCTGTTGGTATTGTAGCACCGTTTTTTCTGTCAAATGCTCCATGGCGAGCTTGACGTAGGGATAATTCTCTTTAAAAAACTGCGGCATATACACTTTAGGGTTTCCCTCATAAAATTGCTGGTCAAAATCAATGGCCCTGATCCTAAACTGAAAGTCATCAAAATCAGGTGTAATCTGCATAACAAAATTATAGGCACGCATATCTCCCAGCAGCGTGATAATACAACGTTCGTTAAACTTAACGAATTCCTTTGAAATACGTGTCAAATTGTAATCCGGCGTAAACATCCTCGTTTGCGAAAATATATCACCGGGAATACCAACAATATGTTCTTCAACCAGTGTGTCCTGATCCACCATATAATTGACCTGATTTGGAGATAATATTTCCTCCAGCTCTAAACCATATATCCGGGATGCATCCGCCTGCTTGATATAAAAATAATCGTAGACGTCATTCAGCCGGTTTACAATACGAATCCGAAAAGGTCTCGTATTACCAAAACCACAATACTCCACACGGTCGATATATTTGTGTTGTACAATCCGTGTATTACCCGAAGCTTTGAGCTTAGCATAAATTACTTTTAACCCGTCGTATAGCTGATCAATGAGATATTGGGGATAAAGTGGAGTTTCCCAAAAAGTATCATTACCAAATTTATCCATGACCGGTACCTTCTCTGTAAAATTCAATAAATCCTTATAACCAATGGGCAGTTTTTCATCCCGTTGATATAGTTTAAGATATTTATGAAGCCCTTCCCCTACCTCAAAGATCGGCTTCTTCCTCGAAATCTTTACATCTTGAACTTCTTCCATCTTTATTTTAGTATTGAGACCTTGCTCTGACATGCCCTGCAGTTTACTTATTTGTCTTTGATCATTGTGACACCTTAAGAGATCCTTAATCACACCAATATCCTCGTATTTCCTCCCAACTTTGATAATAAGATAACGAAACAATCTGATAACCTTACAATAAAATCACCTCTAAAACAATTATAAGCACTTTCAATCAAAAACATATAACATTATCAATATCAATAAGTATTTTTTATTAAATTTACATCTATAAACCGAAAATTCTTAGTAATTTTGAAATAAATTTAATTATTTTAGCTATTGGTCAGATTTTAATGTATGACCAATGAATGAAACACAAAACCCATTGTTAATGGAAAATCAATATGCAAACTATGATCTAGACAATTTGGATATCCAAATCCTGTCTATTCTAATGAACGATGCTTCTATTCCTTATACCGAAATTGCAAAAAAGCTAATCGTATCAGGTGGTACCATCCACGTTAGAATGAAGAAGATGGAAGAGTTAGGTATCATCAGAGGTTCAAATCTTATTATCAATCCCCAAAAAGTTGGATTTGACATCACTGCCTTTCTCGGTATTTATCTAGAAAAAGGTTCACAATATGCAGATGCGGTAGATAAGTTGAAAGAAATCAAAGAAGTGGTTGAGTTACATTATTGTACGGGCCAATACAGTATTTTTGCAAAAATTATCTGTAGGGACACTGTCCACCTCAGAAAAGTATTGAACGAAGATATCCAATCTGTGCCCGGAATTCAGCGTACAGAAACGATTATCTCCCTTGAAGAAAGTATTAAGCGTCAGATCAGCTTAGTCTAGTATAAAAAAAGCTTCCAACAGTTGGAAGCTTTTTTTATACGATCTCTTGTAACATAGCTATATACAAACCTATTCCTTCTCGAATTTCATCAATATAAATAAATTCATCAGCCATGTGCGATCTTGCACTGTCTCCGGGCCCCAGTTTCAAGGAAGGTACCGGAATAAGTGCCTGATCACTCATCGTCGGAGATCCATATAGTTTACGACCAAGTTTTATTCCGGCCTGGACGATAGGATGTTCCTCTGAAATAGCAGAAGATTTTAAACGAGTAGATCGGGCCGAAACTTCTGAAGTAACGTGAGATTTGATGATCGCGAGTGTTTCTTCATTCGTATAAGCATCAGTTGTCCGTACATCAACTACAAAACTACAATTGGCTGGCACTACATTATGCTGCGATCCTGCTTGAATCATTGTCACGGACATTTTTATCGGGCCTAACGTAGTTGATGTTTTTTCAAAAGCATAGTCCTTAAACCACTGAATATCTTTAATTGCTTTATAAATAGCATTATCACCCTCGTTGCGAGCAGCATGCCCCGCCCCCCCTATTGCATTGCAGTCCAATACCATCAAACCTTTTTCTGCGATAGCTAAATCCATCAGTGTTGGTTCGCCAACAATTGCAAAATCAATCGGTCCGATATCCTCCAAGACCGATTCAATGCCGTTTCTGCCCGATATTTCCTCCTCGGCACTGGCAACCAGACAAAAATTATATTCTAAATCCTTCTCATCATAAAAATACAAGAAAGTGGCGATCAAAGACACCAGACATCCGCCAGCATCATTACTTCCTAAACCGTAGAGTTTTCCATCCTCCTCAGAAGGTGCTAATGGATCACGGGTATAACCCGGATTGGCTTTTACCGTATCATGGTGCGAATTAAGTAAGATAGTTGGTTTATCTAGCACGTAATGCGCATTGTATACCCAAACATTATTCCCCTTTCTAAAGGTTTTAATGAACCGTTCTTTGAAAAATTTCTCAATCAGTTCAGCCGTCAACATTTCTTCCCGACTTAGAGAAGAAAGAGCTATCAACTGTTTCAATAAAACTAAGCTATCTAGGAATAAGCTTTCCTTATCCTTCATGATATAGTCCCCCTGCTTTATCCGCAGACAATTTTATTCCTTTAATAAACGCGGAACTAAAACCATGATGTTCCATTTCATTCAATCCAGCTATGGTACATCCCTTCGGTGAAGTTACTTTATCGATCTCGCCCTCAGGATGCGCATTCGTATGCAACAATAAATCTGCGGCACCCTTAGCCGTTTGAACAGCCATTTTTAGCGCGTCATGTGCATGGAAACCAATCTCAACTCCACCCTGTGATGCCGCTCGTATTGCCCGCAAGAAAAAAGCTATTCCACAAGCACACAAGGCTGTTGCTGAAGTCATCAGATCTTCATTTATAATGACTACTGAACCAACAGTCTCAAACATCTTTTCCACCTCAGCTAGGCTACCTTTCGAAGCATTATCGCTCGCAATACAAGTCATCGACTGAGCGATAGCAATGGCCGTATTTGGCATTGCACGTATTACCGTCGCATCATCACCCAATACCGCTCTCAGGTCAGCACAGGAAACACCAGATACAATGGAGACAAAGATCTGATTTTTCTTATCTATTTCGGGAGCGACTTCAACCAATACCTTTTTTAACTGTTGTGGTAATATAGCGAAGACAATAATATCAGCGTCTTTAACAGCAGCTTTATTATCATTACTTACCGAGAATCCCTGGCTTGCCTCTTCAGCCAAAGCATTCAGATTTCTGCGGGTCAATGTAATATCGGCAGCACTGGCGAACTCGCTTTTTACAAGCCCTTTCGCCAAGGAGAGACCGATATTGCCACTTCCGATAATAGTGACCTTTTTCATAGTTGGGTTTAGATTAGATTACATGATTATTTTAATGTCAAACAGGTACCGAACTGCCCCTGTTGAAACAAGTGCAAATTATTGGCATGACCAATATATACCTCCTGAACACCTTTATTTATTGCATTAAATGCATTTTGCAATTTTGGGATCATACCATCATTGACAATGCCCGATTCTTTAAGATATTCAAATTCCTCGGATTTAATCGTTGGTATTACCGAATTTTCATCGGTCACGTCGCGTAACACTCCATTTTTCTCAAAGCAATAAACCAACGAAGTCTCGTATAGGGACGACAAAGAAACCGCCAAAGAAGATGCAATGGTATCCGCATTGGTATTGAGCAGCTGCCCTAAACCATTATGTGTAATAGCGGAGAATACCGGAACAAAGCCTGCTTCCAGGAATTTTTTTATTGCCAATGTATTCACAGAATCATGCAATAAATCTCCAACAAAACCATAGTCAATATCTTTGACAGGTCTTTTTATAGCCTTAATTACATCACCATCAGCTCCTGTCAAGCCAACAGCATCACATTTTAATTTTTGTAATTTGGCAACGATGGTTTTATTTGTCAATCCAGCATACACCATTGTCACAATACGCAACATACCTTCGTCGGTCACCCTGCGGCCATCAACCATTTGTGCTTGTAAACCAAGCTCACTTGCCAGGCGAGTCGCAATTTTGCCACCGCCATGCACGAGGATTTTCTTCCCGGACAGTGCAGAAAATTTCTCTAAAAAAGAATCTAACAGACCCTCATCATCGATAATATTTCCGCCAATTTTTATAATATTTAATACACTATTAGCCATTACGCAACTTTTCCCAAATAAAAATAGTTTCTCAATAATCAAAAGACCGCTCTTAGACTAGATCTTTCAGCATTCGTTTTAAAACAACCTGTGCCGCCCAGACACGATTACTTGCTTCCTTAATCACCAACGAGTTTGGTCCATCCAAGATCTCAGATGACAATTCCAAATCCCGCCTTACCGGTAAGCAATGCATGACCTTCGCATCATTCGTCAAAGACAGTTTCTCGTTATCCATCATCCAATCCTCATCAACGGTATACACCTCCCCATATTCCTGATAAGATGACCAATTTTTCACATAAACAAAATCAGCATCTTTCAGACTTTCATTTAAATTCGTTGATATTGTCGCCCCCGTCGTAAAATCCTTGCTGAGCTCGTAGCCCATGGGCTGTGCAATGGTAAACTCGACAAGTCCTTCCTCTTGCGCTTTACACATCCATTCCGCAAAAGAATTCGGTACGGCCTGTGGTAAAGCTTTTACATGCGGAGCCCACGCCAACACAACCTTTGGTTTCGCCGTCTTCTTATATTCAGTGATCGTAATGATATCTGTTAAACTTTGCAATGGATGGCGTGTTGCGCTTTCAAGCGAAACAACAGGTACGCCACAATATTTAATAAATTTGTTGAATAGATCCTCGCTGTAATCTTCTTCTCGATCTTTTAACTTCGGAAACGACCGTAGGCCAAGGATATCACAATATTCTCCCATGACGGCTGCTGCCTCACGGATATGTTCAACAGTACTGCCGTTCATCACGACACCGTCCTGTGTCTCCAACGCCCAGCCATCCTTGTCCATGTTCATGACCATTACATTCATACCCAAGTTCATTGCTGCTTTTTGAGTACTCAAACGTGTACGTAAACTAGGATTTAAAAACACAAGACCCAAGGTTTTATGCTTACCAAGATCTTGGTTGTCATAAGGTGCTGCTTTTAGCGCTAACGCCTCTTGAACAACGTCTGCTACACTGGATACGTCTTTTACAGAGAAAAACTTTTTCATCTATATAAATCATTTATGCGAGCCTTTTCTAGGACACAACGTATTGTGCTACCCGCTTTGTTTGTTTATGCTGAAGAAACAATTCAGATCGCTCCACCCTTACACAGAGAAGTCGCCCTTATTATTTCACCTATTATCGTTAAGCGACTACAACCGCTTTTATATGTTCTTTTAATGCCAATAAAAATTGATCAGCATGCTCTTTGGTAATGTTCAATGCTGGAAGTAATCGAATAACATAAGGTTTAGCCTCCCCCGTAAAAATACGATTCTTTAGCAAAAGATCTTTCTTTACATGTGCCAAAGATGCTGGAAGTTCGATTCCGATCATCAATCCTCTGCCTCTTACTTCTACGATCTCTTCAATTTTCTTTAGTTCGTCAATGAGATACTGTCCTACAGCATTTGCATTCTCCATCAAACGATCCTGTTGAATGACCTCCAGAACAGCCAAAGCAGCCGCACAGGCCAGATGGTTACCACCAAAGGTTGTTCCCAGACTACCATGGGAAGCTTTAAACTTAGGAGAGATACTTATTGCCCCGATAGGAAAACCATTACCCATCCCTTTGGCCATAGTATAAATATCCGCGTCTACTCCTGAATAATCCTGTGCATAGAACGAACCTGTCCGACCATAGCCACATTGTACCTCATCAGCAATAAATACTGCATTATATTGGTCACAAAGTGAGCGGATCAATTGAAGAAAGCTAACGGATGCTTCCCTAATTCCACCGACACCTTGGATACTTTCGATAATAACAGAAGAAATTTCAGTACCACAAGCTGAAAACGCCTCCTTTAGTGCATCTTCATCATTGAAAGGAAGAAAAACTACATTCTCTGTTTCGTTAATAGGTGCAACAATGCTAGGGTTGTCCGTCGCAGCTACAGCCAATGACGTTCTACCGTGGAAAGATTTAGAGAATGCGATTACTTTCTTTCGCTTATTATAAAAAGAAGCAAGCTTCAATGCATTTTCATTCGCTTCTGCGCCCGAATTGCAAAGGAATAAATCGTAATCACCCTTACCAGATACTTCGCCAAGCAATCGCGCGAGTTCACGCTGAATTGGAATTTCAACAGAATTAGAATAGAATCCGATACGATTCAACTGCTCTGTAATACGTTGTACATAGTGTGGATGCGTGTGTCCGATCGATATCACGGCATGGCCACCATACAAGTCCAAATAAGCATTTCCTTCGGCATCCCACACCGTAGATCCATTAGCTTTAACTATGTTAATGGGATTAATGGGATAAACATCAAATGGTTTCATCTTAATGAATTATAGATTGATAAACGAAATAGCTTGAAATAGAAAAAGCTATCAGATTTTTAGCATTACAAATATATCAGTTATAACGGTAGGAATGGTCATAAAATAAAAAAAGTCCTCTTAAAAAGAGGACTTTTTCTATTATAACGGGAACAATATTATTCTCCGTCAACTTTTTCTTCACCTTCTACTTCAGCTTTTACTTCCGCAGGAGCTTCAGTTTCAGCAGGAGCAGCAGCTTTTTTAGCACCACCACGACGACGAGTAGTTTTCTTCTCAGCAGCAGCAGCTTTTTTACCGTAGATTTCGTTGTAATCAACCAACTCGATGAAAGCCATTTCTGCGTTATCACCTAAACGGTTTTCCATTTTGATGATACGAGTATAACCACCTGGACGGTTAGCTACTTTTTCAGAAATTTCGCGGAATAAGATAGAAACTGCGTCTTTATCTTTCAAATAAGCGAATACTGTACGACGAGAGTGTGTTGTGTCGTTTTTAGATTTAGTAATCAAAGGCTCTACATACGTACGCAATGCTTTAGCTTTAGCCAAAGTAGTTGTGATACGTTTGTGTAGGATTAAAGATGTTGCCATGTTAGCCAACATTGCTTTTCTATGGCTATCTGTACGGCCTAAGTGATTGACTTTTTTTCCGTGTCTCATTTTGATTTTATTATACTATATATACCGTTCTTGCTTTACTTAAACTGCCAGACATTTCATAGGCAACTGCCCATCTTGCTCAGCAATCAGCTTCAAGAGGAATTACATATAGTGGTCGCTTAATAAATTATTATTCTTCGTCTAATTTATATTTTGCCAAGTTCATTCCGAATGATAAACCTTTCGATTTAACCAATTCCTGGATTTCGCTTAACGATTTTTTACCGAAGTTTCTGAATTTCAACATATCAGCTACGTCGTAAGTTACCAACTCAGCTAATGTGCGAATATCAGCAGCTTTCAAACAATTCAATGCACGCACTGAAAGGTCAAGATCTACTAATTCTGTTTTCAAAATCTTACGCATGTGCAAGATTTCCTCATCTACGACTTTAGTTTCCTCTTTTGTTTGCGACTCAAGCAGCATATTCTCATCAGAGAATAAGATAAAGTGTTGAATTAAGATCTTAGCAGCCTCTTTTAAAGCTTCTTCGGGGTGAATTGAGCCATCTGTAGAGATATCCAACAACAATTTCTCGTAGTCAGTTTTTTGCTCTACACGGTAATTCTCAATGGTATATTTAACATTCTTGATCGGAGTAAAGATCGAATCGATAGCGATAACACCTACCGGCGCATCAGTCACTTTATTCTCATCTGCATTTACATATCCACGACCTTTAGCAATACTCAATTCCAATTCAATTGTCACTGCGTTATCCATGTTACAGATTACTAAGTCTGGATTTAAGACAGTAAAGTTATTAGAGAATTTTGTGATATCACCAGCTAAGAATTGTTCTTGACCATTGATTACTACAAATACCTTTTCGTTGTCGCCAATCTCACCTGTTTTTTTGAAACGGATCTGTTTCAAGTTCAAGATAATTTCAGTTACGTCTTCAACAACACCTTTGATCGTTGAAAATTCGTGCGAAACGCCAGAAAACCTTATCGACGTAATTGCATATCCTTCTAACGAGGACAATAGAATACGGCGCAAAGCATTACCAATGGTTACACCAAAACCAGGCTCCAATGGACGAAATTCAAACGTACCATCAAAATCCGTAGATTTTTGCATGATAACTTTATCCGGTCTTTGAAATGCTAAAATTGCCATTTATTTTCTTTTAATGTTTTATTTGTAATAATAATTGTAATACAACAGAAAGATGCATACCCCAAAACTGGACTATGCATACTTCTATTTTATTTATTATTTAGAGTATAACTCAACGATTAAGTTCTCTTTAATGTTTTCAGGAATATCAGATCTTTCTGGATAGCTTAAGAAAGTACCTGTCAATTCTTTCGCATTCCACTCTAACCAAGAAAATTTATTTACAGTACGACCTGCAACTGAATTTGTGATGGCTTCAAGTGTTTGAGAACGTTCACGAACTGCTATAACGTCACCTGGACGCAAGCTATATGATGGAATGTTAACAACACTTCCGTTAACAGTAATGTGTTTGTGAGATACCAACTGACGAGCAGCGGCACGAGAAGTAGCGATACCAAGACGGTAAACTACATTATCCAAGCGAGCTTCTAATAATTTCAAGAAGATCTCACCTGTAATACCTTGTTTAGAGGCAGCCTTAACAAATAAGTTTGCGAACTGGCGCTCCAATACACCATAAGTGTATTTTGCTTTTTGTTTTTCTAACAACTGAATAGCATATTCAGATTGTTTACCTCTGCGTTTAGAAGCTCCATGTTGTCCAGGAGGGTAATTTTTCTTTTCTAACGCTTTATCTGGGCCGAAGATCGGCTCTCTAAATTTACGGGCAATTTTGGACTTAGGTCCTGTATATCTAGCCATTTTCTTTTACAATTAAAGTATCTATCAGCCTATAGCCAATGAATCTTATCTTTAAATTAATTAAACTCTTCTGCGTTTTGGAGGACGACAACCGTTGTGAGGAAGTGGAGTGATATCTTTGATAGTAGTCACATCGATTCCTACAGTTTGTAAAGTTCTGATTGCAGATTCGCGACCAGCACCAGGTCCTTTAACAAACACTTCAACTTTGCGTAAACCCAAATCATGAGCAACTTTTCCACAATCTTGTGCAGCCTGACCAGCAGCGTATGGCGTGTTCTTTTTAGAACCACGGAAACCCATTTTACCAGCACTAGACCAAGAAATAGTTTGTCCTTGATTGTTAGTCAAAGTTACAATGATATTGTTAAACGTTGCGTTAATGTGAGCCTGACCTACAGGTTCGATAACAACGATACGCTTTTTTGCAGCTTTTTTAGTTTTAGCCATTTCTTATTTATTATTTAGTAGCTTTTTTCTTGTTTGCAACTGTCTTACGTTTACCTTTACGAGTACGTGAGTTGTTTTTAGTACGTTGACCACGAACTGGTAAGTGTTTACGGTGACGCAATCCACGGTAACAACCGATATCCATTAAACGTTTAATGTTCAATTGGATCTCTGAACGTAATGCACCTTCTACTTTCAATTCATCGTTGATGATGCTACGAATTGCTGCCAATTGATCATCATTCCACTCTTGTACCTTCACATCTTCGCTGATACCAGCTTTTTCCAAGATATATTGAGCTCTTGTACGACCGATACCAAAAATATAGGTAAGGCCGATCACACCTCTTTTGTTTTTAGGTAAATCAATACCTGCTATCCTTGCCATATAATATTAAGCTATTATTTTTTTAATGAATTAACCCTGACGTTGTTTGAACTTAGGGTTCTTTTTGTTGATTACAAAAACTTTACCTTTACGACGGATGATCTTACAGTCCGCGCTACGTTTTTTTATTGATGCTCTTACTTTCATGATATTTATTTTTTCAAAAGCTTGCGCTAATTAAAAGGCTTACGACTATTTATAGCGGTAAGTAATCCTTCCCTTAGTCAAATCATACGGAGACATTTCCAATTTAACTTTATCCCCAGGTAAAATTTTGATATAGTGCATACGCATTTTACCAGAAATATGGGCAATGATTTCATGTCCATTTTCCAATTCTACCCTAAACATAGCATTAGAAAGTGCCTCTCTAATTATACCGTCTTGTTCTATTGAGGCTTGTTTAGCCATATATTCTCGATTAAATTTAATTTAAAAGCCTGCGAACAGGAGTGCAAAGATAAATAAAAATAATTGAAAACCAACTACTTTTTGTTCAAAACTTTCTCTACATGTTCGAATGTCAGCAACACATCTGGTTCTCCTTTTCGGATAGCAACCATCTGTTCAAAGTGCGCCGATAACTTCCCATCTACTGTACTTACTGTCCAACCATCGTCCCAAAAACGAACACCTGCGCGCCCCGCATTGATCATTGGCTCGATACAAATGACCAAACCTTCTTCCAACTTTGGCCCTGCACCACGTTTTCCATAATTCGGAACTTCTGGTTTTTCATGTAAATGATATCCAACGCCATGTCCGACCAGTTCGCGCACAATTCCGAAACCGAATTTGCTCACGTACTCCTGGACCGCAGAGGAAATATCCCCGACACGTTTACCGGCCACAGCCTGTTCAACACCTTTGTACAATGATTCCTTTGTGACATCCAACAACAATTGCGCTTCCTCAGAAATCTCACCGACACCGAAAGTGTAAGCTGAATCACTGATAAAACCATTCAAATTGACACCTCCATCGACCGAAACAAGATCACCATCTTTAATTTCATAATCGCTAGGAAAACCGTGTACAATCTGATCGTTGACAGAGATACACAAAGAGTATGGAAATCCATGATAATTTAAGAACGCCGGCGTACCGCCATTATCATGAATATACTCATAAGCTAATTTATCAAGAGATATAGTTTTTACCCCAGGCTTAATCACTTTTGCGATTTCACCAAGCAATTGCGAAAGCACATCTGCTGACTTCCGCAATTGCTCTATATCATCTGCTGACTTATAAAATACTTTAGACATCTAAAGAAATTAAATTGCCGAATGATCCATTCCCTCAACAGACGCGGCCGAACGACCTTTAATACGACCTGTTTTCATCAATCCATCGTAATGACGCATCAACAAATGAGATTCGATCTGTTGCAAAGTATCCAACACCACACCTACTAAAATCAATAATGACGTACCTCCGTAGAAGTGCGCAAATTGATTATTAATACCAAACAAACTTGCAATAGCAGGTAGAATAGCAATAATCGCTAAGAAAATTGCACCTGGAAATGTAATATTTGATATTACGCGGTCTATAAAATTACTAGTTTCCAATCCCGGCTTAATACCTGGAACAAAACCTCCGTTTTTCTTCATGTCATCTGACATCTGTTGCGGATTAACCATGATCGCTGTATAGAAAAACGTAAATGCGATAATTAACACCGCAAAAGTCACGTTATACGCTACAGAAGTGTAGTTACTCAACGAAGTCAAAAATTCAGACTGAAGATTCGGGAAGAACTGTCCTAAACTCATTGGCACAAACATGATCGCCTGTGCAAAAATGATCGGCATTACACCTGCAGCATTTACCTTTAACGGTATATACTGACGTACTCCACCGACTTGCTTGTTTCCGACAATTTTCTTCGCGTATTGTACAGGAATCTTACGAACCCCCTGTACGATCAAGATCGTAAAGATCACAACGAAGAACAAAGCCACAAATTCAAGCAACAATGGAATTGGACCACCACCACCTTTCGCCATTCTAGAAACCCATTCCGCAGTGATACCACTTGGCAATTGAGCGATAATACCTGTCATGATGATCAAAGAAATACCATTACCGATACCTTTATCAGTAATTTTCTCTCCTAACCACATCACAAATAAAGTACCGCCTGTCAAAACTATGGCAGTCAGAATAGTGAACAATGGGTCCGCGATTGTCTTAGCACTTGGCTCGATCTGAGTACGTACATAAGCAAAAGCCTGAAGCAAAGTAATCCCTAATGTTAAATAGCGAGTAATCTGATTCATTTTTTGACGACCACTTTCCCCTTCTTTCTGCATCTTTTGGAAGTAAGGAACCGCGATGCCCAGCAATTGAACAACAATGGATGCCGAGATATATGGCATTACCCCTAAAGCAAAGATAGCTGAACGAGAGAATGATCCCCCCGCAAACATATCCAGTAAGCCCAATAAACCCTCTTTCTGACCAGAAGCCAAAGCATGAGGATTTACACCTGGTAATACCACGTGACATCCAATACGGTAAATCAAAAGAAAAAGTAAGGTATTTAGAATACGCGTACGTAAATCATCGATTTTCCAAATATTGGTTAAGGTTGTGATTAGTTTCTTCATTTATTAAATTTTAACGATAGAACCGCCTGCAGCTTCAATAGCTTTTTGAGCAGAAGCAGTAAACGCGTGCGCTGTTACTTCAACTTTAGCTTTCAATTCACCGCGACCCAAGATTTTTACTTTGTCATTTTTAGACACTAAACCATGAGCTTTCAATGCATCGAAATCTACAGTTGTCAAATTGAATTTCTCGATCAACGCTTGCAAAGTATCCAAGTTGACACCATTGTACTCAACACGGTTGATGTTTTTGAAACCAAATTTAGGTACACGACGTTGCAAAGGCATTTGACCACCTTCGAAACCGATTTTCGTAGAGTGACCTGAACGAGAACCAGCACCTTTGTGACCACGTGTAGAAGTACCACCACGACCAGAACCAGTACCACGGCCAATACGTTTGCTTCCTTTTACTGCACCTTTTGCAGGTTTTAAATTACTTAAGTTCATTTTTAAACTAAATTGTGCTAGCCCTTCGCTCTCACTAAACAGGTACTAGCGATTAAAAAATAATTATTATTAATAACAAGTAATGGAAAGAGCCCAAAGACCCTTTCCATATGCTAATATTAAATAGTTTCGATAGCTACTAAATGGTTTACTTTACGTACCATTCCAATGATTGATGGAGTAGCTTCAACTTCTACTGAGTGGTTGATTCTTTTCAAACCCAATGCCTCAATAGTTTTCTTTTGGCGCTCGCTTCTGTCGATAACGCTCTTTATCTGGGTGATTTTGATTTTTGCCATGATAATTAACCGTTAAATACTTTATTCAAATCGACACCGCGGTGTTGTGCCACTGTATATGCATCACGCATGTTTGCTAAGGCAGTTACAGTTGCTTTTACCACGTTGTGTGGGTTAGAAGAACCTAATGATTTAGCCAATACGTCTTTGATACCAGCAGACTCCAATACTGCACGCATTGCTCCACCTGCCAAAACTCCTGTACCACCAACAGCTGGTTTAATCAAAACTGAACCACCAGAATATTTACCATATTGTGCGTGAGGAACAGTACCTTTGATTACAGGAACTTTTACCAAATTTTTCTTTGCGTCGTCGATACCTTTCGTGATTGCTTCTGTTACCTCTTTAGCTTTACCTAAACCGTAACCAACAATACCGTTTTCATCACCTACTACAACAATTGCAGAGAAGCTGAAAGTACGACCACCTTTAGTAACTTTAGCTACACGTTGGATACTTACTAAGCGATCTTTTAATTCAATTTCGCTTGATTTTACTCTTTTTATATTGCTTAATGCCATTTCTTTCTATGATTAAAAGTCTAAACCGCCTTCGCGAGCACCTTCAGCCAAAGATTTGATACGGCCATGGTATAAGTACCCATTACGGTCAAAAACTACTTTATTAATACCTGCTGCTACTGCTTTTTCAGCAACCAATTTACCTACAGCTTTAGATTGATCAACTTTGTTACCAGATGCAACAAATTCTTTTGACAAGCTAGATGCAGCAACTAATGTTTTACCTGCATTGTCATCAATGATTTGCGCATAGATACCTTTGTTACTTCTAAAAACCGATAAACGTGGACGTTCAGACGTTCCAGCAAGGTTTTTTCTGATTCCTTTTTTGATTCTCTCTCTACGAGATGCTTTTTGTCCTGCCATGATTATTATTTTTTAGCTGATTTACCTGCTTTTCTTCTCAATACTTCGCCTTCAAACTTGATACCTTTTCCTTTGTAAGGTTCTGGTTTACGGAAGCCACGGATTTTTGCCGCTACCTGACCGATCAATTGTTTGTCAGCACATTCTAAAGTGATTGTAGGGTTTTTACCTTTTTCAGCAGTAGTTGATACTTTAACCTCTTTTGGCAATACAAAAACAATCTGGTGAGAGAAACCTAAAGTTAACTCTAATACATTACCTGTACTTGTGGCACGGTAACCTACACCGACTAACTCTTGAGTAGTTTTGTAACCTTCAGTCACACCTTGAACCATGTTAGCCAACAGGGAACGGTATAGACCGTGTAATGCTTTGTGTTTCTTTTGATCAGTTGGACGTGTTACCACGATATTGCCATCTTCTTGAGCAATAGTGATGTCACGGTCAACCTGTTGTGTTAATTCGCCTTTAGGACCTTTTACTGAAACTAAGTTTTTGTCCGAAATAGTAACAGTTACCCCAGCAGGGATAGCGATAGGCGCTTTTCCAATTCTTGACATTTCTTTGTGTTTTTACCTAGATTAATAAACGTAACATAAAACTTCACCACCAACATTTTGAAGTCTAGCTTCTTTATCTGTCATAACACCTTTAGATGTTGACAAGATAGCAATACCTAAACCATTCAAAACACGAGGCATAGTATCAACGCTTGCATACTTTCTTAAACCAGGTTTACTCACACGTGTCAACGTACGAATAGCCGGAATTTTGCTAATTGGATTATATTTCAATGCGATTTTGATCGTACCCTGTACGCCATTCTCATCGAATTTGTAATTAGCAATGTAACCTTTGTCAAAAAGAACTTTAGTGATTTCTTTTTTAAGGTTCGATGCAGGAATTTCAACAACCCTGTGGTTGGCCTTGATGGCATTCCTTACTCGTGTAAGGTAATCCGCAATTGGATCTGTAGTCATTATATATGAAAATTTGTGACAGCGGTTTCCCTCCCAACCATTGGTATGGGACCTTCTATCTGTTAAACAATTTTAAAATGCAAAAACCCCGGCAATCCTCAGTAGAATTGCCCGGGCAAAATTAAGTATTTTTTTTTAATTACCAAGAAGCTTTTTTCACCCCTGGGATCTTGCCATCTAAAGCCATCTCACGGAAAGTTACACGGGAGATACCGAATTGACGCATATATCCTTTAGGACGGCCAGTCAATTTACAACGGTTGTGTAAACGTACTGGAGAAGCATTTTTAGGTAATTTATCTAATGCAACATAATCGCCAGCAGCTTTTAATTCTGCACGTTTTGCCGCATATTTAGCTACCAATTTAGCGCGTTTTACTTCGCGTGCTTTTAATCCTTCTTTAGCCATTGTTATTAGTATTTTGATTTTTAAATGGTAAACCGAATTGTTTCAACAATTCTAAAGCTTCAACATCATTTTGAGCAGAAGTCACAAAAGTGATATCCATACCTTGGATCTTGTTGATTTTATCAATGTTGATCTCAGGGAAAATGATTTGTTCAGTGATACCTAAGTTATAGTTACCACGTCCGTCAAAACCTTTATCGTTGATACCGCGGAAGTCACGAATACGTGGAAGCGATACTGCTACCAAACGGTCCAAGAATTCAAACATATTGTTGTCACGTAAAGTAACACGTGCCCCTACAGGCATACCTTTACGTAATTTAAAGTTTGAAATATCTTTTTTCGATTTTGTAGCAACGGCTTGTTGACCTGTAATTAAAGTCAATTCAGCGATAGCATTATCGATTAATTTCTTGTCAGCTGTTGCAGCTCCTACGCCTTGTGAAACAACGATTTTCTCAAGTTTAGGAACCTGCATAATACTTTTATACTGAAATTTTTCTTGAAGTGCTTTACGGATTTCCTCCGCATATTTCACTTTTAATCTTGGTACGTAAGTCATTATTTAATTTCCTCCCCTGATTTTTTAGCGTAACGAACTAATTTACCATCTGCATTTAACTTACGACCTACACGGGTAGTTTCACCTGTTTTAGGATCGATAACAGCTAAATTAGAGATGTGAATACCAGCTTCTTTCTCAATGATACCACCATTAGGATTAGCTGCACTTGGTTTAGTGTGTTTTTTTACGATGTTAGCGCCTTCAACGATAGCTCTATTTTTATCCACTAAAACAGTTAATACTTTTCCTTGAACACCTTTAGAGTTACCAGCGATAACTTTCACTAAATCACCTTTTTTAATTTTGATTTTGTGCGTAGTCGTTTTTGTTTTCTTGATTGCCATAATTATAAAACCTCCGGTGCTAGTGATACAATTTTCATGAACTGTTTCTCACGCAATTCTCTGGCAACAGGGCCAAAGATACGTGAGCCACGTGGCTCATCATTATTATTTAATAATACAGCGGCGTTGTCATCAAAACGGATATAAGAACCATCTTTACGACGGATTTCTTTTTTCGTTCTAACTACTACTGCTTTAGAAACGGAACCTTTTTTCACGTTTCCTGAAGGCATAGCGCTTTTCACCGATACAACAATCTTATCTCCGATTGATGCATAACGCTTACGCGTACCGCCCAATACACGGATTACTAAAACTTCTTTAGCACCGCTATTGTCAGCTACATTAAGTCTTGATTCTTGTTGTACCATGTTATTTAGCTCTTTCTATAATTTCTACTAATCTCCAGTTTTTTGTTTTACTCAGCGGACGAGTTTCCATGATTAATACCGTATCGCCGATACCGCAGGTATTAGTTTCGTCATGAGCTTTAAATTTAGTAGTTTTTTTAACGAACTTACCATAGATAGGGTGTTTTACTTTACGTTCAACAGCCACTACAATAGACTTGTCCATTTTGTTGCTAACTACTAAGCCGATTCTTGTTTTTCTTAAATTTCTTTCCATTTCGACTTTAAATTTTACGCCTCAGAGGCTGTTTCGTTTTTAGCTGCAGCTTTGCGTGCACTGATCTCTGTACTGATACGAGCGATAGCTCTGCGTGCTGCTTTGATCACGTTAGGGTTCTCAATAGCTGAAACAGCATGTGCAAATTTCAATTTCGTAAGGGCTGCTTTCTCCTCTACAAGACGAGCTGCTAAGTCCTCATTAGATAATTCTAAAATTTCTGAATTTTTCATGTTTTTTCAGTTGTTATTTGGGTTATCATCTGTTTATATATAGCGTTAGGGGTAACGGCCCTAACGCTTAAATGATGACATTACCAAGATTTTTATGCTTCAACGTAGTCTCTACGAATCACAAACTTAGTTTGAACCGGAAGTTTTTGAGCTGCAAGGCGTAAAGCTTCTTTGGCAATTTCCAAAGGCACACCTTCTGCTTCAAATAACATACGGCCTGGGCGTACTACTGCTACCCAGTATTCTGGAGCACCCTTACCTTTACCCATACGTACCTCTGCAGGTTTTTTCGTAACAGGTTTGTCAGGGAAAATACGAATCCAAACTTGACCTTCACGTTTCATATAACGTGTAACCGCAATACGAGCTGCCTCGATTTGACGGCTAGTGATCCATGCTTGCTCCATTGTTTTGATACCGAAAGAACCGAAAGCTAACTCCGCTCCACGAGAAGCGTTACCTTTCATGCGGCCTTTCTGCATCTTTCTGAACTTCGTTCTTTTTGGCTGTAACATGTTCGTATACTTTTTAAATCTGCTTCTTCAGCAGGTTTTTGTTGTAATCTAAATAAACTGTATTAATCTTTTTTCGGACCACGGTTATTTCCACCACGGTTGTTTCCACCACGGTTGTTTCCACCGCGACCACCTTTGTTACGGTTGTCACGACGTTCACCACCACCTTCGTGGTTGCCACGTGATTTTACACCGGATGCTTGACCAATGTTTGGAGATAAGTCACGTTTACCGTAGACCTCACCTTTACAGATCCAAACTTTGATACCGATTTTACCGTATGTAGTCAATGCTTCAGCTAAAGCGTAGTCGATATCAGCACGCAATGTGTGTAAAGGAGTTCTTCCTTCTTTGTATTGTTCAGTACGTGCCATCTCAGCACCACCTAAACGACCAGAACACATGATTTTGATACCTTCTGCACCCATACGCATGGTAGAAGCGATTGAAGTTTTCATTGCACGACGGAATGAAATACGCGCCTCTAATTGTTTAGCGACACCTTCAGCTACTAACTTAGCATCTAACTCAGGGCGTTTGATCTCGAAAATGTTGATTTGAACATCCTTTTTAGTCAGTTTTTTCAACTCTTCTTTGATCTTGTCAACTTCTTGACCACCTTTTCCGATAACGATACCTGGACGAGCAGTGTGAATTGTAACAGTGATACGTTTTAAAGTTCTTTCGATAACAACTTTAGCTACACCACCTTTTGCAATACGAACAGAAAGATATTTTCTGATTTTTTCGTCTTCAACTAATTTATCGGAATAGTTTTTACCTCCGAACCAGTTAGAATCCCAACCTTTGATGATTCCTAATCTGCTACCTATTGGATTTGCTTTTTGTCCCATTTCTCAATAAATTAGTTTTGTTCAACGTTTAATTTGCTATCAACTACCAACGTAACGTGATTTGAACGTTTACGAACTCTGTATCCGCGACCTTGAGGAGCTGGGCGCAATCTTTTCAATTGACGACCGCCACCTACTGATACTTCTTTTACAATTAGTTCGCTTTCTTCCACTGATTTACCTTCGTTTTTGGCTTCCCAGTTTTTGATTGCAGATAATAATAATTTTTCTACACGAGCAGCAGCTTCTTTACTAGAGTGTTTCAAAATGTATAATGCATTTTCAACACGCTGGCCACGAATTAAGTCTACCACTAAACGCATCTTACGAGGCGAAGTAGGGCAGTTCAATAATTTGGCATCCGAAGCTCCACCTTGTTGAGCTTTCTCTTGCTCTTTGCGTTGTCTAATTAAGACAGACTTTTTAAGTTTTTTTGTTGCTTCCATTACCTATTATTTTTTCTTTTCTGCGTGGCCTCTGAATGTACGCGTAGGCGCGAATTCACCAAGCTTGTGACCTACCATATTTTCTGTTACATAAACAGGGATAAATTTATTCCCGTTGTGCACTGCGAAGGTATGGCCAACAAAATCAGGTGAAATCATTGATCTACGAGACCATGTTTTGATAACTGACTTTTTGTTAGTTTCATTCATAGAAAGAACTTTTCTTTCTAAGTTGTGATCGATATAAGGACCTTTTTTAATTGAACGAGCCATTATTTTTTCCTTCTCTCAATGATGTAACGATTCGATGTTTTCTTCTTGTAACGTGTTTTGAAGCCTTTAGCTAATACACCTGTACGTGAGCGTGGGTGACCTCCTGAAGTACGGCCTTCACCACCACCCATTGGGTGATCTACTGGGTTCATCGCAACACCACGAACTCTTGGACGACGACCTAACCAACGTTTGCGACCTGCTTTACCTAACACTTGGTTAGATCTTTCATGGTTCGATACGGAACCAATTGTAGCAACACAAGTCAATAAGATCATACGTGTTTCGCCTGAAGGCAATTTGATGATGGCATATTTACCATCACGAGCAGACAATTGAGCATAAGTACCAGCCGAACGAGCAATTGAACCACCTTGACCAGGATTTAATTCAATGTTGTGGATGATAGAACCCAATGGAATGTTTGCTAATGGTAATGTATTACCAACTTCTGGGGCAACTTTATCACCTGCAACTACAGTTTGACCAACTTGTAAACCAGCTGGAGCAATGATGTAGCGTTTTTCACCATCAGCGTAATGCAACAATGCAATACGAGCAGTACGGTTTGGATCGTACTCAATAGTAGCTACTTTTGCAGGGATATCTTTTTTATCGCGTTTGAAATCAATTAATCGGTATACTTTTTTATGTCCCCCACCGAGATAACGCATAGTCATTTTACCGGAGTTATTACGACCACCTGATTTCTTGTTGATTTTTACTACTAACGATTTTTCAGGAACGTTTGTAGTAACATCAGAATAATCTGCGCCTATTCTGAAACGAGTACCAGGGGTTACCGGTTTGAATCTTTTAACTGCCATCTTAAATTATATAGTACTGTAAAAGTCAATAGTTTCGCCATCTTTAATAGTAATGATAGCTTTTTTATACTTAGGAGCTCTACCAGATACGAAACCTGCTTTTGTGTAACGGCTTTTTGCTTTACCTGCTACAACTGCAGTGTTTACAGCAAGAACTGTCACACCGAACATAGCTTCAACAGCTGATTTAATCTGGATTTTGTTTGCTCTGTGATCTACTTTGAAAGCGTAACGGTTTAATTTTTCCGTTAAGATAGAAGCTTTCTCAGTCAAGATAGGTTTTTTGATAATTTCCATATTACTTAGCTAATGCTTCCTCCAAAGTTTTAACAGAATCTGTTGTTAACAATAATTTTGTTGCATTTAATACATCGTATGTATTTAAATCAGAAGCAACAATAACTTTTGCTTTCTTCAAGTTTCTGCTTGATAAATAAACATTTTTATCATATGCTGGCAAAACCAATAAAGTTTTCTCGTCAGCAATGTTCAACGCGTTTACTAAAGCAACATAGTTTTTTGTTTTGCAAGAATCGAATTGAACTGCATCCAAAACAACTACATTATTATCTTGAGCTTTGTAAGACAACGCTGATTTACGTGCTACTTGTTTCAATTTTTTATTCAATTTGAACGAGTAATCACGAGGTTGAGGACCGAATACACGACCACCACCATTAAACAATGGAGATTTGATAGAACCCGCACGAGCACCACCAGTACCTTTTTGTTTGTGTAATTTACGAGTTGAACCCGCGATTTCATTACGTTGTTTAGATTTGTGAGTTCCTTGGCGTTGGTTCGCTAAGTATTGTTTCACATCCAAATAGATCGCATGATCGTTAGGCTCTAACCCAAATACCGACTCAGGAAGTTGCACCTTGGCACCTGTTTCTTTACCTGATAAATTTAAAACTTTAACTTCCATCTCTACTATTTGTCTACGATTACATAAGAACCTTTAGCTCCTGGAATGGAACCACTAACAACGATAAGGTTTTGCTCAGCGTAAACTTTCAACACCTGTAAGTTTTGAACTTTAACTCTGTCACCACCTGTACGACCAGCCATGCGCATACCTTTAAATACGCGTGAAGGCCATGATGAAGCACCTAATGAACCTGGAGCACGTAATCTGTTGTGCTGACCGTGAGTCGCACCACCTACACCACCAAATCCATGACGTTTCATTACACCTTGGAAACCTTTACCTTTTGAAGTACCGACTACATCTACGAATTCGCCTTCCTCGAAAAGTGTAACGTCAACTACGTCACCAAGTTGTTTTGCATCTGGGAAAGTTTTAAACTCTACCAACTTACGCTTAGGCGTTGTGTTTGCTTTCGCAAAGTGCCCTTTCAAAGGAGCTGTCGTGTTTTTCTCCTTAGCTTCGTCGAAGCCAAGTTGAATTGCCGAGTAGCCGTCCTTTTCTTCCGTACGTATCTGCGTAACCACGCACGGCCCGGCCTGAATCACTGTACAAGGAATATTTTTCCCATCAGCGTTAAACAGGCTCGTCATTCCTACTTTTTTTCCAATAATACCTGACATGTTGTAAATTAATTAATTAAAAGTCCTTCGAAGCAGTAGGGCTTCGCTCAAGACACACTATTCCCATTAAGGGACTGCAAAGTTACAAACATTTTTATAACTGTCAAATAATTAGTGAATTATTTTTTTTATTTTCTAGATGTTCTCTTCATCCACCCCAAATTTTCGAATAATACCTATCCAGCTCTCCGCTCCGGTTAAATCGTCTTCAAAAAAATAAAATGATATCCGCTTATTTCTGCTGCCATACAGCTGTCACAGACTGCCGTAATTTTGAACTGTCATACAACGCGAGATGCGATGTAAATCTTTAAAAACTTATCATACAATGATTATGAAAACAGACATCATTTCCAAAAACGAACTACTTGCACATTGGTTGGGCCACCGAACTTTGACGAGACAAACCATTGAAAAATTTCCCGAAGGAGAATTGTTCAATTATAAAGTTGAAGGCATGCGAACTTTCGCAGACATGATCAAGGAATTATTAGGGATCGCTGTTCCGGGACTCCAGGAAATTGTGAACAACAAAAGTGGTGAACTCAATGAAAATTTAGGCTACTCAACCAAAGCACAATTACTTCAGGCATGGGATGAGGCAACCCCACAGATTACCGAACTATTCAATAAGATTTCGGAAGAACGATTTGCAGAAGAATTCAACTTATTTGGACAATACAAATCGCCAGTCATTCACAGCATTTTATATTTTATCGACAATGAGATCCATCATCGCGGACAGGCATTTGTCTACTTACGCTTACTGGGTATCCAACCACCATTTTTCTGGGAAAGGGGCTAATACCTGATACCTACAACGGAAGTTTTCACCTAACGTGGATCAAAACTTTTTAATATAATTACAGTCTAACTTGTTCGGCATCCTCCCTTTCAGCCGAACAAGTTTTTCATTTGCCATAGCAAGGCCCCTAACTCCTTCGTTTACGACTAAACTTGCTCCAAAGCAGCCGAAAGCAAACGCTTCACGGTTTCTTTTAGTGATTCAGGCTCAATAATCCTCCCTTTATCGGCAAACATTAGATACCAGCGCGCAAAACCATTCTCCATATTTATACTTTCAAAATGCATCTCCACATAGTTGTCCGCAACGATTTCTTTTTGGAAGCCAAAATAGTGACGGTCCCATTCCATATAGCGGGCCATATCCTTGTCCACCTGCACAATGACTTTTGTTGTAGGCACTTCATGGCGTTTATTCAGAAAATAGGAGAGTTCGGGGTGCTCTTTTGCAAAATCATCTTCGAGTATTCTGATGTTGTTTATTCTGTCTAGACGGAATTGCCTATAATCATTCCTTAACTTACAAAAAGCAAGAATATACCAGAACTTACTCTCCACGAAGATACCAACAGCTTCGATCTCACGCCTTTCTGGACTTTTATCGGAGGGTTTGGAATAATAGATTTCAACACATTTTTTGGCAGCGATGCTTTCAATCAGAATATTGGTACCATGGGTCAACTTTTCATTGAACTGATGACGTCCGCCCCGAACGAGAAAATTGTCTCCAACCAGTGCAACTTGCTCCTTTTCATTCCCCCTTAATATGGCTTTCATTTTCAACAGTGCGGTGGCAAAATGATGGGCTAGGTTCCGATCCGTATATTTCTCGACCAATTTCTCTGCTGCGACAAAACTCAACGCCTCTTCCCTTGTAAATTGCAGGGGCGGCATTTTATAGCCCTCCACTAAAGAGTATCCACTTCCAGCTTCACCATAAATTGGTATTCCGGCCTGCATCAAAGAACGGATATCACGGTAAATTGTACGTTGACTCACTTCATAGCGTTCTGCCAATGCCGCCGCTGTCACAACAGGCTTGGCCTGTAAATGCATATAAATAGCGAGTATACGATCAAATCTTTTCTGGATATCCGTCATCGGGATAAAGGTACAAAAAGCCTAAATCAATTACGAATCCAGCATCTACACCTATATCACCCCACAATAAATAGAATTCGAAAAGTCGCCTTCGAGTGTATCCCATACGCTGACATAAACATGGAGATCACCTGTTTTTCTGCTTATCTCCTCAACTTGTAATGAACAGGAGCCCTGATTTACTTTTGCAATGGAGGTTCTCAAATGCGACTCGGTATCCAAGCCTATGAGTCCCAGATTGATTTTATATATACTGCTTTTATATTGATCATCCACAGTCCAGCTAAGATCAATCCGATCGCCATCCAAGCTTACTTGACAGTTGGCTAATGGGGTAAGCGGACCTGAAAACAGCAATAGCTTTTCAGGGTTAACGAAAGGTTTATTCTGTGCATCCAGTTCAAGAGTCTCTTTAAAAATGTGGCGCTGCGCCAATTGGAAAGCTCCTACACGACTTCCTTTTTTCGCTAGCGATTGATAACCAAACTCAAGAATTCTTTTATTCCATGCGGCAAACTTACCTGCAACTTTCTGTTTTTCTCTATTTAAAAGTTCGGCCTCACTGGGTGGAGACGTTCGTTTTCTTTTGCCACCACGTATGATATTTTGGCCATTCAATAGATAAGCACTCACCGAACCAAATTTCCCAACAATAGGGCCGTTCGGACCATTTTGTAAAATTGCCATAAAGTTTCTCTCCTTCTGTTTATAATTGATGGTATATAACTTATTACCAAGTTAATATCAAATTCCCTATTAACAGAGGAGTAACACTATTATTACAAGGATATAGCAGGGGGTTAACAGGGGTAATACCCCTGTTAACCCCCTGCTAACCCCTAGTTATTCCCCTGTAATCACCATGTTAATATAGGAATTGGTATTAAATAGGTGTTTATTTGTTTACTAGACGAGGAAGGGTATTTTTTAACAGTGAACGATCAAATACAACACAACCAATCTCGTTTTAAGCGAAGGAGATGTAGGTACGGGATAAGTCTGATAAACAAAAAAAGTGAAGCACGCTATACTTCACTTTTTCCACAGGATGTTAACAACTTTGTTGAAAACTCCAGAATCCTCTCGTTATGGTTTGATTACCTTTTCTCCACGGAGCAATCGGTCATACCGCACCAAGGCCTCTACATAATAGTAATCGGCATACGTTAAAGGCACGTCAACCTCTGTTTTATGTGGGATCGAACCGACACTATGTTTTAAGATATATCCCCCCGCTTCTTTGAAATCTGCTTTATAAGGTTTAGAAGACAGTGACCGCAACATCTGCTCAGCTTTTGAGATATAGAGCTGGCTTTCACTACCTGTTGTGTATTGTGCCAGTTCCAGCAAAGCCGAAGCTGTCACCGAAGCTGTTGATACATCACGGAGATCCTTCTGACTATAATATTTACTATCCGGAGTAAGCTTGTTCTGGTCCATATCCCAATAAGGGATCAGATCCTTTGGAAGATTGGGATGATTCAGATAAAACTGTGCAATATGCCTAGCTTGTTCCAAATATTTCTTGTCACCAGTCTCGCGGTACATCATCGTATAACCATACAATCCCCAAGACTGTCCCCTAGCCCAAGCGGATTCATCAAAAGCACCTTGCGCCGTCTTTCTCGAAATAATGCTTCCATCTTGCGGATTGTAATCCACGACATGGTAGGAACTATAATCTTTTCGATAGTGATTGAGCATCGTTGTATTGGCATGCTGCACTGCAATATCACGATAACGCTTATCACCTGTCATCTTGGAAACTTCCGTCAAAAACTCCAAGTTCATCATATTGTCGATGATCACTGGATAGGTCCAAGGCTGCCCATCCCAATTTTTGCCACCGTCCCATGAACGGATAGTTTTGGGTGCTTCGTGGAAACGTGTCGCCAACGACGCTGCTCCAATACTTAAAATTCCTTTATAGGACGCCGAATCACCCGTCAAGCGCAATGCATTACCAAAGCTGCAGTACAACATAAAGCCCAAATCATGTGTTCCCTTGTTGTTCTTCTCCTTCTCGAGTTCTTTTAATTTGCTTTTTGCTTCCGTCAAAAGCTTTTCATCCTTAGTATACTCGTATAAGTATAACACTGTACCGGGATAAAACCCAGAGCACCACCAACTTGAACCCCAATTCACATATTTACCATCTTTATAGGTTGTAGGCATATCCGATTCACCGATCGATGCTGCGAGGTAGGCAATTTGTTTATGTGCATCTTCTAAATTGGTACGGACAAATTCCTTGTCAAGCCCCAATTTCACTGTCCCTAGATTTCGCTGACTGGAACAGGAAATTCCCTGCATTCCTAGCCCGATCATTAAAGCTCCCGTAATATAGTGTTGTATCTTCATTTTATCCAATCCTTAATCTTTTGCTTTTTATTCTTTTTTCGTTTAATAACTTACATAATAGTCCTTGGGAAATTGCTCCGCATTCCAGCATTTTTGGGAAGTCCATGGTTGCGGGGCACAGGTCCAGAACTCATCGTCTGCTGGTAATCCCAAAGGCAAGAATGACAGGGAGGCCACATACATTGAACCTGCATTTGTATAGTAATCTGCGAGATTGGATTGTTTATCCCCCACTACGCCCATACGTAGCCATCCTGACGGCGCAAAAGTTTTGTCAATATAAATATGCCGAAGTATAGTGGTCAATGCAGCCCTAACCTGTCCTTTCGAGATATCTTCGGGCAGCCTATTTTCTAAAGCAACTGTTGCTAGCGGTTGGAATGCAGCATTCTTATAAGTTGATGAACGGCCAACAACGACATAATGACCTTCCGGCGAGATCATGCGTTCCAGATGATGCGCATAGCGCTGCATTCGTTTGTAGGCTCGCTCATACATCTCTTTGTATTTTCCTCCTGCTGGGATATTATGACGCAGCGACTCAACCTGCATGCAATGGATTACATACCCGTTGTAGTGATCAAAACTAAAATGGGCACCATCACTATACCAGCCATCTCCCACATACCATTCCTGATCAAATTTATTGACCGCATAATCGATTTTTTCCCTTGCACATTCCTCTCCTATGCTGTAAAGAAATGTTTCTGTCATTGCCGCAAACAGCAGCCAATTACTTTCATTTGGCTTGATCTTCCGCAGCAGTTTAAACTCTTCGACGACTCTTTGCTTAGTGGCTTGGTCCAAAGGCTGCCATAAAGCTTGGGGAGCCCTCAAAAAAGCCAGTGCAAGATGCGCTGCATCCACAAGGGTCTGAGAAGAAGGTCCTCGCCAAGTAAAATAATCAGGAGATTTTGGATCTACCCCATACTTTATCCCCAATAGCGCTTGATCCCGTAATTGCTTACGTAATTTACCTTCCTCAGTTGCATCATCCGGTAATGCCAGCCAAGGTGCCATTCCAGCCAACAACCGCCCAAAGGCTTCCAGGTATCCAACTCCAGGGTCTCTGCTATCAAAAGTCGGGCTCACCTCCATCGGCATATTTTTACGCCATTGTTGTTTACTAATATTGCTTAATATTGGAGCTGCCATCTTATGTAAAATAGATACCCAATAAGCCCGGTCATTTTCGATAAAATTTCTTTTATCGTCTAAACTGTTTGCCTTTGCTTCCACTGGTAAAGACGCAGTTAACGCGCCAACTCCAGCTCCGCCCAACAATTTTAATAGGAATCTTCTCTTCATCGATAATGGTTTATAAATTAATGTGAGCATGATAACACTACACAAAACATTAAAAATCTTTATTTTACGTTAAAAAAGCAAGCAAAAAGAAATCAATCGCTCTAGCAAACGATTGCATAAGCGATTGATAACAACTTTTTTACGTGAAAGCGTTATGCCAACTCTCCTACCAGCCCGTATTTTGTGTCAAGCTTGTATTTCGTTGTCTTTCTACTTCAGGAATTGGCCAGGTCAACAATTGATCACCCAAATAGGTGTATTTATCAACAATTGCTCCCCAAGGTTGCTTATTTCCTGCATTTCCATTAAAAACTTGATCTTTCCAAGATTTCCAACGCAATTCATCAAAATAGATAACCCCCTCACCGAAAAGCTCCCTTCTACGTTCATTACGGATACGGCTCGTTAAATCAGCTTTATCCTTCACAGTCGTAGCAACCGAACTGTTCAATAATCCAACTCCTGCTCTGCTACGGACTTCATTCACCTTATCTACAGCCGGAGCCGTTTGTCCCTTTTCATTTAGTGCCTCAGCCCACAATAAAAGAACATCTGCATACCGTATCACCGGATAATCTATATCACCAGCTACCCGACTCGGAATAGGTGGCTTTCCACCTTCATAGACAAACTTACGTGGAATGTAAAAGAACTGGCTCTCCATATCTGTTCTCAAATCAAAGACATTGCCCAACTGTTCGACATGTGGCCATCTGGAGGTGAAAGTCTGATCTGCCGAACCATTCATCCCCACAAAAGTTGAATAGGGTAGAATAACATTTGCGTTTAAACGCGGATCCCGATTATCATAAGCCTTTTTTAAGCGTTCTTCATTACCATTATTTAAATACAATCCAAAATCGAGCCCCTTAGAAACCAAATCATTGTATTTAGCTGGCTTCTTATTATCATTTGCAACTTTCTCTACATTATTTCTTACAAAATAGATTTCTCTCTTTTCGGGTGCCATAGCGCTATAACCAGGGATTACATCATCCCAGTTAAATTTACTGCCATCCTTATTTTCATACAGATCTACAAAATCAGGGCTTACCATGTAGGTATCCCAATTGGAACCAAATGCCGAACGGCTACCGAAGTAAAACTGCATGGTTGAACCATAATTATCCAAAGCAATATTTTGAATAGAAAAAATCATTTCATCAGACTTCTCATTCGCTGCCGTAAACAAGGCTTTGTAATTAGGAAACAGTTGATGGCCTGCATCCTTTACCGCCTGAAAATCCGAAATGGCTTTATCCCAATCTTGAAGATACATATAAACTTTTCCACGGAGCGCATAGGCCGCAGACTTCGAAATCCGACCAAAATTTTTATCTCCCGCGGGGAATTTCGTTGGTAGATTGGCCTCAGCAATACAATCTGTCAGATCCTTAATAATAAAATCCCAAACTTCCTTTTCCGTATTTCTGGGCTTAGTAGCCTCATTATATTTGATCGGTGCATCATAGATAGGTACGCCACGATAAAGTTGGTTCAGCCTATAATAGTAAAAAGCACGTAAAAACTTTACTTCCGCAAGCAAACGCGCTTTTTTCTCTGGGGCCGAAGGTGAAATATTGTTGATTCCGTAAATAGCATCGTTGGCGCGATGCACACTTTCATAGAGCTCTTTCCAGACATCTGCAAAAAGTGATGTCGAAGTATTGGCTGTCGCATTTAATAATACGTCACCTCCTCTAGGGATCAGCGTATTGGACAAACGGTCATATTGATAGAGCTCTCTATTATTTGTACCACCCGTAGTATATCCAAAGCGTAACGCCTGATACACGCCATTTACCCCCAGGTCGGTATAATTGTCTGTCGTCCACATCTTATCTTCTGGAACCTGTGTATTAGATGTGATATCCAATAAATCCTTTTTACAAGATCCTAGTGTGCCCAGGAGAATCGCTAGCGCAGATACACGCCAAGTATATCTTTTACAAGACGCAAATAGATTTTGTATTTCTTTTTCTAATATTTTCTTCATGTCTTTTTAGTATTAAAATCCAACATTCAACCCAAATGCATATTGTTTCATCGTTGGATACTTAGCTCCTGCCCCGATTTCTGGATCAGCACCAGGGAATTTGGTAAACATCAACAGGTTCTCGCCAGAAAAGTAAACACGTAGATTACGAACATGTAGTCGTTCAGTAAGTTTACTATTGAATGTGTAGCCTATTTGTAGATTTCTCAATTTGATAAAATCTGCTTTGTAGAGGTAGTAATCGTTAGCCGCATTATTGACGGATTCACCGTTATATTTCAGCCGTGCATAAGATCCATTGATATTCGTACGAGGATCACTTGGATTTGCTGGATCATAAAAATAATGATCATCTGCCACACGTTTCGAAATACCATTTCCATCACGAACAATATTGTTGCTATACCCCTCATCGTTCCAATAATATTGTAAATTCCCTTCACCGGACCATAACATATTTAGGTCAAAACCTTTATATGCAAACCCTAGATTAAGACCATAAATATATTTGGGAATATTGGATGTTCCAGTAAAATCTAGATCATTCTCGTTGCCATATATCTTGTCACCATTTAAATCTGCATATAGGAAATCTCCGTAATACAATTGTTCTTTACCCAATGTATTTACAGGTGAAAAACTATAACCTGCAGCCTTCATATCTTGCACCCATTTATAATCAGCTTCAGTACGAATCATACCATCACGAGGTCCTCCATTCGGATTTACTGCGCCCCCGCCTGAATAATAGCTACCATCTCCTTTATAACGTTGTCTGACATAATATTCTTGATACATATGCCCTTCCAAATTTCGCTGGTTTGTACCCACTGCATTGGAAACCTGTCCAATATTTGTACTATAGACACTTGTACCATTGATATCATTCCATCCCCTGTTTAGTTGACCTTTAAGCTTCGTTATTCTATTTTTATTGTAGGCAAAATTACCGCCGATATTATAGCTGACTTCCCCAATTTTATCTTTCCATGTCAAATTGAGTTCTATACCACTATTGCGCATCGAGGCCGAGTTGACAATCGGAGGAGCCGTTGTACCAGCGGCTAGCGGCAACTGATCCGGAACCAGGATTCCTGAAGTCAATTTGTTGTAGTAATTCAACTCCACATAGGCCTTTTTTTGGAATGTCGAAAATTCCAGGCCTGCTTCCTTATTCTCACTTTCCTCCCAGGCTAATAACCTATTTCCAAATCTGCTAAGCTCTAGGCCTCCAACCTGTGACCCACCAAAAGAATAACCCGCGTTACCAAAGAAAGCAAGTGCCGGAAAATAGTTTTCATTGTTCGGATCACCATTGTTTCGATCATTCCCTAATTTACCCCAAGATCCACGTAGTTTGACATTTTGTACATAAGGTTCAAGTCCTTTCATAAATGACTCTTTGGAGAGCAACCAGCCCAAACCAACGGATGGGAAATAACCGACTTGCTTATCCTTTCCGAATTTAGAGGAAGCATCTCGGCGCAAATTCAATTCAACCAGATATTTTCCATCAAAATCATAGTTTACGCGACCAAAGAAAGAACGCATGCCAGTCTGATATTCATTACCGTCAATGCTGTTCATCTCATTTGCAGTACCGATATTGGAAATTGTTGGATCGATAACACCTCTTTTCGAGGCAGAAAATGTGTACCATTTTGTTTGGAACTCATTATGCCCTAGCAATGCACCAATATTATGCTTGCCAATACTTGTTTCATAGCGAAGTACATTATCAAATGTGAGTGTACGGAGATTCTCATATCCTTGAGATAATGTTAATGTACTAGCTACACCCGCAGGATAAACGATTTTATTGGTCTCAAAACTGTACTTATCGACCGGGATTGAACTACCTGTCTGTTCGCGCGAGCGCATTTGATAGTTAAACTTGGTTTCAAAAGTCAGTCCCTTGATGATTTTGAGATTCGCAAAAATCGTTGAGTTAAAATTTGAGACTCTATCCATCCCTTGAGGTTCATACAAATATTGCATGAGATTGTTCAATTGCACCGATTCTTCCGCTGCCACAGCTCCGCCAAATCGACCATCGTACATTGGATATACCCCCGGTGTAGACTGCCGCAAGAAATTATATAAATTATCAACGTTAGCTTTTTTCCGATCTTCTGTTGAGGCAAACATATTCGTACCAACAGTCAATCTATCTCCAATCTTGGTACTTATATTAGTTCTCAATTCATATTTCTTTGCCCCTGTATTTTTCATAATCCCGGGATTATCAAACATCCTTCCCGAGAGCATGTAATTTGTCGATTCGGAACCTCCAGTCGCAGAAACATTATGACTTTGGATCCAGGCAGAATTATAAATCCAATCCGTCCAATCGGTATTTGGGTAGGCAATATAATTTGGTAATCCAGACGCCGCCAATACACCATTTGGATCTGCATTGGCCTTTCGCCAAAGGTCAATTGTAGATTCGGCATATTTGGCCGGTTTACCTAAATTGAACGTTCCTTCGTTCATTAACTCCATGTGACGCACATAATCAGACACAAACTCCGGCGTACCCATAGGTTTGGTTCGAGAGAGGATACCAGAATAGTTTAATTGTGTTTTCTGGTTTGCTTTTCCTTTCTTAGTCGTGATCAAAATAACACCATTACCAGCACGGGTACCATAGATTGAAGCCGACGATGCATCTTTTAAAACTGAGATCGTCTCAATATCGTTTGGATTTACAGCATCCATTGATCCCACAATCCCGTCAATCACAACAAGTGCCTCCGAATTGTTCAATGAACCAACCCCACGTATGCGAATAGTGGCACCATCACTGCCAGGTCTACCTGTACTTTGTTTAACCTGTACACCAGCTGCAACACCACTTAGTGCAGTAGAAACATTCGTCACCGGTCGATTTTCTATTTGCTTTGCATCAATCGTACTTACAGATCCTAACAATTTCTCCTTTTTTTGTTTTCCATACCCAACCACGACGACTTCGTCAATGACAGCACTCATTCCATCCATCGTAACATTAATGACACTGCGTCCATTAACAGCTACTTCCTGGTTTTGATAACCAATATAGGAAACGACAATTGTTGCATTGGAGCTCACTGACAATGAATAGGTACCAGTAGCGTTTGTAGAAGTAGAAACACTTCCGCCCTTTTCTCGAATCGTTACACCCGCTAAAGGTGCTCCTTGACTGTCTGTAATCCGCCCCGTAATCGAAATTTTCTGCTGTGCCATAGTCGCACCCACAGTAAACATCATCATAGCAGACAGTCCAACTTTGTAAAACTTTGCCATACTTTAGGAAATTAGTTTTATAATAAAAATTGGTTGTTTAATAAGCCAAAGATGGGTCTATAAGCAAATTAAGGGGGGTGAAATTCATAAATATTTGGGGGTAAAATCTTAAATTTGATGCAAATACCCCATAACCATGAGTATACTACCTATTTTATCGCGACATTTTCTACTGTTGGTCTCCATCATTTCGCTCTGTCATGCCCAGGATCTAAAGTTTGAGTCACTTAGCCAAGAGAATGTACTAGATAAGCAGGCCGTGTTAACCATTGCCCAAGATAAACAGGGTAAGCTTTGGTTTGGTGGTGGTGCCAACTTATTTGTCTACGACTCTCAGAATATCACCAATATTCTTGTACAGGATACCGTCTTTAAAAAGGTTGATTACATCAATAAGATTGCCGTCAATGCAAAGAATCATCTTTTCATCGCTACCGCAACTCAATTATTTATTTTCGACATCGACAAACGTAAAGCTGTATTTAAACAGGGAAAACCCTTTCAGGAAAAAATTGTTGTTACCGACATTCAGTTTCTTTCAGACCAGATATTTCTTTGCACTGATAAAGGGCTCTATCAGGCTGTCCCCACAGCTGGCACCTACAATCTCAAGAAAATCCTTGACCGCCCCGGGGCGCAATCCATCATTCAAACAAATCCCAATACCTATATCATAGCAAGTTACAATGGCATAGAATCTTTTTCATTGCAAAATAGTAAGATTTTCAATATCCAGAATCTGATGTTGCCTCCGCTGCCATTAAAAGAACGCATTTTCAGCGCTCTATATCTCCATAAAGATGTGCTCTGGGTTGGAACAAAATTGCACGGAATATTCCAATATAACCTCAGGGACAAAAGATGGAATAATTTAAACGAAACCAATAGTAATCTACTGAGCAATAATATCCGGAAAATTGTCCCGGCTAAAAACGGTGAACTCCTGATTGGCACATTAAAGGGGCTCTCGATCTTTAATGGATCGACACAGTTCTTAAACTATAAACACAATACTTCCGTTAAAAATTCATTGAGCCAAAATTCGATCTATGATATTTTTATTGATCGACAACAAATCACCTGGATAGGCACCTATTTTGGAGGAATAAACGCTATTTACCCCGATCTCATCCCCATACAACACTATTCAACCCGTTCGCCTTCTAATCTTCGCCTAAATAGTGATATCACCGGTAGTTTCGCCGAATCAGACAATGCCTATTGGATAGGAACGGAGGAAGAGGGAATCAACAGGATTGATAAGGCAACGGGAGCAACTTCCCCTTTATCTAAACTAACCCAGTCAAATCTGATTAAGGACTTATATGTTCGAGACAACAAAGTCTACGCAGCACAATATGGTGGTGGCTATTCCATTATCGATGCACAAACTGGAAATGCTCAACATTTTTATCTCGAAAAAGATCTCTTAAATCTCAAAAATAACATCTACAGCATTTACGTCGACCCTGCACATCACATTTACCTCGGAACCAATAAGGGGCTCTATACGGTGGAGCCAGGAAAACAGCCCCAATATAGTGCCGCTATGAAAACAGCTACAATCGATGATATACAAGCCGATAATAGACAGTACATTTATTTCCTGAGAGGAGGCGAGCTTTTTCGCAAAAAAAACAATGAATCGAACATACGCCCAATAAAACAGCTCGACACATTAGTCCTCGGTGGATTTTATGTGCATCCGAATGGCGACATCTGGCTGACATCGAAAGAAAATTTATATCATTTTGATCAGCATGATCACTTAACCAAGGTCTCTCGCTTTCCAAACAATTCGCTAGGCTGGCCCATCTTTGTGAACAATCAGGTATGGTTTACCAGTAAAAATGGGCTCATATGCTATAATCCCAAAACAAAACATAGCTACCTCCTGAATCAATATGACGGTTTACCGGTCAAAAATTTACTTGGTGCAAAAGTTTTTGCGAGCAAAACAGAAACCCTGTTTGTCACCACACTCAACGGAGTCTTTTCTGTAGATACCCGGAAAATAACCTTCAATCAGCACATCCCTAATGTACTTTTCCGAAATATCTTTCTCGAAGACGCTCCATTAAACTACGGACGTATACAGAAAACGACAGACCCCAACAGCTACCAGCTCAAACTCCGGCACGATGAAAACTTTGTCACGATCAATTTCTCCAGTTCCAATTTCATCAAACCGCAAAAGAACAGATACCGCTATAAGCTCGAAGGTTTTGACAAGGACTGGGTTGAAACAAGCACCCCATCAATACGATATACCAATATTCCCACAGGTATGCATACCTTGACTATATTTGCCAGTAACAACGATGGCATCTGGAGCAGTATACCCCTACGGATCAATATCGATATTAAACCTCCCTTTTGGAGAACCTGGTGGGCCTACCTATGCTATGCAGCATTGTTTACATTAGGTGTACATCTGGTCATTAAATTTGTTGTCGAACGTGAGATGCTGATCAATTCAGAGCGAGAACAGGAAAGGAAAATCAGATTTTTCACACAGATATCACACGAAATCCGTACGCCGCTGACCTTGATAACGTCCCCATTGGATGAAATTATTTCCGAAACAGCCAATCTGACTTCTACCCAGAACAAAGTAAAACGGATAAAAAAGAATGCCAGCAAACTCCTAGGTGTCATAAACGAATTGCTCGACTTTAAAAAGTTCGACGACAAGCACTTTGTCCTGAAAAAAACGGACATCTCTTTCAGGGAATATATAGAAGACACCTTCTACCTATTAAATGACCTTGCCAAAGCAAAACATCTCAATTACTATATCCGGCAGCTGGATGCCGTAGGGCTACAATCCATAGATACCGTACAATTTGATAAGGTCATGTTTAACCTCTTGTCAAATGCGATCAAGTATACACGGGAACATGGCACCGTTTATCTAGATCTTATCGAAAATGATTATACAATAGCTATTCACATCGTCGATAATGGTATCGGTATCGCTACGGACAATCAATTTAAAATATTTGAAGAATACTATCGTGAAGAACAAGCTAATGACGTAATCGGAACAGGTATTGGTTTGGCACTTACCAAACAAATTGTGCAGCAGCACGAAGGAGATATTCGCTGCTCTACGATGAAGGATGAAAAAGGAGAATGGACTGTATTTACTGTCAGTCTCCCGAAGCAAGCAAACCAAAAAACTGACGTTGTACCGGTAGAAATATTAACAAAAGAAACAGAGGAAGCAAATATAACGAACTTAAACACGCTGGATATTTCCTTAAAGCAAACCATCTTGATTGTAGAGGACAATAGCGAATTATTAGCAGCCGTTGTCAGTCTATTTGAAGAGAGCTTCAGTATTATTACTGCTGTCAATGGTGAGGAGGCACTTTCTAAAGCATTGGAATATATCCCTGATCTTATTATTTCAGACCTGATGATGCCTTATATGGATGGTGCCCAACTGTGCCAGGCCATTAAAACAAATATGATGACCAGCCATATACCATTCATCTTGCTGACTGCTGTAACCGATAGCAATTCCCAAACTTTAGCCTTGGAACACGGCGCCAACATCTACTTGACAAAGCCCTTCGACAATAAACAACTATTTCTCTCTGCTCAGAATCTCATGGCTATCAGCCACAAAAAGAGTAAAGAATTTCAGGTCAAAACAGCTTCATTCGACAATGAACTTGATGCGCAATTTATCTCATCCCTGAATGAGTTGATCGAAGAAAATATCCAGTCAGATGGATTTGATGTTAATTTTATATCGCGTACAATGGGAATGAGCGCTCCAATTCTCTATCGTAAGCTGAAGGCCATATCCAATTTATCGCTCAATAATTATGTTAAAACGTATAGGCTAAACAAAGCGAAAGAACTACTGACATCTGCCATGAACATCAGTGAAGTCGCCTATGCTGTAGGATTTTCCGACAGAAAATACTTTAGTAAGGAATTCAAAAAACAGTTTGGACACAATCCATCGGAACAGACCGCGACGCCTAACCAGAATAGTTAAACCCTGTTATATCGAATTGTGGTCTCTACAATACCCAATAAACTCTGTAAGACCCATAAAAAAACAGAGGTGGCATAGCCACTTCTGTTTTTTAGCTTTAACTACGTTTTTAATCAAGTTCGAGTCTTACTTAAAACAAATCATTTTTTTAACGATCTGACCCCACTAAAATAAGCTTTTAACTGCTGACAGCCTTATTTAGCAATCTCTTTGATCATAGGTTCTCCGGACAATAGGCGTTGATAACGAACCAAGGCTTCCACATAGTAATAATCTGCATAAGTCAACGGTACATCGATTTCGGAATTCAATGGCAACGCTCCAACACTATGTTGTAAAATATAGCCTCCATTTTGCCCATAAGGAGCAAGGTAAGGTGCCTTCGACAGATTTTTAAGAAGTGTTTCTGCTTTATCAAAGTACTTCACAGACTCACTTCCCTTTGTATATTGAGAGAGCTCCAATAATGCCGAGGCATATAATGCCGCTGCAGATACATCCCGCAGATCCTTATTCGGATACATTTTATCTGACTTCGCAATTTTATCTTTATCAAAATCCCAGTAAGGAACCAGATCAGCTGGCAGATTTGGATTACTTAAGATATACTTTGCGATTTGCTGTGCCTGCTTCAAAAATTCTTTTTTCTTGGTTTCACGATACATCATGGTATAACCATATAATGCCCATCCCTGCCCTCTTGACCATGCTGATTCATCAAATGCCCCCTGATGTGTCTTTTTTCCAATGGCCTTACCTGTATTCTTATCATAATCGATCACGTGGTAGGAACTATAATCTTTTCTGAAGTGGTTTTTTAGGGTTGTTTCAGCATGAGATACCGCTATATCATAGAATTTTTTATCACCAGTCATTTTAGACACCTGTGTCAAAAACTCCAAGTTCATCATATTATCGATTATAACGGGATACTGCCAGGATCCGTGATCCCAGGAACGGATCGTTTTGGTCACGGGACTATAGCGAGAGGCTAGGGAATTGGCACCTGTACTGAGTACTGGCTCATACTTTTGCGTATCGCCTGTGAGACGAAGTGCGTTGCCAAAACTACAGAATAACATAAACCCCAAATCATGCGTACCCTTGTTGTTCTTTTCTTTCTCCAGATATGTCAATTTCTCGGTTGCTTTCTTTAATAATCCTTCATCTTTGGTGCCTTCATATAAATACAACAATGTCCCCGGATAGAATCCCGAACACCACCAGCTCGACGAAGAAAATACTTCTTTGCCATTTTCGAAAGTTTTTGGAAAATTTTCGGTCGGAGTTTCATCCGCCAGTACTTTTATTTGCTTCGCGGCTGCATCTAGCTGCTGCTGAATAAACGCTTTGGATAGACTCGGTTTTGCTGTTTGGGCCTGAACGACAGTCGAAGTACCCAAAACGGCTAATAATAACACAGAAAGTTGTTTTAATTTCATTGTTTTTTATTCTTTTATTTTTATTTGTTCAGCGCATTAGCGCTTCAATCTTATACCTAAATATTCAGCTCTTTTTCTTCATTTTAATTGTCCGTCCCACTTTCTTTCATCTCGCGTTATCGATGCGCATTGATCAAAGCAACTGCGCCTTTATCGAGATTCAGATCAATCATTCCGTCCTGCGTTATATCAAATGTACCTTTTCCTTGTATCTTTATCTCTGGTGCTCTGATACCAGCTTTTAAACGTATGCGACCGCCATATTGACTTTTGATCTGGATGCCAATCGTTTTTCCATTTTTCCGCTGTGCCGATACAAGATTCCCTCCATCTGCCAAAAAATTGGCAAAGGACACATCCTCCCATTTATGCGGAATAGCTGGAAACACGCGTAATACGCCATTCCAATATTGCATACACAATTCCTGAATACTTGCCATCGCTGCGAGCGGGGTTTCTATCACTGGACCGCTTTCAGCATATAGTGTATTGGCTTTAATATATTTCTGTAATAAAACATCCAGCGAAGCCAAAGCCGAATCTCCTCTCCCCATCATGGCATACATAGAGGCAGCTCCCGTAAAAGAATACCCCTGCAACCATTGCTTTTTGCTTTGCCAATGCGCAATAGAACGTTCTATAAGCGCTTGATTTCCTTCTTGATCCCAGTTTATATCGTAAAAAGGATAAATCATCATTAAATGTGAATAATGACGATGAGATTCTCCATAAGGCAGGTCTTTAGCGATCATAAAACCATCCGTATCCTGCGGATAATCGGTCAAGTTGGCCAATACGCCTTTCCAGACAGCATGAAGTTTATCCTTAGCTCCTCTTTCCTGATCCAGCTCAATAAGTGTCTTGAGCCCCCATCTGAAAATGGAAAGGTCATAATTTGTATCATAAGCATAGCCCTTGGGATATTCAGGTGAATAGGTTTTCACGCCAATATGGTATTTCCCTGCTTGATCCTTTTCCAATAGATGCAAATGATAATTTATCGCTTCCTTTAGCAGCGGGAACAAACGATCATATACATCTTGCGACATCGTAGCTCGATAATACTGATAATAACTATGCAAGAGCCAGACTAGATTTCCCAATTCTTTTTCACCATCGGAGGCCCCTTCAGGTGATACATCTTTTGCTAGAAGAACAGGACTCCACAGCGTTGGCCCTGAGGAGCGGCCAACGGCCAAACTATTGTAACGATAAGGCTCCGGAACATTTTGTCTCAGCTGATCTTTATTCCGGTCAATCATCTGGATTAGAGAATTTGCAATACCGAGCTGATTCGCTTTGAAAACCGGAGAATAAGCAAGCTGCATATTAAGGTTAAGCCAATACGCTGGCCAGGGAGTTGGGCTGGTCCAAGGTCCCTGTAAATCCATGGCGGGTTTATCTGACCTCGTTGCACTGGCAAGCTTATACAACTGCATATCATAAAACTGCTGGTAAACCGTATCTGGCAATTCCAGGGTCGATGCCTTAAAATAGTTGGTCCACCACTTGCGATGGGATGCCAATCCTTTCGTTAACTTTTGCTTACTAAAGTTCTGAACATAATTGATGGCCGTTTTGACATAAGCGGTACCCTGCTGGCTATAATCTACAGTAATTAAATAGGTATCCACTTCTTTGCCGGGTTTGCCATAATAAGCCGTCACATATCCTCCCCCGGCTAAAAGAGGTTGGTCAAAATATTTTATTTCGCCCTGTTCACCAAAATGCCCTTTTGGGTTTGCTGGATAATTTTTCGGCTTTTGTGTATAACTAAATCCCATCCTTGGGCTGATGGCCTCGTCGGGTTTCCATGTCAGATGGTAATTACCGTTAAAATCTTTTTTAAAGACCTCCAGCAGAATAACGTTGTCATTCGATAAGGTAGTCGTCCGGATTCTCATTATCCCTTTGCCAGTGCTGACTTTCGCCTCGGCAAAAGCCTCTTTGAGATAGATGTCTCCTTTTGCCTGCACAATCGGGCTTTCAAATTCCATTTCAAAATGACCTAACGACATACGCGCTTGATCAAACAATTTATCTTCCGAATTCGCTCGATGATCATAAACATCAGTTCTTCCAATATCAACGCGCATTGAATTCTTACCAGCTAAATAAGTCATAGTCCCCAGTAGACCATTCCCGGTAAATACACCTTCATAAATGGAATGACCCAGTGCGGGAATTCTGAATTGTGCTGATCCCCAAAATGGCTGGAATGTCGCGCAAATGAAAAAAAACAGTATTCTTAGATTCATCATTAGGATTTAATGCTATCAGAGCGACCATAAAGATGCTGGATTATTCGGCTGAAATCAAGCGCCTTTTACGAAAACGATTGAGAAGAATCAATCCACAGTCCATCCCTTATCTATCCAATAGCCTAGACATCAAACCAAAATGTAACAATTTAGCTGATAAAATAGAGATCCTTAGGCTACAAACTAGTCACTATATATGAAAGAAATGAATTCCATAGGCTTCTTTTGTTATTTTTTAACAAAACACAAATAAACAATACGTAAAATTTTAGTTATCAGTTTACATTTATCAGTTTTTTATCTATTTTTAAGATTAAATATCCAATGCCGTTATTTTTAACAGCCTAATAGTGGATCAATTATAAAACAACTAATCCAACCAACATGAAAGAACAGAATTCATCAAGGCGTGATTTCATAAAAAAATCCGTGGTCGGTGCTGCGGCATTTTCTATTGTACCACGCTTTGTACTCGGAGGACAGGGCTATCTTGCTCCGAGCGACCATCTAACCAAAGGTGTAATTGGTGTCGGCAATATGGGCCGTGGACACTTTGGCTACGCCGGAACTAAAACAGTAGCCATTTGTGATGTGGACAAAACCCATCTAGCGGCAGCTCAAGCGGACTTAGGCGGTGGTGTGAAGGAATACCATGACTTTAGGGAGTTGATTAAATCTCCAGAAGTAGATATTGTGCATATTGCTACTCCGCCACATTGGCATGGACTGATGTCCATTGAAGCGGCAAAAGCAGGAAAAGATATCTGGTGTGAAAAACCAATGACGCGTACTATCGGTGAAGGTAAAAAAGTGAAAGAAGCCATTGCACAACATGGCAATATCTTCCGATTAAATACCTGGTTTCGTTTCAAGGATGACTTTTATGGAATGAATGTTCCAGTAAGCAAAATCAAAAAATTAGTTGATACTGGCATGTTAGGTTGGCCTTTGAAAGTTACGATAAGCAAACATACCGGCTTTGACTGGAAGTTCTATTGGGTAGGAAAAGAAAATTTACCAGAGGAGAAAGTACCGGCTGAACTTGACTACGATTTTTGGTTAGGTCCGGCACCATACAAGCCTTACAATAAACACCGCGTGCATACCACTTTTAGAGGATATTGGGATTATGATGGTGGCGGTCTAGGAGATATGGGGCAACATTATATGGATCCTGTTCAATACTTCTTAGGTAAAGACAACGAAAGCCCGATTACCGTCGACGTTGATGCTCCGCAGCAACATCCGGATGCCGTGGGCACATGGAGACGAATTACATTTACCTATGCCGATGGTTGTCAGATCATTTTAGACGGTGAAGCGAAAGATGAAAAGGCAGCCTATATTGAAGGTCCAAAAGGTAAATTATATAGAGGGTTTCAATCGGATATACCAGATTTGGAAAGAAAACTTGCACAGTACCCTGAACCTGCACCACAGATTACTGACTTCTTGGAATCCGTTCGCACAAGAGAAAAGTTTGCACTGAATGAAATCAATGGACACCGTTCTTGTACCTTGGTCAACATGGGATTAGCAGCATTGCGACTGAACAGATCACTAAAATATGACTCCCAAAATGAGCTATTTATTAATGACGACGCCGCAAATAGATTAATTCACCAACCAATGAGAGGCCCTTGGTCTATTTAAAAAGATATCCTAATGAAAAGAATATTCAATTCGCTGACCGTATTGCTTCTTATATCTAGTGCAACCTACGCTCAGCAACCACAAAATAGAACGACTGCAACTAAAATAGCAGACGTATTGGCACAACAGCCTGCCGAAGAAAACGAAAAGTTTTTACTTGCCATGCATGAGCTGGAAGGTTTTTCTTCTGATGACTTCGTTACGTTCCTCAAAGGACTTAAAGCACCAGGTAGCAACAATGCTTCGATAGAATTCGCAGCAAACAGCTATTCGTTTTACGTAAACCAACCAGGCAAAGATCAGCAGAAAAGAGTGTTTGTTGAAGGATTGGCAAAATCCATATCGCAATTAAATGAACCAACAAATCAGGTCTTTGCCCTACGCTTGTTACGTCAATGCGCCGATAATGCAGCTATACCAGCTGTCGCTAATTGTTTGACAAACGATTATCTTGCCGATGCAGCAGCGAGAACCCTAGTATCTATTAGTACCTCTGAATCGACAGCAGCCTTAGAAAAAGCTTTAGCAGCATCCACAACAGAGAAAACTGCCATTGCCCTGGTTACAGCACTCGGAGATCTAAAAGATAAAAATGCTGAAAGTGCCATTTTAGGATTAACGCAAAAATATAATTCGGATGGCTTCCAAAGGACAGCATTAATTGCGCTGAGCAAAATCGGGGGCAAAGCTTCAGAATCGCTATTCCAGGAAAAACTAAATGCTGCCGGCTATAGCTACGACAAATTGGATGCAGTAGGACTTGGTATTGACTATGCTCAAGCATTGATCGACAATAAACACGACCAAGATGCGGTTAAGTTCCTGAACAAGTTTTTCCAGGAATCTCAAAAAGTAAAATCGATCAACGGCCAAATTGCATCGCTTAAATTATTGACAACCATCGACCCAGCGAAACAACAAAAGAACTTGTTAGCAGCTGTTAAGAGCGATAATGGTGCTTACCGTAACATTGCATTACAATTACTCGGAAAATACGGAAAAGGCGCCGACGCAAAAAGCTTGCTTGCTTTAGCAAGCAAGGGTACTCCTGAAGTGCAAGAAAGTGTATTGAACTACTTAGCCCACAATGGTTCGGCAAGCAGCTTAAAACTAATCCAGGCATTAGTAAATAAAACACAGTCTCCCGTAACTAAATTAGCTGGATTAAGTGCACTAAATACACTATCTCAGGGTAAAGAAACTAATACCTTAATCCAAGCTTTCAACGCTGATCAACAATTCAACAATTCGGTAAAAGCATTGATCCTTTCATCGAAAGATGCAAATGTCGTTACTGATGTCAACAATGCACTTGCCACTGTAGACGACGACAAAAAGATTCAATTGCTGGATATTTTAAGTAAACGTTCCAACAATGCATCATCCAAAGCTGTATTAGCCATAAAGAGTGCAAACCCTGCTGTCGAAGAAGCGATCAACAAAGCACTCCCAAATGTAGCTCAGGAATCGGACTTAGAAGAACTATTCAGTAGGTTAAACAATACGACAGATAATAAATCTGCCGTACTATTGCAACGTGCCATTGTCAATGTGGTTCAGTCAAGCACAAATTCAAAAGGATTAACAGAAAAACTAGCAGCAAATATATCGAAGTCTGCAGCGCCTAATACAGCTAAATATTTTCCTATTTTTGCTGGGCTTGGTGACGCCCAGTCATTGAAAGCTGTAACTGCATACCTTAACAACAATAATACAAGTCTACGGTCCGCAGCAATTGAGTCTTTGGCTGGCTGGTCTACCTCCAACGCACTGCCAGAATTAGTATCTCTTTCCCGAACAGAAAAAGACGATAATCTTTTCAATACGGTATACAGAGGATTAATTAAATCAATTTCCTCTTCTTCGAATACGCCTGAACAGAAAACTTTGTTATTAAGAGATGCATTCAGCGTTGCCAAAACAGTAGATCAGAAAAAAGCAGCATTATCGGCGTTACAACCTACAGGAACATACCAGTCTTTAGTTTTTGCAGCTGATTTGATGAACGACGCTCAACTTGGCGGAACTGCGGCCAATGTAGCGATGAACATTGCAATGGACAACAAGTTCTATGGCAAAAAGGTTAGAGAGGTTCTTGAACAGGTAATCGGTAAATTGTCGGGTAGTGAAAGTGGATACCTTAAAGAAGCTGTTGTTCGCTATCTCGCTGAAATGCCAATAAAAGAGGGTTACGTTTCGATGTTCAATGGCAAGGACCTAAGTGGCTGGAAAGGATTGGTCGCCGATCCGATCAAACGCAGTAAGATGAACGAGAAAACTTTAGCAGCAGAACAAGCTAAAGCCGACGACATCATGCGTAAGGGCTGGTCAGCGTCAAATGGCGAAATTGTTTTTAGCGGTAAAGGAGATAACCTGGCGACAATAAAACAATACGGAGATTTCGAGATGTTAGTTGACTGGAAATTGGAGAACTATGGTGGCATAGAAGGTGATGCTGGTATCTATTTGAGAGGTACACCACAAGTTCAGATCTGGGATATTGCCAACACCAGAGTCGGAGCACAAGTCGGTTCAGGAGGATTGTACAACAATCAAAAAAATGAAAGCAAACCGTTAAAAGTGGCTGACAATGCCACGGGAGAATGGAATACGTTCAAAATAAAAATGCAGGGCGAGAATGTCTCAGTTTGGTTAAATGGTCAATTGGTTACTGATAATATCCCACTTGAAAATTACTGGGATCGAAATCAATCCATTTTCCCTACAGAGCAGATTGAACTGCAGGCCCATGGCTCAGTGGTTTACTATAGAGATCTCTTTATCAAAGAATTCCCGAGAAGACAAGTCTTTAAACTAAGTGACCAAGAGAAAAAAGAAGGATTCGATGTCCTATTTGATGGAACAAATCTCGACAAGTGGACTGAAAACAAAGCTTATGTAATTAATGATGAAGGTTACATTTGGGTATATCCCAATGCAAAATTCGGCGGCAACTTATATACAAAAGAAGAGTATGCTGATTTTATCTATCGCTTTGACTTCAAATTGACTCCCGGAGCCAACAATGGTGTTGGGATCCGGGCCCCATTAGAGGGAGATGCTGCTTATGAAGCTATGGAAATCCAGGTGTTGGATGACGGTGCAGATGTGTATAAAGACCTAAAACCTTACCAGTACCACGGTTCTATCTATGGTGTGGTAACGGCTAAAAAAGGACATTTAAAACCGTTGGGCGAGTGGAATTCCGAAGAAATATATGTAAAAGGCAATCGCGTTAAAGTAACCTTAAATGGTACTGTTATTGTTGATGCCGATATCGCTGAAGCGAGTAAAAATGGAACATTGGATGGCAAACAACATCCTGGTTTAAAACGTACAAGTGGCCATATAGGTTTCTTAGGCCATGGAACGGAAGTATTCTTCAAAGATATTCGGGTTAAAAAACTCAAATAACTTTTTGAAATGCAAAATAAAGGGGATAAGGAATCTTATCCCCTTTTTTCTAAAAGACCGGCGTGTTTGACAAGTGAGAAAAATAACCGAATGATTCCAAAAACTTTTATTAAATTAAAGATCTGGGATTCTAATTCAAAATATGATGTTTTATGACTAAAGCCGTAAACCTATTGATTAACAAAAAATTGGATAGCAAACCTGAAAAGAAAAATCTATTCAATAAACTTTCTATTATAAAATTAATAGCCGAATTAGGATCTGTATCAGTAAATGACATCGTAAAAAACCTTTCGTTAAGCCTTCCAACGGTCAACAGCCTCATTGCTGAACTATTGGAGGACAATATCGTGCGTCAATTTGACAAGGGAGAATCTATCGGTGGTCGCAAACCGAATCTATATCGGCTATGTGACGGGTTGTTTCAAGTACTATGTATAGAACTTCAGCGCTTCTCCATTACACTGAGTATTATGGACAATAATCAGAATATCGTTGCCGAAACTGTTGAGCTAGACAATGAGTTATCCCGGAATGCGGATAATCTCCATGACATTACACAAATTATTGACCAATATTTGTTGGAAAAAGCGGTTGATACTGAAAATCTAACTGGACTGATCATTAGTATGCCGGGACTAATCAATGCTGAGGAAGGAACAAATGAAACGTTTTTACATGATGCGTCACAATCTATCACAGCTTATTTCGAAGATAAATATAAAAAGCCCGTGTACATACTCAATGACGTGAAGGGTGCAGCGTATGCGGAATTGAAATTTGGCTTAGCCAAAAACACCAGGAATAGCCTCATTATATTAATGGACTGGGGAATAGGTCTTGGAATAGTTTCCAATGGCGAAGTTTATCTTGGGCGCGACGGTTACTCGGGTGAGGTGGGGCACATGCCGTTCATTGATAATGGCGAATTGTGTTATTGTGGCAAAAGGGGTTGCCTCGAAACGGTGGCTTCCGGAATTGCCTTGGTCAACAATGCAAAGCAGGAGATCCAAAAAGGTGAACTTACCAAACTCAATGAGTTGCAGAAAGAAGAGTTAGATCATTTAACACCCACCCACGTGATCGAAGCAGCTAATAAAGGTGACCAATTTGCAATAAATCAAATTTCCAAACTGGGCACCAATCTAGGAAAGGCATTTGCTTCTCTGATCCAGCTGCTCAATCCCGAATTAATCGTACTGGGAGGAAAAATCGCCAAAGCCAATGAATTAATTACAATCCCGATACAACAGGCAATCAATTCATATACGATGGCTATTTTAAAAGAGCATTGCGATATCAAAGTATCTAGCCTGAATCTAGACAGTAACACAATCGGCTTGACAAACTATTTTATCACAAAATACCTGTCTGTCGAATTGCTACAGAAGTCCAAAATCTAAAACTGACCTGTACTCAATAATACCAGAGTACAGGCTCTTTCAGTTTTTATACCATTTTCCATAGCCAGTTGTTCCAATTCAGCATTTTCCGCACCCGGGTTAAAAATAATACGCTTTGGTTTCGTCTCCAAAATATAATTATAATAGTCCTTCTGATTCTGTTCGCCAAGATACATTGTCACCGTATCAATATCAGTATGTATATCGCCTTTCTTTTCGATAGGTACACCGGCCACCTCACCTCCGCTCAAACCAATATTAACAATATCATGTCCGTGTTTACGGAGCATATTCGCGGCCTTATTGGAATAGCGCGAAGGATTCGTACTGGCACCTAAGATTAACGTCTTTTTCATCCTTATACTTATTTGTTCATCAATTATTATCTTCAAAGCCATCTATATGTCTTCGTCAATACTGCACATTCGGTAAACGAGCTGACGTAATATGATTTCATTATTAACGAGCCATGAAATTATTCATCAATAATAAAATCGCCATGTGTGCTATAGGCATTCTTACGTAAAACCGGCATACCCAAAATTTTATAGAGTTCGTCCAGTTTCACCAAACTGCCATTCGTTATGTTTGAAAGCAAAACAATAACAATATTCCTTTTCAGATCCCGTACATAGATGTGACGAAAACCGTGCCACCATCCGGTATGATAGACAATATGATCATTACCATGCTCAAATGTACGCCACCCGTAACCATAGCTAAAAATACCCTTTTTTGCATCTGGATAACCCCGGTAAGCCGAATCCAACGTTGATTGTTTTAATAATCGGCCATCGCGTAGCGCCAGATCAAAACGGTAGAGGTCACGCACCGTACTATAAATCCCTTTATCTCCCAACGGTCCATCCTGAAAATTCTGTACCACGGATCTTCTCCATATCTTATCATGACCGATCACATTGGTTGGAATCTTGTCATAGACAGCCTTTGATAAAGCGGCGGTATTGGTCATCCCAGCAACATTGAAAACACTATCCTTCATATACGTCGCATAATCCTGTTTGGACACCTTCTCGATAATAGCCCCTAAAACCATAAAATTGGAATTATTATAGAAAAATCGTCCACCAGGGGCTCCATACCTATTTGGCTTAAACTCCGTTAGCATTTTCATGACATCCTGGTTTGTCATTCCCTTTTTACGGTCAGGCCAATGTTCTTCCGAAAAATAAACGTAGTTAGGTAAACCTGAACGATGGGTCAATAACATTTTTATCGTAATGCCAGGGTATGGAAAGTCCGGATAAAAATCATTTATAGTCTGGTCCAGCCGTAATTTTCCTGCTTCGACCAACTTCAAGGTCCCAACAGCCGTTAAAGGTTTAGAAACCGATGCCAATTCAAACTTATCATCAATATCCAAACTATCACGTTTTAGGTAGTTGGCCCAGCCGAATGTATTTTGATATAGGATTTTACCGTCCTTCGCCACCAGCACATTTCCATTAAATGCAGATTTTGAATGCAGATTTTTCATAAAAGCATCGATCTTGGGATCTGCATCTTGAGGATTATAAACGAGTCTTGTACTATCTACTTTTGCTTGCGCTATTGCCGCTTCTTTTTGTTTTTTCTCTTTTGAGCTACAGGCAACTGTAGATGCCAACAAAAGAGCTACCATTCCCTTTAAAAAAAATAATTTCACGTACTGTATCTCCCGGATTTTCTATTTAATGTTATGTTTGCCCCCTATGTCGAAGGCAAATCTGTGCTTCATCTTCATACGATTTATGCATCGCAGTTATCTCATGCCCATTCTCATTCTTCTATATTCTTTTTGATTTTCAATAAAGAACCGTGTTTAAAGATAATAATGCTAAAATGAAGATTTTAGTATAAAAAAACGAATTTTTAGCACAAAAAAAGCCACTTTATTCCTAAAGTGGCTAATATTTTATTGGTATCTAAAATCTATGCTAACAATCGAACTGGATTTTCAACCAATGCTTTTAATGTCTGTAAGAATGCAGCACCTGTCGCGCCATCGACCACACGGTGATCACAGCCTAAAGTTACTTTCATTACGTTACCCGGAACTACAGCACCATTTTTCACAACCGGAACTGCCTGGATAGCTCCTACTGAAAGAATAGCTCCATCAGGAGAGTTAATAATAGATGTAAACTCATCTATACCAAACATGCCTAGGTTGGAAACTGTGAATGTAGAACCTTCCCAATCCGCTGGTTGTAATTTCTTAGCTTTCGCTTTTTGAGCAAAATCCTTCACCTCAGCAGAGATGTGAGATAATGATTTACCATCAGCAAAACGAACTACGGGAACTAACAAGCCGTCTTCAACAGCCATAGCAACACCGATGTTTGTATGCTCATTGAAACGGATCTTATCTCCCTGCCAAGAAGAATTCACAGCTGGGTGTTTTTTCAATGCCACTGCAACAGCTTTCACGACGATGTCATTGAAAGAAACTTTTACTGGCGCGATCTCATTAATTTGAGCGCGAGCAGCCATGGCATTGTCCATATCGATAGACACTGTCAAATAGAAGTGTGGTGCAGTGAACAATGATTCAGCCAAACGACGAGCAATTGTCTTACGCATCTGGTTGACAGGTTTCTCTGTATAACGCTCTTCACCAACATAAGTAGGTAAAGTAATTGCTTTTGTTTCTGTAGCCGGAGCTGCTGCTGCTGTTTCAGCTGGTTTCGCGGCAGCCGGAACAAAGGACTCCACGTCTTTTTTCACGATACGACCACCATCTGCTGATCCTTTGATATCGCTCAAATTGATTCCTTTTTCCTTCGCAATCTTACGTGCCAAAGGAGATGCTTTCACGCGGGAATCATCGTTTGATGCAGCTGCAACCGGTGCAGCAGTTGCTGCCGGAGCTGAATCAGCTTTAGGAGCTTCTGCAGTTTCCGCTTTCGCAGGAGCAGATTTTTGATTTAATAACGGTGTTATATCAGTTCCGGCAGGACCAACAATAGCAATTATATCATTAACTTTTGCGGCTTCACCAGCTTCAAGACCGACATACAACAACGTGCCATCAGCATAAGCCGTAACTTCCATTGTCGCTTTATCCGTTTCTACATCAGCGATAGCATCATCCGATTTGATCGTGTCGCCGACTTTAAAATTCCATTGTGCAATAACACCTTCTTTCATGGTATCACTCAACAACGGCATTGTGATCACGGTACATCCCAATTCCTCAGGAGTTACGTTGCTAGCCGAAGATTCTGGACCAGAAACTTCTTCTGCTTTTTTTTCTTCTGTTTTTTCCGGTGCTTTCTCAGCTGCAGGAGCATCTCCGCTCAACAATGATTGAAAATCTTCACCGGGCTCACCCAAAACAGCGATAACAGCATCGATAGCTACTGCTTCACCTTCTTTTGGGCCAATATATAAAAGAGTACCTTCTTGGTAAGACTCAAAGTCCATTGTAGCTTTATCTGTTTCAATTTCAGCTACTAAATCACCAGAATTTACTTTATCACCAACTTTTTTGTGCCATTTTGCGATGACCCCCTCGGTCATTGTGTCGCTCATTTTGGGCATTCTTACTACTTCAGCCATTCTGTATTATATTATCAAGTTAAAGAGTATTAATCTAAAATAAATGGATAGTCTTGTTGTACATATACATCTTTGTACAATTCGTCAGCATCTGGGTATGGAGATTCCTCCGCAAATTTTACTGACTCTTCGACTACTTTTTTCACGTCAGCTTCAACCTCCGCAAACCAAGCATCATCGGCGTATTTGTTTTCCAAAATAGCATGTTTAGTAGCCAATAATGGATCGCGATCTTTATACGCTTCCAATTCCTCTTTCGTACGATATTTCGCAGGGTCAGACATAGAGTGTCCTTTGTAGCGGTAAGTACGGATTTCTAAGAATGTAGGTCCTTCGCCAGCACGGGCACGTTGAACAGCTTCGTCCATTGCGTTGTGTACGGCAACAACATCCATTCCATCTACCGGAGCCGAAGGCATATCAAAACCTAGTCCCATTTTGTAAATGTCCTGCATGTTTGTGGTACGTTGTACAGAAGTACCCATTGCATAACCGTTGTTTTCACAAACGAAGATAACAGGGAGTTTCCATAGCATCGCCATGTTTAGTGTTTCGTTGAATGCACCTTGACGTACAGCTCCGTCGCCCATATAACAGATGTTTACATTATCTGTACCAAGATATTTCTCAGCAAATGCGATACCAGCACCTAAAGGAATCTGACCACCAACAATACCATGGCCACCCATGAATTTATGTTCTTTAGAAAAGAAGTGCATAGAGCCTCCTTTACCTTTTGAACAACCAGTGATCTTTCCATATAATTCAGCCATACAAGCATTTGCAGAAACGCCTTTAGCCAAAGCGTGGGCGTGATCACGATAAGCAGTGATTAAAGAATCCTCAGGTTTAATTACCGACATCGTTCCAGCGACTACTGCCTCTTGTCCTATGTACAAGTGACAGAAACCACGAATCTTTTGCTGTCCGTAAAGTTGACCTGCTTTTTCTTCAAACTTACGCATAAGTAACATCGACTTATACCACTCCAAATATGTCTCTTTTGTTATAGGTGTTGAACTCATTTCAAAGTTTTGATTTTCTTACAATTCTAGACTACAAATCTAATAATTTTGGATGAATTTTCTTGGTCAAAAATCAATTTTATTTACACTTTAAGACACTTCTAAGACATTTGATTTAAAGTATATAGCATTTTTTAACAAATAAATGAACGGCACAATCAAATAAATCAAAAACTTATGAAAATAAAAAAGCCAAAGGACTTAATAATCATTTGGCTTAATCTATTTTATACAAATTGTTTGCTAGCGAAGTTTTTGGATAAGCTCATTTTCGGTAACCTTCACCTGTTCTCCGCTCTCCATGTCCTTGAGCGATAACTGACCAGAAGAAACTTCTTCTTCTCCGACCAATAATACATAAGGAATCCCTTTTCCATCAGCATAGCCCATTTGTTTTTTTAGCTTCACTGGTGCAGCATACAATTCAACAGCAATATTTTCTTTGCGGAGTTTATTGAGCAAACCCAGTGTATAGGTTTCAAGCTGTTTGTCAAAATTGATAATCAATAGTTTGGTAGAATCCGCTTTGTTTGCCGGAAATAAATTCAGTTCTTCCAGGACATCATAGATACGGTCAGCTCCAAACGAAACGCCAACACCGGTTAGGTCCTTCAGACCGAACATCCCGGTAAGATCATCGTAGCGCCCGCCACCACCGATACTGCCCATGGCAACTTCATTTGTCTTCACCTCAAAGATACAGCCTGTATAATAATTCAAGCCTCTCGCCAATGTGATATCTAGATCGACGATACGGCTCAACAGCGCGGTATCCCCACTCAACTTGGCAATATAATCGAAAACCTCTTCAATTTCAGCAATACCTTTTAAACCCACCGAAGAATTGGCCAAGATAGATTTTAAAGCGGCAAGTTTTTCCTCATTTGAACCTTCCAATAAGACAATTGGTTTCAACAGATCCAGATCTTCTTCACTAAACCCTCTTTCCAGCAGCTCCTTATTGACCCCGTTTAATCCGATTTTATCCAATTTGTCAATGGCGACAGTCATATCGACAATAAGCTCCGGCTTTCCGATAATTTCGGCGATACCAGAAAGTATCTTCCGGTTGTTGATTTTAATATTAAAATCCTTCAGTCCGAAGCGCTCGAATGCCTCTTGATAAATCAGGATAAACTCTGCCTCATTCAGCAAGCTTTCTGAGCCCACCACATCCACATCACATTGGTAAAATTCACGGTAACGGCCTCTCTGCGGACGGTCTGCACGCCAGACCGGTTGAACCTGAAAACGCTTAAATGGTAAGGAGATATCGTTCTGGTGCATCACAACGTAACGTGCAAAAGGCACAGTCAGATCATATCTTAGCGCTTTTTCGGATATATGGGGAATTAATTTGTTCGAATTTTTATCCTGCAATAGGCTATCTGGCGCTTTTGCCAAATAATCTCCGGAATTAAGGATCTTAAAGATCAATTTATCACCTTCATCACCGTATTTACCTGTTAAGGTTGTCAAATTCTCAAATGAAGGCGTCTGTATTTCATTGTAACCATATTTTTTAAACACAGCTTTCAATGTGTCAAAAATATAATTACGTTTGATCATTTCGGAAGGCGAAAAATCACGGGTTCCTTTCGCCAAAGAAGGTTTTACTGTTGCCATATACGGCAAAGTTAATAAATTCCTTTAATCTACTTCCAGAATCTTGAGGAATTCACAGGCTTTTTCTGCAGCTAACTTTTCAGCGGATTTTTTATTGAAATCACGGCCCAGGCCACATACCACCCCATCTACAACAGCCTCCACACTGAACATCTTCGAAGATTCACCTTCTGGATTATCCGTTTGTTGAAATAGGATTTCTTTTCCGGTATGCTGACACCATTCGATCAACCGACTTTTGAAATTAGTCTCGGTCTGCTCCAGTAACTGGATATCAACATGGGGTTTAATAATACGGTTTAGGAGAAAGCTTTTTGTAAATACGTAGCCTTTATCCAGATACACGGCACCGATCAGCGCTTCAAATGCATCCCCCAACAACGACCCCTGTTTATTCGGAAAGCTGATCATTCGAGCGTCGAACTGTATCATTTCGTTGAATCCTAATTTTCTGGAAAGCTGGTTCAGGTTTGCGCGGCTCACTATTTTGGAACGCATCTCGGTGAGGAAGCCTTCGTCTTTATATGGATATTTCTTGAACAGCAGTTCGGCAACGACAGATCCTAAAACAGCATCACCCAAGAATTCTAGGCGCTCGTTACTGTTCTTAGCCCCTTCTTTGATCGTTACTGCAACAGACTTATGTCTAAATGCCATCTTGTACAAATGCACATTCCCGGGAATAAAACCAAGTAGGTTTTTTAGTTTCCTAACATATTCCCGATCCGGCGAAATATATAACTTGTATATCCTTGAAAAAGGCATCTCATCTAAAAATAAGGCGACAAGTTCTAATTAAAGAACCTGTCGCTAGCTCATATTACCAAACCATGTTTGAAGGATCAAACATTAAGCTTTATATTTTTTTACAATCACGGTAGCATTGTGGCCACCGAACCCAAAGGTGTTACTCAACGCTGCATTAACAATACGTTTTTGCGCTTTGTTGAATGTAAAATTCAGTTTATTATCAATTTCCGGATCATCTGTGAAGTGATTGATTGTCGGTGGGACAATGTCATTTTGCACAGCTAAGATCGAAGCGATTGTTTCTATCGCCCCAGCAGCACCCAAAAGGTGACCAGTCATTGATTTTGTTGAACTGATATTCAATTTATATGCGTGTTCGCCAAACAGGTCAACAATAGCCTTCGTTTCACTGATATCACCGACCGGTGTAGAAGTTCCATGGACATTGATATAATCAATATCTGAAAAATCCATCTCTGCATCGTTGACAGCCATCGTCATTGCCAATTTAGCACCCAATCCTTCAGGATGTGAGGCTGTGATATGATGTGCATCAGCACTCATGCCACCACCGGCAATCTCTGCATAGATTTTTGCACCACGTGCTAAGGCGTGCTCTAAACTTTCTAAGATCAAGGCACCCGAACCTTCACCCGAAACAAAACCATCTCGGTCTTTATCAAAAGGCCGGGAAGCAGTTTTGGGATCATCATTTCTTGTTGACAAAGCATGCATAGCGTTGAATCCACCGATCCCAGCTTCATTGACCGTCGCTTCTGATCCACCAGTAACAATCACATCTGCTTTTCCCATACGAATATAGTTAAAAGCATCAATCATTGCATTGGTAGCAGAGGCACAGGCCGATACTGCCGAAAAGTTGGGACCGCGAAGGCCATGACGCATTGAAATATGTCCTGGAGCAATATCAACGAGCATCTTAGGAATAAAGAAAGGATTGAAACGTGGTGTCCCATCCCCTTTTGCAAAGTTGGCAACTTCTTCTGTAAAAGTTGTCAGCCCTCCTATTCCTGAGCCCCAGATTACCCCGATACGATTTGTATCTAATTTTTCAAAATCTAAGCCAGCATCTTTAATTGCCTCATCAGTAGACGCAATTGCATACTGTACAAAAGGATCGACTTTACGAGCTTCCTTACGATCCATAAAATCATGTGGATCAAACCCCTTTACCTCACACGCAAACTGAGTTTTGAATTTTGACGCATCAAAATGCGTAATAGGAGCAGCTCCGCTTACACCATTTATTAATGCCTCCCAGTATTCTGAGACGGTATTACCAATTGGTGTAAGGGCGCCTAATCCTGTTACTACTACTCTTTTAAGCTCCATTTATTACGATTAGCCTAATTAAATTAGTTAGTTAACGTTTTTTTCTAAATAAGCGATTGCTTGACCAACAGTACCGATAGTCTCTGCTTGATCATCAGGAATAGCAACGTTGAATTCTTTTTCAAACTCCATGATCAACTCAACAGTGTCAAGTGAATCAGCACCTAAATCATTAGTGAATGAAGCTTCTGGTGTTACTTCGTTTTCGTCTACACCTAATTTTTCAACGATAATTGCTTTTACTCTTGAAGCGATATCTGACATGATTTTATAGTTTAATTGTTTAATAAATCTGTGCAAAGAAAAATAAATTTCATCAAAATTCAAACCTAAATTGATATTTAGATGAAAGTCACCATGTTAGGCGACCGAACTTATTCGCGTCTTATACTAGCTAACCCACTCTATATTAACTTAGTTCAAGTATAACAAAAAATATTTTGTATTCCAAACGCTCAGCTAATTAACTCAAATTTTACACAAAAAGTATATTCCCACCTTAAAATTATTAGTACCTTCGTTAGCATAAGAACATATATTGTAGAAAAAAAGTGGTCAATAAGTTAGTAGCAAGGTTAGACATGGACATGGATGAAGAGTTAGATTTCACCCTACTGGCCATTACCTGCCCGCTGAAAGATTACCGTCTCTGCCACTTTATCAACAAAGTAACAAATCTGGATTTTTCCAGAGGCAAAGAGAGCAAATATGATCATGATGGCCGTCCAAAAAATAAATCCGAAGAAGAGCTTGAATATCATATCATCTTTGATGCAAAGAAAAAAATAAGCTACCACTTCACCGCTTTTCATTACCTCAGCCCCGATTCAGACACAGAATATTTTCTTATCAACAATAAAAGTATTGAGGGAACCTTTTTAATTCCCGAAAACCCCCATTTTGATTTCTTCGTCATCATCAAAAATTACATCTGTGAAGACGATGTTGAACATATAATCAAAAGGATCAGCAAATTACCGGAGGTGGTTATTGCAAAAGAAATATCACCAAAAATATTGAAATCTAAAGAAAATCTCATATTTTAGCAGACTGTAGGTTAGTGTAGCAAATACACCTAACTGTAAATCTAAATTAATTCGATTTAGTTTTGACAAAAAGACAACAATACAGCCTGCTGTTTGTTGTCATAAATGAAGAACATTAAAAATACAAAATAACAGATGGAAAAAGTTCAAAAAAGGACTAAAATTGTCGCAACATTAGGCCCTGCTTCGGCAGACAAACAAGTTTTGACCAACATGATTGCCAAAGGGGTTGATGTGTGTCGGTTGAATTTCTCTCATGGCAGCCAGGCAGATCACCTTAAGGTAATCGAAACTATAAATGCAATAAATAATGAAACCGGATTCAATGTTGCCATCTTAGCTGACTTACAAGGTCCCAAGATTCGGATCGGAAAAATGAAAGAAGGTGGCGCTGTCCTCGTCAATGGTTCAAAAGTTGAAATCACTACACACGAACTCATTGGAGATGAAAACAGAATCTATATTACATACGAAAACTTTCCAAATGATGTTGAAGCAAACGAAATCATATTACTTGATGACGGAAAACTTCAACTTCGTGTTTTAGAGACTAACCATAAAGATACCGTTACTTGTGAAGTGGTGCATGGAGGTGTCCTGACTTCACGTAAAGGCGTCAACCTACCAAACACCAAAGTGTCTATCCCTTCATTGACTGAAGAAGATTTAGATAATTTAAACTTTGCATTGGATCACGGTGCTGACTGGATTGCCATGTCATTCGTTCGTTCGGCGGAAGATATCGCGCAATGCAAAAAGATCATTGCTGAAAAAGGAAGCCATGCACGCGTAATCGCCAAAGTAGAAAAACCAGAAGCGATCGAAAACATCGATGCTATCATCGAAGCCACTGACGCTGTCATGGTCGCTCGTGGAGACCTTGGTGTTGAACTTCCAATGGAAGAAGTACCGGGACTTCAAAAGATCATTGTCCAAAAATGTCGAGACCTTTCAAAACCTGTAATTATTGCGACTCAAATGTTAGAAAGCATGATTACTACACCCCGTCCTACACGTGCTGAAGTAAACGATGTTGCCAATTCAGTATTGGATGGTGCAGATGCCGTGATGTTAAGTGGCGAGACTTCAGTTGGTGAATTCCCAGAGATCGTAATCGAAACAATGAGTAAGATTATTATCCACGTGGAACAAACTTCTTATCCTTATTATAATGAGAAAGTTAGTGAGATACACGACGGAACGCTTATTCCAGACGCAATTTGTGCTTCTTCAGTCTATCTGGCACAAAAAACAAATGCCTCAGCAATTGCCGTGTTGACATCTTCCGGTGCAACTGCATTTGAAATTACAAGTTACAGACCAAATGTAGACATCCTGGTATTTACAGGTACACAGACATTATTGAGACAATTGAGCTTGCTTTGGGGTGTAAAAACATTTATTTACGACAAATTCGAAAGCACAGATGGTTCCATCCATGATGTCAATAGATTTATCGTCAAAAACAACTACGTTCAACCGGGATCGATTATCATCAATACGGCGTCCACTCCGTTAATCGAAAAAGGTAAAACAAATACTATCCGTGTTTCTCAACTGTAAGAAATAGGATAAAAAAATAAAGGCATTCGTTTTAAGGCGGATGCCTTTATTTTTTTATTTCTTGCGGTATAAGGAATCAATCTTTAATTTGAAATCTTTCACTTTCAAACTATCTTCCAATAATTTAAACCGCAATGTATCCTGTGATGATTTTCTTCTTTTGGGTAATTTCTCCGTTCCCGGCATGGGGGCCAGACTATCCAGATTTTTGGATCTCTTGACGGGCATATTATACTTAGCTGGTGTGGTATCTAATCCAATGACTGGCATCTGGGATCGTTTATCCTGCAGTAGGGGCCGATGCTCTTTGAGCTTGATCTGACCAAAGGCAATCCCCCCCATAAAAGATAATGCCAATGATAATACGTAAGTTTTCATAACATAATCTATTTTAACTTCTAATTTACAACAACATAAGCAAGATTTAAAGCAATTGCTGTTAAACATTGTTAAAACAGCTTCAAAACAAGTTAGCATCTTTATATTTGTAACAATTCAAGTAAAGTGGAAGATGGCAGGCAGGAATGACTCAGAAACCCAGCGTATAATGAGTGCATGATTCGCTTGAGATTATACCTTTTTCAAAATATGATTTAATGAAGAAAAATAGTATTGTATTAATCATTGGACTAATGTCTTTGGCGCTAATCGGAGTATTGGCCATGCAATTCTATTTCCTGCGAGATTCCTATCGTCAAAAATCACAGCTTTTCGATGAATCTGTCAATGCCGCGCTTACGGCTGTTGCAGGAAAACTCGAACGCCGTGAGGTCGTGGATTTCGCGAAAGTACAACAGGAGCGTAATATCGAAAAATCCAAGCAGGAGCAAGCGAAACAACGTCAGTTAACTGAACAGCTCCAACTTCAAACTCAAATTGAGAATCTAAGAGGCAAATTAGATCAGGTCTATCAAAAATATAAATTAGAGGAAGATAGATTAAAAGCAACCTATCCAAATATTATCAATATTGAAAATTGGTTTTACGAAACTTATGTTAAAAGAACACAATATCAGGACTTAGTTGAAATCAATATTGTCAAAACGCCCACCAGTGGTCTATATTATCAAGAAGACGTTATCGTTTCCGCAACCAAAACAATTCCACGTATTGAAGCAAAAGACGACAGTACACGATTTTTAATTGTCCATATTGATGATTTCAAGCGATTACTGGGAAAGAGTATCGTTGCTCTTCCCCCAAGGTCTGACCCAAAACTATCCAAACGTATTTTTGAGCTGGAAACCAAATTAAATAAACTGTCGAAAAAAAATGCCGGTTATGGTTTCAATGTCTACGATTCTGTTGCCATGCTCGGCGGTAAAAAAGCTGATTACATTGAAGATGTCGCTATCGGAATGGAGTTGGCCAAAAGACCATTAAAAGACCGGTTAAACGTCATTATTGTTCAAGAACTACTAAAAGAAGAGCTAGCACAACGTGATATCAAGGCGCCATTTAATATTGAGATATGGAGCACTAGCAACATTTTGCTAAACAATATCCTGAATGAAGCCGAATTAAACAGCCCTATAAATACCACAAAGTACTCAACCGCCCTTTTTAAAGGTGACATTGGTGCTGCACCAGGAAAACTGACCATATACTTTCCCAACAAAAAGGCAATTATTGCGGACAACATGGGGTATTTACTACTGCCCATGCTCGCGCTCCTATTTCTATTGGTTGGATGTTTTGCGTATACGCTTATTATTATTTTCAGGCAAAAGAAAGTATCTGAAATGAAAACCGACTTCATAAACAACATGACACATGAGTTTAAAACTCCTGTGGCTACGATTATGATCGCCAGCGAATCACTCAAGGATCCGGACATCAATGCGGACCACAAACGTGTACAGAAACTGGCCAATATCATTTACGATGAGAATGTTCGCCTGGGCAACCATATTGAACGGGTACTGGATTTAGCAAAACTGGAGAAAGAAACCCTAAAACTCGATCGTGAGGACGTGCATATCAACGACCTTGTCGCCGCTGTCACCGACAGTATGCAACTTCGGATGCAGAACATCGGCGGGCAGTTCAGTGTTGACCTTGCTGCGACAAAAGATATTGTTGTCGGGGATGAACTCCATTTTTCAAATGTTTTTTACAATCTTTTGGATAATGCGATCAAATACAGTAAAGGAGATCTACATGTCAATATTAATTCCAAAAATGTCGGCGACAACATCGTTATCACCATTGCTGACAATGGAATTGGGATGAGCCGAGACCACCTTCAAAAGATATTCGATCAGTTTTATCGTATTCCTACCGGAAATGTCCACAATGTCAAAGGTTTTGGCCTGGGCCTCAGTTATGTCCAGGATATATTGAGAAGACTCAATGGAAGAATCACTGTAAAAAGTGAAAAAGATAAGGGCACAACCTTTGAGGTAATTTTGCCCATAAAAAAATAACACGTTCCTTTTTTGTATATTCAGGGAACATTAGTGAAAATTAATAGATTCATTATGCAAAAGATATTATTAGCAGAAGATGATCCCAATTTGGGGGATCTTTTAAAGGATTATCTCGAATTAAAGGGAAAATTTGACGTCACGCTCTGTATAGATGGGGACGAAGCCATTTCCCAATTCAAAAAAAATGATTACGACTTATGCATTTTCGATGTCATGATGCCTAAAAAAGACGGTTTTACCGTGGGCCGTGAAATCAGAAAAACAAATAGCACTGTACCGATCATCTTCGCCACCGCAAAGGGGATGATGGAAGACAAGACTGAAGCGTTTGAATTAGGTGGAGATGATTATATTACCAAGCCGTTCCGTGTTGAGGAACTACTTCTTCGGATTAATGCCCTACTGAAACGTAGTGTCAGAGACAAAGAAGATGAAGTGGTTGCAGACAAATTTGAAATTGGAGACTACTTCTTTGATTATACAAGTCAGCAGATTTCTTACAAAGGCCAGATGCAGAAATTGTCAACAAAAGAGGCTGAGTTACTTCGCCTACTATGTTTAAAAAAGAATGATGTATTGACTCGTGAAGAGGCATTATTAAAAATATGGCATGATGACAACTATTTCACCGGCAGAAGTATGGATGTATTTCTCAGCAAACTTCGCAAATATCTAAAAGAAGATAACAAGGTCGAAATCGTCAATGTACACGGAAAAGGTTACAAACTTCTGGTGAGCTAACGGCATAGGGGGTGAGATTCCATTGAACAATTTCACCCTCCTTTCCAATGAAAAGAAAGAAATAAAACATTTCTATCCTTAGTAGATTATAAAAAATACATGCACTTTTATAAAAAATTTGCATATCAAAAAGAAATGTACTAACTTAGCGTCGCTTATAGAGAAAGGCAGAGGGAATAGACCCGATGAAGCCTTAGCAACCTGTCCCTTGACAAGGTGCTAAATTCTACCCTACTTGATATGGGAATGATAAGCCGAAGTCACCGAATTCTAGTGTGTCCTTCTCTCTAGCAAGAAATATAGTTGTAAAGAAATATTAAAAACATTATTATGTTATTGACTAACAATTTAGGTTACCCTCGTGTGGGCGCGTTCCGCGAATTGAAAAAAGCCAATGAGGCCTATTGGGCTAAAAAATCTTCTGTTGAGGAATTATTGGACACAGCAAAAAAAATTCGTGAAGGCAATTGGAAAACACAAAAAGATGCTGGAATAGATCTGATCCCTTCCAACGACTTCTCTTTTTACGATCAAGTATTGGATTTAACCCTTACTGTTGGTGCAATTCCTGCTCGTTACCATTCTTTATTGAATAAAGTAGACAACAACTACAGCTTAGACTTATATTTTGCAATGGCACGCGGTTTCCAGCAAGAGGGAATCGACGTAACCGCAATGGAAATGACCAAGTGGTTGGATACCAACTACCACTACATGGTTCCTGAATTCACAAAAGATCAAGAGTTCAAATTGACTTCTGAGAAATTCTTAAATGAATACAACGAAGCAAAATCATTGGGTATTGAGACAAAACCAGTTTTACTTGGCCCTATCACTTACCTTTTGATTGGTAAAGAAAAAGAAGCTGGTTTCGACCGTATCGACCTATTGGACAAATTGGTACCTGTATATGAGCAAATCTTGGCTAAATTGGCAGAAGCTGGCGCACAATATGTTCAGATTGACGAGCCTTTCTTGGCCTTGGATCTAGACGCAAAAGTAAAAGCATTATACCAACCTACTTTTGAGAAATTGGCCGCTGCTGCCAAAAATATCAAATTGATCGCGACAACTTACTTCGAAGCATTAAAAGACAACGAGGATATCGCAGTTAACTTACCGATCCATGCATTACATTTGGATTTAGTACGTGGTGAAAACCAATTGGATACAGTTTTAGCAAAAGTTCCGGCTTCATTGACATTATCTTTGGGTATTGTTGAAGGCCGTAACATCTGGAAAAACGATTACGAAAAATCATTGGTTAAAATCAAACAGGCAGTTGATGCATTAGGAAAAGACCGTGTTTGGATTGCTCCTTCTTCGTCTTTATTGCACGTTCCTTTTGATTTGGATAATGAGCACAACGAGCAATCATTGCCTGCAGAAGTTAAAAACTGGTTAGCATTCGCAAAACAGAAATTAGCGGAAGTAAAAGATCTTGCGATTTTAGCTGAAGGTGAAGTTGATGCAGAAACGACAAAACGTTTCGAAGCAAACAAAGCTGCAGCTGAAAGCCGTCGTACTTCTCCTTTGATCCACAAACAAGAAGTTAAAACACGTACAAGCAACATTACTGATGATGATGCAAAACGTACATCAGTTTTTGCTGACCGTAAGGCAGCACAACAAGCTAAATTCAACTTACCAGCGTTCCCTACGACGACGATCGGTTCTTTCCCACAAACAAAAGATGTGCGTAAATGGAGAGCTGATTTGAAAAAAGGATCGATCACACAAGAAGAGTACGATAAAGCGATTGCTGAAGAAACAGAAAATACAATCCGTCTTCAAGAGCAATTGGATATCGATGTATTGGTTCACGGTGAGTTCGAACGTAATGACATGGTTGAATACTTCGGTGAGCAATTGGCTGGATATGCATTCACACAAAACGGTTGGGTACAATCCTACGGTTCACGTTGTGTGAAACCTCCGATCATTTATGGAGATGTATACCGTCCAGAGGATATGACTGTACGTTGGTCTTCATACGCTCAATCATTGACTAACCGTCCAGTTAAAGGGATGTTGACTGGTCCAGTTACCATCTTACAATGGTCTTTCGTACGTAATGACCAACCTCGTTCAACAACAACTTACCAAATCGCATTGGCGATCCTAGATGAAGTACAAGCTTTGGAAAAAGCGGGTATCAAAATTATTCAGATCGATGAACCTGCGATCCGCGAAGGTTTACCATTACGTAAAGCAGATCAAAAAGACTACCTTAACTGGGCTGTACGTGCATTCCGTGTTTCTTCATCCAACGTAGAAGATGATACGCAGATCCACACGCACATGTGTTACTCTGAGTTCAACAACGTGATCGAAGATATCGCAGCAATGGATGCAGACGTCATTACAATTGAGACTTCACGTTCGCAAATGAAATTATTGAATGCTTTTGCAGGTGATTTCAAATACCCGAACGATATCGGTCCTGGTGTATACGATATCCACTCACCACGCGTACCAAGCAAAGATGAGATGGTAGACCTATTGCGCAAAGCAAAAGCGGTAGTTCCTGCTGAACAACTTTGGGTTAACCCTGACTGTGGTTTGAAAACTCGTGCTTGGCCTGAAACTAAAGCAGCTTTAGAATCTATGGTTGAAGCTGCGAAAATCTTAAGAGCAGAATAATTCTTAAACTATATTGATAAAAGCCCTAGATGAGATTTCATCTAGGGCTTATTTTTTGAATACTTTATCCGACATCAAGCGTCTTCGTCTGTTATTTACTTCGCTTTTTGCCCGTCTTATTCATTTCCAATTTTCCTTTAATCCGATCTTCAATAGACTTTATGATCGTGGACAGATCGCTGTTCAGATTATCCAACTTAGCGATTTTGAGGATTTTTAAAGCCTTTTTATATTTCTTTAATTTCTCAAGTAGCAGCACCTTCTTGATCCAGATTACGGCTAGGGACATTCCTGGCAATGTCAACGCATATTTGATGGTTTTCTTTGCCGCTTCGTAATCCTCCATTTCTATCAAGGTCTGTATAAAATAAGGATATACCTCCAAAGCATGGACATTATGGCTTAAAGCTTCCTGAAAATATTTCTTTGCCTGTTCATAATCAAACAGCTGCTCCGCATAGACCCGTCCCATTAGACACAATGCCATGGTATTAGATTCATCGTATGACAAGGCATAGGATAAGGATTCTAGCGTATCCTCCAGATAATATGGATAATTATCCAAGGCCTGGAGAACATATTTATTCACTGAATTCATTGTTTTTTTTTAAACATTACATGAGTATTAAGCTTCTTGCGGCTACCTCTAGCCACACAGATGCCATTTCCTTTTAACGGTTAGATCATTTCAAATGATCTCTTGGCAATACAGACACACAATCTGATGTCATATACAAGCGCCAAAATTGGTCCGGAAAAGAAGATTAGGAGAGTGCGGTATTCCGGAGAATATGCCCAAGACTCTTCTTTGAGGACGAAGCTGGGGTTTTTAGTATAGCAAACATATTCTTCCGTTTTTTTATTTTATATTAATACCTTATTGTGCTGCAAAGATTCAAAATATTTATCATATTACAAAATATTTGATTATTAACAACTTACAAACCTACTATAGGATTGGCATATTATTGTCATATCGTTTTTTTTAAAATCATAAACCTTTTAGTCATTTTCGTTTCATGGAAAGTCAAACAGTAAATAAACTTATCAAACAATCTAGAAAACTCAGAGGACTGACTCAACAGGATCTCGCCAATCAAGCCGGCTTATCTCTAAGAACAGTACAACGAATCGAAAAGGGGACAGAAGAGATCAGTGGTTTCAGTTTAAGACAAATCAGTCAGATTTTAGAAATCCCTTTAGAACAATTAATTATGCCAAATGTAAATCAAATCAGTATCGACAAAAACCAAAGTGGAAGTATAAAGGCACTTTATTTAGCTTCCTTAACTTTTCTGGTCAACCCACTATTAGGATTGTTGGTCCCAGCGATTATGGGCTACACCAAGCAAAATAGAGATGCCCAATACAGCATGCATCTAAAAAAGATCATCATCATACATGCCACTGGCCTTTTATTTCTCGGTGCCTTTATAGGCTATATTTTTGTAGCAGATTTTTTAAAAATTGGGTTGCCATCATCTTTAAATTACATCTTTAACAGCTGGCTTTTTCTGCTGATCCCTGTATGCTATTATGTCGTGATTATCATTTTCACAGCAGTAAACTATTTTCGAATTAAAGGATCCGATGTAAGTTAAGCATAACCGGTATTCAGTTTGCCCGAATCGAAATTCATCCTTCGGGCAAGCTGAAAACAAAGCTGCAAGAATAGGTTTAAAAAAACAGAAGAACATTTCCCAAAAGAAATAAAGAGGGAAAGCGCTGAGATTAAGAACAAATTGTTGTTAAATATTATAATGGTTTTTTTTGAACAACCAATATCAGATCTTTTTCTAAAGCAAGATATCCCATCTCATAAATAAAATTATAGGTCTGACCTTTGCTCGTAGTAAATGTATGTGTGTGAAATTTGAAATCAAATCCCAGTCTTTTTAATTTTTCCCGCTGTACCTTCAGCATCCCCTTCTCCTCCCCATTCAGTACATCCATGAGAATACGGCGATTCTTACGCAAAATATTATTCACGTTGCGTACAAGATTAGTTTGATCGCTATTCAGTTTATTGTTATATGTATTTCGGCAAGAGTCGTCACAAAAGCGCTTATCCGATCTTCCCTTTATATTTTGCCCACATTCCAAACAGACTTTTTCCATAGTGTTTAATATGAAATTTAAACGACAACAAACGGTTACAACCGACTATAGTCGAATACAAATGGTAAACAGACGATTATTAGGCTTTCTCCTCTTCATCTTTGCTTAAGGTCATTCCACATCAATTGAAGGTTAATGACCAGTAACTAAAATAAGAATTATTAGAAACATTTAAAAATTAAACAAAATGAGCACATTACGTAACAAAGTACAATTAATCGGTCATTTAGGGAATGATCCTGTAATCAAAACCACTTCGACAGGGACCACTTACTCTGTTTTACGACTTGCCACGAATGATCTTTTCAAAAACAAAGCGGGTGAATGGGTGGAAGAAGTGCAATGGCATACACTTGTTATTTGGGGTAAACAGAACAATACCATTGAAAAGAGATGTAGCCGCGGGACCAAACTGATGGTTGAAGGAAAACTTACCTATCGTAACTATGAAAATGCTGACGGAACAAAGCGGTATATTACTGAAATCAAAGTTGACAGCCTTTTGATTCTATCAGATCATACTTGCTCAAACGAGGAAATTCCGGCACTACAAGAGGAGGATGAGGATGAGCTCCCGTTTTAATTTAGGGATAAAAAGAAAGTAGGACTTCTCATGTTGTCCTACTTTCCGCTTTATATCAAAAAAATTATTTTGTTGCACTCGCAGTTAACTCTGCTGCTAGCTTTTGAGCATACTCTGACCATAACTTCGCATCTTCCGGAGTTAATTTGGTAAGAGCGGTAGCAGTTTTTGTAGCCCATTCCTGTTGTTTTCCGGCTAACTCCTGAATTTTAGTCGCATCTCCGCTTTTGGCAGCAGCAACATATTCATTCACATATTTTGTGTAATCGTCTGCCAACTGTTGTGCTTCTGGAGAGCTAAACTTTGGTACTTCAGTAGTCGTTGTAGTCTCTGTCGTAGTTGTCTGGGCAACACCGCCTTGTGTATCAGTCGTTGTGACCGTATCCTTTGTTTCTACTTTTTTGCTATCTGCATTATTACAAGAAACAAGGAAAATTGCAGCAATTGCCGCAGATAATATCATTTTTTTCATGAAACGAATAAGTTTATAATAAATTAAAATTATTTACCAACTTAAATTTGGATTATTTTAATTTATAATGCAAATATATTTTTTTCACAAAACAAATAAATATTAAAAAACCTCAGTATTTCCCTTTCCCATGCGCTTAAATTTAAATATCCGATGATTGAAATAGTCCCTGATTGTAACAAAAGTATGGTGTTAATTACGATTCTGGCTCCTCCAGCTCTCCAAAGGAAGGTATTCTCCAGAAACGATGTCCAGAATCTGGATACCCTTGCAATCACTCTTGTTCAAATAGAAATGATAATAAGGTTCAAATCTCTCTTCACTATTATATCCAGCCGTAAGAGAATACAGCTCTCTTCCATCCTGTTTCAAACTATCGATCATAAACGAGATATTGGCTTTGTGATCTGTCAAGCTATCCAAGTTTCTTTTGCTTTCCTCAACCTCTTTCAGCGCCAGGATTAATTTCATCGCCTCTTCCGTTGAACAACCTGCTTTCTCGCCTATTTTAACGGTGGTTTCAATTTTTTCTACAGCTGGTTTTTCAGAGATTTGGTCGCTTTTCGGTTTATTAGTCTCGTTGCTTTGACAGCCGATAAAAGCAAGCGACGATATCAAAAGGACAAATAAGATCTGTTTTTTCATCTGTTTAAATTATTTAAGAAGTGTTGATCTCATCGGTAAATGAGCTCGTTTTCACTCGGTTTGTTTATTCATTAGTCAATTTTCCCTTGAAGGCATTATTCACAACTATCTATTTTCAATTGTATCTATGAACTCGTTTCACTCGGCTCATGCTGACTTAGGCAGCATGAGTGCTTAATCCCATAGGCATAAATGAGCTCTAGTTCGGTCCCGAGCACTAATACCAACCTATATTCTTTCAAATTTACCATACAATTTCCAAAAGTTTCCCTTCTCGGTCAATACAAAGTCAACTTTTTTCCAAGCGTTTAACACCAAGCTTATTTCTGTTTCTGCTGTGATATATTTTCCAATAAAGAAGTCCTCTGCCGAAAAACACAGACCAAAGGCATTATTTAGTGTATGCAGACTTTCAATATCAATTTCTTCAAAAAATAGAATCGATTGTGCTGATACAGTGAAATCGCCGGGTACTGGTATAGCATCCGTATATTCCATCGCAATAAAACGATTGCGGCTTTGCAGCGGGAACTCAATTACCGGAAGCTCATTCAATTTTGATACATAGGTACAGGCATCTAACAGGGCTTCCCGTTCCAATAGCGGAACCTGTGACAATCGTTTGCCGCCCACTGCAGGCGTATCGGGCTGAAAATAATCGTTAAAGTTGAGAATCTCGTTAACAGATAGATTTTTTTCAATCAGGTGCTGCACAGGAATGCCAAAATAATTTGCAATTTTTAAGACAATCTCTATTTTCGGTTCAGCACGCATCTCTTCGTAAGATGAAATATTCCCTCTAGTGAGATTAAAAACATCCCCAAAAGCCTGCTGGCTCAATCCTTTCACCTTTCTCAGCTTCTTAATATTATTCCCGACGTTACTCATTTTAAAAAAAAATTAATTTTTTCTTGCAAAATATTTTTGCATTTTATTATCTTTATGCAAAGAATATGTGCAATATATAAAAAAACTTGATTATGTACTTCTCAAAAATTGAAAATTATATCGCCAATATCGGTTATAACATTACCCATAAGGATGAAAAAGAAGGTGTTTTTGTAATCGAAAACGAAGATGATGGTATTCGCAATCTCATTGTGGGCATTGCACAGCCTATCGTAATTTTCGAGCAGTACTTATTTACCATCAACAACGAAAACATGGATATGTTCAAATCGTTGCTCATCAAAAATAGAGATATCATCCATGGTGGGTTTGCTTTGACGGAGGACGGCAGAAAAGTTATATTCCGATATACGCTACAGATACATAATCTTGATCAGAATGAATTTGATGCCGCCATCAATTCGCTCAGTCTTTTGATCAGCGAATATTATAATCAGTTAATTAGTTTTTCAAAATTATAGAATAATGAATATTTTTAAGAGAATTTTCAGAATCGGTCAAGCAGAAATCCACGCTGTAGTGGACAAAATGGAGGACCCCATCAAAATGACGGAACAAGGTATCCGTGAGATGAAAGAAGACCTAGAGCAGTCGCTAGAAGCTTATGCAAAAGTAAAGGCCTTGGCCATACGTACGCAGAATAACTGTGAAAAGAAAAAAGAAGAGGCCAATGAATTTGAAAACAAAGCTATTATATTATTGCAAAAGGCCCAAAAAGGAGAACTTTCTACCGAAAAGGCAGAAAGCTTAGCCAAAGAGGCCCTCCTATTGAAAAAGCAATTGTTGATCGAAGCCACTGAGCTGGAAAAACAGGCGACGATTCATCAGAGTTCCGCAGAGGAGTTGCATAAAAATGTGGATATACTTAAATTCAATATAGCTAAATGGGAAAGTGAATTATCAACCTTAAAAGCAAGAGTTAAAGTATCCAATGCGGCAAAAATGGTCAACCGGCAACTAGCTAACATTGACTCTAACAGTACCATTTCCATGCTGGAACGCATGAAAGAAAAGGTCGAAGAGGACGAGGCTCTGGCCAAAGCTTATGGCGAGATCGCAACGGGCAACAAAAGCAAGGTAGATGAAATCAATGAATCCATCGGTGGTTCGGACTCCGTCAACAGTGAACTTGAAGAATTAAAACGAAAATTAAATGGCGATGCGGAGGTTTGAGTATAAAACAGTCAAAATCGAACCCAAAGGTTTCTGGGGAACCAAATTGGATCCGGAGAAAATTGATGAGATACTTAACGATCTAGGTAATCAGGGCTGGGAATTGGTTGCGATGCAAGATCTCGAGGTCAATGGTCATTCTTGGTCGTTTCATTACACGTTCAAAAGAGAGAAAATTTAAAAGAAAATACGATGACAGAATTAATCAATATCTTATTCAACCCATTATCAAATGGCATCATGACGGTCCTGACAGGCCTGTCTGTAGTGTATTGGTTATTTATGTTCCTCATGGGCGATGGTGTGCATCTATTTGATGCGGATGCCGATGTAGATTTACATCCTACTCCCGATGTCAGCGACGTAGATGGTTCGCACGATATTGATGCCGGCGCATCAGATCATCCGCATCAGCATACAGATTCCGATACGCATACCGAACCGGGCTTTTTTGCGAAAGCAATGGATTATATCAATGTCGGTAAAGTACCGATTATGCTTATTGTAACCCTATTTAAATTCATTGGCTGGTCGATCACCATTGTATCCTCATTGTTTATTGATGTCGCTTCCTGGGGTATAAAATCCGTATTGATCCTGATTCCTGTTTTTATCGTTACGTTTTTCTTAATGCATTTTCTAACCAAACCCTTAGCAAGAATGTTCAAAAATATTGGCTACAATGGCGAAGAAAGCCATGATTTCCTTGGCCGCATGGGCAAAATGCGTGCAAGTATTGAAGGCAAAAAAATAGGTTCTGCTGAATTTATCATCCAACAAGACCCAATTCGTCTCAACGTCGTGAGCCATAACGGCGAAAAGATCGGCTATGGAGATGATGTCATTATCGTGGACGAATCCAAGGACAAGAAATACTATTATGTCACCAAGGAAATCACCATTGACAATATTTAATCGAAAATAAAAAGAACAAGGAGCAAGGTTTAAAGACCTGACAGGTAAGCCATAGGCTTGCGCAACCAAAATCCAAATACCCATATCAAAATACTAAAATCTAAATAAATACTAATCATATGCTATATCAACCTCTTTTATTTTTAAGCGGCTTAAACGGAATTATATTGCTGATTGTCGGTTTAGCTGTTTTTTTAGTCTTTGCATTCTTCGTTGTACTGAGTGCATTCTATAAAAAGATCCCACAGGGAAAGGCGATTGTCCGGACAGGTGTCGGCGGGACTAAAGTTGCCTTCAACAAGGGTATGTATGTCGTCCCTGTATTTCACAAGATGGAAATCATGGACATCTCCATCAAAAAAATTGAGATCGCCCGTATGCAAGGTGAAGGACTGATCTGTAAAGACAATATCCGTGCTGATATCAAGGTGGCCTTTTTTGTCCGTGTCAACAAAAATGTGGACGATGTGATCAACGTTGCCCAAAATTTGGGCTGTGACCGTGCCAGTGAGCCTGAAACGCTAAAGAGCATCTTTGAATCCAAATTTTCTGAAGCACTTAAGACGGTAGGTAAGAAATTTGACTTTATCGAATTGTATGAAGCCCGTCGTGAGTTTCGCGATGAAATCCTCGACATCATTGGTACTGACCTGAACGGCTATATCCTTGATGACTGTGCGATTGACTATCTGGAACAGACAGATATCGAACATTTGAATCCCAGCAATATCCTGGATAGTGAAGGTATCAAGAAAATCACCGAGCTGACAGCAAAACAAAATATCAACGCCAACTTTATCCGTCGTGACGAAGAGAAATTGATCAAAAAGCAAAACGTCGAAGCCCGTGAAGCGATTTTAGAATTGGATCGTCAACTCGCTGAAAAAGAAGAAAAACAAAAACGTGAAATTGATAATATCAAGGCCCGCGAGGAAGCAGAGATCGCAAAGGTACGTGAAGAAGAGCGACTGAAATATGAAAGCGTCCGCATTTCCACCGAAGAGCAGCTCGCCGTACAGGAAGAAAATAAGCTACGTCAGATAATCATTGCCGAGAAAAACAAACAACGTACGGATGCTGTCGAAGCAGAACGTGTGGAAAAAGACCGTGCATTGGAACAAACCGAACGTGAACGCATTGTTACCTTGGCCCAGATTGACAAAGAACGTTCAATAGAGACTGAGAAGAAAAGTATCCAAGGAGTAATCAAAGAACGCGTCCAATTGGAAAAAGGCGTTATCGAAGAGCAACAAGGTGTCAGAGATATTGAAGTATTTCGTGAAGTAGAACGGAAGAAACAAGCTGGCGTTATCGCCGCATCACAAGAAGCGGAAGAAAAATTAATTTCTACGGTGAAAGCGGCTGAAGCAGCAAAAATTGCGGCAGAACAAGAAGCTGAGAAAAAAGTAATCGACGCCGAAGCAGCGCGCAAAATCGCTGAAAAACGTGCACAAGAATTATTGATAGATGCCGAAGCGAAAAAAGAAGCATCACTCAAAGAAGCCGAAAGCCGTAAGATCATAGCGGAAGCACAAGCGAAAGAAGAAGCCGCATTAGGCTTGTCAGAAGCCGAAGTAATGGTGGCAAAAGCCGAAGCCGAGGAGAAGCAGGGTACGGTACAGGCGAACGTTATCGAGAAAAAAGCCGAAGCCATGCGCAAAGAAGGTTTAGCACAGGCCGAGGTTGTCCGCGAAAAAGCACTTGCCGAAGCGAAAGGTATTGAGGAGAAAGCCGAAGCCATGAAAAAACTTGATGGTGTGGGTAAAGATCACGAAGAGTTCAAATTACAGCTACAGAAAGAACGTGACATTGAACTTGCACAGATCAACATCCAAAAAGATATCGCCCAATCGCAAGCAAGTGTCTTGTCCGAAGCGCTTAAAACAGCGAAGATTGACATCGTCGGTGGTGAAACCATGTTCTTCGAAAACATTGTACGTCAGGTATCCAATGCCAAAGGTTTTGACCATCTCATCGACAATTCCAAACATGCGACCGATATCAAGAATTCATTGCTGGGCCCGGACGGTAAAGGTGATCTCGCCGAGAAAGTACGTGGACTCGCAGATAAATATGGTATTTCGTCCAATGACATCAAGAACTTAACCGTTTCTGCGGCTTTGATCAAATTACAACAGGCAGCTACAGATGCCGAGAACGGTGAAGATGCCGGTTTTATCAATTCACTATTTGGATTGGCAAAAAACCTAGGCATTTCCAATAAAAAGTTGTCTTAAGACATCTTAAGCTTACTATTTATCCGCAAGACCATTTCAAAATGGTTCATGCGGATAATTAAAATTGATTTTGTCACAACAATCCAGTAGAGAACTGCTCATTTTATGCCAGAAGAAAACGTAATAAATCAGAACGACAGCCTTGACCAAGGTGCATATGAGATTATCCGAAAGCGACTTCTTACACAAAAAGAAGCACTAGCGACCAAGCTCCAGCAGTTGAATGAAGCCCGTAAAGAAGTCTTCAATTCAACGAGCTTTGTCCTCAAAGCCAATCAACGGATCACCACAGAAAACAACTGCGTTGCCCGTGGCATTCTGGCTTTGGATAATCAATGTATTTTTGGGTATAATGTGCATTTTGGACTGCGTACCGAGATCAAGCTGGAAGATGTTTTCAGTGTTTATGCATTTGAGAATAACCAGTTTATTCCGCAGTCCCTGGACTTGATCAACGATCAAAATTTCATCTCAGATTATCAAAATCTATATAAATACTATAGGGACTCCATATTCTCCAAATTTCGTAGGACGGAGAACTATTTGTACATGATCTTTCAGACCAGCAAAAATCCTGCTGACCTCAAAGCGTTCAAATGGCTGATCAATGATGGTAAGCTCCAATATCAGGATGACCGCAGCATCCACGAAGTCAAATTGCCCAATCAATTTGAATTTGACTGGACGAAAACAACGCTTGAAGACCGTCGCCTCGGAAAATATCCCCATATATCCATTATGGATAAGATCTTTATTGAAGCGATCAATGGTGATATCACTTTCAAGATCGAAAACAATACGGACAGTGGCAAAGGGATCTATTCCGAAAAAGTAGTCAATGCCGACCAACAATTGGACGATGCCGATTATTACTATGCGGATCTCGGCAACCTTATTGCGGTACGGATCAAACCGTACCAGGAAGATTTCAGGGCCTTCGTCTACAACCAGCGGACAAAGGAAGTCGTCAACCTCAAATCACTGAATGAATCAGCAATATTGTTGCCGGACAATCAGGGAATTATTTTTTCCAATGGATATTACTTACAAAATGGCACACACAAGATTTTTGACGCCCAGTTTGAACAGGTATCCTTCCTACGAAGGATAGCTTCCCCCAATGGTGAAGATTTTCTGTATATCTTCTGTCAGGAGGAAACCAATACCTATATCCTACTGTCATATAACATCATTCAGCAGCATGTCGAGACCCCGATTATCTGCAACGGTTTTACCCTATTCAAAGATGGTAGCTTAATTTATTTCCGCACCGAGGCGGAAGCCACCAGACATCATCAGGTGCAGATCTGGGAAACACCTTATATGGCTATGCTCAAAGAAAATGAGCAAAAGAAAGACGATCCCCTCTATAAGGTAGGCAATAAACAGATCGTGCAGGCGATGGCCGAGGCACAGGAGGTCATACAGCTGATCAACAAAGAGGACAGCTACGAAGGTTTATACGAAGATATCCTCAAAAAGTCCACGGTTTTATTGGATTCCTATTTCTGGATAAAAGATGACGCCTTATCAAATCTCGGCCAACCATTAACACAGATCAAGGAAGTCGCAAATACCGCTATTGATGAATTTGTCAAAGTACAAGCCCAACGCAAACATGCGGCGGAATTAAATCTGGCTGCAGAAAAGAAAATGGAAGAACTCACCTTTTCCATCAATAGCACCGTTGTGGAGAAACTCGATCAGCTCGTCCACCAATTGGCTGATGCCCGTCGTCTCCAGGGTGAAATCATCGACCTCAAAAATGTAAAATATATTGATACGGTCAGCATAGATAACCTGTTGGAAAAATTGCAGGGCATCACTTCTGGACTGGCCGAAAAAACCATTACCTTCCTCCTACGGGATGCAGCCCTGCTTCCTTACGAACAAAAGGTAGAACAGCAGAAGAAAAATGTGGAGGCCATAGTTAAGGTTTATGATGCCAAAGCGATCGAGGAAGCCAATTCGGCCATTTCGAGCGAGCTGGAACTATTGATTGATATCCTCAATAGTCTAAAAATTGACGACTCCACACAGACAACCAAAATCATTGAGAAAATTTCGGTTATTTTCTCCTCCTTAAATGAAGTTCGTGCACAGCTTACGCGAAAACTCAATTCATTGAAGAGTACGGAAGCAATAGCCGAATTTTCCGCACAGCTCACCCTTCTGGAACAATCCGTGACCAACTACCTCGAGCTGTCAACGACAACCGAAAAGGTAGATGAATATTATACGAAAGTCATCGTTCAGCTGGAGGAACTTGAAAGTAAATTTTCTGAATTTGAAGATTTTGCCCTCAAGATCGCAGACAAGCGTGACGAGGTTATTAAGGCTTTTAATTCCCGAAGGGAACAAATCGTTGAACAGATCAACAAGCGGACTTCCTCGCTTGAACAGATCGGCCTTCGAGTATTAAAAAACGTTGAAAACAAATCCAAGACTTTCGCAACCCGTGAAGAAATCTTCAGCTTCTATGCTTCAGATCTGATGATCGACAAAATCAGACAGTTAGTACAGGAGCTAAAGACACTACAGGATGTCTCAAAAGCAGAAAACCTTGAAAATCTGTTAAAGAAATCACAGGAAGATGCCTTACGGGTTTTACGCGACAAAAATGATCTCTTTGTAGATGGCGAAAATATTATTGCGCTGGGCAAGCATAAGTTTGCAGTCAATAGTCAATCCCTCAGCCTTACCTTGCTGCGCAGAAATGATGAACTGTATTTCCACCTGACGGGGACAAGTTTCTATCAAAAAGTGCAGGCCGAGGAAATCAACACTTTTCAGGATATCTGGGATCAGGAACTTGTTTCTGAAAATAAAGAAGTCTATCGTGCAGAATACCTCGCATACAAAGCATTCCTGGCTTCGAAAGGACAACAAGATTTTGATGCTGCATTATTCATCACACAGACTGTGGAGCAAAGTTATTCGGAAGGTTATGTCAAAGGAGTTCACAATGTGGATGCACTGTTGATCTATGATACGGTCAAACAGTTGGATACCAAATTGGATCTGCTTCGCTATGATCCCCTATTGCGCACGATGGCTCAACTCTTTTGGAAATCCCTTTCGGATGATCAGCGTGCAAAGCAATTGGCGCTGATACACTCTACCCACACGATTTTAAAAACGTTTCCAAATTCAAATCGTTACCAGTCTGTCATTGATGAACTGACCAAGTTATTCAATGCATGGGAGACACACTTGGATCGCTCTGCCATAGATGGCCGTGACCTGTCAACTTACCTTTTCCAGACCTTCACGAGTTACAATACTTTTGTCGTCAGTGAGCAATCCGACGACCTGAAAAAAGCGTTTATTCGATTGCTGGAATCCAAGAAAAGTTACAAGCTATTTGAAGCGGATATTCAGAACGAACAATTTAGCTTGGTAGATCGCTTTTACCTGACCTTAAACTGGCTCAACTCCTTTGTGGACGAGCATCCGGAATATCTTACGCTACGCAAATATATTGAAGAAGCAGCGATCATGTTGCTTTATCCCACCCAGGAGTATCACCTGATCATCGCAAAAGACCATGCGCATATCAGCGGATTAAAAGGCAATCATGCAATCCTGAACAACGGTGAGGAACATATCCAATATCATGAGTTTTTAGCACGTCTGGCGCAATTCGCTGATTATAATGTACCCCGTTTTGTGGCTTTCTCCACCTTGAAAGAGCAGCTTGCAAAGTCCTATGCCAAAGAACTAAAGATCGGTGAGTTTGAGCCCAAAGTACTGACCTCCTTTGTACGTAATAAGCTGATCAACGAAGTTTACTTCCCATTGATCGGAAATAACCTCGCCAAACAGCTTGGAGCTGCAGGGGACAATAAGCGTACAGCCCGTATGGGAATGCTCCTGTTGATCTCGCCGCCGGGCTATGGTAAGACCACCTTAATGGAATATTTAGCCAAAACGATGGGCTTACATTTTGTCAAAATCAATGGCCCGACCATTGGTCATTCGATTACATCCATTGACCCGATTGAAGCGAAAACATCCGGAGAACGGGAAGAACTCAAAAAGATCAATCTTGCATTTGAGATGGCTGACAATGTCATGCTGTATCTGGACGATATCCAGCACTTAAATCCGGAGTTTTTACAGAAATTCATCTCTCTTGCCGATGGTCAACGTAAGATTGATGGCATCTTTGAGGGCGAGAGTAAGACCTATGACCTACGTGGCAAGCGCTTCTGCATCGTGATGGCCGGAAATCCATATACAGAGAGCGGCTCTAAGTTTCAGATTCCCGACATGCTTGCCAACCGGGCCGATGTGTACAATCTCGGTGATGTGATCGGTGATACCGAAGCATTATTCAACCTCAGTTTGATTGAAAATGCGGCTATTGAAAACAGTTACCTCGAAAAAATTGCAAGCAAGTCTTTTAACGACTTCTACGCCCTGGTCAATTATGCACAGTCTGTTATGGATCAATTGCCCGATTTAGAGGGCAACTACCTTAAACAGGATATTGATGACTTTATCGCTGTCCTGCGCCATGTACTAAAAATCAGAAATGTCGTGATCAAAGTAAATCAGAATTATATTCAGAGTGCAGCGATGCAGGATAATTACCGTACCGAACCGCCATTTAAAATGCAGGGATCGTATCGGAATATGAGCAAACTGGTTGCACAGGTGGTACCGATGATGAATGAGCAGGAAATTGATCAGGTTCTTCTCGCGCACTATGAGAGCGAATCGCAGACACTCACTGCGGACACTGAAAGTAACCTTTTAAAACTAAAAGAGCTTGCCGGACTACTGAACCCTGTCGAGCAGGAACGTTGGGAAGCCATCAAAGAAATCTTCCGCAAGAACAATAAACACGGTGGACTGGCCAAAGACGATAAAGTATTCGGTCAGCTACTGGACTTCAATGAAAATCTGGAAGGTATTATTCAGGCAATTCGGGAGTATAAGAACTAAAACCACATACCCGATCACTCTCCATTGACTTGAATAGAGTCAATGGAGAGAATTTGAACAGCAGAATATCATAAGGTAATTGACATGTAAATTGTTAGCATGTTTTAAAACTAGTATTTTTGTAAGAGTTTAACTAGCCGTAATTTTTTAACAGGTAGATCACGCTAGTTAACTAGCAGATTTATGCAAAGGATCTTTGGTTAAATATTTAGCAGAAGAACGAACTTAAAGGACTTAATCATGGAAGCAATACTTTTACATCCGCAAAACAAAGAGCAACTTGAAGCAATCAAGGCAATTGCCAAAGCATTGAAAATGAAATTTGAGACTACCACTGTAGAAGGCAGTACCTATAATCCAGATTTTGTAAAAAAGATACAAAATGGCCGAGCTGATGTTAAGAACGGCAAAGGGACTAAAATCGGCATTGATGATCTACGGTAATTTTAATAAGCTCATTGTATACTACCCTATATCTCAGTCTCAAGCGGTGATCAGCTCTCTCAGTAATACCATTGTATCATCCCGAAATAAGGACATGTCGCTCAACAGATAGTCCACCAGTATATCATTATTCCACAGTGTCTGCAATAGGAACGATTTGTTAAGTAAAAAAGTCCTTCTATCATGCCGTTACGTCCCTGTGAGTGAAATAAAGTCTTTTTGTCAAACGGATTGAATCTACATTTCTGAGCAATGGAAGCAGAAAATGGAGTATTTTGCGTAGACAAGGGGGTCAACTTGCGCCAAATCCATAGCTTAAACACTATCTATTTGGCGCAAGTTGCCCCCCTACTCTGTTCATTCCATATGTACAATAATTATCCAAGCACATGCAAACAATTCAACAACTTACTTAGCTACGATTCCGTATACAGATCGTTCGGAAATACGATTATCCGGCTTTCACAGCCCCCGAAGAAACGGTAAATATCCCATAATCGTCAATAAGCATCCGCTCCTTGCGCACCCCATTGTAAGCCATAATCCGATCCAGTTCTTTCTGCGAACGTCGGCGCATGACCCAATCTTTCTTCTGATGGCTGTTCAGCACATAAGCGATCATTTTCAACTGTGGATGCCATGGCTGTCCAGTATAGACCAGATGGCTATTTTCCTCACAAATAGCTGTTGCTCCATGTACCGCCCTGCTGGCCATTCCATTGTCGCCGAACAATTCGAAAATACCAGAGATGACAACAATATTAGGTGCAAAATCCAGTTTGCTGTATGTAGCCGGATCAAAACAGTCGTAATTGGTGAAACGTATTCCTTGGAGGGCTTTCTTCTTGATGGTTTTCTCACCAACTGCAATATTTGGCAACAGAAACTCGTTGATCACAATCTCTACCTCCGGATATTTTTCCTTGATATCAAATAAATAATTTCCGGTGCCGCCAGCGATATCCAGAATTTTCACAGGTCGGCCTGTAGACTTGACTCGCGCAATATTCTCTTCTAGGAGCCGTAAGAGATGCTGTTTGCGTATACGGATTCCTTTCCAGCCGATCGCTTCTAGGTATCCTTTGTCAATAACTTTGCCTAAACCCAACCTGCCCTTCGGCTCATTACGGTATACGTAATCCAATGAGATTCCCGAATCAAAACCAAACTGAAGTCCCAGATTCATACCATGACTCAGTGATCCGATCTTGCCTAAAGTCCATTTTTGGAATGCATAGTTTAGCTTCTCAGCCGCTGGCATCACCTTATGGTACAATTTCTCATATTCTTTTACCGAAAACTCGTCAGGCTCCAGCCCCTGTTCGGGCATTTGCCTTGCATAGGCTTTCGTAATAAAATCTTTTAAATAAGCATAGACCTTCTGTCTGTTGGATTCAAACAGGATACCATGATAAAAATTGCGTAGGGTAATAAATGTCTTCAACTTGGAAGCTATCGACACGAAGAATTGCTTTTGCAGCGAGTTTTTAACCACATAGTCCTTTTCGGCGGATAGCACGATCACGGGAATATCTATGGCGGCTGCATCCTCGACGATACGCACACCAGCCTTTAATAGGTCTACCAATAGGGCGCCGTTAATGGATTTTGAGATCAATGGATCAGCATCGTAAGCCTGCTGTTGTTCGACATCATGGGTCAATACCTTCGCCTTGACATAGCTTTGGATAACAAGATCCTTTTTCAGCTTGGTTCCAAGCGCAATCATCTGGTTGGCCAGTGGTACATACAGTTTAATCTCAAAGGCAGGGGCCAATAAGGCCATTCCCGCGATCGGAGGTGCAAAATCATGCACCCAAGCACTCACAATGACCCCTGCAATGCTATTGGCGATGACAAAGACGTCCTTTGTGTCAACCGCATATTCGGTGCGGATATAGGCCACAAAACCGTCCAGATCGCGCACATTATCCATAAAAACAGGTGATACAGGCACTTTGGTGTAGCCATGTCCACGTAGGTCAAATGCAAAGATGGAATAATCGGCAAACTGCGGATCGGTAGCCATCTCCTGCAGGCGTTCTGAATGTTCATGCCCACGGTGCAATACAACTAAAGCCTTTTGTCCCTGTTGATAATTCCAAACACGATATAGTAGTTCCCCTTGATCGAAACTCTTAAAATAACCTGATTTCATCTTTTTATAATTTATTCCATCTATTCAATGGTGTATGTAATTCTAGTTTCTCTTTCGATATGCCTTTTAAAAACAAAGACCAAGCCACCCTTTTTGATCACGATCTGCCCGCGATGATAATTTTCATCAGCTGGATCGCATGATCATGTAACACCATATGTCCATTGGCCAATTTCAGCTGATCAATAGCTTTATTTAAATCTAAAGATAATAATTCCCGCATCATCAAAATAGCAAAAATCATGCTCCGGCTATAACCCATTGTGCAATGAATGATCATATTTTCATGCACGCCCAATGCACGGTAGGCAGACACCATTGCATCTATGATCACATGGGCATCATGCACATCGAACTCCGCAATATCCAGCAAAGGGAAAGAATAATATTTTTCCATGGCACCTAAGAGTTTTACGTCCTCCAGTTCAGCCGCGAGGTCAAAAACAACCAGATTGCGATCCAATCCCAAGGCTACAAACTCCGAAGCGTTCAACCTTGGCCCCACATAACAACGAGGCAATAACTCCACCAGTGGCGGATTATTTTTCTTTCTAAAAAAACGCCACATCAGCCAGTAAGCAAATTGGTAAGGAGCGTAAAATACTTTCTTTATCAGCGGTATTCGACCCTGATGATCCTTTAAAAACCGCGTATTATTGTGCAGATAACTGTAACCTACCGCAAAGCAGACGAAGGCTACCCAAGCAAAAACAATCAAAGGCAACACGTATCCCTCGCAAAGCAGTGCCAGTAGCGTGAATATCCACCCGATGAGGTAATAACTATTTGCGAGTTGTTGGTTTCTGACTACCGGACGACAACTATCAAGATTTTGGGTATCAATGCCCGATTTCTCAGCTTTCTCTTCGTTCCGTTCCCTGCTTTGACCTATAGCCACTCCTTGTGCCGATTGTTCAATGGCATTCGGAAAGAGGATAAAACTGGCCTGAACCAGTAGGCAAGCTGTCAACAGATCGATCGTATGGTGCTGATATACAGTTAATGTTCCTAGGCCCATCAACAGGAGCCAGATGCCCAAAATTATTTTCTTCCATCCGTTGAACTTCCAGCGTAGCACAGACCAAAAAAGATAGGCATACGCGACATGCAGAGAGGGCGCCTGATTAAAAGGCGAATCATATTCCTTTAAGAAGGAAAAGAAAATTGTAAATAAAGGATTTTCGACCTGCGGTCGGTCAAAAGAAAACCGCAGCGGAAAAAGGAGAAAACATAGTGCAGCAATCAGGGTGACAAATGTAAACCGCTTTGCATAGCACAGAAGTTCCTTCTTTTGCCCACAGTAAAACGGCACAAGGCAAAAAAACAAACCACTGCTCATATAGGGAAGAATCATCCACGGAATGAATGGAATATGTTGTTCAAAATCAAATACAAAAGAAGGTACCGCAGCGATGCTGGCGACATAGGCTGCTGTAAAGGGATAGGTTAATTGAAAAAGCAATAGGCAATAAATAGCAACAAGGAGCTGCCCGCCTACCTTTTTTAATCGTTTTTCATCCATTTGGCTTTCCTAAACATGATTTTACTTAACAATACATGGGGAAGCAGGCCTAAAAATCCCATCAGCCATTTCATGCGCATCGGAAAAATCACGGTTTCTTTCCTTTGCTGTATCGCCTTTAAGATGCGTTGCGCGGCATCGTCCACGCTGATCAAAAAGGGCTTTTTGGAGAGATCCTGCCGATTAAGTTCGCGAAGTTTAGTTGTATCCACATATCCCGGTGCAATGACTGTCACGGCAATCCCATACGGAAGCAGTGCCCTTCTGTAGGCATCAGCTACTTGAATTGCGACCCGCTTTGTTTTGCTGTATAAACTTGAATTCGGAAAATCTAAAGTCCCCGAGACGGATGCAATTGTGGCGATCTGCCCTGTTGATTGTCCACGCATGGCTTCGCGGGCGACTTCAAAACAATGGATCGTCCCCAGCATATTGATGTGGAGCATCGCACTTGCCTCCTCATAACTGATGCGCTGTGCCACATCATCGGCATAGCTTCCTGAACAATTGATAAAAAGATCCAATGCCAGATGATTACAGAAAGAACCAACGGCATCCGCCAGTACTTCCCGATCACAGACATCTACTTCAAATTTGATGAGCGCATCGTATGCTGGCCGATTGACCAGCTTTGAAAGATCTCGCCCACATACGGCAACTTCAGCCCCCTGTTGGAGATAGCATTTTGCTAGTGCCAGACCTATTCCACTTGTTCCGCCTGCGATAAATACCTTCATTTTATATTATACAAAAAAAATAACGATTCTGTTATCCCCGTTGGGGCCATCTTGTCACATAAATAAATCTTCGATTTCTGTCACCTAAATTCTCCATTAGAACCCAGCTCAACCATATACACATCCAAACCCTCCTAAACTTCACATTTTATCTACATCGTATACGATCTCTTCGCTCGCACGCCATCTCTCCCCACGACCATTATCCCGATACATTGTGTACTACACTATACGCAGTTCCAGCGTCTTCCGATAGCCATAATTCCATTGTGCTTCCATTGCAGTCGCAAATTCATCCAGACTGGCCGGAAGGGACAATGTGATTTCAAATCTACGCCAATCTATGCCTTTTTTGCAATAGTTTCCTTTTAACTGTTCAGCGGCATCAGCCGTATCGATCCATCGAATCCCCTGATATTGCTGATCAATATCCCGCAGGCGTTGATTCCCACTAAAGCCCAATACCGCCCTGACCAATCCCTCCTCCTGTAACTTATATAGCTGCTTCCGTTCACAGACAACTTCTGCTGCCAAAGACTGCGCCAGTTCTACAGGCACCAGATCAATGGCTCCCCCTGCATAATATTCCCCATTCCTTTGTATCGGCTCAATATAAAACATATCCGACATGGAGATACGAACAGCCTCCAACAATGTGATCTCCGGGTTTATCGCGATAGTTGGGGCAACCGCACTTTGTCCATAATTTTCACCTTGAATCTGGACACTATCCCGATCTACTTTCGATAGTGCCGTTGCATTCCCCATCAGGACTTTCTGATAAAGCTTACGTCCGCTACGTTTCACCCCGACTGCCGAGCGGTCAAAAAGCATTTTCGAGCCAATAATAATCGACGGTATATCTTCCGAAAATGGGCGGTTCAAAGTCGGTAACAAGGGCGAAAGATCAGGTTCCATATGAACTAGATAACGATCAAAGACATCTTCCAGATATGGAGCAGATCTTTTATCCCACTGTTTTTTCAGCACATACCAACCCAGTTTGCCCAGATGACGCTGCTCCGTAAGCTGATGTCCGCAGAAGAAGCGATAAAACTCTTCGGATTGGAGATAAGATTTCCGTTCGCCCCCCGTTGCAAAAGACTGAATAATCGCAGCAGCCAACGATCCGCCACAGCTAGCAATCAGTAGATCTGGTTTTAACCCCAGTTCGTCCAACGCGGCATACATTCCCAGGTACAAGCCAAAACGCGTACCACCACCTGAAAATAAAACTGCTCGTTGATAATTCATTTAATGAGATTTGAGATAAGAGATTTGAACCATGAGATGCTGGTTTTGCGACACCAGGCAGATCACTCCATAGAAAACAGGTGCATTAAACACCAGGCTATCTATCCGATCCAGTAATCCCCCATGTCCGGGAATTAATGTACCCGTATCCTTGACTCCAGTCTTACGTTTTAAAAAAGAGAAAAGCACATCGCCACAAAATCCTAAAGCACCAAAGAGTAGACCAAGCAACGAAAAGCAGATCAAATCCCCGAATGGCAATAACAAGTAACCCAAGATATTACTCAAAATTACCGTCAACCCGATACCACCGATACATCCGGCAACAGTTTTGTTTGGGCTGATACGCGGCACGATCTTCCGTTTACCGAAGAATTTACCCATAAGGTATTGGAATACGTCATTGAGTTCCGTTAAAACGATGATATAGGCTACAAGCCGTAATCCCATTAATTCATCCTGATGGATTTCTACTGCCCGTATAAACGCCAGCTGACTGAATGCAAACAGACAGGCAGCCGCTCCAAAGGCCATTCCGATCGCAGTGCTAACCGTTGTTTTCTGTCCCAGCCGAAAAAAAAAACCAATCCCTACGCACAACAGTGCAGCCCATGACAAGTAAGCTCCATAAGAGCAGTAGATTAAAAGGAGCAATTGTAATAGACCAACGACAACAGCAAAGGGCAACGCAAAACTAAAATTGGGCACAAACATCTTCATAAATTCGCGCAGGCCCTGAAAGGTAAGCCAAGAAACAAACAGCAAAGATGTTGTCTGGGGGACGAAAGCAATCGCCAATACAAGTACAATGTAGCCCCAGCTTCTGACCCTTACAGGGACATCAGCAAACTTGTCCTTCGGATTAGATACTTCACTCATGTGCCACCAATGCCTTTCTCAATCGCGTTATGGAACTCAAGACCAATAACAAACATAGCACCGCAAAAATATAGCCCGAAAATGCAGTGATCGAAATATGCAACAAACACAAAATCCCGTATACCCCCAGCAGCAGTGCACGATCGCTTTTACCCATAGGTCCGTCGTAACGACGATCATTGGCGACAACCTTTCCGATCAGACCGCAGAATTCGTTGATGACACCCAAAACAATAAAGCCTACCACCAGATATAAACTCTCGGGATGAAATTTCAGCAAGGGAAAGAAGATCAGGACATCGGAGACAATATCGCCCACCTCGTTCAGCACTTCCCCCATTTTACTCGTCTGATTGAAAAGACGGGCCATCATCCCGTCTAGTGCATTGAAAGCCATCCGCAGTAATAAACCAATCGGTAATGCCAAAAACAACATTGGCATCCGGTCTGCATACCAAAACAGTACCGCAATAACCAAAGACAAAGCGACTGAGCCAATTGTAATCTGATTGGCCGTTACCTTCTTCCGATGCAAGAAGGTCAGAATCGGCATCAATAACTGCTGAAACTTTGGTTTTAATTTATAGACAGAAATCATATATACGCTATGTAACTTACTTTTTTATTTTTTTTCAAAAAAAATTTTTGATAGTGTAAAAAATACACTATATTTGTGTCATCATAATTTAGGTTTATAATTGGTTATTTAAGGTTTTCATTCTCCCCGTTTGAAAACCTTTTTTTTTGCTCCTAAATCACGAATTACCATCTTCCGCCAGCACCACCACCACCTGAAGATCCTCCACCAAAACTTCCGCCGCCGCCACTGCTGGAGCCTCCGCCACCAGATCTGCTTGATGAAGACCTTACTTTAACAGGTATAGTATGCTCACCATGGGATACGCGATGACCACAGTTCTTGCATTTATCAAAACGCTCCTCCAGGCCCTGTGAACTGTATGTCGCAGATCGGATGGTATGTGAAAGCCCTGTTTCAAAGGTACGATAATGACATTCAGGACAATCCAAGTAGCCTGCGTTTTCATCCCAGGGAACCAGCTTGATTTCATTGCTTGACTGATTTACCCAGATCTCGTAAGATCGACTGCCAATTTTCTCTTCCATGAGCTGCCCCTTATCCAAGTAAGCGTTTTCTCGCATAGATACATCATCCTTATTCATCCGTAACCAAGGTCCCGAACCCTCCGGAGGGGTCAGACGGAGTTCATTTTTTCGAATCCGCTTATTTATTCCAAAGAGATCAAACAAAGCCAGAGGACTCAGCACTAATGGAATAAGTCCCCAAACACGAAACTTACGCAAAGCTTGCTGGATATTCTCCTCATCACGATAGGAATTGACAATCTGCGTCCGGCTTGCATTATATTTCATCGCCAGCGTTATACTGCCAAATATAAAAATAAAGTAAGGTAGGTTTTTCCATTGATAGACCACTTCAAAGTTATTGAGGGCAAAAGCACAGATGAATACACTGGCAAACATCAACAAACCCATACAACCGCAGCCGCTAACCAGCGGTGGAAAGTACTTGCTTTTTTTGGTCAGTTGTCCCTTTATCGCGCGGGTCACCTCCCCCAGCCAGATATAACAGATGGCAAATAAAGCCAGTACCAAAAGTGAATTTCTCAGGATAGGACTTCTGAAGCTCCAGATCGGAGTTGCTTCAGGCATCAGGCGCTCCAATTCAGCCCGGCTATCGGGTGACATTAGGATGGTTTTTATAAATTGTGAAGCCTCGAGAACTCCTTGGTCATAATTTCCATTTCGAAAATTAGGTACCAGATACTTCTCGCCAATCCGCTTTAAATAGACATCAGGTAAGGTACTTTCCATTCCATACCCCGTAATAAAACGATATTCCCGCCGGTCTTTGGCAATAAATAATAATAAACCGTTATTGCTTTCCTTCTTACCGATACCCCAAGTATTAAATAATTTGAGTGCAAATTCAAAATCGCTGTCACCAACATAGTCATTGACCAATACAATCGCATACTCACTTTTAGTAGCTGCTTCGATCTGGGTCGATAGGGCATCTAGCTCCGAGACCGTGCCTGCCGACAAAATCCCATCAGGATTGGACACAAAATAGTCCTGACCCCGCTGCTTCGGACTGGGAATATTATCAACGGTATACTGGGCCAACACCGGAACAGCTTTCAAACAGCAGCTTAGCCAAAGTAAAATAAAGATATAGAGTTGATGTGATCTATGCATATTTTAGACAACTAGAACAATAAAATTCGGTTCATTGTCACGATATTAAGAAAAAAAAATCAAACAAACGTTTCCGTCAAAGAAAAGCCCATAATTGGTTGATTATGGGCCTTTATAATTCAATATTCGTTTGAGCTATTACTGTATATCCTTGCGGTTACTTCATATAATCGTTTTGTTGAGCTACAGCAACAGTACGCGGGCCTGTTTATCACTATCAATGACCAAGCCAGTGTAAAATCAAGACACCGATCAATCCAACAACAGAAACGAGCGTTTCCATCACCGTCCATGAGCGAAACGTATCCTTCATACTCACTCCAAAATAAGATTTAAACATCCAAAACCCCGGATCGTTGACGTGTGAAAACATGAGACTGCCCGCTCCCGTCGCTAGCACCATTAATTCAGGAGTAACATCTCCTGCTTGCACAATGGGAAGCATAATGCCCGCTGCCGTGAGTCCAGCAACACTTGCCGAACCGATAACTAGCCGAATGATACCGGCTATTAACCATGCAAGCACAAGAGGCGACAAGCTCAGGTCTGCGGTTAGGTCAGCGATGTAGTTCGCTACACCACTATCTACCAAAATTTGCTTGAAGACGCCTGATGCTGCAATGATAAAAAGGATCGTCATGATCCCGCGGATTGCTTCTTCCACACTTTCTGACTGCTCCCGCAAACTTTTACCCTGGCGGATACCCATCGTGTACATCGCCATTAGCGATGCAATCATTAAAGCCACCACCGGGTCACCCAAGAAACGTAGTGCCGCCAGCCAAGAGGAGCCTTCTGGGAATATTAGATGCGCAAATGAACCAAAAGCAATTAAAATTATTGGAAACAGCCCCGTAAATATACTAATTGCAAATCCGGGAAGATCTTCCCTATCTGCTTGATTATGTTCAGGAAGAAACTCGGCCGGTGGGTTGGTCGGAATACGCTTAAGGGTTCTGCCAAAGAGCGGTCCACCGATAATTATGGCAGGAATTGCCACAACAATGCCATAGGCCATTGTCAAACCTATATCCGCATTGTAAGTAACCGCTATGGCCGTAGCTCCCGGATGTGGAGGCAAATAACCGTGCGTCACGGACAGCGCTGCCAGCAACGGAATGGCTACGTAAAGCAAGGGCATTTTATTGGAAGCACATACCATAAAAACGAATGGTACTAAGACGATAAAACCGACATTGTAAAATAAGGGAATTCCTACTAAAAAGCCCGTGAGAACCATTGCCCATGGTAAGTTCTTTCTGCCAAATACAGCCGTTAGTACCATTGTAATCTTTTCTGCAGCGCCACCCTCCGCCATCAATTTCCCCAGTAGAGACCCGAAAGCCAACAATAGTGCCAACTGGCCCATAGTGGTACTCACTCCGGTTTCAACAGATTTAAGGATATCAACGGCACTCATATTCATCGCAAAACCGACCGCAACAGAGGTTATCAGTAATGAAAAGATCGTGTTTAACCTAACGACAGTGACTAAAAGAAGTAGTAAAGCTACTCCCAAAATAACGATGATTAGAGGCATAATAATTTATATCTAGTTAAAACTCACCTTCCAATATATGGTACAGGTGTTCAAATTTCTGGAAGTTTCTAATATATACAGCGTGATTCTCCTCACTCGGTTTATAATAGTGCTCCCTATCTTGTGTTCCCTCCGTTTGCTTGTTTTTTTCGCTAGGCTCTACCCTCCGTATACCCAATGCTTCCAAGCCTATCAATGCTGCTCCCCATGCAGAGCTTTCCACCGTATTTTTGGTGAATACAGGTTTATTGAAAATATCTGCAAGCATTTGCACCCACAACGATGAACGCGCTAAGCCGCCACTCGCAAGGATCGTATGAATAGGGCCGGTGTTCTCCTCTAAAGCGATTCCTACACTGTAGATTGCAAACAACATCCCTTCCATCATGGCCCGCGCAAAGTGCGCCCTGCCATGATGCAGCTGTATCCCAAAATAAACGCCTTTTGCATTGGAATTCCAATGTGGTGCCCGTTCACCGGTTAGATAGGGCAAGAATATCAAGCCCTCTGCCCCAGGGGCGACGGAGTCGACCAAAGCATTTAACGAGGCAGAAGAATCTCCCTCCGTTTCCATTTGGCTAAATTCATGCAAAAAGTTATCTCGAAACCAGTTGCGTAATACACCGCCATTGTTAACCGCGCCACCAATTATATATTCATTTGGTCTCAGTAGGTAGGTAAATAGCCTTTGTTTTTTTTCTTGATTTGCCTGCGAACTTGCGACGCGAATAGCTCCACTGGTACCGACAGTTACCGAAGCCACCCCAGGACTTATAGCCCCTACCCCGAGATTAGCCAAACAACCATCGCTACCACCTATAACAAAAGGGGTATCTTCGGGGATGTGCATCAAGGCTGCAATTTCTCGGTTAGGCATATTTAAAACATAATAGACCGGAACTGGCGATGCCAGTTGCTCTTCCGATATGCCCGTCAATCTTAACGCCTGATCAGACCATGTTAGCTGATGTATGTCGAAAAGCCCTGTTGCAGATGCAATGGAATGATCGACCACATACACGCCAAAGAGCCTGTAAAAAAGAAATTCTTTGATACCGATAAACTTGTGCGACTGAGCAAATAATTTTTGATCGTTGGACTTTATCCACATTAATTTGCAAAGCAAAGACATGGGATGTATTGGTGTACCAGTCTGCTGATAAAGCTGCCTGCCCGCCTCACTTGCCTCCAAGGCTACCGCAATATTCTCGCTTCTGCGATCTGCCCATATCATGCAATTGCTAAGTGGCTTTCCCGCCGAGTCAACAGCGATCAGTCCGTGCATAGCACTGCTCACCGAAATACATACGGGTTTCGGTATCTCGGCACTAGATTGCTTTAAGCTAATCATTATATACCTAATAGACTCAATACATGCACCATAAACTATCTCCGGATCTTGCTCGTACCAGCCTTCCGACGGGTTTAATATGGGATAAGGTATACTATGCTGCGACAAGATGTTACCTTCGTCGTCAAATGCAACAGCTTTCGCAGATGATGTCCCAATGTCTAATCCAATGATCATAAATAAAATTGATGTTTAGGAGAGTTCAATATACGGATTATCTCTTGGTTTACAACAAAAGGTTCAATACCAGCGAAGTAATTGGAACGAAAAAAGTGCTTCATACCGATCTGCCGATAATTGTCTTTCATAGTATCAACAAAAATGGTAAATTTCAACTTAGAAAAACGATATTAAACGATGAGTATAGATAAAACAAATACCTACGATTTTGGAATTGTTGGACTCGGCGTAATGGGACGTAATTTATTGCTGAACATCGCCGACCACGGTTTCGCGGTAGCAGGATTAGACCTTGATCCACAGAAAGCTGAGTCATTAGAAGCTGAAGCCAATGAAGGACATCGCATCAAAGTGACGACCCAAGTAAAAGAGTTTATAGGGGCTTTGCAACACCCCAGAGCAATTATGCTGTTGGTGCCGGCCGGAAAGCCGGTTGACATGGCGATTGCCAGTCTTGTTCCGCTTTTGGATAAAGGAGATATAATCATCGACGGCGGAAACACGTACTTCGCGGATACGGACAGAAGATTTAATGAGCTTTCCGGTATGGGTATACATTTCTTCGGAATGGGCATATCCGGAGGAGAAAATGGTGCTCGCCGCGGACCGAGCTTGATGCCCGGTGGCGACAGAAAGGCATACGAAAGGCTAAGGCCAATATTTGAGGCGGTTTCGGCCAAGGTAGCCGACGAACCCTGTGTGGAATTTCTAGGCAACGGGTCGGCCGGAAATTATGTAAAGATGGTGCATAACGGTATCGAATATGGCATCATGCAGTTAATTGCAGAAACCTATGACCTGATGAAAAGATTATACGGTTTTGACACCCAAACCATACAACAGACCTTCGAAGAATGGAACAAGGGCGAACTAAATTCGTTCTTGCTTGAGATTACCGCTCAGATTCTGAAGAAAAAAGAAGGTGACCAGTATTTGGTAGACCTGATTTCAGATTGGGCAAGATCAAAAGGAACGGGTAAATGGACTTCGCAAAATGCGATGGATCTACAGGTGCCAGTGCCGGTGATCGATGCAGCGGTCAATATGCGCGATATGTCCAAATACAAACCCGAGCGTTTGGAGGCAGCAAAATTACTTCATTGGGATGGACAAGTTGTTGATCTCCCCGCAACTACGCTCACCGATCGCTTAAAAAATGCATTGTACTTTGTGATCATCACGACCTATGCGCAAGGTTTGGCACAGCTTACTGTTGCATCGGAAAGCTACAGCTATGAGCTAGATTTACAGGTGGTAACCAAAGTTTGGCGAGGCGGCTGCATTATTCGTGCGGCTTTGCTCGAGGATTTTAGAAAAGCCTATGCGGCTAATCCGGATTTGCGCAATATCCTACTCGATAACACCATTGCCCAAAAGTTGCTGAGCACGCAGGCCAGCCTTCGCGAGGTCTTGAAAGATGCTATCGCAAACGGGATACCCGTATCCGGATACGTAAACGCACTCTCTTATTTTGATGCCTACCGATCCGAAAAATTACCTACAAATATTATACAAGCACAACGAGACTATTTTGGCGCACATACCTATGAACGTATTGATCGGGAAGGTATCTTTCACACACTTTGGGATTAAGGAGCGAAAGCTTGAAGATTCGATTTAATCTTCGTTTAAAATACAAAAAAGCGGCTTTTTTATATAAAGCCGCTTTTTATAACTGAGCCTCCTATCGAGATGAACCAATGACCCGCTGATAACAAGTTCGTTGCTCTACAAGCTGAGCTAAGGAGGCTTCGTTTACAGATAAAGTTTCTGATTTCTCTACCGCAAATATCGGATTTGAACAAAAACTTGTAGCGTATGATTATATGAAATAGACTAACAGTATACGTTTACACGCTGTTGATTTAGATGCTATCGTTCAATATCCTTCAAACTGCTCATTTTCTTATATTCCAAGAAACCTTTGATATCTTCAAAGTGTTCACGGACACGTTTATTTCCAAACTCGAAAACTTTTTCTGCCAAACCATCCAAAAAGTCACGGTCGTGTGAAACAAGGATCAATGTACCATCGAAATCCTTTAAGGCATCCTTAATAATATCCTTGGTCTTCATGTCCAAATGGTTGGTAGGCTCATCGAGGATCAATACATTCACCGGTTCCAAAAGAAGTTTTATCATGGCCAGACGAGTTCGCTCACCACCGGATAGTACCTTGACCTTTTTCGTCGTGTCATCACCACTAAACATAAAAGCCCCCAAGAGATCTTTCATTTTAACACGCACATCGCCTATTGCAATTTGATCGATCGTATCAAAAACAGTCAATTCACCATCAAGCAATGCTGCCTGATTTTGGGCAAAATAACCGATCTTGGCATTATGCCCCACCTTCAATGTTCCTTCAAAATCTATTTCACCCATAATCGCTTTGATCATGGTCGATTTACCCTCTCCATTTTTACCGACAAAGGCAACTTTTTCTCCACGTTCAATCACCATATTGGCTTTATGGAATACCACATGCTCATCATAAGCCTTGGTAAGATCTTCCACAATGACAGGGTATTGACCCGAGCGAGGTGAAGGTGGAAATTTCAGGCGCAAGGCCGAAGTATCCACTTCGTCAATTTCGATAACCTCTAATTTCTCCAACATCTTTACGCGCGACTGCACCTGTAAGGTCTTCGAATAGGTTCCTCTGAAACGATCAATGAATTCTTGGTTGTCAGCAATAAAACGCTGCTGTTCCTCATACGCCTTCAATTGATGCTGACGTCTTTCCTGGCGCAGTTCCAAATAGTGGCTATACTTAGCTCGATAGTCATAAATACGACCCATCGTCACCTCAATGGTACGGTTGGTGATATTATCGACAAAGGCTCTATCGTGTGAAATAACAATAACTGCTTTCGCTGAATTAACCAGGAAGTCCTCCAGCCATTGAATACTCTCGATATCCATGTGGTTGGTGGGCTCATCCAGCAAAATCAGATCTGGCTTCTTCAAGAGTATTTTGGCCAGTTCAATACGCATACGCCATCCTCCGGAAAACTCCGACGTCTGTCTAGTAAAGTCAGAACGCTCGAAACCAAGCCCCTTCAACACCTTTTCTACTTCTGCATCGTAATTGACCTCTTCGATCGAATAAAACTTCTCGCTCAGTTCCGACACCCGCTCGATCAATTGCATATAATCATCAGACTCATAATCTGTACGGATATTCAATTGTTCGTTCAGCTGCTCCAATTCATCCCGCATTCCATAGACCTCCTCAAAAGCCTTCGAGGTCTCTTCAAAGACCGTCACATGATCCTGCGTCAGCAAATGTTGCGGTAGATAAGCAATGACGGCGTCTTTTGGCCCCGCCACATTACCTGTCGTAGGTTTACCCACTCCAGCGATAATTTTCAGCAGGGTAGATTTACCCGCACCGTTCTTACCCATCAATGCAATCTTATCGTTCTCATTGATCGAGAAAGATACATCCGAAAAAAGAGTCGTTCCCCCAAAGGAAACAGAAATATTATTTACGTCAATCACTGTATGTACACTTAAATTTGCCACAAAGATAAGCGAATCAATCTTATAAATAGACAATGGATCATTTTTGTGTATCTTTGCGCCATGCGTTTTGATATTATTACGGTCCTACCAGACCTTTTGGAAAGTCCATTTGCACACTCTATTTTACAACGTGCAAAGAATAAAGGCCTCGCGGAGATATATGTACACAATTTAAGAGATTACTCAACAAATAAGCACAAAAGTGTGGACGATTACCCGTATGGTGGCGGGTCAGGGATGGTACTACAGATCGAACCCTTTGCCAAGTGCATTGAACAATTGCAGGCCGAACGGACATACGATGAAATCATTTATATGACTCCTGATGGAGAAACCTTTAACCAGGATATTGCAAACGGACTCTCGACAAAAGGTAACATGATGATTCTCTGTGGTCACTACAAAGGTATAGACCAACGCATCAGAGATATCTATGTGACAAAGGAAATCTCTATAGGTGATTATGTGCTGTCCGGAGGTGAACTTCCAGCGGCAATTGTTACAGACGCGATCATCCGCTTGATCCCCGGAGTTTTATCGGATGAAACCTCTGCGCTTTCAGATTCTTTTCAGGACGGACTGTTGGATGCACCGATCTACACACGCCCCGCAGACTGGAAAGGGCACAAAGTACCCGATATTCTACTCAGTGGACATGAAGCAAACATCGCTACCTGGAAGCACGAACAACAGCTAAAAAGAACACAAGAGAGACGTCCCGATTTATTAAATGATTAAGAAATAAGGTGAATTTTTGTTTTTTTATCACAAAAAGTTTGCTTATTTATTTTTTTTTATAAATTTGTGTAATAATGACACGAAGATATACAAATACAAATTGGTGGTGGCCTGAAGCAATAAGCATCGGGAATCAATTGGTATTGTCATAATATTTCATAATCAACCAAAACCATTTATGGAAATTCCAAACCCGATGCTAACCAGTATCGGGTTTTTTTTATGTATAAAATTTATCACAGCGAATAAAAGAATAAAATGAAGTATAAATTCAAAACACAGAGCAGAAAGTTGCTCGCCGACACAACTACACCGGTGAGTATTTATCTTCGATTACGGGATATCTTTCCAAATTCACTGCTATTGGAAAGTTCAGACTACCATAGTCGTGACAACAACATCAGCTATATCTGCTGTCAACCCATTGCAGGGATACAGCTAGACGAGCGGGAATTGACCTTAACCTATCCCGGGAAAGAACGAATTGTCAAAAATGCACAAGAAATTGAGTTACGCCAGGAGGTTTCTGATTTTCGGAATTCCTTTGAAGATTCGACAATTGCCGAATTGAATTTAATCTCCAATGGGCTATTCGGTTACTTTACATTTGACTGCATTGAGCATTTTGAGGATATCAAGCTGACCACGCCTGTCGATCCGGCACGTAAGATACCATTTATGCAGTACCACGTTTACAAATATGTGATCGCCATTGACCATTTCCGTAATCAGCTGTATATTTTCGAACATCTTTTGGGAGACGAAGAGTCTGAACTGGAACGTATGCAATTCCTGATCCAGAACAAAAACTTCCCTGAGTATACGTTCAAACTAGCAGGCGAGGAAAGCTCTAATCGTACGGATGAGGGACACCGTCAATTGGTCAAAAAGATGAAGGAACATATCCAACGCGGTGACGTCTTTCAGATTGTGCCATCCCGGGGTTTCCGAACGCCATTCTCGGGTGATGAATTTAATGTCTACCGCGCTTTGCGCTCCATTAACCCCTCCCCTTACCTATTCTATTTTGATTATGGTGACTTTAAATTATTCGGTTCATCGCCCGAAGCACAATTGCGCATCCATGGCAAGCAGGCTACGATCTTCCCGATCGCCGGAACATTCAAGAGAACCGGAAACATGGAAGAAGACCAAAAGATTGCCTCTAGGCTAAAACAGGATCCGAAAGAAACCTCGGAACATGTGATGCTGGTAGACCTTGCCCGTAATGATCTGAGCAGACACTGTACCCAGGTTAAAGTGGAATCCTATATGGAACCACAATATTACTCGCATATTATCCACCTGGTTTCTAAGGTAACAGGTGTCTTGAAAGATAATATCAATCCATTCGACATTGTGGGGGATACCTACCCTGCTGGGACACTCTCCGGAGCGCCAAAACACATGGCTCTGACACTCATTGATCGCTACGAGGGATTGCAACGTTCGTTCTACTCCGGAGCGATCGGCTTCATGGGCTTCAATGGTGATTTCAATCATGCCATCATGATTCGCTCATTCCTGAGCAAACAAAATACTTTGCATTATCAGGCCGGAGGCGGAATTGTACTGGATTCAGATCCAGAAATGGAACTTCAGGAAGTCAACAATAAAATAGCAGCTTTGCGAAAAGCGTTACAATTAGCAGAAACGTTATGATCAGACCATTAGAATACTGTGTCAATACCCAACATATCAATGTTTCAATCGACACCATCGACAACCGCATCGTCGAATTGCTAGCCCTACGGAAAGCATATCTCCATAAGGCAAAAGTATTGCAAGACCATACGGATGCCGGACAACATATTATTAAAAATATCAGCAGCAATCAGGTGACACTGGCAAAGAAATTCGATCTGCCAGTAGAATTTGTCCAGACGATATTTCAGGAAATAGATAATTACTTTAATCAGGACTATACAACAAGAGGTTATGAGCAACAATAAAATCGTTGTCATCGACAATTACGATTCATTCACCTATAATTTGGTTCATTTGCTCCAGGAATTGGGACAGGACTATGTGGTGTTGAGAAATGATAAATTCAAACTGGAAGAGCTGGAAGCATTCGATAAAATCCTCCTTTCCCCGGGCCCCGGAATTCCTGAAGAGGCGGGCTTATTGCTTGATGTGATCCGCACCTATGCTCCGCACAAAAGTATATTGGGCATCTGCCTGGGCCAGCAGGCTATCGCCGAAGTGTTTGGCGGTACATTATTTAACATGGAAAAACCGTTGCATGGTGTCGCAACTGGCATTATTGTCACCGATGAATCCGAAAAGCTATTTCAGGATTTTCCGAAAGATTCTAAAATAGGTCGCTACCATTCGTGGGCAGTAAATAAGGATACATTGCCGAGCGTACTTAAAGTTACGGCAGTAGACGAGAATGGTATCATCATGGCACTGACGCATACGGCCTATGATGTCAGAGGAATGCAGTTCCATCCCGAATCAGTACTGACTACAAATGGAAAAAAATTAATTGAAAACTGGTTATTTCAACACTAATATCTAAATACTAAAAATGACAATACTCGATAAAATCATTGAACGAAAAAGAATAGAAGTGGAAAAAGCGAAAGCCTTAGTTCCATTCGAAGAGCTGTTGAACTATCCCTATTTCAACGTAGCTTGTCTTTCTCTAAGGGAATCTATATTAGATCCCGAAAAAACAGGGATTATTGCAGAATATAAACGAGCGTCACCCTCAAAAGGAGATATTAACAGTACAGCAAAAGTTGAAGATGTTGTCAAGGCCTATGAAGAAGCCGGTGCTTCGGCTGTATCGGTTCTGACGGACGGCGAATTTTTCAAGGGTAATCTGGAAGACCTCTCCAAGGCGCGAAAAGCTATTAGCATTCCTATTTTGCGCAAAGAATTCATTGTTGACAAATACCAGATTACCGAAGCAAAAGCCTATGGTGCCGATGTCATTCTATTAATAGCTGCATGTCTAGAAAAAGAAGAAGTGCAGGAATTTGCTGCTTATGCTCATCAATTGGGACTGAATGTTTTGCTTGAAGTACACAACGAACAGGAGCTATTGGATAATCTTTTTGACGACATTGATGCCATCGGTGTCAATAACAGAAACCTAAAAGATTTCACCGTCGATCTACAACATTCGTATGATCTCTTGGATAAGATTCCATCCGAATACATCAAAGTATCTGAAAGTGGCATCTCCGATCCCAAGACGATTAAAGCATTAAAAAAGGCAGGTTTCCAAAGCTTTTTAATCGGTGAAAATTTTATGAAAACCACAGATCCGGGCAAAGCAATCAAAGATTTCGTAAAAGAAATTTAGATTTTATTTAAAACGAATCTAAATAAGCCTATCTTTGCGTCAGAACAAGCAGCGAACTGGTATTTTGGAAAAAGAGTTTTTTATTATAGATAAAGCAGGTTTTGAGCAAATATATCTTCAACACTGGGAAGGTATGTTTGCTTTTTGCCTGAGCAGTATCAAGGATGAAGAGCATTCCAAGGAAATCGTACAGGATGTTTTCAAATCGCTTTGGGAACGGCGTGATGAGCTTCGTCTCATCGAGGTTGAACGGTATCTGATCAGATCGGTAAAACTCAAAACATTTGAATACATTCGCAATAAAGTATCACGGCAGCAACACCTGGACAATATTTCAAGTACGCGCGAAGAGCATTATGTGGATAATTCGTTGATCGCCGACGAACTGGCGAAGAAAATATCAATGCTGATAGATAGTCTGCCCAAACAATGTAAGAATGTTTTCCGCATGAGCAGGGAACAGGGACTCACTAATAAGGAAATTGCACATAAGCTCTATATTTCAGAAAGAGCGGTAGAATATCACATTTCAAGAGCATTAAAAACATTAAAAACAGAACTAACGGAATATATATCCTAAATTTAGCTATAAAAAAGAAATCTTGTACTTTTGTCAGGAAGTATATTATATGAAGATAGACCATAAACTCATAGAGAAATATCATTTAGGCCAATGCTCTCCCGCAGAACAACTTCTTGTGGAGGAATGGTTATTGGATGATACCCTCGAGTCGGAGCCCTTGTCTATTTCCATCACTAAAAAAGCAAAATTAGAAACGGATATCTGGGCCGAGCTGAGCAACCATATTGATCAGTCCGAAGTCCCAACGATAGTTCCTCCTAAAAAGTATAACTTTAAATATATTGGAATAGCAGCCAGTATTGTACTTTTACTCTGTTTTGGTTTTTATCAATTCAGTAAGGATACCGAAAACACTGCCGCCATCTTTGATAACGGAACAAGTGCTGGGCTGAAGTATATTAACCAGAATAGTTATAATATCATCCTAGGTAAAAATGCACGGGCTGAGATCAATACGGATACCGGGGAATTCAAAACTTCGGGCAATATGATGTTCATTCCCAAAAAAAACTTTGCCTTTAGCTTTTCTGGAACAGATAAAAAGAAGGAACTCAAACATGGGGAAACATATTTTGTATTAAAACCACAAAAAAATGGCAAGCAGGTAATAATCTCCAAATCAGAACTGACTTTTTTAGCCCCTACCATCCAACACGAACTGAAAATACAATTTAATATCATCTAAATAAGAAGAACTTCAATTAGTCCATACACTCATGCTATTCAACCGCTTCACGCTATTCTTATCCTTGTTATTACTCCATTTAGTAATAAGCTGTAGAACGGAAGATGGGGGCAGAAATATCGACGGGAAGTACAGTCTCTATACGATGAATAAAGATCTCGGAAACACGATCATCACCTCAAATACCGTTGATAGTGGAAATCTAACCATTTCAAAAAATGGCATCGACGTTCAGACACAACAATTCGATCGAAGCATCATCGTTAAGGACAAGCATTTTTATTTTTTAAGAGCGGGAAAATTCAGAAAATATACACTTGAATCAAACGGATTAAAGGAAATTGCACAGTTGGCGATGCAAGATCAGCATATTGAAAATATAAACTGGCTTGATCTAGACACATTGCTCCTATTTACTTCGGACAACAAAACAAATCGTCGGCTATGGATCTATAAAATTGCCGTCCATGATTTCAAAATCAATCAACAGCAAGAGATAAAACTACCTTCGGCCGCAGCGGATTTCAATATCCTATCTGTGGGCTTTGGCACGGTACATCAACAGCAATTGCTGGTTGGTTATACTTTTAATAAAGTAATCAACGAAACTGACTTCACCACAATAGACACCCTATACGTCGCAACATTGGATAAGGCGACTTTACGATTGAAAAATATACAAAAGGATATACGATCCACTTACCCCGGTGGAGTTAATACGGTACAGTCTTACAGCTTTCATGACGAAAATGGGAACTTCTATTTTATGTCCTGCCCGGGCATAGCGCTGGGCAACAGTCCGTCGAAACCTACCGCAATTTTCAGAATTGACAGCAATTCCACCCACATCAACCCTACTTATTTTCTCAATCTAACAGCCAAAACGCACAATCATGCTTATGGCATGTGGTATTTGGGCAACAATCAGGCTATCGTCCGTAGTGAACGTAGAGACCGCTACACCGACTTTAGCGATCATCATTCCACCTATCAATTTGAGTACTATGTGGTCGATCTTATCAGCCAAACCACAACAAAATTAAACTTACCTTTCGACAAGGGGACACGCAAAGAATCTGTTCTCGTTGAAAATGGGAAAGCCTATATCACCATAGACGATGCAAAGGATCAGCATCAAGTTTGGGTCTATGATATCACATCAAAAAATATTCAGGTGGGTCTTACCCTAGATCAAGCAACAGATTTTATTGTCAGAATAGACCGATTAAACTAAATTTCCAACTGATATTCAACCTATTAAAAAATAATAATTTTTATTTACTTTTTTGACCTTCGGTAGATTTAGAGTTACGCAACTTCTCTATGTGTAATTAATCTAAATAAAATAATGTCAAAATTTAAAGTAGTATGGTTATTCTTTTTCCTAATCATATCATTTCCTTCACATTCCCAACAACTAGCTGAAGTCAAAGGTAGTGTTACCAATACATCAAACGAACCTATTCATGGGGCAACAATTGTCCTATCAGGTACAAATAAAGGAGCCAAAGCAGACAAAAATGGTTTTTTCAAAATAAGTGGAATTTCTTTCGGCAATCATCAGGTTACAATTTCCGCCATCGGATATCAGACCATCAGTAGGTCCGTCACCTGTACTAAAAATGTTATTGATCTATCCGGTATACAAATGACCCCGGATCGAAAAACCATAGCAGAAGTTGAAGTTATAGGACGATCTACCACAAGTGAAGTAACACGACAACCTTACAATGTCTCTGCAATAGATGCAAAAAAACTCTACAATACGACTTTAGATATCGGTCAGGCACTTAATAGAGTCTCGGGCGTACGCTTGAGAGAGTCTGGCGGTGTTGGATCAAATATGTCTTTTAGTATCAATGGATTTTCTGGCAATCAGGTCAAATTATTTCTGGATGGTATTCCGATGGACAATTTTGGTTCATCATTTCAATTGAATAATATCCCGATCAATTTTGCCGAGCGTGTAGAAGTGTATAAAGGCGTTGTTCCGGTATGGCTGGGTGGCGATGCCTTAGGTGGTGCTGTAAATATTGTCACCAAAAATGAACCTGGTAAGTACCTCGACGCTTCCTACTCATATGGTTCCTTCAACACACATAAAACTGCGGTAAATGCAGGATACATCTCGAATAACGGATTAATGATGACCTTGTCAGCCTTCCAGAACTATTCGGACAACAATTATTGGGTGAATGTGCGGACGGCTGATTTTGAAACCGGAAAATATACCAAAGGAAGAAGAAGGCGTTTTCACGACGCATACCGAAATGAAACCATGGTGTACAATATCGGAGTCTCCAACAAGAAATATGCAGATCAGCTACTTTTTGGAATAACACTCGGTGAAAACAAAAAAGAGATCCAGACCGGAAACCACATGGACGATGTTTATGGAGGCAGAGAAGCCCTGGGAAATATTATCCAACCCAGTGTAAAATACATCAAAAAAGATCTATTTGTAAAGGGACTAGATGTCAACATATTTGGTCGATACAATCTCGGCAAAGAACGCAGTCTGGATACAGTGAATAGAAGATTTACTTGGTCCGGAGAAAGTGAACCCAAAGACAAAAAGAATCCTAATGCTCCCGGAGGGGAAAACGAACTACGCGATTATCGTTTCAACAATAACAATGGCAACTTCATTGCCAACCTCTCCTATGCGATCAATGAAAAACACCATTTTATGGTCAATCACCTATTGACAACGTTTGACCGCAAAGGAAAAGACATATATTACCCAGATCTCGAAATCAACAAGTTGCCGCGAAAAACGACAAAAAATATTACAGCACTAGGTTATCGTACGAATATAGCCGATCAATGGGATTTAAATGTATTTGTAAAAAATTACAACCAAAAAGGTAAATACTTTGAAGAAGTCAAGAAAAATGAAATCTACAAAAATGTAGAAACGACGGTCAATAAATTAGGCTATGGCTTTGCGGCTTCCTACTTTGTCAATCCAACCCTACAATTGAAAGCTTCCTATGAGAAAGCTTCCAGATTACCTGAAAACAACGAATTATTTGGCGATGCGCAAGACCTGAGCGCAAATCCAACACTTAAACCAGAGAATAGCCATAACATCAATATCGGCCTCTCCTACACAAAAAAATGGAATGAGCATAATCATATCATCATAGATGCTAACTATACCTATAGAAATGCAACTGATTTTATAAGACTCTACATCAGCCCATTAAGCTCAAACAACAAGAGAGAGAGTAAATACCTCAATTTAAGGAGTGTACTCAATAATGGAGTAGATCTTAATCTAAAATATTTTTATAAAAATCAGTTTTCAATCGGTGGTAATCTAACCTACCAAAATATAATCAATAACACGAAATATGAGCCCGGTCAACTTGTAGAAAGCAGCGTTTACAAGGATCGCATGCCTAATATCCCATATTTATATGGGAATGCAGATGCTGCCTATTATTTGCACCACTTCGGAGGTAAACATAATACATTGACAATCGGTTACAACCTCCAATATATCCATGCCTTCTTTTTGGATTTTCCAAGTTTGGGCACACCAGCACAGCGTTTCATTATTCCCAAACAACTATCCCATGATGTCAACATGGTCTATGCGATGGCTTCGGGAAAATACAATATTGCGCTGGAATGTAATAACCTAACCGACGCAACACGATACGACAATTTTGAAATGCAGAAACCTAGTCGGTCTTTCAATGTCAAATTCAGATACTTTATACGCAAAAAATAACACACAATTTATTAAATAACTCAAAATGAAAAAGTCAAATTACTTAAAATTGCTTACAGTAGCCTGTGGCGTATTAACAATTACCGCTTGTTCAAAGGACAAGCCTGTTGAAGGAGGAGAAGATTCAGGAAACTCGAAAAAGAAGGAAAAATTTGTCTTTATCGTAACTGGTCAAGGGAGTTCGGAGTCGGGTTCATCAGGCACTTACATTGTTACTACGGATGATGTTAGCCAAGGTAATTTAAGTATTGTAGGTAACGGTATGCCAGCAACAGAATTCTCCTTTATCAATCAAAACAACCATGTTTTTGGTCTGACATATGGTGGACAAGGACCTATCACTCCTTATGCCATTGATGCCAAAGGTGATCTGCAAAGACTTAAAGATGATCAGGTAAATGCTGAAACCGCAGGTATCTATGGTAATTTCGGTGATAAAAATGTGATTTTAGGTACAACCAACAGAAGCATTGTAAACCCTGTCGCGACGCTACGAAATTATGATGCACAAAATTTCGCCATCGCGAACAAAAACACGGTCGACCTTTCCAAAGTATTGGGGGGTAAACGCATGGCGATCTGGACAGGTGTATTCCAAGTAGGGAGTAAAGTCTATATTCCTTTCCAATCCGGTGATGGTTCAAATAACTGGGGCGGAGATTTTACAACGACAGATACTACCTATATCGGCATCTTCTCTTATCCTGAACTTAAATTTGAAAAAACAATCCGTGACGGAAGAGGTTCCCATATCGGAAACTGGTTTGCTCAACAAGGTTTAGCGGTAGACGATAAGGGCGATGCATATGTATGGTTCTCAGCAAATGAAGCATCATTAGCTACAAAAAATAAATCTGGATTCCTGAGAATCAAGAAAGGAACGGATGAATTTGATAAAGATTATTATTTTGATATCGAATCCCTTGGAAACGGTAAGATCGCGAGAGGCAGTTATCTTAAAGACAATAAATTTTTAATGACGATCTATAACAAAGGTGAACAGTCCGAAGGTGTAGGCGGTGGTCTTGTCAAATTATATATCGTAGATATACAAACCAAAAAAATGACAGAAATCATAGAGATTCCTGCACATGAACAACAAGGTTATAAAGATGTTGTATATGTTGACAAAGGTGGCGCTAAGGCTTACTATACCTGTCAAGATAAAGACGACAAACAGTATTACACCTACATCATTGATATCAACAACGCTACAGCAAAAAGAGGGTTGAAATTTACCGGGATATCCCAAGTATCATCAATGAGTAAAATCAGTTATTAATCATCCCCAATGATCCGATCTGCCAACCTACATGTGCAGATCGGATTATAAAAACCGTTTCCCATTATGCTCAGTAAAATTAATGCCTGGTTACACCTCTGGCTAGGCTTGGCAGCGGGTATACCCGTTATTATCTTAGGAATTACAGGCTGCATACTTGTCTTTGAACACGATATCAAAGAATTGGCCACAAACTATATTCAGGTCGTCCCGCAAAAACCAGAAGAACAGCTTCCACCCTCTGCGATCTATAAATCTGTTAAGGCTGCACTTCCCGATCATGAAATTGGGAGCTCCTGGTATTACGGACTGGACAGGTCGGTCAAAGTAAGCTTAGACCATTCCGATAGCCTGGTCTATGTAAACCCCTATACAGCCGAAGTCATGGCCATTGTTGATCATGAGGATTTTTTCCATTTCATGGATGAAGGTCACCGTCATCTTTGGATGCCAGTAAAAATAGGCCGACAAGTCGTTGGCTGGAGCACCTTCATCTTTTTCATACTACTGATCACAGGCATGGTATTATGGTGGCCAAAGAAATGGAACCATAGATCGAGAGAACAGAGTTTTACCATCAAGTGGAAAGCGAAATTCAAACGCATCAATTATGACCTCCACAACGTACTAGGCTTTTATGCATTGACAATCGCATTGGTCATGTGCTTTACAGGACTCATTATGAGTTTTCCCTGGATACGAAGTTCTGTCGTTTGGATGACGGGAGGTTACCCCAACAAACCGAAGACGGAAAAGAATAATAAATCTGAGCTTCAGGATCAACCGCTAAATGATGCGCTGGTAATCGCGGATCAAATCTGGTATAAAGTACGTCACGAGTATGCAAAATTCAATAAAGAAGCTGTCATCGTACACTATCCTGAAAAAGAAGATAAAACGGTATATGCCTGCACAGACATGGCCAACGGAAGCTGGAGAGACCTTAATTTTGACCGTTATACCCTGGAATTAACCGGACGCAAACAGGGACCAATTGATGAAGCCAATACCACAGAATGGCTCATGCGTTCTAATTACGCCTTGCATACCGGTTTTATCGGTGGAATGACCACCAAAATCATTTACTTCATCGCATCGCTTATCTGTGCGACTTTGCCTATAACAGGATTTTACATCTGGTGGGGAAAGAAAAAAAAGTCAACAAAAAAATCAAGACGTCCACAATTAGCAACAACTTAATCATATCATCATGCCTTATATCCTCCGTTATCTCTTAAGTCTCCTTTGGATCTGTACCCTATTTACAAGCCAAGCTCAAAAAACAAATCATATCAAGGGACAGACTGTGGGCGAAGATAAACAGGCCATTCCTTATGTAAGTATTTCGCTTTATCACGTCAATGATGGTACACTGGCTAGTACGGTACACTCAGATAGTACCGGAAATTTCAGATTCACCAATACAAAAGCGGGCAACTATTTTATTAAAGTCAAAAGCCTTACCCATCAGGATACTTTCAGTCCCCACTTTAGGTTGGACGAACATTTTGACGAGTATGATCTTGGCAAGATCCTACTACTGCAAAACAATGCCTACCTCGCTGAGGTAATCGTCGAAGGAAAAAAACAATTTATCGAACAGCAGCAGGACAAGCTGGTATTCAATATTGAAAACTCCATGCTCGCAGACGGCAACAACGGACTGGAATTACTCAGCAAGATTCCTGGTGTCGCTGTCGATGAAAGTGGTTCGCTAAGTATTAAAGGTAAATCTGGAGCGACGGTTATGATCAATGGGAAAATTACATACCTGTCCGCCGATCAATTGGCCAATCTCCTACGGAGCACCTCCTCAATGGACATCAATAAAATCGAGGTCATGTCCAATCCAAATGCAAAACAGGATGCTGCTGGATCTGCAGGTATCATCAACATTGTGTTAAAGAAAGGACTCAAACAAGGGTTTAATGGTTCCGTATCGGCTAATGCCGGTGCCGGTAGAGGAGCACATCTTGGCGGGAGTCTAAACCTTAATTATCGTACAGAAAAAATCAATGTATTCGGGATTTATAATCAGTATTTCCAAAATCTGAAATATTATAACTCACTTACACGCTATTTTTACACTGATCAAGAATCAGTCCCTGAATCGTATTCACAGCAGGAGAATACCATACAGCCCAAACTCCGATCTAATAATTTTAGAGTCGGCATGGACTACAGCATAAATCCCAAACAGACGATAGGTTTCTTAATTAATGGAGGATTCGGAAAATATCCAAAGTACGAGCCTACCACGAATAATTTCCGAAACTTTAATACCGATAATTTAGTATGGTCATCCACGACCATCACGGAGGGCAAAGAGCGTTGGCGAGATATGCTGTACAATGTCAATTATAATTTAAAGCTCAATGATAGAGGTCATGAATTAAAACTAGATCTTGACCTCGTTGACCATTATTCAAAAATGGATCAGCAACTAAATACGGCATATCACAATGTGGGAACTTCAACATCGCTTGCCAATTCCTCAAGAATAGGTGATATCCCCTCAGACAATAAGGTATATGTCGCCAAACTGGATTATACACTTCCGCTTCCAAAGGAGTATAAACTTGAGGCTGGCTGGAAGAGCAGTTACGTACGCACTGAAAACGATCTACATTATGATACATTACAAAATGATCAATATGTTCCGGATCTGGGTACAAGTAATCACTTTATCTACAAAGAGACTATTCATGCGGGTTATCTAAATCTTTCAAAAAGCTGGCATAATTTTTCAACGCAATTAGGCGTTCGTGGAGAACACACTCGTACACGTAGTCATCAAATTACATTGAACGAACAATTTGAAAGATCCTATTTCAAACTATTCCCAGCAGCGTTTTTCACTTATACAGCCAATGACAATCATAAAGTACAGACCAGCTACAGCTATCGCGTACAACGACCTTCGTTTTGGGATTTAAATCCATTCAGGGTATATACGGATCCTTTTTCCTATGCTGAGGGAAATTCGAACTTAAACCCAGCATACGAACACTCCTTTGAACTAGGTTATACTTACGCAAGCAAATACGTCTTAACGCTGAATTATGCACAGCGGTCAAATGTTGTCAACGAAATATTGGGCAGAGATCCACTTAATCCCTATATTACTTTTGAAAGGCCCGAAAATATAGGTTCTTTTAAAAATTATGGAATCTCCTTTATTGCGCCAACTCAAATCACCGGCTGGTGGTCGGCAACACATTTTGCAAACTATTATCGGAATGAATATGAATTACCACAAGAAGATGAACTGATCATTCGCAAGGGCAATACATTAAGTCTAAATAGCCAAAATTCCTTCAAATTGCCTAAGGATTGGTCTATCGAATTGGGGGGCAATTATGTATCTGGCTTGACGGTAGGGATCAGTCATATCAAAAGCTACGGACAGGTATATTCGGGCATCCAAAAAAACTTCTTCAATAAAAAAGCAACGCTGAAATTAGTCGTTAACGATATTTTCAGAACCAACAATCGACGATATGAAACGATCTCGCCAACCATCAGGCTCATCGGTAGATCTAACCCCGACAGTAGAACTGCCATCCTATCTTTCAGCTACCGTTTCGGTGGTTCTCAGAACACAACAGCACAACGCGCTACAGGTTCTGAAGACATAAAAAGCAGGCTCTAAACTCATGACAGTTTGCTAACTTTATACTAATACCAAATTTTGTACCTTTGTAAAAAATTATTGAAGATGTCGGTCAAGATTGGTGAAAATATTGATTTGGGTGAATTCCCTTTGTTACTAGCTCCGATGGAGGATGTAAGCGATCCGCCGTTTCGCTATGTATGCAAACAGAATGGTGTTGATTTAATGTATACTGAATTTATTTCTTCAGAGGGATTGATCCGGGATGCAGCTAAATCTGTTCAAAAGTTAGATATTTTTGAATATGAACGGCCTATCGGTATCCAGATATTCGGTGGAGATATTGAAAGTATGCGTCAATCAGCTGAAATCTGCACAAAAGCAAATCCAAATCTAATCGACATCAATTACGGTTGCCCTGTTAAGAAAGTGGTTTGTAAGGGAGCTGGTTCTTCCCTATTGCAAGACATTGATAAAATGGTTGCAATGACCAAAGCTGTTGTTGAAGCAACTCATCTACCGGTGACGGTAAAAACACGTCTCGGCTGGGATGACAACACCAAAAATGTATATGAGGTAGCGGAGCGATTGCAAGATGTTGGCATCAAAGCATTAGCAATACATGGCCGTACCCGCGCGCAATTGTACAAAGGTCAGGCTGACTGGTCGATGATCCGTGACATCAAACGCAATCCGCGCATTCAGATTCCAATTTTTGGAAACGGTGATGTGGATTCGGTGGAGAAAGCCGCTGCCTGGAGACAAGAGTATGAAGTTGACGGCATTATGATCGGGCGTGCCGCTATCGGCTATCCATGGATCTTTAGAGAAATCAAACATTTCTTCCATACCGGTGAGCGCCTGGAGGGACCTACGATCGCCGAACGTGTCGAAGTATGTAAAACACACTTAAACAAATCCATCGAATGGAAAGGGGATAAATTAGGAATATTTGAAATGCGAAGGCACTACGCAAATTATTTCAAAGGCATTCCAAATTTTAAAGAATCTAGGATGAAACTTGTCAGTTTACAGACGCAAGATGAAATTTTGGATGTACTCCATGAAATTGAACATAACTTTACATCTGAAATGGTGTAAGCTTAGCTGTAAAGAAGGTCGCATTGATTCTGTATCGATGCGACCTTCTTCTTTAATTTCGTTTGTTTCGGTCCCATTACCTCTTTTCGGATAATCAATTCTCGGCGGGATTCGATTTCAACTTTGGAGTGCTTCTTTTTCTTTAAGCCCCTTTCTTAATGAATTGCTTCAGCTGACTTCTTTCCATCATAAATACGCCGCCTATATAAACAATCAGCAAACCGTTTCCAATGAAAACATTATGCTGGAAGACAAAATAAGATAGATAAGAGAAAACTATACCCGTCAAGATATAGGTCAATATTTTACCCAACTTATAGGGAATAGGATAATGCTTCTGCCCCCAAAAATAAGACAGGACAACCATAGAGAAATAGGCCAGAAAGGTGACGACCGATGCCCCCACATAACTATATTTAGGGATCAAATAATAATTTGCTATTATAGTTATTCCTGCCCCCACAAGTGAAATATATAGCGCATAGCGTGTTTGATCAGAAAGTTTATACCATACCGACAAGTTCATATAGATTCCCAATAGGACATAATTGAATAGCAGCAAAGGTACAATAAAAAGACCTGACCAATATAAATCTCGCGTTTCCAGATTGCCTTTAATAAAATATTTCAACCAATCAATGTTCGCCGTAATGCCTAGCATTACTAGCATCATAGCGATAACAAAGTATTCCATAATCAGTGCATAGGTCCTCTTTGCATTCGCATTTTTTGCATACGAGAAGAAAAATGGTTCGGCTCCTAAGCGAAAAGCCTGAACGAAAATACTCAGAAACATCGCTAGTTTACCAACGGCCCCGTATATACCTAAATCACGGTCTCCAATGTCTTTAGGTAAATAAATCGGCAGTACAATCTTGTCTAAATTTTCATTAACGATATACGAAATATTAGCAATTAAAATTGGAAAACTATAGGATAGCATCTTTAAAATTAACTCCTTTTCCGGTTTAAAATAGAAACCCTTCATTTCGGGAAGAAGCAATAGAAAGGTAACTGCACTGGCCGCAATATTTGAAATAAAAACATAGCCGATCCATTCGTTTTTGTACCAACCAGAACACCAATCTCCCAAGCCTCCGCCTTCTTTTATCAAATAGGGAACAAGTGCAATAAAGAATAAGTTCAGAATCACCATGATACCTATGTTCGCTAATTTGATAATACCAAAGCGAAAAGGTCGGCCATCGGACCTTAATTTTGCAAAGGGAACAATGGCCAAAGCGTCCAACGCCAATATTAGCGCAAAGTACTTCACATAACTTTCATAATCTTCATTATAGCTACCTTTATTTAACCAACTACCGATCGTCCCAGCAAAGACAATAGCAGTTATAAAAAATAATGTCGCCAGCGATGCGATGACGATAAAGCTATTATTAAAAACCTGTCTTTTGTCTTTTTCCTCAACTTTTTGGAGAAACCTAAAAAAGGTTGTTTCCATACCAAACGCAAGCACTGCATTGATCATTGAGGCCCAGGCATACATATTGGTAAATATTCCGTATGAAGCCGGAGGATATTTAAGGACATATAGGGGGGTCATGACGAAATATAGCATCCGCGCTATAATCGTGCTCAGCCCGTAAATCATGGTTTGCCCGGCGAATTTCTTAAGTACTGACAAGATAAAAGGATTTAGGATTGAACTCTTTTAATCACTTCAAAATTGGAAAAGCCTTTCAGTTCGCCTTCCTTCACTTCAACAGCTTCAACATTTGCATCCTCGGGGCCTTCCTGGCAGAAGTCCAACAATGAATCAAGTGCAAAATCGTCTCCCTCGGCCTCCATGTAGACAGACCCATCCTTCTGATTGAGTACAAAGCCTTTTACACCGACTTGATCCGCAACAGCTTTGGCCGTCAGTCGGAAAAAGACTCCTTGTACTTTACCTCTTATTGAAATATTCAAATGTTTCATAAGAGCAAAAGTACAGAAGTTTTTGTGGAATTAAATACTACGCTAAACGTTTGATTTTAACTTTATCTGTTAAACGCATGTGTTCCATCCCCTCAAGCAGGACAATCCCCGGCTTTTTACCGATTTCCAGAGATCCATATTCATCCTCAATGTTCAACGCAACAGCTCCGTTGATCGTTGCCCATTGGATTGTTTGCAAGAAATCCAAATCTTCGAAATGTTCATGCAGTACCTTCAGTTCTTCCAATACCGAAAGTGTATCATTCGACGCTAGGCTATCCGTTCCGATCACTAAGCGTTGGCCCGCATTTATAAAGTTCTGTACCTTAGGAAGGTTCCCTTCAATATATAAGTTTGCTTTTGGACACAAGCACCATACAACATCCCGATCCATACGTTCTACAAAATCAAGATCTTTTAGTGAAGTATAGGTATTATGGACCAATAATAATTTATTCGGATAAGGCAAGTAGGGTAAGTAAGACTGGATAGAGTTTCGGGCTTGTGCTTTAATAGAATCAGCACTCTTTCCGATACTCTTATAGAAATCCAGGAACTCACCTGTTTTGTACCTAAATAACTTATTCTCTTCGTCACTCTCCTGATTATGAATACTAATGATATTAGTCTCGGGTACCGATTTTTTAAATTTCTTAAAAAGAACTTTCGAACAGGAATAAGGTGCATGCGGCGTAATAGACACATGTCCATTTCTAAATTCTTGTGTTAAAGACTTGGCTTCTTTTAGTTTAAAATCAGCTTCTTCAGGATCGACTCCAATGACCTCTACAAAGGTATGATAAAGTATTTTTGAATCTTCCTTCAGTTTGGAAGAATTGTCCGTATTTACATGGTCTCCCACCGCTACGATCCCATTTTCATACATCTCTTTATCTGCTTTCGCCATCGCATCATCCATTTTTTTCATCGATGCACTCCGTGAAGTCATTACTTGGCTCAGGAATTTTGGCAGGCCGGTACCTTTAGCTACCACGCCTTTCATATGTGATAATTCAAGATGGCAATGGGCATTGATAAAACCGGGAATAATTATTCCAACATATCTCTCGATTTCGACTTTATCAGTCTGTGTGAATGAAGCAGGGTCATAGATGCCTTGAATTACCCCCTCCTCGTCTACCGCTACAATACCGTCTTTTATAGGCATTGAGGTAATCGGTAGAATATAATTTGCGCTTAAATACTTTAACATTTTATCTCCTCACTCTCAAATTAGTAACTAAAAATTTTTGACCGATATGAATACATACTAACAGTAGAAAATTCTATGCCAAGGTACCTAAAAAGAACAATAAATACCAAAAACAAGCCTAAACGTAAAATTTTAAACCACAAGGAAATTATCGCGTATTTTTCAAGAAGTCTACGTTTTGTAAAAAACGCGATCCTTATAGACCATTCCGATTTTAATTTATATATTCGCAGCGTCGATTAGGGGTGCCTTGTTTTGTCAGAAACACAAATAAAGGCTGAGATCATACCCAACAGATTAAGTTCTGTGCACCTGATCCAGGTAATGCTGGCGGAGGGAGAGGTTAGTTAAATAAAACGGTCATGGTGACCCCTTGCTATGATTTGTTTAACTTAAACAAAATACATCAACATGATCAAATTTTTGATTTGTAGCGCTTTAGCTACTACTTTAAGCCAAATTGCTGTTGCCCAGCACAATTTGACGATTAAAACTGTAGATATGGATACGCAAAGGCCACTACAGAATGCATCAGTATCCATAGACGGACAGACTTCATTTACAACCAAATCGGACAGAGATGGCCTGATCAAATTATATAATATCGCGGATGGAAAGCATCGCATTCAGGTCTCGTTTGTCGGATATCAAACCTGGACTCAAAACCTAAATCTTCAACGGGATATGGAATTGATAGTCCAGCTCGATCCAAAAACAATTCGTACAGAAGAGGTCCTTGTGGTATCCACCAGAGCTAAGAAGAATGCACCAACCACATTCAGGAACATCTCAAAAGAAGAGATTACCAGGAATAACCTGGGGCAGGACATTCCATATCTCTTGAATCAAACACCTTCTGTTCAGGTAAACTCCGATGCAGGAGCCGGCATAGGATATACAAACATGACGATCCGTGGATCTGACAACCAGCGCATCAATGTAACCCTTAATGGTATTCCATTAAATGATGCGGAAAGCATGGGCTCATTCTTTGTCAATCTCCCAGACTTCGCCTCATCCACAGAAAGCATTCAAGTACAACGGGGAATCGGAACATCCACCAATGGGGCTGGATCTTTCGGAGCGTCCTTAAATATTCAATCAAATACATTAGCAGAAAAACCTTATGCCGAACTCAATAATTCATTCGGATCTTATAATACCTGGAAAAATACAGTAAAACTCGGAACCGGTTTGATTAATGATAAGTTTGCTTTCAATGCACGCTTATCCAGGATCAGCAGTGATGGTTATATTGAAAGAGGTGCCTCAGACCTGCAGTCCTTCTATATTGATGGGGGTTATTATGGCAAAAAACACACCTTAAAAGGAATCATATTCTGGGGAAAGGAAAAGACCTACCAAGCCTGGAATGGCGTGCCGGAACCTTTGATCACGGGGGATAGATCCCGTATGGACGATTACGCAGATAATGGTCTCGGCGTATCCGGCGCAGAAAAAGACCGATTTATGAATGCAGGAAGAAACTATAACCTATATACCTATAAAAACCAAACGGACAACTATACGCAGAAGCATCACCAGATTCACTATACCAATATCCTCAATGACAAGCTCACACTGAATACCGCACTACATTATACAAGAGGCTATGGCTATTATGAAGAGTTTAGATCAGCCGATAATCTTAGTAAATATGGGCTTCCAGATGTTATTATCGGTAATGATACCATAAAAAAAACGGATCTCGTCAGACGGAGATGGCTTGATAATTATTTTTATGGGATGACCTATGCACTGAACTACAAACCCAATGATCAGCTCGAAATTATATGGGGTGGTGCATACAATCAATATCGAGGAAAACATTACGGTGAAGTAATCTGGGCACAGTACGCTTCCAACGGATTTATAGACGACAAATATTACTTCGGAAAATCGCAGAAAAATGACTTCAGCAACTTCCTAAAGGTAGATTACAAATTGGATAAATGGATCTTAATGGCCGACGTCCAGTACAGAAATGTAGACTATCACATGTATGGGGACGATGATAAGGTCAAAAACTATAATTATCATCCAAAATTCAATTTTCTAAATCCCAAAGCAGGAGCAACTTATCTGTTAAATGACCATGCAAATATCTATGCTTCCTATGCTTTTGCACAAAAAGAACCCGTCCGAAAAGATTTCATAGAGAAAAACAGCAAACTTCCGGATCCAACGCCAGAAAAAATGCAGGACATTGAAATTGGATATAGATTTACCAACACCAAATTCAATATTGGATTAAATGGCTATGGTATGTTTTATAAAGACCAGTTGATTCCAACAGGCGAGATCAGTGATACCGGTGCTCCCATCCGACAGAATGTAAAAGACAGCTATCGAATCGGGCTGGAATTTGACGGGGCCTGGAACATCAGTAAGCAATTGAACTGGAAGGCTACCGCTGCTTTCAGCCAGAATAAGATCAAGAACTTTGAAGAAGTCATTGGCGACCTTAGGATCTCCTATCCAAAGACAGATATTGCCCTGTCTCCAAATACAATTATCTCCAGCAACTTTTCCTATAGCCCTATTGAACCGCTCACATTTTCATTGCTGTCAAAATATGTAGGACGGCAATATCTCGACAACTCCTCAGCGAAAGAAAGAAGCATCTCTTCATCCTTTGTTAATAATCTGCTGGCGAATTATAAATTTACGGCTTTAGGTATAAAAGACATTAACCTAAGTTTACAGGTAAATAACTTACTGAATGAAAAGTACGAAACTAACGGCTATACCTTTGGCTGGATGGAAGACGATACCAGAAAATATTACAATTTCTACTTCCCACAGGCAACTACAAATTTTATGTTAGGCCTAAACATTAAATTCTAACAGTTAAGATCCCACCAATATAAAAGCCTCCTTTTCTTAAATAGAAAAGGAGGCTTTTTATTTTTGGCGCCAATAAATACGAGATTGGATCGTGTTTGACGATCGGAATTTTTAACTTTGGTTTTATACTTTTCATTATGCGTGCAGTAATACAACGGGTAAAACATGCTTCCTGTACAGTAGACGAACAGATCACCGGGCAGATTCAACACGGTTTAGTGATCCTATTGGGAATAGAAGAAGCCGATACAATTGAAGACTTAAAATGGTTGGGACAGAAGTTCGTTAACCTACGGATTTTTGAAGACGAGCAGGGACTAATGAATAAATCCATACAGGATATTGACGGTAATATCTTACTGATTTCTCAGTTCACCTTATTTGCTCAGACAAAAAAGGGAAATCGGCCCTCATTTATTCGGGCGGCCAAACCTGATATCGCCAAACCGCTGTATGAAGAAATGGCCAAATTGCTTTCTCAACTGATCGATCAGCCTGTTCAGCTCGGCGTATTTGGAGCTGACATGAAAATTAATCTATTGAATGATGGTCCCGTTACCATCATTATGGATACAAAAGATAAGGACAATTTTTAAACTACTTAATCCGAAAAAATGACAATCAAAGAAGCACAAGAAGTAATTGATAAATGGATCAATACAACGGGGATACGCTATTTCAATGAGCTGACAAATACTGCCATGCTTATGGAAGAAGTTGGCGAAGTGGCCCGGATCATGGCCAGACAATACGGTGAACAGTCTTTCAAAAAATCAGATAAAGAGGTTAATCTGGCTGATGAAATGGCCGATGTATTGTTTGTCTTAATCTGTCTTGCAAATCAAACGGGGATCGACCTAACCGAAGCACTGGAAAAGAACCTGCAAAAGAAATCTATCCGGGATGCAGACCGTCATAAAAACAATGAAAAATTAAAATAACACCTTTGTGTTTCAGAGGTATACAAGGTTTAATATTAATCTTACGCACAATTTTAGAGCAGATATTATGAATAAACTATTTATTTATTCGCTAATAGGAAGTTTGCTATTCGCTTCATGTTCCAATACCCGCAGGCAGCTTGACGCATATAAAACTAACCCCGAGACATTCAACAAAGCGGCGGTGGTAACAGCACACCCCATAGCTTCGGAAGTTGGTGTCATGGTGCTAAAAAAGGGAGGAAATGCCATTGATGCTGCCGTTGCGGTGCAGTTTTCCCTCGCTGTAGTATATCCAAATGCAGGAAATATTGGTGGCGGTGGTTTTATGCTATTTCGCAACAATAAGGGGCAGTACGATGCACTAGACTTTCGGGAAACCGCTCCTAAACAGGCTCATCGGGATATGTATCTGGATGCACAAAAGAATGTTATCCCTGATTTGAGCCTATACAGTGCGCTCGCATCGGGTGTGCCAGGTTCTGTCGCCGGCATGTGGGACGCCCATCAGAAATATGGGAAGCTAGCCTGGAAAGAATTGCTCTTACCCGCAATCGAACTTGCGCGAAAAGGTTTCAAGATCAGTGAAAGACAGGCCCGCGAGTTTGAAAGCCATAAAGAGCGATTTGTGAAGCTGAATCCCACTGGTGCCGCAATTATCAAAAATACAACCTGGAAAACTGGTGACCTATTTGTACAAGAAGATCTAGCCAATACTATCGAAAGAATCGCTAATGAAGGACGTAACGGCTTCTATAAAGGAAAAACCGCCGATCTGCTCATTGCCGAAATGAATAAAGGTAAAGGGATCATTACCCATGAGGATCTAACGAGCTATAAGGCAGTCTGGCGTGCCCCGATTGCATCGAGCTATAGAGGACACAAGGTTGTTTCGATGCCTCCACCATCGAGCGGCGGAACCTCCCTACTGGCTTTATTAAAGTCCGTTGAACAATTCCCGCTTCAGCGCTGGGGCTTTCAGACGGACTCCGCAATACGCGTCATCGTTGAAGCAGAACGTCATGTCTATGCAAATAGGGCAAAGTATTTAGGGGATCCTGATTTTATCAATGTCCCTGTGCAGCAACTGATAGATTCCACGAAGAATGCAGCTAAACTGAATCGGTTTAATTTTCATCAGGCGACTTTAAGCAAAAACGTCAATGCGGATGTCATTCCGGGTTATGAGAGTGAGCAGACAACTCATTTCAATATTGTTGATGAGCAGGGAAATGCTGTCGCCATCACCACCACACTCAATGATTCCTATGGATCCGGGGTTATCGTGGATGGTGCAGGATTTTTATTGAACAACGAAATGGATGATTTCTCGGTAAAGACCGGCGTACCCAATATGTATGGCTTGACAGGAGAAAAAGCAAATGAAATTCAGCCCGGGAAAAGAATGCTGAGTTCCATGACACCGACCATTTTAGAAAAAGATGGCAAACTATTTATGGTGGTAGGGACACCGGGCGGATCAACGATTATTACCTCCGTTTTCCAGACCATATTAAATGTAATCGACTTTGGTCAGAATGCACAGGCCGCCGTGAATTCACCCCGCTTTCATCATCAGTGGTTACCTGACCGCATTGATGTGGAGAAAGATGCGATTGATACAACACTTCGAGACAAATTGACAAGGGATGGCTATGTAATAAATCCCCGGGGAACAATAGGACGTGTAGAAAACATTCTTATCCTTCCAAACGGCAAATTGCAGGCCGGTGCCGATCCTCGTGGAGATGATACCGCAAAAGGATATTAAACATCAAAACAAAGGCTCATCTGGAATTCCAGATGAGCCTTTGTTATATCCAGATAGTTTGGATGATCTTACATCATTCCACCCATACCACCACCCATTGGAGGAGCACCAGCACCTACAGGGTTTTCTTCAGCCTCATCAGCCAATACACACTCTGTTGTCAACAACATTGAAGCAACTGAAGCTGCATTTTCCAAAGCAATACGAGATACTTTAGTAGGGTCGATTACACCTGCTGCGATTAAGTTCTCGTAACGGTCAGTACGTGCATTATAACCAAAGTCAGCTGTACCTTCTTTCACTTTTTGAACAATCACTGCACCTTCGATACCTGCGTTATTACAGATTTGACGTAAAGGCTCTTCGATAGCACGTTTGATAATGTCAATACCGATTTGCTCATCTTCGTTTTCACCTTTAAGGCTTACCAAAGCTTCAGTAGCACGGATAAATGCAACACCACCACCAGCAACGATACCTTCTTCAACTGCAGCGCGAGTTGCATGTAAAGCATCATCAACACGATCTTTCTTCTCTTTCATTTCGACCTCAGTAGTAGCACCTACGTATAATACGGCAACACCACCTGACAATTTTGCCAAACGCTCTTGTAATTTCTCGCGATCGTAGTCAGAAGTTGTTGTTTCGATTTGTGAACGGATTTGAGCAACGCGAGCTTTGATGTCATCTACGTTACCGCCACCATTGATAATTGTCGTATTATCTTTGTCAACTTGAACTTTTTCAGCTTGACCCAAATAAGATAACTCAGCATTCTCCAATTTGAAACCTCTTTCTTCAGAGATTACTGTACCACCAGTTAAGATAGCGATATCTTCTAACATTGCTTTACGACGGTCACCAAAGCCAGGAGCTTTTACAGCTGCCACTTTCAGTGAACCACGAATTTTATTGACAACTAATGTCGCAAGAGCTTCACCATCTAAGTCTTCAGCAATGATCAACAATGGTTTACCAGTTTGAACTTGTTTTTCCAAGATAGGCAACAACTCCTTCATGTTGCTGATTTTCTTGTCGTAGATCAAAATGTAAGGGTTATCTAATTCCGCTTCCATTTTGTCAGAGTTCGTAACAAAATATGGAGATAAATATCCACGGTCAAATTGCATACCTTCTACAGTTTTTACTTCTGTTTCAGTACCTTTTGCTTCTTCAACAGTGATAACACCATCGTTACCAACTTTTTCCATCGCTTGCGCGATCAAAGAACCGATTACCTCGTCGTTATTCGCAGAGATAGCCGCTACTTGTTTGATTTTGTTGTTATCTTGACCAACTTCTTGAGATTGAGATTTCAAGTTAGCAACAACAGCTGCCACAGCTTTGTCAATACCACGTTTTAAATCCATTGGGTTAGCACCTGCTGCTACAGATTTGATACCCGGAGCAACGATTGCTTGTGCCAATACAGTAGCTGTAGTTGTACCGTCACCAGCTTGATCAGCAGTTTTGGAAGCAACTTCTTTTACCATTTGAGCACCCATATTTTCTAAAGCATCTTTCAATTCGATTTCTTTCGCAACTGAAACACCATCTTTAGTAATTACCGGTGCACCGAATTTCTTCTCAATAATTACGTTACGTCCTTTTGGACCTAATGTTACTTTAACAGCATTAGCTAAAGTGTCTACACCTTTTTTAAGGGCCTCACGAGCCTCAACGTTATATTTTACTTGTTTTGCCATTTCTTTAGTATTGAGTATTGAGCTATTGGTAGTAAGACGCTAATATGACAAGTCTCAACTACGCACTGCCTCAATTTTTTAAATTTAACTTTATAATTTTAACTTTTGACCGCTTAGATAACAGCGTAAATATCAGACTCACGCATAATTAAATACTCTTTTCCTTCGTAAGTAATTTCAGTGCCTGCATATTTACCATATAAAACTTTGTCACCTACTTTTACAGTTAACGGCTCGTCAACTTTGCCAGTACCTACAGCAACTACTGTACCTTGAGATGGTTTTTCTTTTGCTGTATCGGGAATATATAACCCTGAAGCTGTTTTTTCTTCTGCTGGAGCAGCTTCTACTACTACTCTATCTCCGATAGGTTTGATACTTAATGCCATAATTAATTTACTTTTATCTGTTATTGAATTTATTGTTATGTTATAATCGTTATAAACACATCATCTTTTATGCCAATTGTAAATAAGGTGATGTATAAGACAATTTTTCACCGAAAACTTAACATATCAATAAAGAAAAGCGGATTTTGCTGTCACACTGTCACTGTTTGTCTGACATCCTTACAAAACCATGTTGGCCATTCCGACGATACTTTGATAATTAAACTGACAAACCCGCGTATAACAAAAAAAGGCCTCGTCTAAATGGTAGACGAGGCCTTTTGAATTTCTTTGTTCGCAACTATTTTTTTGCTTCTTCAGCTGGCTTAGCTGCTGGCGTTGTCGCCGGAGTTTTTTGCTCTGATTGCGCTGGAGCAGCTTGCTCTTGTCCTACTGGAGCACCTGCAGGTTTCTGTGCTGGCGTACCCAAGTTCAAAGGTCCCTGTTGTTGTGCCGGAGCTTCAATTTGACCACCCAAGCCACCTTTAGATGTACTTGGTGCTGTTCCCATAATGTTAACACCCAAACTAAAAATCATAATAGCGATAACCATGATCCATGTACCTTTTTCCAAAAAGTCTCCTGTACGTTTTACACCCATTAGATTTGTTCCACCGGAAAAACCAGATGATAAACCACCTCCTTTTGGATTTTGGATTAAAACCAAAAATGCTAAAATAATACTAGCTAATATGATAAGACCAATTAATAATCCTTGCATCTCTTTATGTAATTAATTTAATTTCTTTTCTAATTCTGTTATGCGTGCCGCAAAGTAAGCATTTTTTTCTGGATATTTCAAAACTAATTTTTCGTAAACCTCTATTGCTTTAGGATATAAACCCTGTTCGGTATATATTTTTGCAAGGGTCTCCGTTACCAGTGAATGCTGATCTTCCGAGCTTTTTCTAGCCTTATTCTCCAAATCCAACTTTTCAGCCTGTAGTGGTTGTATCATAGGCTCCTCGCGGATAAATTTCTCGATCACTTCATCCGTTTTGCGCGGAATCTGGAAAGCAATTGTTGTTTTCACCTCATCGCTGAGTTTTGCCTCCGGCGATTGCAGATGGAAAATATTTTCCCGAATCTGTTGATCCAATAGCTGACTATCCAATTTTTCATGAATCTTGGCAATATCATCATTTGATGGTGTCATAGGACCCAAAGGTGATTTTACATAAGGCTGATAGGTTTCAGCATATTCAAGTCGCGTTTTATGCAACCACCACAAGAAACTATAGGGCATTGTATCATCATCATAGACCGAGACACGTTCCTGTGTATCCTTGAGTGGCTGAATAGCTGTTTCAGAAGATATCGGCTCAGCTATTTCTGGTTCCTCAACCGGGGCGACCTGTTTTTTTGCTTCACTCGAACGAAAATAGTCTTGCGCTACACCTGCTTGAATCAAACGGTCCAATTCATCTGTCTTTTCCACGACCTTTTCAACTTCAGTTTCCACCACCTCAACTTCGGTCTCAGCCACTACTGTTGCCTCAACATCTTCATCAAAGTCGTCCTCAAGAATTATGATATCCTCCAATTGGATCTCTTCCCTCGCTAGCGTTGGTCTGCTATGCACAAATTCGTACAACCAGTTTGGAGACGAAGCATAAAGCAATGTAAACGATAAATTCTGGACAGGTTTGCTTTCACCAAAAACTTTACGCTCATAAATAAATCGTAAACTTTGCGCATACGGATATTTTTCAATCAAGCCCAAAATCATTTCCTCATCAACAGATTCCGGATGATTGATCGCTCGAAAAAAAAGCTCATTATTCGATAGTGGCATAGTCGTATTCATCTTGGGATAAGATTACCAGTTGGCAAACGCCTTATTATAAATATCCTCTGTCAACATCTGGATAACCTCCTTACCCAAGCTCTCTTCCTGTGCACTCTGAAGATTTCCAGCAAATTCTTTGAAGCGTGTAAAAGGCTGTTCAAAGTCGTCTTTTGGGTTAATCTTATTGTGGTAAGAAACTTTAATGGTAATAGTCAATCTATTCATTGCCGCCCGATCCGTCCCTGCTTCAACAGCTGCAGGACTGATCGTATAATCTGTAATGAACCCTTCAAAAGTAGCATCACCATCTTGGTTGACCTGACTTAATCGGGATTGATTGCGAATACGCTCCTTTAATGCCTCCGTAAAATTCTGGCTTAAAGTTGGATAAACCAAAGGCGCAATATTTTCGAAATATTGAATATTGACGGTCTTCATCCCTTCTGGAATAGATCCTCCCGTAAATCCATATTTTACACCACAACTGTTCATTATGAATAGAAAAGCGGTCGTGAGCAAGGTATATAAAATTCTTCTTGACAACATCTGCAAAACCTTAGTCTAAATTTAAGTCTTTAATTTTCCTATACAAAGTCCTCTCGGAAATCCCTAATTCTTGGGCCGCTGCCTTGCGTTTGCCGCGGTGTTTTTTCAGGGCTTTCTTGATAAGATCAGATTCCTTGTCCACCAAGGACAAAGACTCTTCCACTTCCTGTGCATCTTGCAGATACTCATCTTGCGCAACAGGATTCTTCAAGACATTTGCCGTATTATTATTAGGCGAATGTATCGTCAGTGTCGGCGCAATACCGTATCCTTCGGTATCGGATTTTATCTGGGGTTCAATTTCCTGATAGAGCTGATTTATATAAGGCGAATTTTGATCGAACGTTGAAGAATCCACGCCTTTCTGGATCAGCTCAACAACGAGTTTTTTGAGATCGACCATATCTTTCTTCATATCGAAAAGAACCTTATAAAGCAGATCTCTTTCTGAAAAATCTTCTTTTGCACTATTATTTGATGAAACTATAGCCGGTAAACTCGTCCGCGATTCATTTGGCAAATAGTTTTGCAGGGTATGCGCATCAACAACACGTTCTTTCTCCAAAACGGCAATCTGTTCGGCCACATTTTTTAATTGACGCACATTTCCCGGCCAATTATAGTTGCGCAGCATATTTTGAGCATCTTCAGTCAATTGCACTCCGGGAGAGCGGTATTTTTCCGAAAAATCGACAATAAACTTACGAAACAATAAATTGATATCTTCAGGGCGTTCCCTAAGTGAAGGGACACGCAGCGGCACGGTGTTCAGACGGTAATACAAATCTTCCCGAAACTTACCTTTTTGGACAGCTTCAAACATGTTGACGTTTGTCGCGGCAACCACACGTACATTCGTTTTCTGTACTTTTGATGATCCTACACGAATGTACTCTCCGGATTCTAAAACACGTAGTAATCGGGCTTGCGTGCCCAAAGGGAGCTCCCCGACCTCGTCCAAGAAAATTGTTCCGCCATCAACGACTTCAAAATAGCCCTTACGTGCCTCATGAGCTCCGGTAAAAGAACCTTTTTCATGGCCGAATAATTCGGAATCTATTGTTCCCTCCGGTATTGCCCCACAGTTGACCGCTATAAACGGCCCATGCTTACGGGAACTCAATTGATGGATAATATGCGAAAAAACTTCTTTACCACTACCGCTTTCACCTTGTATTAATACAGAAATATCAGTTGGAGCCACCTGCCGGGCAATGTCTATCGCCCGATTTAACAACGGTGAATTACCGATGATTCCAAACCTATTTTTTATATCTTGATTATCCATAAATTTCCAGTTGGAAATAAATTTATATTAAGTTTTCTTAATCAACAATTTTACCGAGCAAGGTTGCCGACGTACATGATTCAACAAGCACGTTGACATAATCACCCTGTTTGTAACGAGGATCTATAGGAAATACAACTAAGGCATTTTGATCATTACGACCACAGAAATCAAACTCAGATCGCTTTGAAAAACCCTCTATAAGGACTTTACATATCTTTCCAATAAAGTGCTGGTAACGATATAAACTATGGTCACGCTGTTTGTTGATTACCTCAGTCAAACGACGTTTTTTGACATCCTCTGGAATATCATCCGCATAGCGCTTCGCAGCTAATGTACCCGGTCTTTCCGAATAAGCAAACATGTACGCAAAGTCATATTTCACATAATCCATCATGGATAATGTTTCCTGATGTTCTGCTTCTGTTTCTGTACAGAAACCCGTAATAACATCAGTAGAAATCGCACAATCCGGAATAATTTTGCGGATAGCGTCTACACGTTCCATATACCACTCCCGATCGTAAGTACGATTCATCAGTTCCAAAACCCTGGAATTTCCGGATTGTACCGGCAAATGGATGTAGTTACAAACATTTTCATGTGAGGCAATCGCATATAAAACCTCGTCTGTAATATCTTTTGGATGGGAAGTCGAAAAACGAACGCGTAAAAGCGGGCTCACCTCAGCTACCATGGTCAATAACTTGGCAAACGTTACCGTTTCGCCCGGCGTTTCACCTTCTGCAACGGGTGCTGTATACTTATAGGAATCCACGTTTTGACCCAATAAGGTCACTTCTTTATATCCGGCATTGAATAAATCCTGTGCCTCTTTCACAATAGAATGAGGATCACGGCTGCGCTCACGTCCACGGGTAAAAGGAACCACACAGAATGAACACATATTATCACAACCACGCATGATCGAAATGAAGGCTGTCACACCATTTGAATTTAGACGAACCGGATTAATATCGGCATAAGTCTCCTCACGTGACAGCAGTACATTCACTGCCTTTGCACCATCATCAACCTTATCAATCAAGTTAGGAAGATCACGATACGCATCAGGACCTACCACAACATCAACTAATTTTTCTTCTTCAAGAAACTTCGATTTTAAACGCTCGGCCATACAGCCCAGCACACCAACGATCATTCCGGGGTTTCTGGTCTTAGCCGCCTCAAATTCTTTCAGTCGATTACGAACACGCTGCTCTGCATTCTCCCGGATTGAACAAGTATTAATAAAGACAACATCTGCTTCCTGATAATTTTTTGTTGTCTCAAAACCTTTATCCAACAAAATAGAAGCAACGATCTCACTATCCGAGAAGTTCATTTGGCAACCGTAACTTTCAATGTACAGTTTACGCCCATTACTGATCTTTGGATCCTGTTCTAATAACAATGCCTCACCCTGACGAGATTCGTCGTGTTCCTTAGTTGTATGTGTTAAATCTAGCATAGCTCAATTTTCAAAGACTACAAAGTTAGAAATTAAAATCCATATAATGACAGTTTGTCAGCCAGAAATATGGTTTATACTTTGTCAAATTTCTGAGTAAATAATTTATCTCGTGGGGGGCTGATAGGATATTTTACAAAAAAGGCACGGATAAATTTCCGTGCCTTTATTTTTTTCGAAATTCAACAATTTACTCCTGCCGGAGCGTTACACAATATAGCGTCTCGCGGGAACAAACTGCTCAGTGCGTTATTGACCTGCTTGTTGTTTCGCTTCTTTCTTCATTTGATCGCCAGCCACGATAACAATCTCCACACGACGGTTTTGCGCACGTCCTGCTTCTGTATCGTTACTTGCAATTGGTTCAGAGAAGTTTCTGCCTTCAGTTTTAATACGCGAAGAAGCCAACCCTTTAGATACAGCAAATGCACGTACCGCATTTGCACGGTCTAAAGAAACTTTGTCATTCGCAGCTAAAGTACCTACATTATCTGTGTGTCCGATAACCAAAATTTCTGTCCCTTGTTCCTTATTTAAAGTGGTAACCAAGTTTGCGATATTATCTTTCGCAGTGGCTTTCAAATCAGATTTATTGAAATCAAATAAAATACCTGAATCAAATTTCACAACAATACCTTCTGCAGATTGAGTTACTTCAGCACCTTCAACAGTTTTAGAGATCTCAGCTGCTTGTTTATCCATTTTCTTACCGATCAATACACCGGCTGCACCACCAATGGCCGCACCTGCTAATGTACCAATAGCCGTATTACCAGCCTTACCACCAATTAATGCTCCTAAAGCACCACCCGCTACACCACCGATTACACCACCTTTAGTCGTATTATTTGTATTTTGGATTGTAGAACAACTTCCAAATAACATAGCCGAGGTTGCAACAGTCAAACCAAATACAGCTAATTTTCTATTCATTTTCATATCTATCTAAGACTTTTAATATTCAAACTAAATACTGTTCATGTTAAAATCAAACAAAGTGCCAAAAGCATCCTTTTTCAACTTTTTTGTTACGATACTCCCAAAAAGGCATTACAACGTGGCTAAATGAAGACAATTCGCTACAAATAATCCCGATGCTCACTGTTCACAAGAACTAACAGTATGAAAAGGAAATTGTTTTATTTCTCCTGCGTCTTAACTTCGATATCTGGCAACAATGACCCTTTTGGACGGCCCTTCGCTTCGAAATCCTGTAAAGACTGTTGCACATAGTTCATCAAGTCATATTGTCCCCAATGCTCGGCAAGATCAAATGAAGGACGATAACGCACCATAAAAGCATCTAAATCGACACTGTCCAACTTTGTTAACTTCTGGACAGCCGCGCGTGAAAAAATACGGTCGACCTGTAATTCTTCTTTTTCACGGTCCATAAAACGTCCAAAACGTTTTGCATTTTTTGCTTCCCGTCCAAAAAGATTATAAAGTGCCGTAGCAGGGCTTCCTAAATAGGTTCCAAATTTGTTTTTCCCGCCATTATAGACGCCTTTTTTGGAGTAATTCCCCATCGCCTCATTCAGTTCGGCTTCTTTCGACTTGCGTTCTACGATTACTGTCTCAAGCTTTATCCCTTCCTGCATTTCAATATAAAATTCATTCAGGTTTGTCAACACGGTTTTTACCGGTGAAAACCCGACTTTAGTGAAAGAAAGCGAATCGCCCACAGAAGCGTCAATCGTAAAGACACCGAAAGAGTTTGTCAATGCCGATCTGCTCGTCCGCAAATTTAGCACCACCACATCGCCAATTCTATTAGCTGTCCCCTTCTGCATCACCATACCCGACACTTGCTGTATATGTTGTGCCCTTGCGCCGAATGTCGTTAAAAGCAACATCAATACGCCTAAAAGCCCTCCTATATGTATGTGTATTCTTCTCATTGGAATATATTGTTATTTCACGCCAAGCTTTTAAAACTTCATGTTGCACTTAGCGTTCCGGTCTTATTTACCCATCATGCCCCCAAGCCTATTTTGTTAAAAATAGTAATAGTTTGACAATTGTATTGTTAAAAAAGTTTAAATATTCCTTCTTTATTTATAGGGGTAAAAGACAAAATTGGCTCCTTCGGCAACAACCACGAACAGGCACATAAAATCCTTAACAGATTTATAATTCTGGATAAAAGTAGCTTTACGGTCTTCCTGAATGATATCCATTTCGACAAATTCTTCCAACGTAGAGGCATTGATCGTCCAATTCGTTTCGAGCTCCGTACGATCTAAGATTACCTCTCCCACCGAAACCTCATGTTGATGTGCCACAAAAATCGGGTAGGAAGAATAGCCTTCCTCCATGATTTCCATCGCAACTTCACGGATCGACTCACTATAAAAATCAAGATCAACCTGCAAACTTTTCAATGGACTCTGCCCAGTAGATTGCGAGGCTTCCTCCCTTGCTCCGCCCGAAAATAAATCCTCTACTTCCATATATATATTATGATTTTTTTAGTTCCAATAGAACGACATTTTCTACGTGCTGTGTATGTGGAAACATATCCACCGGTTTAATACGCTTCACTTCGTACTTTTCCGCCAATAAAACTAGATCTCTCGCCTGTGTCGCAGCATTACAACTGACATAAACAATTCTCGGTGATTCCATCTCCAATAAACGGGCCACAACATCCGCATGCATACCTGCCCGTGGTGGATCGGTAATTACGACATCTGGTTTACCATGCTCAGCAATGAAAGAAGGAATCAACACATCTTTCATATCCCCAGCATAAAACTTCGTGTTGTTGATACTATTGATTGCCGAATTTACCTTCGCGTCTTCAATTGCAGTAGGGACATACTCAACTCCGACGACTTCTTTTGCTTTCTTAGCGACAAAGTTTGCTATTGTACCAGCGCCCGTATATAAATCATACACCAGCTCGTCTCCTTTTAAATCCGCAAAATCGCGTGTGATCTTATAGAGTTCGTATGCTTGAGCCGAATTGGTCTGGTAGAAGGACTTCGGTCCAACCTTATAGCGAAGACCTTCCATTTCCTCATAAATAAAATCACGGCCTGCATATACACGAATATCCTGATCAAAAATGGTATCATTGCGCTTTTGATTCACGATATACAGGAGCGAAGCAATCTGAGGGAACTTTTCATTGATGAAATTCATCAATAATTCCACCTGGCCTTCCTCTGGATAAGCAAAAACCACAATCACCATCATCTCACCAGTAGACGAAATACGGATGATCAGATTGCGTAATACACCAGTATGCTCGCGGAGATCATAAAAAGTCATTCCTTTGCTTAGTGCAAAGTCCCGTATGGTATTCCGAACCTCATTGGAAGGGTCTTCCTGAAGAAAACAATGATCAATATCCAGAATTTTATCAAATCGCCCCGGCACATGAAAGCCCAAAGCATTCATTTCCAATTGCGACGCATCCTCATCAACAGAAGTCAACCATTTCTTATTGGAAAATGTATATTCTAATTTATTTCTATAATACTCCGTCTGAGCCGATCCCAAAATATCTTCCATGGCGGAAGTATCTACTTTCCCGATACGGGATAAAGCATTATCAACAGACTGTTGTTTAAATTTTAATTGGGATTCATAGCTCATGTGCTGCCATTTACAGCCTCCACAGACACCAAAATGCTCACAAAAAGGGTCTACGCGATAAGTAGAAGCTTCCTTCAGACTCGTTACCCGAGCCTCAGCAAAATTCTTCTTCTTGCGCATTAACTCCACATCGACAACATCACCGGGGACAGCTTTTTCGATAAACAGAACCAGATCATCGGTTTTTCCTACACCTCTACCTTCTTCGGCAATATCAATGATTGCGATATCTTTCAAGAACTTCTTTTCTTGCGGAATTCTTCTACTCATAGTTTGCAAAAATACAATTTTTTATAATGATTTTTCATTGACCTACATGGTCTTAAAAAAAAGGCCTCTCATATCGCGCAATAATCCATTTTGATCAGACAAATTTCCTTACCAGTCAAGTGATATTCAGCACTGCCTAAACCTATGGAATGGTATAAAATCAGGCTCACTCCTTAAAAAAAGAAAACGGCAGACAGCAGCAAAAAAAGGAAGTTTATTTAATAGGTGAATAAAAGGGATAAATAACAGACCCCTTATTACTTAGAGGATTGTTGCCTGAACAAGGTACGGAAGAATCTCTTTTTGAAAAGAAATGAAATTTTTACGCACATCGGCATCCGAAACGGCAGTAAAAGCAAAAGAGAATACAATGCTCTTACTTGATTTGATCAAAAATGTCAGTTTTTCCTCACTGATCGCTTCGTTAATCTTTTCATTCTGGATAAACGTGCTCAAAAGCAGGAATTCCAGATCCTCAGATAGTGTTTTTAGATATTCCTGTGCATTGGCCGACTCACGGATAAATTCCCAACCAATCAACTCATTGCATGCTGTATAGGTCAGCCGGCTGACACGAAGAATGGTTGAAGCCAAAAAAGAGGCCATATCATCCTCATATTTTGTGGTCTTTAAGATATCCAGCAGACTCGCCCGCAGATAATCCATCAAAATGGCATGCAAGATCATTTCCTTACTATCAAAGTATTTATAAACAGTCGCTTTAGCAATCTTAGCTTTTTTAGCCAACGTGTTTACACTGGTTTTATGATAACCATTTTGACGAAAAAGTTCCCGTGCTGTTCTTTTTATGGATTCAATGATATGATCTGGTTCCATATTCTTCAGATAAGACTACCACACATCACACTATTTCCAATACCCGGGCCGAATAAGACAACCGTAGGGACTGGCAGTAGTGTGATGGTCTCAATAGTCTTTATTAGCATTGATTTTATATTAATTCAGTCTCAAACTGAGCTAAGAAACGCGTATCATTTTCAGAGAAAAGTCGCAAATCTTTGATCACATATTTAAGATTTGTGATCCGTTCGATACCCATACCGAAGGCAAAACCCGAATACTTTTTACTGTCGATTCCACAATTTTCAAGTACATTCGGATCTACCATGCCACAACCCAAAATCTCTACCCAACCAGAATATTTACAAAGATTACATCCAGCACCTTTACAGATCGTACATGAAATATCCATCTCCGCAGAAGGTTCTGTAAAAGGGAAATAAGAAGGACGGAAACGCACTTTAGTTCCTTCGCCATACATCTCTTGAACGAAATGGTATAAAGTCTGCTTCAGATCAGCAAATGAAACATTTTCATCCACATATAATCCTTCTACCTGATGAAAGAAACAATGCGCACGTGCAGAAATCGCTTCATTCCGATACACACGTCCAGGCATAATCGCACGGAAAGGTGGTTTACCAGCTTCCATTAGGCGAACTTGAACAGAAGATGTATGCGTTCTTAGCGTAATATCGTTACCTTCCTGTTTTTTGATAAAGAATGTATCTTGCATATCACGCGCCGGATGTTCAGGAGGAAAATTCAATGCGGAGAAATTGTGCCAGTCATCTTCAATCTCTGGTCCCTCAGAGACAATGAAGCCGAGCTTCTTAAAGATCTCAACGATTTCCTTGCGGACCAATGAAATCGGATGTCTGGATCCCAATTGAAATCCGTTTCCAGGCAATGTTAAATCACCTTCCATTTGTTGGGATTTTTGCTTCTCACCGGAACCAAATTTCTCTTGTGCTTCCTTGAATGTGTTTTCTGCCAACTGCTTAAATTCATTCAGTACTTTCCCCAAAGTACGTTTTTCTTCAGGAGTAACTGTTTTGAATTCGTCAAAAAGATTTTTTACGATCCCTTTGGAAACCAAAAACTTCAATCTGAAATTTTCTACATCGGCTGAAGAAGATGGCACAAACGCCTTAATTTCTTCAGTATACTGCGTAATTTTATCTTGCAACATAATTACGACAAACATAGCCAAAATTTCTGCCAAAAAGAAATTTTAGCAATCTCCCAAACGGCGTCGAAAACCTCTTCGTCCGCAAAATTTCGATTAAGATTAACCAGAATAAACCTGTTTATAATCATCTCTTTGAACAGTAAACAACGGTAAGATGATTTTTTCATTCCTGTCAGAAGCAAGCAAGAGTAACCAAAAATCAAAAAGAGCAGACTTTCATCTGCTCTTTTGCCCATAATAATATTAATATAAAATGATATCCGCCCAATATTCAAAGCGACTTTTAAGTTCGATTAAAATGGAAGCGGATTATCTTCCTGATCATTTTCAGTGAAATCAACTTCGATTTCTTTATCCTCGGCCTTCTGCGCCGGGGTGCTAGCAACATTGCCCGCATTAGCAGTTCCTGCTGGTTCAAAATCCGATTTCCGTCCCAAAAGAGTAAATGTCTCAGCTACCACCTCAGTAGCATAACGCCTGATCCCCTCTTTATCTTCATAAGTGCGCGTGCGTAATCGACCTTCGATATAGACCAATTTGCCCTTTGTAAGGTATTTTACCGCCACATCTGCCAAACCGCGCCACATGACAATATTATGCCACTCGGTTTGTTCTACCCGTTTTCCGTCCTTGTTATACGTTTCTGAAGTTGCCAATGGGAAACTGGCAACGGAGACATTGCCTTCTAAATATCGAATTTCGGGGTCTTTTCCAAGGTGTCCCACTAAAATAACTTTGTTAACTCCTGACATAATTTAAAAGCATAAATGGTTAAAAATTGGATCTTTCCAAAAAGGTAAAGATCAACTTGTGTTTAGCTAATTTATCTAAATCTTTTAAAAATACATAATCCCAATTGGATTTTTTTTGTTTTAGACCGCCCGCTAACTGCACTTCAAAAAATGTCGCATAAATATTCTGATGGCTCAGGATATGTTTAGTTTGTTTTTGCAGGAGTTTAATCTCCGTCTTTTCCCCAAAACAACGGACAAATTGCTCATCTATAAGAATCTCTGGTATCGTTAATGTCCGATCGGACTCGATCAGGGGAAACTCGTATAAATTCTGCCAGACATCGCCTTCTCCGCGCTTTGACATCAAAATTTGCACCTCGTCTTTAAGGATAAAATAATTAAAATACCGTTCTCTGCTTGCTTTGCCTTTAAGTTTAACGGGCAGTCGATCAACTTCCCCCCGGAGGATGGCATAACATGATGTATTAAACATACAGGTAATACAAAAGGGTTGTTTTGGTTTGCAATGAATTGCCCCAAAATCCATAATGGCCTGATTGTATAATGCCGGATGGTCATGGTCTAAATTTTCTTGGGCTATAGCCGTAAAAATTTTCTTGCCTTCAGTGGAATTGATCGGCGTGTGTATTCCATAGTATCTCGACAGTACACGAAACACATTCCCATCCAGCACCGCCTGGGCCTCATTATTGGCAAAGGATGATATTGCCGCCGCAGTATATTCGCCTATACCGGGAAGTTTCAGCAGTGTTTTATAGTCTACTGGAAAAATGCCGTCATATTCGTCTCGAACGATTCGTGCAGCCTTATGCATATTCCGTCCCCTTGAATAATAACCGAGTCCCTGCCAAAGGTATAAAATATCATCTTCCTCCGCATTGGCAAAGTCAACGACAGTTTCAAACCTTTCTACAAATCGTAAATAGTAGGGCATCCCTTGTTCTACCCGAGTCTGTTGCAGGATAATCTCCGAAAGCCATATCTTATAGGCATCTTTTGTTTCCCGCCATGGTAAATCACGTTTATGTTGTAAATACCAGGCCTGCAATTCCGCACCAAATGTCATAACAACAAAAATGCACAATTTTTCAGCATTTTCAAGCAGAGCGCAAACAAAGATCAGGTTCAGTGATCAAATCAAAGCCTAAAATAACTGTTCGGATGTGAACCTTTTATTTTTTCGCATGACGAAGTGATGTAATCTGTTCGTCCGGTTCCAAAATGGCATTTTCCAAACTAATAGAACCATTATATTTTTCTTTTAATGCCTGATACAAGCGTCCGTCATAGGAGACAGCAAAGCGCCCATCAGCTTTCAGATACACGGGCAAATGACGATTGCCAACATCGAAACAAAATTCGCCGACCATGGAAAGATCCTGACTTTCAAGCAGTACACAAAGACAAGGCAAGATATTGATCTGTATAAACAGATCATCACTATGATAGATACATTGTCCCGACTGTAGGGCCGTGCTGTCATCCCGTTGTATCTTGACCGTATTGCCCTTACGCGTCTTACGATGGATAACACGTTTATTCACTTCAAAGTAGGAAAGATCCAAGATATCCGATTCACGATTGAATTTTACATGCTCAAAATTGGGAATGGACTCAATGAGGATTTCGGTAGGCTCTTTCGATTTACGCATATTTCAGTCCTTCCTCCGTTTTACTTTTGCTTACCCTCTTTTTCCGAGGACTGGCTGTACTTTTCTTTTGAGTAACAACAGATTCGGTCAAAAGCGATTCTGCAACAACCGCTTCTGCCACGACGGGCAAAGGCTCAGCCCCCTCATTCTCGATAACTTCAACTTCTTTTGACTCCGACAGTTTATGCATGGTAAAATCCCAGCACAATTGCCCCAGCATTTGCAGAAAATCATAGAGCAATTCACCATCAGAACCCAGCGCTCGCAGAATAACGGCATCTGATGAAGCCAGTGTAAATCCATAGGAGATATCATTATATTCTACAGTCAATATTTCATCAAGTTCGTTCTTTAATTCCTGCGCAAAAAGAGCGGAGAATAAGAAGGTCGCTTGATGGGTGTAGCCTTCAAAGAACAGCATTTTTTGGATGGGCTGCATTTTTGGTTGCAACAGTTGATTATCAATAAAAGCTAGTTTTCCGGATCTGAAAATCTTAGTCTGTGTATGCAAACGATCAAACTCAAATGCTTCTTTCATATAAATACGTCCTACACTGATGATATCACCCCACATCAAAACCGCATCTTCTGCCAAATGAATATGATTAGTCGCCTTGAATATGGAGTCTTTAAAAGGCGTGACCGGATGTGGGATGTAATGCAATACCCCTCCCGAAGCAACCTGTACATCTGTATGCTGGCTAGCACCGGTTTTCATTGGATGCAATTTATTGAAAGACTGCGTAAACAGTTTTAGCTGGGCCTCTTCCTTTACATGGACATCAATATGAAGATGATCTGTATCCATAATACCGGGCGATGCACTCATAATAATCATTTCCAGATGGTCAGTTAGATTCGCTGCTCCATAATGGGTTAATTTATAAGGCGCATTGTGGTAGCTTTCTTTCAGCCTGCTTCTACCGTCCTCTTTGGCTACATTTAATACTATCTTACTATCCATATCCTATTGTTTTTTAGCCTACTTGTTCTAATAAAGCGTATTCCTTGATCCATTTCTTTACATCTTCCAGCCCTTCTAATGTCATCAGATTGGTAAAAATAAAAGGACGTTCTCCGCGCATGCGCAATGTATCCTGGCGCATGACTTCCAAATCGGCATGCACATAGGGCGCCAGATCAATTTTATTGATCAATAATAAGTCTGAGCGTGTAATACCTGGCCCACCTTTGCGTGGCATTTTTTCACCTTCGGCAACATCAAGAACAAAGATTGTTAAATCCGCTAGATCCGGGCTGAACGTTGCTGTCAGGTTATCCCCCCCACTTTCAACAAAAATCAGCTCCACATCCTCAAAGCGGCCGGCCAATTCTTCCACAGCCTCAATATTCATTGATGCATCCTCGCGGATCGCAGTATGTGGGCACCCTCCGGTCTCCACACCAATGATGCGTTCAGCAGGTAGTGCCGAATTTTGCTGTAGATACATTGCATCTTCACGTGTGTAAATATCATTTGTAACAACACAGATGCTATAATCTGCGGACATCGAACGTGTCAATCGTTCGATCAAAGCAGTCTTGCCTGATCCAACAGGTCCGGCAACACCAATTTTTACATAATTTCTTTTTGACGTCTTTTTCATCCTTAACTATTTATTTCATCGCTTAGATGAAGTTTATGATGCTTAAAATTTAGCTCGTTTAAAGGGACAAATTTCAAGTATAGCAGTAATCTTGCTTTTACGATATATAGATACGTGTATATAACTTTTCATGTTGCATGCAACGGATATCTTGTGCGATACAACAATTACCGATTAAATCCTCTTCCAACGCTGGTTGCGCGGCAACCAACTTATTGATCAATGGCTGCAACTTAAATAGTATCTGTTGTGCATCCATCTGACTTATAGGAACCAATTTAGCACAGTTGGTCATGATACCATTGAGTGAATTATAATAAAATGCACTCAATGCATCTGTATAACTGATCCCTTGCGCATGGGCAAACATGGCAAATGCCATAGCGTAATGTCCATGCAGTTCTTGCGTGTTTATTGCTTTTAAATAGGCTGAACAACGCTTAACTGGCTGCAATTTTTCTGTCAGCTTCAAGAAGCGTATGCCCAATTTTTTACTTGCATCCCGAATTTCATAGGGCGCTTTAAAGGCTGTGATCAAGGCATCTAATTCTGCGACCTTTTTCTTCGTTGCCTTTGTCTCGCATAACTGCCAAGTCTTATGAAAAAAGGCCGCATCGTTATAATAAAAGCTATGTTCCAATAAAGTCTGTGCATACTCTTTGGCAGTTTTCGAGTCGTGTACGAGACCTTTGGTTATATAGGTTTCCAATCCATAGGAATGTGTGAATCCTCCAATCGGAAAAACGGAATCATTGATCTGCATCAATGTCAACAATGGATTCATATTATACCTCCTTTGCTAGTGTGATTTTATTTTGCACTACGGCATACTGATGTATGCGCAATGTATGTGTGCGTTCGATTACCCTTAACTCTTTCGTTGGTGTAAATCCCGCCCGCTGTAATTGTTCCCACAGCGGATTTTCGTAAGCCGCTATGATTTCATGAGCTGCGTTGATAAAAACAGGAATATGCTTATTGCCTATTTCTAAACATACTCTTGCCATATCCAATACATTTTTTGGTCGGACGACCAAACAAGGACAGGGCAATATTCGGACAACGATACGGAACTCCTCTGTTTCAAACAGAACATCACCATCGAGCAAAGAGTCTTCACCCAAATTTTTAAATCCGATCTCCCGGCCCTGAACGGTAAATCCCCGAATGATACGCCGCTCGGTATCAAACCATTCAAGCTCTAAAAAATCAAGCTCCGTGGCATCCAGTTCCTTGCCATCTGCCCAAATATTGCCTTTAATGTCTCTTGCTAAAATCATATATGTAATTAGAACAGGAAGTAACGTTGTGCCATTGGAAGCTCTTTTAGCGGCTCACAAGTTGCTAAAACACCATCCACTGTTACTTCATACGTTTCTGGATTGACCACGATATTCGGTGTGGCATGATTATGTACCATATCCTTTTTCATCACTGTACGACAGCCCTCTACTGGCAAACATTTACGTGATAAATTCAATTTTTGGATATTTCCATTCTCCAAAGAGATTTTTGAAACGAAGTTGAAACACAATTTTGATACAGCCTTACCGTAGTTTCCAAACATCGGTCTGTAGATGATAGGCTGTGGTGTAGGAATAGAAGCATTTGCATCCCCCATTTTTGCCCCTAGGATCATACCACCTTTGATAATCAACTCGGGTTTCACACCAAACAACTCGGGTTTCCATAAGATTAAATCGGCATATTTACCTGTCTCAATAGATCCGATATATTTATCAACACCATGTGCTTTTGCAGGGTTGATGGTAAATTTGGACACATAACGTTTTACACGGAAGTTATCATTATCTTTACCTTTATCCTCAGCCAAAGGTCCACGCTGTATTTTCATTTTATGCGCGGTCTGGAATGTACGCGAGATCACCTCACCTACACGTCCCATCGCCTGGCTATCCGAACTCATAATGGAGAATACACCCATATCCTGAAGAATATCCTCTGCAGCGATCGTCTGTGGTCGGATACGTGAATCTGCAAAGGCAACATCTTCTTTCACATTTTTATCCAGGTGATGGCAGACCATCAACATATCAAGATGCTCTTCCGCGGTATTCACTGTAAATGGTTTTGTCGGGTTGGTAGATGCAGGGAGGATGTTTGGATACATCGCAATTTTGATGATATCAGGTGCGTGTCCACCACCAGCTCCTTCCGTGTGGAACGTGTGGATGACACGGCCGTCGATCGCGGCAACTGTATCTTCTAAGAAACCAGCTTCATTCAATGTATCCGTGTGTATCGCCACCTGTACGTCATACTTGTCTGCAACTTTTAACGCGGCATCGATTGTTGCAGGCGTAGCACCCCAATCTTCATGGATTTTCACGCCCAATGCACCAGCCTCAATTTGCTCTTCGATCGGCTTGGTTGTCGAGACGTTACCTTTACCGAAGAAACCAACGTTGATCGGTAAGTTTTCAAATGCTTCAAACATACGCTCGATATACCATTTACCCGATGTAACCGTTGTGGCCAGTGTACCATCTGCCGGACCGGCACCACCACCGATAAATGTAGTCACACCTGAGTACAGCGCAGTCTCGATCTGTTGTGGTGAGATAAAGTGAATGTGCGTATCGATACCGCCGGCAGTAAGGATATAACCAGCTCCACCATGCACTTCTGTAGAGGCTCCGATAACCATACCTTTGGTTACACCGTCCTGTACGTCGGGGTTACCCGCCTTTCCGATACCAACAATTTTACCATCCTTGATACCGATATCGCCCTTCACAATACCCCAGTGGTCAATAATGATCACATTGGTAATACAGAAGTCTAAAACATCCTCATCACGCAGGGCACGGGCAGATTGTCCCATACCATCACGGATTGTCTTACCGCCACCGAATTTATTTTCTTCGCCATATACGTTGAAATCTTTTTCAATTTCTATAAACAGTTCCGTATCAGCTAAACGCACTTTATCACCCGTTGTCGGGCCAAAAAGAGCAGCATATTTTTCCCTAGGGATATAAAGCTCCCCATCAATGTATTTAACAGATGATTTATCTAAACCTAGTTTATCTAAACCAAGCGCATGTAGACCAACAGTAGTTCCCAATGTCGTGAGACCTACAACCTTAATCCATTCGCGTCTATTCCATCCTCCCATACTATATTATTTAGATTGTCTGAATTTTAATTTCTTCATTTTCTCAACAGCTTTAGATTTGACATTCTGGTCAGTATACTTACCATTTGTCAATCCATTGAAACCGTGTATTTCTTTGCTTCCTCCAAATTCAACCAGCACAACAGACTTCTGTTCACCCGGTTCAAACCGTACAGCCGTACTTGCAGGAATATTCAGGCGCATACCAAATGCTTTTTCGCGGTCAAATGAGAGCAATTTGTTGGCTTCAAAAAAGTGATAGTGCGACCCCACCTGAATAGGTCTATCACCTTCATTTTTTACAACAAGGCTAGTGGTTCTACGTCCCACATTAGCTTTGATTTCTTCTCTTTTTAAAATGTATTCTCCTGGAATCATATGATTAAGATTTATTAACGAATAGGATCATGAACTGTTACCAACTTGGTGCCGTCCGGAAAAGTAACTTCAATCTGCACATCATGAATCATTTCAGGAACACCTTCCATGACCTGGCTTCTTTTCAATAAGGTCGTACCATAAGACATTAAGTCCGCAACAGATCTACCATCTCTTGCTTCCTCCATAATCTGCGCACTGATATAGGCAATGCATTCAGGGTAATTTAGTTTCACCCCACGCTTTAGTCGCTTTGCTGCCAATTCTCCTGCTAAATGCAATAGCAGCTTTTCTGTTTCTCTTGGTGTTAAACGCATAAAAAATAATTATTTGTTATTTTGTTAAAGGAATTATTACAAGACCGGAATTGTAAAGTATGCTCCAAAGGCGACACGGTTATATTGACTTTTACCCATATCCATATACCCTTTGTAGTTTACTGTATTACCTACATAACCAAGGTAAAATCGTAAATCCTGATTATGAAAAGGCTTATGTTGTAGGGTAGCAAAGTAGGTCCAGTTTTGACGGAAATTCTTGCCAACTTGATTGTCATCTCTCGATCCAGCGGTCTCATAGCCACCTTTCAGTGCTACTTCCCATTTTTCACTTAAAAACTGATCATACCGTACAATTGCCGAAGCGTAATTGACATCCTTTGCCAAAACGCGTCCTGCGCCCGTACGGCCATAAAAGTCATTGATTGCCGATGATGCGATCAAGGCGTGGTCAACACCCAGATAGGAATATTGCAGGTCTAAATAGATCATTTGCTTCGGTGTTTTAAACTTGTTTGCCAAGGAGACGGAGTGATTGGTATGTCCTTTGGCAAACTGAGAGATATTATAGGACCATTTCGTGTTGATTTTTTTGTCCAAAAAAGCTCCTACCCAAGTAAAATAAGCACCCATTGGCACATCAGACCGCTCCAGATCACCTACCGCAAAGCCATTTTTAGTGTGCACATCCATAAAACTATCATTTGTAGTATTATAAACTTGTGCATGCAAGGAATGATTAGGGTTGAATTCATAGGACAATGTTCCCCCTACCACAAATAAATTCAGGATACGATCAACATAATCAGTGAATTTATACTCGTAAATAGGATTATTTTCAAACTCGTAGCTTCCCACAAGAGCGCTCTGCTTACCCGCTGTAACGGACCATTTCAGATCTTTACCAAACTTGTATTTGATATAGGCCATATCCAAAGCCCTCGATCCATTGTCCTGGCTGGTGGGCGCAAATGATTTATTCAGGCGAAAACGTACTTTATAGGAGAGCCGCTCATTGTAATCGCCGCTCATCAAAATACGGGCATCGTCTAAGTTTGCCTTTGCCTGACCCGAGCCATCGCTATTATCAGCTTGCAAGCCTGCACGCAACAAAACATCCAATTGAAATGATTTTGCCCTTGCCGGTTCTTTTGACAATAAACTACCTCTGGATAATAAGCTATTTCTTTCCGCTGGAATAGAATCTACCGGAACCTGCTCTTGCGCCTGTAATGACGCAATGCCCAAACCCAAGGTTGTAATAAGTGAAAGTGTTTTTTTCATCCGTTTTAAATCGCTTTTTATTCGTGATGAAGCTATCAGATTTATTCAGTCATATGTTCGAATAAATCATGATGGTTTCATATGATATACCTATCTCTGGCACAAGTATATCACAGCAATTTAAAAATGGAATAAGGATGAGATTAAAATAAGATTAGAAAGCGATTTTAGGCAGCGTGACAACCACTTGGGTACCCTGACCTTCTGCTGAATAAAGGCTGAGCTCCGCACCATGGAGATCGAAAATATTCTTGGCCAAAACCAGTCCAAGGCCATTTCCATAGATATCTCCGACATTGGAAGCACGATAAAAAGAAGTAAAAATATGAGGCTGGTCTTTCTGAGGAATTCCGATCCCTTTATCAAATACTTTAATTGTAATATTTCGGTCATCACAGCTAATAGCGACCTGCACCTGCTCACCATCCCCATATTTGTATGCATTGGAAATAATATTGCTAAATGCAATATAGAATAGGTCTGGATTAGCAAAGACGGTCAACTCATCACTATCTTCAGGGATCTGGGTAAGATCAAAAGACAAGCGGAAATCTTTATGGATGCTTCGCTCGGCCTTATAAATTTCATAGAGCAATTCGTCGATACGGATGAGAACTTTATTATCCACTTCCCCTTTAAAGCCCATACGGGACAATTGAAGCAGGTTATTAATAATAAGTTCCATCTTATCCGCATACTTCGCAATCGTCTCCAAAGAATAGTAAGCTTCATGTTCTTTGGGGATAAGATTTCCTGCGAGCTCTGCTTCACCACCAATAATGGTCAAAGGTGTTTTTAATGAATGGGATGCATTACCAATAAAGCTCTGCTGGGACTGAACCGAAATATCCAAACGACTGAGCATAGAGTTGAGGTTGGCAATCAATACGCCCAGTTCATCTTTGGCATTGCTGAATTTACTGGATAGTCTATAGTCCAGAGTGGCAATATCGACCTTCCCCAAATCACTATTGATGTCCTTGATCGGCTTGAGCAGCCGGTCAGCAAAATAAAATGACATCAGGATAATCAATAGAATTGCTAAAAATCCACCTGTGATCAGCGTGCGATCTAACTGGCGTTGTTCGTCATGTCCATATTCGTCAATTCCTTCCGACACCACGATAAGATTGTCATGATGGAGATGGTCTTTAAAGAATACCGCTACAAATGCGGTTTCGTTATGCATATACCTGCCCCTGCCATTTTGAATAACCTCTTTATAAAAACTCATCGGCATAGGCAAATTGGGCTTAAAACGGATACTGTCGCTACCTTTCACCACGCGTAGCAAATGATCTGTTCCTTCGGATAGCTGTTTGAGGTATTTACGTTTTACCTGAATATAGAGTTCCTTGTTTTCTTCCTTCTGGTTCACAATATGATCACCGACGATGACCGCATTTTCTTCTAACCGATGAAAAAACTTGGTCTGCAGACTATCATAGGTAAAATAAGAGACATACAAGGCAAAAACAACAAGCAGAAGCGTGCTGATAATAGAAAATAAGAGTACGATCTTAGTCCTAATTTTCATGGCGGATGACATAGCCCATACCAATAACCGTATGGATCAATTTTCGTGCAAATTGCTTGTCAATTTTTTTACGCAAATAATTGACATAAACATCCACAACATTGGTACTTAGATCAACATCCATACCCCACACTTCCTCCAGAATGTCTATACGTGTCAATACTTTATTACGATTGAGCATCAAGAATTCCAATAAGCGGAATTCGGTGGCTGTAAGTATGATCGGAAATTCCCCACGTTGAACAGATTTGCTATCCCGATCCAGTTGCAGATCATCAAATGTCAGGACATTCTTTTGCTCACTCACTGTTTTGGACTTGCGGCTATAGCGATTTATACGAGCTTTTAGCTCCTCTAAGCGAAACGGCTTGGTCAGGTAGTCATCCGCATCACGTTCAAAAGCCTCCACAATATCTTCGGTTTGGTTCAATGCAGTAAGAATAATAATTGGGACTTCATTATTAGACATCCGGATGTTTTTACATACATCAAGGCCATTCATCCCCGGCAGCATGACATCCAGCAAAATGAGATCATAATGATTTAATCCGGCCATTTTCAGGCCAGTATAGCCATCCATTGCAATGCTAATGTTATAGCCTTCTTCCTTTAGCCCTCTTTCTATCAAGGATATGACCGACGGTTCGTCTTCTATAAGCAGTAGTTCCACAGATATTGTTTTAAAAAGTAAATTTAAGGTTTGTAAAATACAAAAATATCATTGCACACCCGACATAAACAACTGTATATCACGAAACTCATATCTTTCTTGACTTTTATATGATATTTTTGACAATGATAAAAACAATAGAGTTATCTTCCCCTCTTATTATGATCGCTTATTTTACAAAATGGCATTTGAGTACAATAATATCAAAATTTCTGCATGATTTTCCGCAAAGAACAAAAGATAATTTTACAAACCAGCCAATTTTCAATACTTTCGTATTTTAATTTGTATTTCCAATGAAACATTTTTTCCTTTGCATAGCCTTTTTCACATTAACTTTTGTTAAAACCAGTTCGGCACAGCAAAAACTATTCAAAATAACCTATCAGTTTGCAGATCCTGAAACGGGTACTGACACTTCCGCATCTGAATTTATCAAAATATTGGCCGGAAACGGTGAGGCATTGATGCATGCCTATATTTGTAAGGATCAAATGCGAGTGGAAAGTCTACTTTTCGGGAAATCCATACAGATCAGCAACATCGTAGACGAGACATCTTATCTGATCGACGAAAATAGCAAAACATATACTTCAACGGATCTTGCATCTGGTAAGCTTATTGAAACGTCGGAGGGTAGTGATTACGCTTATTCAAGTGACTTTGAAATCAGCTTAATTCCGAATGAAAAGAAAGTTATTGCAGGTTTGTCCTGCAAAAAAGCGACATTTAATCTGGCGGGTAGTCAGGATAAACAAACTGAAATCACGGTCTGGTATGCGGAGCAATTACCCAAATTATATTGGGGAACGTACGACTATCTCGAGAAGGTACCGGGAGCAGCCCTTTATATTGGTTCTGAAGGTTTAGGCATTCAGGCGACCACAGTTGAAGAAGTCCCTTACGATACGGCATTATTCGAAATTCCTGAAGGTTATGAGGAAGGAGAAGCTGAAGAAGCCACAGCTGACTCTGCATTAAATGATCATTTATCCTGGTATCAGGATCCCAACACAGAATATTTCGGCGTACAGGACAGTCTGGGCAAGAAGCTCACTCCGGCAAAATATGCTTCGATCTATGCCTACGTGGGAGATTATGCGATCGTCAGCGATGCGGCCCAGATGTTTGGCCTGATCGACTTGCAAGGCAAAGAAGTTATCCCTTGTCAATATGAATCGTTAAGTTTGGATACCGAAGGGGCTCCATTAGTCTTTATGAAAGACCAGAAATATGGCCTATTGGATAACAGCGGCAAACTATTGCTCGCTGCAAAATATGATTTCATCTCCATTCCGGGTTTAAGCTATGCGTTATATAACGAAGGAGACTTTACGGGTGTGCTCGATCTAAAAGGGAACATATTGATTCCTGCGAAATACGAGACCATTGCTGAATATCGAGACAATCTAGCACTGGTTATCGAAAATCTAACTTATCAGTTAGTTGACAAATCCGGTAAAAAATTGTTACCAACAGGCCAAGAATTCTTATCTTTTGCTGGCGAGAAGTTATTATTGGTTTTTAAAGACAACAAATATGGTTATATCGACTACAGTGGCAAAGTTGTCATTCCCTTTAAATTCCAAAATGCACAAACCTTTGAAAATGGATTAGCCTTGGTCAGCGAAGACCTGGAGAATTTTTACTATATTAATGCAAAAGGAAAGTTTATAAAAAAGTATGCAGAGTAATCCACAAACATTCTATCTTTCAACATTGCATCGCGGGAAATACATGTTTATTCTATTGACCTCGATTCTATTGATAGGGATAGGGATGTCGAAAGTTCCGATTCAGGAAATTTACAAGATCATTATTGCTCTACTCATGGTCCCCTTGGCCCTATATTTCGCGATCAAGTGTTCTACACTGGAGTCCAGCTGGCGATTAGACACAGATACACTCACCATCAGCAATTCAAAAAAAACAGTTGTATTCCCCTTGAGCAATATTTCACATATCCGAAATCTCAGACGCTCGGGTGGAAATTTGATTATCATAAACCAAAACAAAGGTTCCGCTTTTCGTACCTGGCGTAATAAGTTATTTCAGAAAGAGGATGATCTGCCGCTATTGACCCAAGCAATAAAAGAGGCTAATATTGAATATTACGATATGTAATGACGCACATTTCACGGTAACATTTGTTACCGTTTTTTGTATTAGCGATATGTACCTTTGTCATACAACTTAAGAACAAGCTATGTTACTGGAATACATCAAACAACCATGGCCTTGGTATATTTCCGGGCCTTTAATTGCACTGGTCATGTACTTATTGCTAAAACAAGGAAAAGATTTCGGCATGTCGAACAATCTGCGGACGATGTGTACGCTATTAGGTGCCGGTAAATCATCCTCTTTTTTTCGCTTCGACTGGAAGACACAGTCCTGGAACCTTCTTGTGGTACTTGGGACCGCCATTGGAGGATTTGTAGCCCATTACTTTTTAAGCGATGGCTCCGCTGCGCAAATCAATGCCAAAAGCGTCGCTGACCTAAAAGAACTTGGAATAATTGATCATCTGCAGGGCTATCTTCCGGAATCTATCTTTATTTTTAATGGCACTTGGTCGCAGTTTCTAATACTAAGCATTAGCGGACTATTGATTGGCTTCGGGACAAGATACGCGGGAGGCTGCTCGTCAGGACACGCCATCTCAGGACTCAGTAATTTCCAGCTTCCCTCTTTGATCGCTGTCATTGGCTTTTTCCTAGGTGGCATCATCATGGTTCATTTCTTATTTCCTATAATCTTCGCATAAATGAAAGCAGTAAAATTTATATTAATCGGAATCTTATTTGGGATCATTTTATACAAATCAGAAGCCGCTTCATGGTACCGTATTTATGAAATGTTTCAGTTTCGGTCTTTTCACATGTATGGCATGATCGGTACAGCACTTGCAACAGCGATTATCATTGTACAAATTATCAAACGGAAACAGATTAAAGACAGCAATGGGATGCAGATCGCATTTCAGGCCAAAGACAAAAGCATCACACGCTATCTCGTCGGTGGCACCATTTTCGGACTGGGCTGGGCATTGTCAGGAGCCTGTCCGGGGCCTATGTTTGCATTGATCGGCTCAGGTTATTGGACATTGGGCATTGTACTGATCTTCGCCATCCTGGGGACATGGATCTATGGTTTACTTAGGCACAAACTGCCTCATTAAGCCAAGAATAGACGCTCATGAATTTGTGGGTGTAACGATAGCATTTGATTTAGCAAAAATGGAACTACTATTTATAATTGGCTTTTTATTGGCGATATTGGTTGGGCTATCAATGGGTTTGATGGGGAGTGGCGGCAGTATTTTAACACTACCGATCTTCGTATACCTATTTCATATTGAGCCCCAGTATGCGCTCGATTATTCCCTGTTTTCCATTGGGATACTAGCCATAATCGGCTCAATTAAGCCCTTGACCAAGGGCTTAATTGATCTAAAAACAACAGCATTCTTTTTGGTTCCGTCTTTATTGTCGGTCTACTTGACCAAACGCTACCTGTTGGCTGCCATACCAACGCAATTTCATCTTGCGGAAATAGCGGTCTCCAGAAATCACGTTATTATGCTGCTGTTTTCGATTGTCATCCTGATTTCCGCTCTGGCAATGATCCGCAGAAGGAAACAGGTCGAAATATCAGCCGTCACGAGGCATATTGGTCAAGTCCTAAAAATAATTATTGCAGGTTTACTCGTTGGTATCATGACAGGACTTGTCGGTGCCGGAGGGGGCTTCATTATTGTGCCATCGTTGGTCCTATTATTGGGAATCCCTCTAAAACAAGCTATTGCAACATCGCTATTTATCATTGGGTTAAATGCTTCCTTTGGTCTAGTTGCAAACTATCAACTATTGAACCACATGAATTGGCCGATATTGCTTACTTTTACGTTAATCACTTTAATAGGCCTTCAGATTGGCTCCAAATGGAAAGACAAATTGGAGGTGGTACGACTACAGGGGATCTTTGGTTATTTCCTGATCAGTATCGGTATCCTAATTCTTACTTTCGAAATCATTCAATTCGTAAATCACTAAAAATCATATATTATGTTTTTTCAACATATTTTCGAGTCATCATTAGCACATTCAAGTTATTTAATTGGCTGTCAAGCCAAAGGTGTTGCCCTAGTAATTGACCCCAAAAGAGATGTCGACACCTACTTAGAGATTGCAGAAAAAAATAATTTAAAAATCACACATATTGCCGAAACACATATCCACGCTGATTATCTCTCCGGGACATTGGAATTAGCCGAACTCACAGGCGCCCAATGCTACCTTTCCGACGAAGGAGGCAAAGACTGGCAATATGAATTTCCACATATCGGATTAAAAGATGGTGACCAGATCCATCTTGGCAATCTAATTTTTCAGGTGCTCCATACGCCGGGGCATACTCCCGAGAGCCTTAGTTTTATTTTAATTGATACACCGGCAACGATGGATCCGGTGATGATCTTTACAGGCGATTTTGTATTTGTTGGAGACATTGGCCGTCCAGATCTTTTGGAGAATGCCGCTGGACTCATCGGTACCAAAGAAATCGGTGCACAGCAAATGTTTAAGTCTTTACAGCATTTTTTGAACCTACCGGATTACATCCAGGTGTGGCCCGCGCATGGCGCCGGTTCAGCATGTGGTAAAGCATTGGGTGCTGTACCTAATTCAACCGTTGGCTACGAACGGATTCGCAACTGGGCACTTCAATATAAAGATAATGAGAGTGGTTTTATCACTGAACTTTTGGATGGACAGCCTGAGCCACCGCGTTATTTTGCCATGATGAAGAAACTCAACAAAATCTTGCGTCCACTACAAACAAGCGTACCTCAGTATACCAGGCTTTCGATGGAAGAGTTCACAAGATTATATCAGTCAGGTACGACAGTCATTGATACACGACATAAATCTGATTTTGCTAAAGGCTATCTCCCGGGCAGCATCAACATACAACATAATCGAACATTCAATACCTGGGCAGGCTGGGTACTGGATTACACAAAACCATTTATTCTTATCATGGATGAAAACGAAAAGGACGAAATTGCACGTAAGTTAATGCGCATCGGACTTGACAATGTTGTAGGCTATACTACAGTCGAAGCCATTCCACAATTGGGAATTCCTTTGGAACAACAACAACTTATCGGATTCCAGGAAATGAATGATGTCCTTGAAAAACCCAACGTTCAAATTCTGGATGTCAGAAATACAGCCGAATTTACGGCTGGTCATCTGCCAAATGCCACACATCTCTTTGTCGGCACAATTGAAGACAATCTAGACAAAATTGATCGCACAAAAGAATTATACCTGCATTGTCAATCTGGGGACCGGGCGACGATTGCAGCTTCGATCTTGGCTAAAAACGGAATTAAAGATGTTAAAATATATAGTGCATCCATCAATGACTGGAAAGCAAAAGGTGGCATACTCGTTAAATAGCCCTACAAACAAAATAGCTCCGGAAATAAATCCAGAGCTATTTTAATTTTACAAGACTTCTCTCATTAACCGTTCCTATAAGCTGTTCCTATTGATCCGCAGGAATTCAATAACCTCATCTTTCTTTTCCTCCATCTTCCCTTTCTTCTCGACAAACTGATGATTATAGATTGTCAGATATTGATGGTCATCAGTATCCGATTCATACACTTCTGCGGTCGCGAAAGAAAAATGCTCTTCCTCATCGGAAAGGTGATCATAGACATACGCAAAATCGTGATTTGCCAATGTGTTCGCCATCGCATCTTTGTCATCAATAAATTTTAATCTCCCCGGCAAAATCCTCTTGGTCATCCAGGTTTCATCTTTCTCCGAAAAAGGATAAATGGTAATACCGCGAAACGCCATGATGATCGGTGTAATAAGAATGATTGCCATTTCGATACCCCATACTGCCCAAAGCATCGCCCCGGAAACCGGCGATTTCTTCAAGGTAAACGTACCGACCTCATTTAGGCCCTGCAGCGCCTCCCAGATAAAAGATGGATGCATAAAAAATGCTTTAAAACCTTCCAGGCTAAAAGAAGATTTCACCCAGGTGTCTCCACCCATGGTACCTTCCGCATTATACATCAACGAAACAAACAGCGCCCACTGTGCATAAAAACCAACTATAGCAACGATCAGTGTGATGATAATCGCAACACCTTTGTTCCTGAGCTTCCATTGTTTGAAACAAAAATTAAGCAGATAAAACAGTCCTGCTCCAAATCCAAGTGTGATAAAGACATTGAAATAGACAATCGGAATAAACCACTGTAAAGCGATATAGACAATTGCCAAAATAATTGCTCCTACAATACCTAATACAAGCGAGCCGATTAACGCGAAAGCAGGCACCTTCCCCGAAGGCTTATAATACAGATTTTCCATAAATTTATTTGTAATATTTGGTAACTCATCAGATAAATTTTCTAACCAAAACCAGGCCAATTATCATCGACAAAATCTCTTTTCGTCAAGATTTGATGACATTTACCACGATTAGGGTGATTAATCGGCATTTCTTAAGACAATTTTGTAAGTTTGGAACATGAAAATCAAAATATTGTCCTTTCTAACACTTATATGTGTAATAAATATTGGAGGACAGGAAGTAAAGGCCCAGAGAAAAGGATTCTGGCAACAGAAGGTTGACTATACAATGGATGTCAACGTGGATGAAAAAGCTTATCAATATGATGGAAAAATGGCTTTGAAATATAGCAACAATTCAGGCCAATCCTTAAAAAAAGTTTATTTTCATCTTTATTTTAACGCATTTCAACCTGGATCAATGATGGATTATCGGTTGAAAAATATCATCGACCCTGATAAGCGCATGGTATCAAATATTGGTACCAAAGAAAAACCAATATTGCAAAGCCGTATCGAAACTTTACAACCCAATCAAATCGGCTATCAGAAAATCAAAAGCCTCCGCATGAATGGGGTTAATACCAATTATAAGATTGATGGTACGATATTAGAAGTCAACTTACCAACTGCGATCCAAGATGGAGAAACAGCAAATTTTAATATAGAATGGACTGCACAGGTACCTGAACAGATCCGGAGATCAGGCCGCAATTCGGCGGAAGGCGTAGCGCTTTCTATGGCGCAGTGGTATCCGAAGATGGCTCAGTTCGATGAATTTGGATGGCACCTTGATGAATATATCGGCCGTGAGTTTATAGCACCCTTCGGCAACTTCGATGTCACTATACACCTCAACAAGAACTATGTTGTCGGCGCATCAGGCGTACTTCAAAACCCCGATGAGGTAAAAGGCTATCAGGCAAAAGCCAAAGTAAAAGCCAATAACGGTAAGGCTAAATGGCATTACAAAGCCCAAAATATCCATGATTTTGTATGGGCTGCGGATCCCAAATTTGTGGTAGACTCCGCTTCCAGCAAAAATGGAATAAAAGTTTATACGGTCTATCTCCCAACCGACAAAGAGGTTATATCAAATTGGAAAACAGCCTTGGGCCTATCTACTGAATTTTTCGATTTCTGCAGCGCTAAGTTCGGCACCTATCCTTGGCCTACGTATACGATTATTCAAGGCGGTGACGGTGGTATGGAATATGGAACTGCAACCCTGATTACTGGAGGCCGTAATCTCAAAAGCCTTGTTGGTGTCATCTTCCACGAATCTGCTCACTCCTGGTATCAACATTTGTTCGGAATCAATGAAACCGTAGACGAGTGGTTTGACGAAGGGTTCACTTCCTATGTCGAAGAATTGGCGATGCAGCATCTCTTCGAAAAACGGGGAGCCATTGCATCCAATCCACTTATCGATGCCTATCGCGCTTATTATAAATTAGCACTTTCAGGCAAAGAAGAGCCGATGAGTCTACTTGCAGATTATTACAATACGAATTACGGATATAGTAATGAAGCTTACAATAAGGGTGCTGTTCTGGCGGAACAATTAGGCTACATTATCGGTCAGGAAAATCTAGAGAAAACCTTTTTGAAATTCTACGACATCTGGAAATTCAAACACCCAACACCGAATGATTTCAAGCGTGTTGCCGAGGATGTATCCGGAATAAACCTGAAATGGTATTTCAATTTATTTATCAATACCACACGTCAAATTGACTATGCAATTGGCAATGTAACTGATTCAGAAATTCAACTGCTCAATAAATCAAACTTCGCGATGCCACTCGATATACTTGTAGAGTATAAAGATGGAAGCAAAGAGCTATTTTACATCCCTTTACGTGAAATGCGCGGTGAAAAACCGGAGGAAAATTTTGAGATATATCAAGGCATAAAACGCACGGTACTGAAGGATTGGTTCTGGACGAATCCTGAATACAAAATTTCAGTCAATAAGGCGCCAAAAACAATCACGATAGATCCATCGCTTCGACTTGCGGATGTGGAATCAGCGAACAATAGCCTTACACGCTAATCCAAATACTGAAAAGTAAGCATCGCGAAATATTGATGTAAATGATGTTCTATTGATGAGATCATAAAAGAGCTATATCATACTAAGAATTTGATATAGCTCTTTTATTTAACCTGGCATTCTTCCCTCACCCGTTTCAACTTCTTATTTACCACGGCGATGAATATATTGAACTTTCAATAAAACACCACAGAACAACCAACGAAAAAGGAGACTACACCTTCAAGGGAATCACCATATTCCAGGTCCGTTCAAACTGATAAGCCTCGGATCCATCTCCTGTAGCCGCAAAAAGATGTGTCGGTTTCCCATTTTCAAATAGTAAAAACGGCCGTTCAAAATTAGCTTGATGGCTGACAGTACCATCATTCCAACGGATCGTCTTGGAATAGGCTTTGACCGCTTTTGACAGATGCCAATCGATTCCATCTTTCGAATATGCATGGATGCCGCCGCCCTCTTCCCCACAGATTTTGCCATAGCGGTCTTTCATAATCAATTCAAAATGCTCACCATTATGCCATACGAAAGGATCTTCCACATCATTTTCATGATTTTGATCGGTATGGAATGAAAAAATAGGTTTGTCAGACAAACGAAGGTATGGTCCCAAAAACGAATCGGCGTGTGCCGCTCCCAATAACAAAGGGGGATTATAATTCACAGGTGATGATTTGTAAATCAGGTATACCTTTCCATCTGGTAAAACAACCGGCGAAGGATTGGATGTTATGGAAGCATCCCATTCACCTTGCCTTGGATTCAAAATGGGCTGATCGACGCGCTTCCAAGGACCTGATATCGACTTTGAATAGGCCATTCCTATACGTTTATGCATCCAGGCTTTCTGCGCCAATCCCGATTCCCAGACATTCTCGGAATAGCCTGGATTGGGCTCCGTATAGTTATTCCCAAAATAATAAAGCACATAATAGTCACCGTTTTTAACGATCCGGGGATTGTGGGTTGTACAGCCATCAAAATACTTTTTCCCACGGGCGGGCAATACCACTTCGACAAATTCATAAGGTCCCTCCGATGTATCAGCAATCGCACGCACGACTTCGGAATTGGTCACCCAGTTACCAAAGCCATATTTTTTGCTCCAACGTGAGGCAAACATATGATACCTACCATCCTCCCCCTTGATCACTGAAGGATCCCATATCCAATAGTCTGCCATGGTGAATCCGCCCCCTTTTATTGCAGGGAGCAACTTATCGATAAATGCTTCTTCGACATCATCAGTCAGAGAGAAACTATGCTTCGAAAGCGCCAATAAAGCACTGGTACCAACTATATTTTTTAGAAAATCACGACGGGAAGATATTTTCATAAGATTGGCTTTTTGATTATGTAAAATGAATCTTAACATCAAGATATAAAATAACTCGTTTGTTATCAAACTCTTTATCTCCTATTTTTAAAAGGCTATTTCTAAAAATAACTCCATTTAACATCAACGTGACATTACACTGGGTTTTGCTCGCCAATAAAAATCTCCAAGGGGATAGAGGCAACGAATCCCCAAGTGGAAGAAAAAATGGGAATAAACGCCGAAGTTGTTCTGGTGTTGGTATATTTGTGCCCATGATTTACATCCATATCCCATTCTGCAAACAGGCTTGTCATTATTGTGACTTCCATTTCAGTACTTCACTGCAATACAAGACCGAAATGGTTAACGCCCTTTTGCGAGAAATCGAACTTAGGTCCCCTTATTTGGAAGACAGAAAAGTTGAATCCATCTATTTTGGTGGTGGGACACCCTCACTATTGGATGCAGACGAAATCTCAAGGATCATTGATGCTGTTGCCAAACAATTTGACATCAGTAATCATGCTGAAATTACGTTGGAAGCCAATCCCGATGATCTTAATGCTGCAAAAGTGAATGCATTAAGATCAACTTCAGTTAATAGATTCAGTATTGGGATACAGTCTTTTTTTGAGGAAGACCTGAAATGGATGAATCGGGCCCATACCCGACAGGAAGCGACCGCAGCGATCATGCGCGTACAGGATGCAGGATTTGAAAATATTACCTGTGACCTTATTTATGGATATCCTTTGTTGACTGATGAAAAATGGCGCTACAATATGCAACAACTGATCGATTTTGCAATTCCTCATATTTCTTCTTACTCAATGACCGTCGAAACCAAAACAGCATTAGCCCATTTCATCAAGAAGGGCTTGAGTCCCGCCATTGATTCAGATCAGGCGGCCGATCAGATGAGCCTGTTGATCGAAACATTGAAAGGTGCGGGCTATGAACAATATGAAATTTCCAATTTTGCTAAAAATGGTTTATATGCACGTCACAATACAAATTATTGGAAGGGCAAGCATTATCTAGGTATCGGCCCTTCTGCCCATTCTTTCAATGGTAACTCCAGATCCTGGAATATCGCCAATAACGCCAAGTATATCAACTCGATACAAACCAACCAGCTTCCCTTCGAGATCGAACATCTGTCCGTTCGCGATCAGATCAATGAGTGTATTATGACCTCACTGCGCACCACCTGGGGGCTTGATCTGGGGCAGTTAGAAAGACAGTTTGATTATACCGTTAAAAGCAAAATACTGGAAGATGCCGCACCATTTCTCGAACAGCAGCAATTAATTTTGGACGACAACAAATTAAGATTAACGGATGCTGGCAAATTAATGGCAGACCATATCATGTCCGAATTATTTATTATTGAAAATTAGCAACAAAAAAGTCTTTAAAATTATCAAAACAATAATAATTTACCTATTTTTATTTCAAAAATTACGAAAATGAAAATCAAATAGCATTTTTAGTTCTGTTTATACTATGTTTGCAACATAATCTATTATAAAATATTATGTTACATCGTCCTTCTTTTGATTTAGAAATCGAAAGTTACAGAGAACAGCAAAATGCAGCTGTTGAGCTGATTCAAATCATTAGTAATCTTTGGTATAACCAAGCTATTGAACTCGTTCTTTTCAGAGAGCAGCTTGTTGATGAAAAAGTAAGTGTGATCCTCAACCGCCTCCGGGAAAGTACTATTCTTACCGGCAGCAGACTGACCATATTCGAACTATTGAATGTTGCTCGTGTATTGGAAAGATCAAATCTATCTCCCGCTCGAATCGATATCGGTAAACTTGCAACAAAAGCCACAAACGATCCGATCAATACGGAGGATTTATCTTCTTTTATTTCCAATGAATTAGCGGGAATTGCCGCTTGGCAGGAATTAACACCCCGTGATGTTGTGCTCTATGGTTTCGGTCGTATTGGCCGTCTGCTGGCACGCGAACTCATTAATAAATCGGGTTTTGGCAAGCAACTTCGTCTACGGGCAATAGTCACCAGGGATCCCAGCGATGCTAAATCATTGTTAAAAAGGGCTGCCCTGCTGAAAAGTGACTCCATACATGGGGAATTTGAAGGTGAGGTCTATACCGATCCCGAAAAGAATGCCCTAATCATTAATGGTATCACGGTCAACATTATCTCCGCAAAACAACCCGAAGATATTGATTATACGGCTTATAACATCAATAATGCGCTGGTTATTGATAATACAGGTGCCTTTCGTGACGAAAAAGAACTTGCTCGCCATTTAGCTTCTAAAGGCGCTTCTCAAGTATTGTTGACTGCACCCGGTAAAGGTGTGCCCAATATCGTTTACGGTGTAAACGAAACCACAATTGATCTGGAAAAACATGCTATTTTCTCAGCAGCCTCCTGTACCACAAATGCTATTGCGCCAGTTTTGGCCGTCCTCGAAGAGAAAATAGGTATCCTGAAAGGCCATATAGAAACCATACACTCCTATACGAATGATCAAAATCTGGTTGACAATATGCACAAAAAGTCCCGAAGAGGTCGTGCTGCGGCCTTGAACATGGTCATTACAGAGACTGGGGCTGGAAGTGCTGTTTCAAAAGTCCTACCAACATTAACAGGCAAACTCACCTCCAATGCAATCCGGGTACCTGTACCGAATGGGTCTTTAGCCATATTAAATTTAGAATTGACATCAGCCAAATCTTTGGAACAAATAAACGCCCTCTTAAAAACGAGTGCATTGGAAGGCAATCTTGTCGAACAGATTAAATTCTCCAGCAATGATGAGCTTGTCTCTACCGATATTATAGGCACAACAGCTGCAGCTGTCGTTGATGGACCAGCAACCATTGTTTCAGCTGATGGTAAAAACATTGTACTCTATGTATGGTATGATAATGAATATGGCTACTCCCATCAAGTTATGCGTTTATCGCGGCATATTGCTGGCGTAAGGAGATATACGTACTATTAGAATTCAATTTTCGATATAAAAATAGGGTATCCAAAAAGGTCAGATACCCTATTTTTCTTTAATTTTGTTCGCCTACTTTTAGCATCTCTTTTTCAGCTATTCAATTCTCGGCTAGTGCGCTTTTACATTTGGCGTAGCTTACTGTGTATTTTTATAAATTGGCATTCTTCAAATATTTCATAATAATGGGTGTTGCTCCGGCTTTTTGCTGTACATATTGGCGCGCAGATTTCGCTGCTTCTACCCGTTTTGATTGATCCTGTAATCGTTCAAATACATCCATAAGCCCCTTACTCTCAGCAAACGAGAAGCCTGCCCCCTGTTCAATCAGATCTTTCGCTTCCTGAAATTTCTTAAAATTGGGACCAAACAGCACAGGCATTCCGTAGGTTGCCGCTTCCAGCGTATTATGTATCCCCACACCAAATCCGCCACCGATATAGGCGACTTGACCGTAACCGTACAAAGAAGACAAGAGTCCAATATTGTCTATGATCAATACCTTTGCTTCCGTTAAAGTCACCGTGTCATATTCCGTCATTTTTGAAAAACGAAGCGCTGCAGGCCACAGATTTAATATATTGACAATGTGGGCCTCATTGATCTCATGTGGCGCTAAAATCAGCTTATATTCTGGAAACCGCTGAATCAGCTCTTTCAACAAATTTTCATCCTCAGGCCAGGTACTTCCAGCCACCAAAACAGGAGCTGTTCCCACAAAATCCGCTACCAACGGTATCTCTTTTCGACCCTTAGGCAGGTCAATCACACGATCAAAACGTGTATCACCTGCTAATCCCGCATTTCGGATTCCATATTCTTTTAACAAACGTACGCTTTCCTCATTCTGAACGAAGAAATAAGTCACAAAGCCCAAAATTCTCAGAAAGAAGGCACCATAAGCTTGAAAGAAAATCTGCTCAGGTCTAAAGATTGCCGAAACAAGAAACAATGGAATTGACCGGCTGTGTAAACCTTCAAAATAATAATACCAATATTCATATTTTGTAAAGACTGCAAATGAGGGATTGATCAGGTCTAAAAACAACCGTGCATTCTGGGCGGTATCATAAGGTAAATAGAAAACATGATCGGCAAGATTGGTATTTTTTCTTATCTCATAGCCAGAAGGAGAATAAAATGTTACAATTATTTTATGGTCTACATAATTATTTTTTACGGCCTCCAAGACTGGTCTTCCCTGCTCAAATTCGCCCAGTGAAGCGAAGTGAAACCAGATATGTTTTTGGCTAGAGTCAACCGATTGTTTCATCCGCAAATACCAGTCTTTTCGCCCTGTTACCATAAGGCGCGCTTTGGCATGGAAAGGGGCCAAAATACGCAATAAGAGTCCATAAAGAAAGATTCCAATTGAATAAAGCAAACGCATGTTGTGAAAATAATGTTTATCTTAGTCAAAGATATCAAACCCATTTCATTAATAAGGAACCATTGAGTGGAAAATAAACATCGCAAACGGATTTTGATCACAGGAGCAGCAGGCTTCCTTGGTTCCCACCTTTGCGATCGCTTTATTGCCGAAGATTATGATGTTATCGGGATGGATAACCTGATCACTGGAGATCTACAGAATATCGCACACTTATTCAAGCTGGAGAATTTTGATTTTTATCATCACGATGTTTCAAAATTTGTGCATATTCCTGGAGATTTGGATTATATCCTCCATTTTGCTTCTCCCGCCAGTCCCGTCGACTATCTCAAGATCCCCATTCAAACGCTTAAAGTTGGTTCGTTAGGTACACATAACCTCCTTGGCTTGGCAAGGGCCAAACAGGCCCGGATATTGGTGGCATCGACCTCAGAAGTTTATGGCGACCCTTTGGTCTCACCACAGTCTGAAGATTATTGGGGCAATGTAAATCCTGTCGGCCCCAGAGGGGTATATGATGAGGCCAAAAGATTCCAGGAGGCGATTACAATGGCCTATCATAATGCGCATGGGCTTGACACACGTATCGTAAGAATATTTAACACCTTTGGTTCCAGAATGCGCCTAAATGACGGGCGGGCGATCCCTACTTTTATAGCACAAGCTATTCGTGGCGAAGACATTACCCTTTTTGGTGATGGCTCACAGACACGGTCGTTCTGTTATATTGATGATCAGATCGAAGGCATTTATAGATTGTTGCATTCCAACTGTATACAACCGATAAACATAGGCAATCCCGACGAAATATCGCTATTACAGCTGGCACAGGAGATCATAGCACTAACAGGCAGTTCAAGTAAGATCTGCCATAAGCCATTGCCTATAGACGACCCTAAACAACGTAAACCGGATATTGGTCTGGCAAAGGCACAATTGAATTGGCAGCCCAAAATAGATCGAAAATTGGGCTTAGAAAAAACGATAGATTTTTACAGAAAGGTTCCTTTGGAAACTTTATCACATAAAGACTTTACATACTATAATCAAAAATAATGAGCAAAAAAATATTAGTCACAGGCGGAACAGGCTATATTGGTTCTCACACAGTTGTCGAACTACATCAGGCAGGATATATTCCTGTAATCGTTGATGATCTTTCCAATTCAAATATCAAGATATTGGATCAAATAGAGAAAATCATCGGAATTAAACCCGAATTTCATCAATTCGACCTTTGTGATACCGATAAAGTAAATGAATTTGTAAAAAATAATAGCGATATCTCCGGAATTATTCACTTTGCTGCGTCCAAAGCTGTCGGTGAATCTGTTCAAAATCCTTTGAAATATTACCACAATAATTTTTTCTCCCTGATCAACATCCTGGAGTCTTATCGAAATAAACCAATTAATTTTGTATTCTCTTCAAGCTGTACAGTCTACGGCGAACCAGACTATCTTCCGGTCAATGAAAGTGCTCCTGTAAAAAAAGCAACTTCACCTTATGGAAATACAAAACAGATTGCTGAAGAAATTCTTGAAGAAACAGCTGCTGCATACGATAATTATAACATTATCGCCCTTCGTTACTTTAATCCAGTAGGTGCACATGAGTCGGCATTGATAGGCGAACTGCCCAATGGTGTTCCACAGAATTTACTGCCATTTATTACGCAGACGGCGATCGGTAAAAGAGAAAAACTAACGGTATTCGGAGACGATTATGATACGCCTGATGGTTCTTGTGTACGTGATTATATTCATGTGGTCGATTTAGCAAAGGCGCATGTCGCTGCAATCAAATTATTGGAAAAAGGAAACCCTAATGGTAAATATGATGTATTCAATGTAGGAACTGGCAATGGCTATTCGGTACTTGAGGCCATCAAAGCATTTGAGAAAGCCTCCGGTCAAAAACTGAACTATGAAATTGGCCCACGTCGGGATGGTGATATCATCAAAGTATATGGTGATGTGACCAAATCGGCAGATCAATTGCACTGGAAAGCTGCATTGGGCATCGATGAAATGATGGCTTCGGCTTGGGCATGGGAAAAAAATCTGAAAGAAAATCCGTTGGATTAAATAGCTGCTCGCTGAGCTTAAGAAAGCATTAATAATTTTTCACTTCATATGACCGTCTTAAGAACTGAGACGGTCATATTTTTGGGAATAGTGAATCGGATTGTTCAACTCCTTTTTCTTTTTGCAAATGCTCCCCCCATATCCTGCTCTGCATTTCTTTATCAAAGCTGAAACGCGGCAAGAATTGAAGCCGGATTAAAATCTATTTCATTGAGCACATTTGACCGGCGGCAATCTTTTTCCAGATATAGAATGGTAAAGCCAATGAATATTGAACTGCCTATAAATTCTCCACACTTGATGGTCAGGCTCTTTGCCGGTATAGGATCCTGCTTATATTTCAAGTCGTATTCCCACTCCGTATCTTTTATCTCTTTAGGCTCAAGTTCGTCGAAGTCGAATGAGAAAGCGTGAAATTTGAATACCACCGCATTGCATTTTTCAGGAAGGACGAGTGCTCTTTTGATATCAAACTCCGGAAAAGATATTTTAAGATCCTTCCTTTTGTTCAGGGAGATTAACGGATCGATAAAAAAATAATCCTGCATGTGACAGTTTTCATTAAACTGAAAATTTACCAAGCGATCCAATACACAGTTGCTCAGCCTGCGACTACCTTTGTCGCAATCAAGGTTTGTCTTTATTGCCCGGTAAATTTGCCTATTTAAGCGATTGCCCATCTGCCCATCATGCCGCTTCTGATGAATTTCCCCAAAACACATTCGGATCAGTGCACCGGCACGGCTTATGTTTCCAAAATCTTTACTTGCCCTCTTGGTATCATCTGTCTGTTTGACGCGGTATGGCCTGCTTTGCAGGTAGTTTTTATTGCCGACTTTTCTATTCACCAGTGGACCGACCAGGCCCCTGATAAATCCATTATCATTTATTCCCATACCTAAAGATACTACAGTAAAATCCTGTTTTCAAACATCTTATTAATTTTTAAAAATTTCCAAATTCGAGTAAAATGACAATTGTAAATCTTGCAATTTTCAAGGGACTTTATTGTAAATAGCTTATGGACAAGTTCGCCCCATGCTCGCCCTGCTCTCGACTTGTAAAAAAATGCAGGCATGGTGAAAGCACCTCAAAAGGTGGACTCAACGTGGACTCACTGTGCACTCAATCTGCTTACAGGTCGAACTTGGTAATAACCAGGTATTAACTTGCTCCCTATTAAAGCACTCCGCCGGCCGAAGGGCGACATTCAATATTTCAGCTTTCTAAACAAACTCTTTATCCGAAATATATTCCATCAATATTCCGGCTTGTCCACCCAATTTCTTTTTCAAACGTTGCATTGATTTTTTGATTGCATCAGGAGTGACGCCCAAAACGTTAGCGACCTCTCTATTATTTAAGCCCATTTTCATAAGCACAATCACCCGCAGATTAGACTCTGTAATATCTGGAAATTTGGCCTGAATATCCTGCAATAAGTTAGGGAACTCCTTGGCCAGCAAAAGCTTAAATTCTTGCCATTTCTCATCCGTGATAAGATGGGATTGCAAAAGTGTTTTAAGTTCATCCCGATCTTTGGCACTTGTTTCCCCCATCTCATCAAGCATTGAAGAAAGAAGATTTATCTGCTCATTGTTTCGTTTGAGATAAACCATGTATTCTTCAATCTGACTTTTGGAACTCATCAGTTCTTTATCAAGTTCGGCTTTGGTATACTTGAGATTTAGCAACTGATATTCATATGCCTGCATGCGCTTCCTCGAACGGTATCTAAAAGCATTGTAGATAAAAAAGAACAGCACCAATACAAACAGGCTTAATATCACCCACAATCTCGTTTCGGCACGTTTCTTTTTTATTAGCGCTTGCGCCAAGGATAACTTGTCGGCATATTTTTGTTTATCTGCCATAAATTTCAATTGCGATAAAACGGGATCTCCATCCAGAAACCGCAATGAATCCTGAAGTTGTTCAATCCTGCGCCGGGCATTGAGCTCTTGCTTCAAATCATGATTTTGAATGGCAAGATTCAACTTATGCCCCTCCAGCTCAAGTATTGTTTTTTTATCGTCAGCGCCTTCCAACAGATGTTCAGTTTCATTGATCAGTTGGCTGACCTCTTGATTTTCTCCCATAGCAATACGCAAGCGAATACGCATCATCAAGGCAAAAATGGTATTTTTATTATTCCCCAGGGATTTCGAAATTTCCAGATCTTTATCTAAAAGTGATAGTGCTTTTTTATAATCTTTCCTCCCTTCATAAATCCGTGCCTGATTGCCCAGAACCTTCGCATAACGAAGAGAATCCTTCTTAGAAAGTGCCAAATTCAGAGCAAGTTCAAAACTTTTCATTGCCTGCACGGTATCCCCACCGCTTTTTAAAGTCAATACACCTAAGTTGTCTAAAATCTCCGCTTTCAATTGCGGAGAAATATCCGCCTGTTGCTGACCTAATTCCAAATACTTAATTCCTGAACGATAATCTCCCAAAGTTCCGAAGAAATAGCCAAGCTTTTTGTAGGTCTGCGTCAGATCTAACATCAGTTCCGTTGGTATATCCTCCAGACCCTTTTCGCCCTCCAATAATAACGGAAGCGCTTCCGAAGCCTTCAAACATCTATACAGATAAAATCCGTACATCACCTTTACCCAAGCTTTGACATTCAGATAATTATAATCCTTTTCCAGATCGAGGGCCTTTAGGTAGTATTTGTCACTAAAGCTATTTCTTCCACCTTCGCTGTCAAAAGATTGATCCGCTAATAAACAATAATAAATTGCAAGCAGGGCGTTATCGTTTTTTCGGATAGCCTGGTTAAAATAAGGCGTTAGGTATCTACTCAATGTAGCACTGGAAGTCCGGTGCCTTTGTGACTCTTGGATGATCGTCTCGTAAAAATTTTTTTCTTCCGCAGAGGAATTGGAATCCATTATATCCATTCCAAAAACAGCGCGACCGGGAATTATGGTTATCAAAAATACTATAATAAAAAATCTCAGCATACCGGTATAGAAGTCGAATTTCTCACTAAAAATAAAAAATAATTTTAATTAAATCAGCATACACTAAAATCAGCATACAGATAAGAAGAGAAATACACTGATCCGATAAAATAAATCATTAAGCGGAGATTCCCGGACATCTTAGATATCTCTAGAATGAGGCATCGTGCCCATGAGAACTAAAACTATAAATGTGATTTGGTGTAATTGCTTTAGTCAATACAACATCGTGTTCATTTCGATCAGCGATTCGCTCAATTGGATCAAAAAAAGATAACCCTACACGTTGGGTCTCTGACGTACAAAGCGAAAAAAAACGATCATAAAATCCTTTTCCATAACCTACCCGATGACCATCAACATCAAATGCCAACAAAGGAACGAGAATAAAATCAATAACCGAAGGAGATACTTCTACTCCTCCAACAGGCTCCGGAATTCCCCATTCATTCGTCTCGAAAATCGTTTTATGATCAAGGATATAGTGTTGCATAGAATAGTCCGAAAAATTTGAGCGAGATACGACCAAGATAATTTTCGGAAAAAATTCCTTCACATAATTTATGATGGGATAAGTATCGGGTTCATGATATTTTTGGATTGGAAGAAAAACATGTATATAGCTAACCTTTGTTAGATCTATTTTTTGAAATTGCAACAGTAAACCATGGCTAAGACTTTCCTCATCTTCTTTGGAAAGTTGGCATCTTTTTATCTTAAACTCCTGTCTCAATTCCTTTTTAGATTTCATGCTTAAAGATAATTTTTTTATTCCATCATTCAGATAAAACGCATCCAGTAAATGGATGATCTAATTCTCGATAATGAAACTGCAAATAGACGGAAGCAGAAAAAAAAACGGCCTTGTAGCGAGCGCTATCAAGACCGAATAATCAACCTAAACCTAAAATCTTATATTACTTTACGCGTTCGATATAATTACCAGTTTGCGTATCGACTCTTACTTTCTCTCCTTGATTAATAAACAAAGGCACCATAATCTCTACTCCTGTTTCTACTGTAGCTTTTTTCAAAGCATTTGTAGAAGTATCTCCTTTCACTGCTGGCTCTGTATAAGTAATTTCCAATTCAACACTTTTAGGTGCTTCTGCCATGATCGGCTCATCACTTTCAAAAGCAATAATTACAGTCATTCCTTCTTTCAGGAAACGAGCTGAATCGCCAAATAAAAATTTGGGGATATTGAATTGTTCGTATGTGTTGTTGTCCATCACGACAAAGAATTCACCATCTTCGTATAAGTATTGATAATCATTCGTTTCCACACGTGCAATCTCAACACTCTCATCAACTCTAAAACGATATTCAACTAATTTTCCGGTCTTCACGTTACGCATTCTTGCTTGATAGAAAGCACGTAAATTACCTGGAGTACGGTGTATATATTCTTCTACAGAGACTAACTCTCCGTTAAATCTTAAAATATTTCCTGATTTTACCTCTGATGCCTTAGCCATTCTTTGAATTGAACTTTAAACGGTTATCTCATTATTGAGTCGTCAAAAATACAAAAACTAATTGTGTTATTAAAATTTCATTCGCTACTTTTTGAAGTCGGCGATAGAAATAGTTTCGTCACAGAATTCGTATTCTTTTTTTTGATTTGAACAAATAATAAACAATCTAAAATCGAGCTTGGTAAGGTCTATTAAATTCAGGTACCATTCTTCTCCAGCACTATCCAGATTGCTTGTTGGCTCGTCCAACAAGACCAAAGGTGAATCGGAGCAACAGGCCAAAACCAATTTAACACGTTGCCGCATACCTGATGAAAAGTGTTTTATTTCTTTATCCAAGGCATTTTCCAGTCCCAACAAATTCACAACACTTTCTTTATCAAAACCTGGGAGATAACTTTTAAACTGAAAATGAAAATCGAGCAATTCACGCAAGGTAAATTCTTCGATTAATTCCATATAAGGTGCGGCAATAGACAGCTGTTGATAAACCTGATCTATACCAATATTGAGTTCTTTATTGGTATAAATCAATTCCCCTTGTGAGGGTGATAAGCTGCCAGAGAGAACCTTCAAGAAGGTTGATTTTCCAGAACCATTTTGTCCGAGAACAGCATAACTCTTTCCGGACTCAAAACAATAATTAATATGCCTGAAAATCCATTCACTGTTATATCTTCGACCAATATCCTTTAATGTTATTTCCAAAGTGATACGATTCGGTAATGCAATTACATTGCTCTATTATTGAATCCCTTCATGATCCCTCGTCCAGAATTTCGGATGAAATCCAAAATTTCATCACGGATTTCCGTTGCCTGATATTCCGCTTCTATAATTTCTATTGCCTTAGCTAGGTTTCTGTTTTGAACAAATAGAATACGGTAAAGGTTTTGAATTTCGGCAATCTGTTCTTCCGAAAATCCTCTCCTCCTCAATCCTACAGAGTTAATTCCGGCGTACGAAATCGGCTCACGGGCTGCTTTTACAAACGGAGGAATATCTTTACGTACCAGAGATCCACCTGTGACAAATGCATGTGACCCAATTTTCACAAACTGATGTACGGCCACCATTCCCGCCAAAACAACATAATCCCCGACGGTAATATGTCCCGCAAGTGTACTATTATTCGAAAACACACAATTGTCGCCCACTTCACAATCGTGTGCAACGTGGCTGTAAGCTTGAATCAAGCAGTTTTTACCAATGACAGTTTTGTATCTGTCCTTCGTTCCCCGATTAATTGTCACACACTCACGAATCGTTGTATTATCACCAATTTCTGCTGTTGTAATTTCACCATCAAATTTTAAATCTTGAGGTTCACCAGAAATCACGGCGCCGGGATATATCTTACAGTTTTTTCCAATTCGAGCTCCATCCATAATGGTCACATTTGAGCCTATCCAAGTTCCCTCTCCAATGACAACGTCTTTGTAAATGGTTACAAATGGTTCAATGACCACATTTTTAGCAATCTTTGCTTCTGGATGAATATAAGCTAATGGCTGTATCATCTATACTTCTTTAGTTGTTATTTACTCTTACGATCTGTGCCATAAGTTCAGCCTCACAGACAATTTTCTCTCCTACCATGGCCACACCTTTCATTTTAGCGATACCTCTCCGGATTGGTTCCATTAAATCACATCTAAAAATAACAGAGTCTCCGGGAGTAACTTGTGCTTTAAAACGTGCATTCTCGATTTTGAGAAATAATGTTAACCAATTTTCAGGATCTGGAACAGTCTTTAATACCAAGATACCGCCAGTCTGTGCCATCGCTTCGACCTGCAACACACCCGGAAATAACGGAGCTCCAGGAAAATGACCCATAAATAGATCTTCATTCATGGTTACATTCTTTAATCCCACAACATGTGTCTCGGTTAACTCCAAAATTTTATCGACCATAAGCATTGGTTGACGATGTGGAAGAATTTTCATGATCTCCACGGTATCATACAATGCCGGCATATTTGGATCGTAAACTTTTATTTTTTTACGGGTTTTATCTTTCTTAATCTGCTCTTTAATTTTCTTTGCAAAAGCGACATTTGCAGCATGTCCCGGACGGGCAGCCATAATATGGCCTTTCAGAGGTCTTCCCACTAAAGCCAAATCACCTACCATATCCAACAGTTTATGTCGGGCCGGCTCATTCTGATGACGCAACTGATTATTATTCAGGATCCCCTCTTTGGCAACAGCAACAGTCTCTTTATGGAAAAGATGTGCAAGCTTCTGTAGTTCTTCAGGCGTAGTTTCTTTATCAACAATCACGATCGCATTGCTTAGATCCCCACCTTTGATCAATCCATGATCGACGAGCATCTCCAATTCATGCAAAAAACAAAACGTACGCGAAGAAGCGATTTCAGCTTTAAAATCTTCAATAGAAGTAATCGCCGCATGTTGGCTCCCCAATACAGGTGAGTTAAAATCGATCATACAAGTCAACCGATAACCATCCATAGGCATTCCCAAGATCTCAACTTTACGATCTGGCTCAGCATAATGGATATTATTGGATATCTCATAATAATCTCTATCAGCATCTTGTTCTTCAAACCCCGCTTCTTCCAACAATTTCACAAAAATTGCTGAACTCCCATCTAATATTGGAATTTCAGGACCATCAATATCAATCAGGACGTTATCGATTTGCAGACCAATTAATGATGCCATTAAATGTTCGATCGTACTAACACTTGCTCCATTTTGAGAAATGGTAGTTCCTCGGGAAGTGTCTGTGACGTTATCTGCATCAACCAGAATCTCTGGCTGACCTTCTAAATCTACACGTCTGAACTTAAACCAGTGATTTTCCGGAGCCGGTTTGATCGTCATAGATACAATTTTCCCTGTATGAAGACCTACCCCCGAAATTTCAACCTCGTTTTTGATGGTTCTCTGTTTCACATTCATTTCTAATAACATATTTTTAAATCAAAACTTCTTTTGACGGAACCATCATGAGATTATAATATTTATATCGAAATAGCAGCAAGCTAGGACTGCTCATGATAGCTTCATTACAATTAAATAACAGTTTATTTCAATGAAAAAAGATTATTTTAACTTCGATTCTATTAATTTTTCTAGCTCCTGGATACGTTTCTCCAGTTCTGGAAGACGAGCAAAAATGACATTGGATCTTAACTGAGGCTGATACGGCATTACCGGTGTCCCGCCCCATTTTTTCCCCTCATCTTTAATTGATCTGTTAACGCCGGATTGAGCCTGTATTTGGGAGCCTTTAGCCACAACAATATGACCAACAACGCCAACCTGACCACCTAATACCACACGCTCTCCAATTTTTGAGCTTCCAGAAATCCCTGTCTGTGCAGCAATAACTGTATTCTTACCAATATCAACGTTATGTGCTATCTGAATCAAATTATCTAACTTGACGCCGTCACGAACTATCGTAGCTCCCATTGTCGCTCTATCGATCACCGTATTGGCGCCAATCTCGACATTATCTTCTATTTGAACGTATCCTATTTGAGGAACCTTCTTATAAGTACCATCTTCCTGCGGCGCGAAACCAAAACCATCAGACCCAATCACAACGCCCGAATGAACAACTACATTCTTACCTACTTTACAGTCATGATAGATCTTCACTCCTGGATACAACGTTGTGTTATCATCAATAGTGACTTTGTCCCCTATAAAAACCTGTGGATAAATTTTCACATGATCTCCAATCTTCGCTCCCTTACCGATATAGGCAAATGCCCCAATATATCCCCCTGTGCCTATTGTTGCCTCAGGATGTATAAAACATGGTTCTTCACGTCCGCTTTTATCAAGACGAAATTCGTTATACATATTCAGTATGGTAGAGAAAGCCGCATACGCATTCTTTACACGAATAATCGTGAGTGTCGGTTTGGTATCTTGCATCAATTGCAAATCTTCATTCACAATGACAATGGAAGCATCCGTGTTATAAATAAAATGCTCATATTTTGGATTTGACAAAAAAGAAAGATCGCCTTTTTTACCTTCCTCAATTTTGGCAAGGTTACCTACAGTAACTTCTGGATTCCCCTCAATCCTTCCTTCTAATAATGTCCCTATTTGTTGAGCAGTAAATTGCATGGTACAAATCTATGTTTTTTTATTAAAAAATAACTATCCAGCAGAAGGAATTGCAATATATCCCACCTCTTTTGGATAACATAACGCATATTTGGATACATTTTTAGACAATGCTTCTAAATTTCCAAGATCCGATGCTTCGGTAATATCAATGAGTTCACCAGATTTCAATAATATCTTGATTTGATCGTTTGAGGGGTTATATGCACGATTGTGAATTTCTTCCGTAAATACATAATAATGGATATCTTCCTGTCTTACTCCCAAGAACGCTTGCACCTTGCTTTTTACCAGTTCAAGATATGCTGTAGAAAAGGGCTTATTGCTCATTATTGAACGATATAGATCCCTTTTCATAATTCGCTGGCACATTTTACTCAAAATCTCATCCTCATGTCGTTCCCATGTTTTTATTGCGGACATAATATCCGTATCATCTAAACGGGTAAACCAGTCTAAATGCAACGGGTCATCCAAAAAATTTGTGCGATCAACCTGCTGACTCAAAAACCAATGAAATGCTGGCGTAGAAAAAAGTTCCTTACCAGATGCGGTCAAGTCTTTTGCTCTTTGTAAAATTTTAATCAATAATTGCTCTGCTCCGATAACGGTTTTGTGTAAATAGACCTGCCAATACATTAGCCTCCGCGCAATAAGGAATTTTTCCACGGAATAGAGCCCCTTATATTCAACGACAATCTCATCATTCACAACATTCAACATCTTTATAATCCGATCGAATGAAATGACCCCTTCAGAAACTCCCGTGAAGAAGCTGTCTCGATTTAAATAGTCCATGCGATCCACATCCAATTGACTTGAAACAAGCTGATGAAGGAATTTTCGCTCATATTGATTATTAAAAATAGCAATAGCCAAGCTTAATCTCCCTCCTAGATCTTGATTTATGCGATCCATCAGCAAGGAGGAAAGCAACTCGTGTGAAACACCCACAATCAAACTATGTTCTAAAGAGTGAGAAAAAGGCCCATGACCGATATCATGCAATAAAATAGCAGCCAAGACCGCCTCTTCTTCAAGCACTGAAATTTCGATCCCCTTGCTCCGAAGGGTTTCCAATGCCATCGACATAAGATGCATAGCACCTATTGCATGTTGAAACCGTGTATGCAATGCTCCAGGGTACACCAAGTGAGTCATACTCACCTGTTTAATATAACGAAGTCGCTGAAAATAAGGGTGCTGTACAAGGTCAAAGACCAATCCCGTCGGAATGGCTACAAACCCATACACAGGATCATTGATGATTTTATTTTTGTTCAATGTGGCGATAAATTAATACTACTTTTCAACATATTAAATTGAAAACCTAGTTTTTAAAACACAAACTTATGGTTATCACTAATATAAACTTAAAACAAAGATAGTTAGTTCATCGTTAAGAAATGTTAAAAATAAATCTAAAGCACGATATTTGCTTATGTTAGTATCATATTGAAATCCATTCAATAAACGAGGTATTTTCTTTTGTTACAATTCAATTTTGAGTAACACTACCAACCTCTCATACAAGTAGACATATATAACAAGATGCAAAAAACACATATTCTCTGGGCTGATGACGAAATTGACTTTCTAAAACCTCATATTTTATTTTTAGAAAGTAAGGGGTATAAAGTTGATACGGTCAACAATGGAAACGATGCGGTTGAAGCCTTTAAAAATGGTTTTTTTCATTTAATCTTTCTGGATGAAAATATGCCGGGACTAACCGGACTCGAAACACTTGCGATCATCAAATCCATTAATCCGACCGTTCCGATCGTACTCGTCACCAAGAATGAAGAAGAACATGTCATGGAGGATGCCATTGGCTCCAAAATAGATGATTATCTCATCAAGCCTGTAAATCCCAAGCAGATTTTGATGACAATAAAAAAGCTCACCGAAAATAAACGCATTGTCAATGAGAAAACCTCCATGGCCTACCAGCAGGATTTCCGCAATCTAGGCATGATATTAAATGATGACTTAGATTTTACGCAATGGTCAGAAGTATATAAAAAACTTGTTTACTGGGAATTGTCACTCGAAAAGCTTGAGGACAACAATATGCATGAAATATTGACGATGCAGAAGTCCGAGGCAAATATGCAGTTTTCAAAATTTGTCGAAAACAATTATATCAATTGGATCAACCGCCCAGAGAATGGCCCTATTTTGTCCCATCAATTGTTTAAAAAGAAAGTATTTCCAGTCCTTGAAGATGATATCGCGACTTTCTTCGTACTGATAGACAATTTGCGTTTTGACCAATGGAAAATCATCAACGAGGTAATTACAGATTATTTTAGACTGGAAGAGGAGATCAATTATTTCAGTATCCTGCCAACTGCTACTCAATATGCAAGAAACGCAATTTTCAGTGGCTTAACTCCATTGGAAATGGAAAAACGCTTTCCTAAGTTATGGCAAAATGACGAGGATGAAGGGGGCAAGAACTTATATGAAGACAAATTTCTAGATGACCAGGTCAAAAGGTTATATCGTAAACCGATAAAACATTCTTACACCAAAGTTTTGACACTTGAACAAGGCAAGGACGTTTTAGATAATTTAGGAAACTTGATGCATAATCAGCTCAATGTACTGGTCTACAACTTTGTTGATATGCTATCCCATGCACGAACGGACAGTTCCATGATTCGTGAACTGGCGAATGATGAAGCGGCATACCGTTCGCTTACACTATCCTGGTTTGAACATTCACCTCTTTTAGAGACCCTAAAATGGCTTTCACAGAAAAAGGTGCGTGTTATTATCACAACAGACCATGGAACGATTCGAGTCAAAAAACCGAGCAAAATCGTCGGAGATAGAAATACAAATACAAATCTCCGCTATAAACAAGGGAAAAATCTAAACTACATTGAAAAAGATGTATTTACAATAAAGAATCCCCATGACGCACAATTACCCAAACTTCATGTGAGCTCAACTTATGTATTTGCCAAAGAGGATTCCTACTTTGTTTATCCCAACAATTATAATCAATTTGTCAACTACTTCAACGGAACATTCCAACATGGGGGAATATCATTGGAAGAAATGATCATCCCCTTTGCGACATACTTGCCGAAATAGTAATTTTGCAACATGGAAATTATCGTAAATACAACGGCAGATCTTTCTGTTGCAGCCCAAACTCTTTTGAACAGGTTTCCAAAGGATCGAATTTTTCTACTATATGGCCCAATGGGTGCAGGAAAAACAACCTTTATAAAATATTTGTGTGAACAATTAGGTGTAAAAGATAGCACCTCGAGTCCTACTTTTTCGATTGTTAATGAATATGATTCTGATAACGGATCTATCTATCATTTTGATTTTTACCGGATTAAAAATGAGCAGGAGGCATTTGACTTTGGTTATGAGGAATATTTCTATTCGGGAGCATATTGCTTCATTGAATGGCCTGAAAAAATCCCCAATCTATTGCCTGAAGAAGCAAAGAAAATACAGATCAGCATCGTGGATGCCGATACCCGAAAAATATCTATCCGTTAATCTAGCATTTATCATTCTCCATTATGGCTCATTCATCGTCTTGTCAATATATTCCATCAGATACCCACGTCTCCGGATTAGCAGCTATTCATGCCGAACAATTAAGTTTCTCATTTCATGAAAACAATGTGCAGTTTGCTGTCGAAAATGCTTCTTTTGATATTGAAGGAGGAAAGATAACCGCTATTATCGGTGAATCAGGAAGCGGAAAAAGTACACTTCTTAGATTAATCTATGGCTTGTTGGAACCAACCGACGGAGTAGTGCGGTATAAAGGCTGGCAAGTTCCCACACGCAAAGACAAGCTAATACCCGGACATGATGCCATGAAGCTTGTGTCACAAGGATTCGACGATTTAAACACTTACGCAAATGTATGGGATAATGTCGCTTCACAGCTACCTAATACAGATATTAAACGTAAACAGGATAAAACCGCCGAGATTTTACAACGCTTGCGCATAGATCATTTGGCAAAAAAAAGGGTCGCTGACATCAGTGGCGGAGAAAAACAGCGCGTTGCTATCTGCCGCGCGTTGATCAACGAACCTGAAGTACTGTTGATGGATGAACCGTTTAACCAAGTCGATGCATCCTTTCGGGACACCCTACAACAGGACATCAAAGATATTGTCAGGGATACAGGACTGACGATAATTTTAGTTTCGCACGATCCCACCGAGGTGCTCGCACTTGCGGACAATCTTATTGTGATGAAATCAGGTAAAATATTGGATCAAAATAATCCACATGTACTCTATAGTCAGCCATCACACCCGTATACGGCACAGCTGCTGGCAAAAAGTAATATTTTAAATGCTTTACAGGCACAAAATTTGGGTATTAAAAGCGAAAAGTCCATTGCAATTCACCAGGAATGGATTTCTTTTTCACCCACAGAAGAATCGGCTTTCTTTGTCAAAGACAGCAAATTCAGAGGTTTTTATTATGAAATTGTGATTTCCAATAATACAGTTGATCTGCATTGTGTCACCACTTCACAGTTAATTCCCAAAAAAAATCAAGCCGTTGATCTAACAATTTCCAATTGGATTGCTTTCGATTAATTTAAGGTCGACAGCCAGGAAAGAAATGCATCAAACCATTTTTTTTCCGAAGTTTTATTGATTAATCCGAATCCGTGGCCACCTTCATCAAAGACATAGAGCGTATTTGGAACATTCGCCTTATCCAGCGCAGTCATCATCCTATAGCTATTTTCAATAGGAACAGCTGTGTCATCTTTAGCATGTACAAAGAAAGTTGGACATACTTCCGAAGAAACCTGTAGATCTGAAGAAAATAACCGGACAACTTCTTCAGATGGGTTTTCTCCAATGAGATTAATTTTTGAGCCTTTATGCGTCACATCATTTTGCATTGAGATAACGGGATATATCAGTCCCGCAAAATCGGGGCGCAGTGACACATGTGACGGATTGGCGATATACGCTTTCTTAAACTTGGTCATGAGGGTTGATGCAAGATGTCCCCCCGCGGAAAAACCAATAACACCGACTTTTTTTAGTTGCGGGTTGGAACTACGAATCAACTGCATCGCCCGTTGGGCGTCTTGGAGCGGTCCGATACTCTTATCCCGCATAATATTTGGCGAAGGCAGTCTATATTGCAATACGTATGCTGCATAGCCGTTCTTCACAAGCTCCTTAGCGACCGCATGCCCTTCATGATCCATAGCAATATGTGAATACCCTCCCCCCGGGATCACAAGCACGGCAATATTTTTAGCTATATTTTTATCTGGCGTATAGATAAATAATTTAGGTGTATTTTTTCCCAAAAGAGCTTGAGCTTTATCAGCTGCATTTGGAATAGAATCCTGATAAAGATTAATCGCTTCCTGAGCCTTTGCAAGCGAAATCAAAGCACATAAGATCATAAGAATTGTTTTCATTTGTATTTATTTTATCATTGTTAGGTTTCTGTTTCTTACTTGCTTTGGTTGTTCTTCTTTAAACGACCATATAACCAAATATCGTCAACCGATAGTAAATTCTTTCGTACCGACTGGATATAATATCTTCTCTCTATCTTAGCCGATTAAACATGATTACCTGAGCTAGAGTGATGACACAACCAGTAAATCCAAATCTTTTGCTGTCATATTAAATCGGGAAGCCATATCGGCATTGGTTAGGTTACCTTGGTATAAATAGATTGAGCTTCTTATTCCCGGACTTTTCCAAATCGCATTTCTCAAACCGCCCAATTCAGCAAAGTCCAACAAGATGGATGTGAAAATGTTGCTCATCGCATAGGTTGCCGTACGTGCCACCCGCGACGCAATATTTGGAACACAATAGTGGATGACATCAAATTTTCTAAAAACCGGCTTATCATGCGAAGTGACTTCCGATGTCTCAAAATTTCCACCCTGATCAATGCTGACATCAATAACAACCGAATTAGGTTTCATCTTTGAAACTGTTTCTTCGGAAATCACACAAGCAGAGCGACCATTCTGCGCTCGTAATGCACCAATGACAACATCCGAACTTATTACGGCCTTATTCAGGATAATGGGCTGAATAACGGAAGTAAACACCCTGCTTCCCAGATTGTTTTGCAAACGCCGAAGTTTGTAAATCGAATTATCAAAGACCTTTACCTGAGCCCCTAGCGCCAAAGCTGTTCGTGCAGCTTGTTCTCCTACCGTCCCGGCTCCAATAATAACGACTTCCGTAGATGCGACTCCAGTAACGCCACCGAGCATAAGTCCCTTTCCGCCAAATGCATTACTTAGATATTCTCCAGCAATTAAGGTTGCGGTTGCACCAACAATTTCACTCATTGCCCGTACCACAGCCAAACAACCACCCTCATCCCTAAGGTACTCATAAGAGATTGCGGTAATTTTTTTATGCATAAGCGCCTTTAATACTTCCAAATTCATTAGTGATGGTTGCTGGGAAGATAAAAGGACTTGCCTTTCCTTCATCAATTTAACTTCTGACACGGTAGGGCTGCCAACTTTAATAATCAAATCGGCTTGATAGATCTCTTCTCTCGAAGACACTATCCGGGCACCTTGTTCACTATAATGGTGATCTAAAAAATTAGCTCCAGCACCAGCTCCAGTCTCAATTAATACCTCATGACCATTCTCAACCAACAATGCCACAGCCAAGGGTGTTAAGCATATACGCTTTTCCTGAAGTGAGGTCTCTTTTGGAATACCAATAAAAAGACTTTTTTCATTCTTCTTCTTCTCAAAAAGCATCTCTTTTGGAGACATCATGGCCTGACTCGCAAGCTTCCCTAACTCATTCATTTTGTTAAATTGACTTTAGTTAAAATTACGATAAATAATCAATCTAATCAAACGAAGATAAAATTGTTGCCGCATGCCCTTCATTGTCCAAGTAATATCGCAATTCTTAGTGCACTTATCTGAGCTCATGCTCCATTATATATTGTAAAAGATTAATACATATAAAGACCATTGGAATGAAACAAAATTATCTACATTTGTCTAAATTAATCAGACATAATACCATGCTAAGTAAAATCAGTATCGTACCCAGATGGATCATTTTTTTATTGGACATTTTCAGTGTTTCTATTGCCTATCTCCTTGCAAACGTTATTTATTACGATTTTAACTTCGACTTTCTCCTTGACATAGATTTCAGCATACGATATATTTTGT
>Ga0153980_1000028_pt1 | contig 185623 bp, 159 predicted proteins | sample TSGA064MetaG_FD_104722 | JGI IMG/M metagenome (GOLD analysis project Ga0153980, IMG submission 104722) | Attine ant fungus gardens microbial communities from Georgia, USA - TSGA064 MetaG | ecosystem: Host-associated > Fungi > Mycelium > Unclassified | place: USA: Georgia, Magnolia Springs... | reverse complement strand
CTGTTTTGCAATCGTCGCCATTTTTGTGGCAGCCCTTGGTCTCTTTGGACTGGCCACCTATGTGACACAACAGCGGACAAAAGAAATCGGTGTGCGGAAGGTGCTTGGTGCCAGTACCCTCAGATTGCTGAAACTGCTGTCCGGAGACTTTATAAAATTGGTGTTTGTTGCCTTGGTCATTGCCACACCTGTTGCGTGGTGGGCAATGAACCAATGGCTCAGAGACTTCAACTATAAAATAGATATCAACTGGATGTACTTTATTCTGGCGGGTATGGGGGCTATCCTCATCGCCTTAGGTACCATTAGTTATCAAACATGGAAGGCTATCCGAACCAATCCGGTCGATAGTCTGAGGGATGAATAAAATCAGAAGATCTTAAAAATTGGTGTTTGTTGCCTTGGTCATTGCCTCACCTGTTGCGTGGTGGGCAATGAACCAACGGCTAAGGGGGATGAATGTTCGATTGCGAACGAAAACTGTCCGAAATCGAACATCAAAAACGCAGCAAAACCACCTAACAAACTCATAATAAAAGCATTAAAACACTGGCAAGGGGATTGTATTTTTTATAACATGGCACAAAATGATTTCAAACTGGCTTGGCGTAAACTCTTAAAAAATAAGGGGTTCACATTCTTGAACATTATCGGGCTGACACTTGGTTTTACCGGTTTTATCCTTTCCTATCAATACATCAATCGGGAAACAAGCTTTGATAAATGGAATCCAAACTATAAGGAAATCTATCAGGTTGGTCTGGAAACCGAAGGTGCTTTTACGGACGAAACCTCGCCTTCCCTAGCTCCGTTACTAAAACAGCATTTACCGGATATTGTATATGCCGGCAGAAAAATGGTCTACAACTATGGTAGCTACCCACTTTTTGGGGAGAAGACGGTGCTTATCAAAAATGCTGCATTAATTGATTCTTCTGCCGCCCGGATCTTTCAGGTAGAAAATGCCAACGGACCGCTCTACAAAAACAAAGATCAAAAGGAGGCAACCATCGTCAAAAGTCCTATTGCCGAACAGCTTTTCAAAAAGGAGGATTTAACATTTGACAGCCCCCATTCCATTCCGTCTGTTAGCCTTGCTCTGGGTGTGCATGATATGATTTACGGCACCATCAAAAAGCAAGATCTTTCGATGATTGATTACGACCTTCTTTTTATCCGTGAACCACAGGATCTCTTTGCTGACAATAATCCTTTTTTATATCAGACTTTTATTCAGGTTAGACCGGGTACAGATATCGCTAAGCTGACCGATCAGATCAACACAATTTACCACAAGGAAATCGCCCCAAAAGATAAAATACGCTCTTCTGCTTATGCCAAAGGCAAGATTTACTTAGATCCATTGGCCAACCTGCACCTGCGACCAAAAACCGGAAGTAACACGGCCTATATCATGACATGGATTATCGGTATTCTTTCCCTGTTGATCCTCCTGCTCGCCTCCGCCAATTTCGCCAATATGATTATGGCGCAAGCCGATCAACGTCTTAAAGAGCTTGCCCTCAAAAAGATATTGGGAAGTTCGCGCTGGGCTATCGTAAGGCAATTGTTATTGGAAGTGTTTATACTGACCAGCAGCGCTGCAGTATTGAGTTTCATCACCTTGGCACTTACCGGGAACATATTACAAAGATGGTTCAATGATGATCTGAGAACTTATATTTTAAGTTCCGAAACCATTATCCAGCTCTGTGTCGCTGTACTATTAACAACAATCCTTTCCGCAATATACCCTGCCATAGTTCTTTCAGGTTTCAAATCCGTCAATCTGCTCAAAGGCGGATTATCCTCAATACTTAAAAAAGGAACATTCCGAAATGCTTTACTAACCTTTCAGATCAGTATGGCGATTCTGTTTATTTCAGGTATGCTGGTCATTAGGGCCCAGCTTCAATACATGCAACATACAGATAAAGGGTTTGAGCCAGCGCAAGTGGTCAATTTCAAAGGAGTGGGCATGTATTACGACTCCAAAATTGATGGTTCTTTCCACCAATTGAAACGGCGATTAGAAAATGATCCGAGCATTGAGGTGGTGGCTTCCGCAACAAATATCCCGGGAGAAGGGGAACAACCTCCCAAAATGGAATTCTCCTATGCACAAAAGAATATTTCCTTTGCGCATGTCGGTATCGATCCGGGCTATTTCAAAACATTAAATATCCCTAATCTACAGGGGAATATCAATCTGTCAATGGATCAGTTGCTCCGCGACTCCCTTTCGAACTACGCAGTCATCAACGAATCTGCCGCTAAAAATCTGGGACTATCAAATCCCATAGGCGCTAAAATCAGTGGCTGTGACGCAAATTTCGAAATCGTCGGCCTTGTCAAAGATAGTAAGGCCTATGGCTTTGAAAATGCCGTTCAACCTACCCTCTATTCATTTAAAAATGAGTGTGGAAGCATGCGCTTCCAAACGACACTTATGGTGAAAACAAAACCCGGAATGGTTGATCGGGCAATTGAAACGGTCAAGGAAGAATGGGGGAAAAACACAGCCGCCAAGGATCTACCTTTAGACTATTCTTTTATGGATCAGCAATATGCCTTACAGCACAAGAAACAACAGGAACTACAGGTTGCTTTCAATAGTTTCGCCAGCCTTTCGGTTATTATTGCTGCATTGGGACTATTCAGCATGGCCGCTTATCAGGCCGCATTACGCAAAAAAGAAATGAGCATCCGGAAAGTACTCGGTGCCTCGGCAAAGCTGCTCTTTGTCCAATTAAATAAACCGTTTTTCAGACTATTTCTGATCGGTATCGGCATAGCCCTTCCCTTAGCTTACTTACTCATGGACAAATGGCTTTCCAATTTTGCATATCATGTCGATATACAGTGGTGGTCGTTTTTGATCCCGATATTTTGCATATTTATCTTAATATTGATTTCCATTAGCTTCCAATCGTTGAAAGTTGCAAGAACAAATCCGGTAGATAGCTTGCGGGATGAATAAGTAAAAATTAAAAGACAAAATAAAAAAGAGATACCAGGTAAGCCCAGGCTTGTACAACCAAAATCTCAATACTCAATACTAAAATCTCAATACTAGAAAATGATACAATTAAAACATTTATTCAAGTGGTATAACGTAGGTGGTACACGCTCATTTGTTCTCAAAGATGTCAGTTTAGATATAGCAGAAGGTGATTTCATATCCATTATGGGCCCTTCGGGTTCAGGCAAATCCACCCTGTTGAATATTATTGGTATGCTCGACGAACCGGATGAAGGTGAATATATTTTTATGGATGAAAATGTATTGGAGATGAAAGCAAAAAAACGGACGCAACTCTACCAATCCCATATTGGATACGTATTTCAAGCTTACCATTTATTGGATGAATTGACGGTATATGAAAATATAGAAACACCGTTGATCTATAAAGACATCTCCAGCAAGGAACGAAAAGCCATTGTTGCCGATATGCTTGACCGTTTTGGCATTGTGGGAAAGAAAGATTTGTTTCCCGCACAGCTATCCGGTGGACAGCAACAGATTGTCGGCATCGCACGTGCATTGGCCGGATCCCCGAAACTCTTGTTGGCAGATGAACCTACGGGTAACCTCAATTCCAAACAAGGCGAAGAGATCATGGAGCTTTTCAAACAATTGAATGATGACGGTGTCACGATCATACAAGTTACCCACTCCGAAAAAAATGCGGAGTACGGCAAAAGAATTGTCAATATGCTGGATGGCCAGCTCAAATAATTGTTTACCAATTTAACCTGAATAATCCCTACTTGGTACATGAATTACTGTAGGGATTTTTTGTATCCATTTCTCAATTCATTTTTTTAACTTCGTTATGATGAATGAGAGAGAGCTGAAATCGTTAATATTCCTGTTGGACGATACCGATCAACAGATTATTCAGGAAGTGGAGCATCAATTGAAAAGCCAAGGTCCTGAAATTGTTCCTTATTTGGAGAAATTTTGGGAATCCAGCTTCGATCCAAGGGTACAGGGGCGGTTGGAAAACATTATCCATGAAATTCAGTTTGAGCAGACCAAAAATGAGCTACAGATCTGGAATCTGAGCAATTCCTTCAATCTGCTGGAGGGACTTATCATCCTCAATAACTATCAGTATCCTTCTTATGAAGACCATAAAATCGTGTTGAAGATCGAAGATCTGAAAACAGAGGTCTGGCGCGGACTGCAATACGATATGAGTCCCCTGGAGAAGGTGAATCTGCTGAATCACGTGCTATTTGGCTCCTTTGGTTTATCGGGCAATACAAAGGACTATCACCATCCGCAAAACTCTTATATCGGTCAGGTTTTGGACACCAAACAGGGGAACCCTCTGACCTTATCCTGTATCTATAGCATTATTGCACAAAAGCTGGATATCCCGATCTATGGGATCAACTTACCCAAGCACTTTATCTTGGCTTATATGGATACCGATGAGCATGGGAAAGAACATGTTTTGTTTTACATCAATGCATTTAACCGGGGGCAGATCATGCAAAAAAGCGATGTGAATTCGTTCCTGAAGCAGTTAAACTTAGGTCCGGACCGAGAGTTTACTTATCCTTGCGACAATGTGACGATCATGAGGCGCGCCTTACGAAATCTGCTCTCGGCCTATGAAGCGAATGAAAGTGTAGGCAAGCAACAGGAGATCAAAGAACTGTTCGAATTACTTGCCTGATACATATTGACAAACTAGAAATTAGTTCTTTCCCTGGCATCCAGAAAGATATAATTTGGAGTCAGTGTCCCATAATTTTTTGTCATCTCGGGTGTTGCATTCCCTTGATCCGTTAATTTAAAACGCGAGATCTTTTTCGTAGTCAAATCGGAGACGTAAAAGAATTTGCCATTTTCAGTACGCTCGTCAATGGCTACTCCCCAAGGTGCGCTCAATCCCGTACTTGTGCCACCGACCACATAATCAGGGGCAACCTTTTTTTCACCACTTCCACTGAACAGCTCCTTCGGGTTTTTAAAGAACAACACCTCTGCCCCCGCGGTAACAGCCAATAACGCCTTATTTGGTGCGTAAGACACGGCTCCCAAGCCTGTTTTTCCCTGTACATAGACTTTAACGGCCGGGGAGAAAGTATTCGAATTCACAATGGTGTCTGCCGCTCTGTCGATCAACTCCCGCTTAAGACTTGTATAAACGGCAAAACCGCTTCCCTTATTTGCACCATCCTGATCAAATCCAACCAACAACAATTTTTCATTGGGGTCACTCGTGTTACTTTGTAACAGGGTCACTGAGGTCGGAACAATATTCCCCAGACTGATCTGCTTATCGATAATCTTTGAACCACCCGTTGATCCGCCTTTTCCTTCCGGACGGCTTACCGCATATAACATATTACGTCCTGTCACTGCAAGTAGAAAATTAGTCACCGCCGATCCCGAAGTACCATTTTGTTGCGCATAGGTATAATAAGCCAGTCCCCTGACATTCGTAAAGCCCGTATAGCCAATCGCACTTGCATTTCCCGGAATCCCGTAAATATCGTCTAGTGCGATCCGCTGGATAAAGGTATCCTGAGCAACTGATCCTTCACTCGCCTGAAAAATTGATTTCGCATTGGGATCAAAAATCACCGGTCCCCCACCTTTGGCTGGAGAAAGATACTGATAGATATTATCCAAGTTATTGGTATCAGCAGGATCCACAATAAAGAGATTTTTAATCGAAGAATTATTCGGCTGATAATCCTTAAAGGAGATATACAATCTTGAAATAAGTGTTGCCTCTCCACGATCAGGTTCATCATCTAATTTTTTACAGGAAGCAACGCCTATTAAACTGGCGAATAATACAATAACACAGGTTTGAAATGAAAATTTCATATATTTTTTATTATAAATAGCTTATTGCGTCAAACATACAAATCTACTAATATATGCAGAATATCAATGAATTTATATGATTCTTTTGGACATATATTACGACAACTCAAACGGAAATATTTGCCATTCCGCTACTTTTTGATTAAAATTGCCTTTGTTTTTGATATCATATACATTATGGAAAAGAAGGAATTTGTACGGGAGAAGTTGGCATTACCGGGAGAAGGCAAGAAATTGCTTTTACATTCCTGCTGTGCACCCTGTTCCGGAGAAGTCATGGAAGCATTGATTGCTTCAGATATCGATTTTACGATTTATTTCTACAATCCCAATATTCATCCACGCAAGGAATACGACCTGCGTAAAGATGAAAATATCCGGTTTGCCGAAAAACACAATATCCCTTTTATTGATGCGGATTACGATGTGGACCATTGGTTTGACCTGGCTAAAGGCATGGAACAGGAGCCTGAACGGGGGATCCGTTGCACCATGTGCTTTGATATGCGTTTCGAGAAAACAGCAGAATATGCGGCGGCCAATGGCTTCGATGTGATCTCGAGTTCTTTGGGAATTTCCCGTTGGAAAAACATGGAGCAGATCAACGACTGCGGCCTACGTGCAGCTTCCCGTCACGAAGGTATGGAGTACTGGACATTCAACTGGCGCAAGAAAGGTGGTTCAGCACGGATGCTTGAAGTCTCGAAAAAAGAAAAGTTCTACATGCAGGAATATTGCGGCTGCGCGTATTCACTACGTGACACCAATAAATGGCGCATGGCAAATGGACGCGAAAAGATAGAGTTAGGTAAAAATTATTATGAATAAGTCGTGCCATGCGTATATATAAAGCATTCGACTGGAATATTTAAAAAAATATTTCGATCCTAATGATTTTATACATACCTTTGCAGGCTCAAATGCAAGATTGTGAAACATCTAAAACAATACAGAATTCCCTTTTCGGGACTCAACGCTGGAAAGCACAATTTTGAATTTGACATAAATAAAAAGTTCTTTGACTGCTACGAACATTCGATTGTAAAAGATGGCAATCTGAAAGCAGAAGTTGAATTGCAAAAACAGGAAAACCTGCTGATTTTGCATTTTGATATCCAAGGCGAGATTCAATTGACTTGTGATACCTGCTTGAAAGAGCTTATGTCACCGATTTCAATTCAAGAACGGATATTGGTCAAATTCACGGATGAAGATTGGACAGACAATACTGAAGAAGTGTTGATCTTATCAAAAAGCGACCATGAGTTGGATATAGCTGAGTTATTGTACGAATACATCAATTTAGCTGTTCCCTATATCGTGAAATGTGAGGAGCAGGGAGAAGGCATAGCATGCGATCCTGAAATGCTGGCTTTATTTACAAGCGAGCCGGATGCAGAGGAGCAAAAAGAAGAAGAAATTATCGACCCACGTTGGGAAGCATTGAGAAATATTAAAAATAACTAAAACAAAAATACGAGATGGCACATCCAAAACGTAAAACTTCTAAATCAAGAAGAGACAAAAGAAGAACACATTATAAAGCTGAAGCTCCTAGCTTGACAGTATGTAAAGAAACTGGCGCAGTTCATTTACCACACCGTGCATACACTGTAGACGGAAACTTGTACTACAACGGTAAATTGATCATTGAAAATACAGCTGTTGTCTAAGGTAAACCTTTCATAACACCAAAACATCCCAAACAAGCAATATTTTAGAAATTTGCTTTATTTTGGGATGTTTTTTGCGTATTATTGATTTACTAAATAATAACGGATGAAGATTGGTTTAGATATTTTAGGAGGAGATTATGCTCCTAAAGCAACGATAACAGGTGCGATTGAAGCACAAAAACAGCTTACTGGAGACCAAAAAATAGTCCTTTTTGGTAAAACTGAAGAGACTAAACAATTAATCGATCAAGCCGGAGGAAATTCATCTGACTTCGAATATGTGGAAGCTCCAGAAGTCATTGCAATGGGTGAACATCCAACCAAAGCGATAACTCAAAAACCCAACTCAAGTATTGCGAAGGGATTTGAATATTTAAAAAACAAAGAAATCGACTCATTCGCATCCGCTGGTAACACCGGAGCTATGCTCGTGGGATCGATGTTCAGCGTGAAAGCTATTCCAGGCGTATTGCGCCCAGCCATAGCATCAATTGTTCCAAAATTGAAATCAGGATTCGGACTCCTACTGGATGTCGGCGCAAATGCAGACTGTAAACCGGAGATGCTGAATCAATTTGCAATGTTGGGCAGCCTCTTTGCCGAGCATGTATTCAATGTATCCAATCCTAAAGTCGGATTATTGAATATCGGAGAAGAAGAAGAAAAAGGAAACATTCTGACAACCTCTACCTACCCCCTACTTAAAGCCAACGACAAGATTAACTTTATCGGAAATGCAGAAGGCCGTGACCTGTTCAGTGACCATGCCGACGTATACGTCTGCGATGGATTTACGGGTAATGTGGTCTTAAAACTTGCAGAATCATTTTATGTAGTGACCCTAAAAAAAGGTTTTAAAGATGATTTCTTCGACCGATTCAACTACGAGCAGTACGGCGGTAGTCCAATCTTAGGAGTCAATGCTCCTGTCATTATTGGTCATGGTATTTCAACACCGGAGGCCATTAAAAATATGGTTTTATTTTCAAGAGATATGATCGAGTCTAAATTCATTGACAGCATCAGATCTATTTTCAATTAAGTATTTATGTCAAAGATTCATGCCGCAATTACGGCTGTAAATGGTTACGTTCCGGATTACATCCTCACCAACAAAGAGTTGGAAACAATGGTCGATACCAACGACGAGTGGATTGTATCACGAACAGGAATCAAAGAAAGACGCATCTTAAAGGGCGAAGGGCTTGCTACATCAGATCTTGCTGTACCTGCCGTTCAAGGTTTATTGAAAAAGAGAGGAATAGAAGCGACGGATATCGATTTAATTATCTTCTGTACCAGTACACCAGACATGTTGTTTCCTGCTACAGCAAATATTCTAGCTGATAAAATCGGAGCGACAAATGCTTGGGGATTCGATCTTCAGGCAGCTTGTTCAGGCTTCTTGTTCGGCCTAAATACCGGAACACAGTTTATCACCGCAGGCACACACAAAAAAGTGCTTGTTATCGGTGCAGATAAAATGTCATCGGTCATCAATTATCAAGACCGTAATACCTGTATCCTGTTTGGAGACGGTTGTGGCTGTGTGTTATTGGAGCCAAATGAAGAAGGATTGGGTATACAGGATGCGATTTTGAAAACAGATGGTTCTGGTGGCCAATACCTCAATATTAAAGGTGGTGGTTCATTAAATCCAGCTTCACATGCCACTGTAGACGCAGGATTACATTATGCGTACCAAGAAGGCCGTACAGTATTCAAATTTGCCGTAACCAATATGGCGGACGTAGCGCATGAAGTGATGGAGAAAAACAACTTGAAATCAGAAGATATCGCTTGGTTGGTACCACATCAGGCCAATAAACGTATCATCGATGCAACAGCCGAACGTGTCGGCCTTCCAGATGAAAAAGTGATGGTAAACATCCAAAAATACGGTAATACCACCAGTGGGACAATCCCACTATGCCTATGGGAATGGGAATCTCAATTGAAAAAAGGAGACAACCTGATCCTTGCCGCTTTCGGCGGTGGTTTCACCTGGGGATCCATCTATTTAAAATGGGCGTATTAATTGTCCATTTTATGGTATAATTTATTACTTTTGACAGTTAGAATTTTTTAAGAAACAAACAAAACCTAGAATACTATGGGTATGGATATCAAACAAATTCAGGACTTGATTAAATTCGTTTCAAAATCAGGTGTGAATGAAGTCTCGATTGAAGAGCAAGATTTTAAAATTACAATAAAAACAAATCAAGAGCCTACGTACGTAACAGCTACTGTTCCTGCTGTAGCACCTGTTGCTGCCGCTCCGGTTGCTCAACCAGCAGCTCCAGCTCCTGTGGCTACTCCTGCTGCGCCAGCCGCTAGCAATGACGCAAACTTGATTACCGTTAAATCACCTATGATCGGTACATTCTACCGTTCAGCAGGCCCGGGTAAACCGTCTTTCGTTAATATTGGAGATGATATCAATACTGGTTCTGTATTGTGCATTGTTGAAGCAATGAAATTGTTCAACGAAATCGAATCTGAAGTTTCTGGTAAAATCGTTAAGATTTTGGTAGAAGATGCTCAACCTGTTGAGTATGATCAACCATTATTCTTAGTAGAGCCTAAGTAATTTACAAACGTAAATGAATACTATGTAGCCTCCAAAGGGCTACATTTTTGTAAACTTCATAATTCAAGAAAATGTTTAAAAAAATATTAATTGCAAATAGAGGAGAGATTGCCCTGCGCATTATCCGTACCTGCCGTGAGATGGGTATCAAAAGTGTTGCAGTATATTCAACCGCAGATAGAGACAGCTTACACGTACGCTTTGCTGATGAAGCGGTCTGTATTGGCCCTCCACCGAGTAAAGATTCTTACTTAAACATTCCTAATATTATTTCTGCGGCTGAATTGACAAATGCAGATGCAATTCATCCAGGATATGGTTTCTTGTCTGAGAACGCTCGTTTTTCAGCAATCTGTGCAGAGTATGGCATCAAATTTATCGGTGCTACTGCTGAACAAATTGAGAAAATGGGCGACAAGTCCCGTGCGAAGGATACCATGAAACAAGCAGGTGTGCCTACTGTTCCGGGATCAGATGGTTTGATCTCAAACGTAAAAGAAGGGATCACATTGGCCAATGAAATAGGTTACCCTGTTATTATTAAAGCAACTGCCGGAGGTGGCGGTCGCGGGATGCGCATCATCTGGAAAGACGAAGAGTTCGAACCAGCTTGGGATTCTGCTCGTGTTGAATCTGCGGCAGCATTTGGTAATGATGGTATCTACCTTGAAAAATATGTTGAAGAACCCCGTCACATTGAATTCCAGATCGTAGGCGACCAGTTTGGTACAGTATGTCACTTATCCGAACGTGACTGCTCGATCCAACGTCGTCACCAAAAATTGATCGAAGAATCTCCTTCCCCATTTATGACACCTGAATTAAGAGCTGAAATGGGTGAAGCTGCGGTGAAAGGAGCAAAAGCTGTAAACTATGAAGGTGCCGGTACAATCGAATTTTTGGTTGACAAACACCGTAACTTCTATTTTATGGAGATGAATACGCGTATTCAAGTAGAGCATCCTGTCACAGAAGAAGTGATCAACTTCGATCTGATCAAAGAACAGATCAAGGTTGCTGCTGGTATTCCGATCTCCGGAAAAAATTATGAACCTGAAATGCACGCGATCGAGTGTCGTATCAATGCAGAAGATCCGTTCAACAATTTCCGTCCTTCACCGGGCAAAATAACGAACTTTCATTCTCCGGGAGGCCATGGCGTACGCGTAGATACACACGTTTACTCGGGCTATACCATCCCACCAAACTATGACTCGATGATCGCTAAATTGATCACTGTGGCACAAACACGTGAAGAAGCGATCTGTACCATGGAGCGTGCACTGAGTGAATTTGTAATTGAAGGGATCAAAACAACCATTCCTTTGCATCTGAGATTGATGCGTGACCCTAACTTTAGAGCAGGCAATTTCACAACAAAGTTCATGGAAACATTTGACCTAACTGAATATCCTGTAGAAGATTAAATAAAATTATCTTTACATACATAAAAAATACCATTCTTTACAATAAGAATGGTATTTTTGTTTCCAAACAATTTTTATGAGTACACCAAATTCGAAAGATCTAATACAAGCTATCAAAAATAAGGGAAAGAATATAGAAGCAGAAATGTCTTTCTTTGACCATCTTGAGGTCTTAAGATGGCATTTGGTTCGTTCAGCTATTGCAATCTGTATCTTTGCGGGTATCGCGTTCACATTCTACGATTTCGTATTTAAAGATATTATCATGGGGCCCAAAAATCTGGATTTTTGGACTTATCGCATGATGTGTAAAGCTGCCGATGCTTTTAATCTTGCTGACTTCTGTGTTAAGAAAATACCTTTTAACATTATCAATACGGAATTAGCTGGGCAATTCATGCTCCAGATAAACTCTTGTCTACTGATGGCTTTGATGATGGGTTTTCCCTATCTCTTATTCGAAATTTGGCTATTTGTAAAACCAGCACTGACAGATGTAGAAAGACGGTCGGCACGTGGATTTGTGTTTTACTCTTCCATGTTATTTATTTTAGGTGCGCTTTTCGGATACTATATCGTTGTACCCCTATCCATCAATTTCCTGGCGAACGTATCTTTAAGTGACGAAATTGTCAACCAGATTACCATTGACAATTACCTGTCTACGATTGCAACATTGACATTAGGTTGTGGAATTGTTTTCCTGCTTCCGATTCTGGTATTTATTCTTTCTAAAATAGGAATTATGACACCTGAATTTATGCGCGCCAGCCGTCGTTATGCAACCGTAATCATTTTGGTCATAGCAGCGATCATCACACCTTCTGCAGATATTATCACGATGCTGACTGTTGCAGCTCCGATGTTCTTATTATATGAAGTAAGTATCATGGTCTCTGCAGATGTCAAAAGAAAAAAATTAGCACAAGAAAAATAAAATAACAATAGAATGAGCAGCGTAAAGAAAATTGCGATTGGAAGTGACCATGCAGGTTTTGAGTACAAAACAGCATTGGTTAGCTTTTTAAATGAATTGGGTTATGAAGTAACGGATTTTGGTACAAACTCGCCAGATTCAGTAGATTACCCAGATTTTGCCCACCCAGTCGCATCCGCAGTAGAAAACAAAGAGGCTGATGCTGGCGTATTAATTTGTGGCAGCGCAAATGGTGTTGCGATCACTGCCAATAAACATCAAAATATCCGTGCCGCAATCTGTTGGCTGGAGGAAATTGCCGCATTGGCACGCCAACACAACGATGCGAATGTCGTATGTGTGCCGGCCCGATTTATAGATCTTGATTTAGCTAAAAAGATCGTGTCAACTTTTATGACAACAGAATTTGAAGGTGGTCGTCATGCCAACCGTGTCAACAAAATAGCTTGCAGCTGTTAATAAATTAACATATTTTAAGAAGCGGATGAAAGGTAAACCATACTTTTCATCCGCTTTTTTAGTTATATTGTGTAGATGTAAGGAAGGCGGGAATCATAAAAACAAAGTAATAGATACAGCTTAATGTCTAGGCTTAACAGTACCTAGATCGCTGTATTAAACACCAAATGAATAAAATAAACAATGAAGAAAATACATAACCTGATCTGGGTAGCATTTGCTATGGTGAGCTGTGCTCAGGCACAGGATGTTAGCAGCAAATATGCCAGCGAAATCACCGTAGAATCTACACAAAAGCATTTGCGGACACTCGCTTCCGTAGACTTTGAAGGAAGAGGAACAGGACAAAAAGGCGGGCAGCTGGCTGCAGATTATATCGCAAACGAGTTCAAGAAATACGGGCTTTCAGCTCCGGTCAACGGGTCTTATTTCCAACCTCTTCAGCTTATACATAACAGTTTTAAGGTCAGTCAATTTACAATCAATGACAGACCTTTTCTAAACGGAAAAGATATTTTTGTCATTGGTAACAACGAGGACAAACTCTTTGAAAGCAATGAGATTATCTTCGTAGGCTACGGCATAGATGATCCAAAGTATTCTGATATCAACGGTTTAGATTTGACCAATAAAGTTGTCCTGTTATTGAATGAAGGAGAACCGACGGATGACAAGGGAAATTCTTGGATTACCGGAAAAAAGACACCGTCTGACTGGTCGACAAGCAGAAATAAAAAAATAAAGGAAATTCTCAAGAAGAAACCAAAGTTGGTGCTGGCTGTCAACAGTCAGCTTTCGCAATTACTTGAAGATGCGGGAGACCGTGCTACCGAAGGCCGCTTTAACCTGGCCATAGATCAGCCGGCACCCGAAAAATCCCCTATGATCCCCGTGGTCAACATTACCGATCATGCAGCGAATTATATATTCAATCTGGCACGGACAAATCTTGCGGCTGTTGTCGGTAAAATCAACCGTTCCGGACAGGCAAATTCCTTTGCGATCAGTACAAACCTTAAAGCGGAGTTTGGCACAAATGCAAAACCTTTAACTGACCCAAATATCCTGGGATATTTAGAAGGAACTGACAAAAAAGATGAAATTGTCGTCATTGGCGGACATTATGATCACGACGGCAAAGATTCCAAAGGAAACATCTTCTTCGGTGCAGATGACAATGCATCCGGAACAACGGCTGTACTTGAGCTCGCGCGTAGCTTTTCCCACGCAAAAGCCGCAGGTAATGGTCCAAGGCGCAGTATTTTATTTATTACCTATGCAGCTGAAGAAAAAGGTTTACTCGGCTCTAAATTTTATACCGAAAACCCGGTCTTTCCTTTGGCAAATACAGTAGCCTGTATCAACATCGATATGATCGGGCGTGTCGATGACAAACATCTCAAAGGAAATCATGATTATATTCATGCGATCGGTTCAGACAAACTAAGCTCTGAACTCTATCAGATCAATAAAGATGAAAATGACAAAAACACCAAACTGGAGATAGATTACATGTATGACAATCCCAAAGATCCAATGCGTCTTTATTACCGTTCTGATCATTATAACTTTGCAAAGAAAGGCATACCATCCATCTTCTATTTTTCGGGCCTCCATCCGGACTATCACACACCGGCGGACACCTATGATAAAATCGACTTCCCGCTGATGGTCAAACGGGAAAAATTGGTCTTTTTTACAGCATGGCAGATCGCCAATAGAGAAAATCGCCTAGCAATAGACAGTAACAAAGAATAAGTATACGCTTTTCAATAAACGAACAAAGTCCCTGGTATTAAATGCCCGGGACTTTGTGTTTTTGATCAAAATCGAGAACAAAGCCCCTAAATATTTGTTATATTTATTATAACACAGCAAAAGATATATGGCATTTGTAGACTATTATAAAGTGCTTGGCATTGATAAAATGGCTTCGGCGGATGATATCAAAAAAGCATATCGAAAACTAGCGCGTAAATATCATCCTGATGTCAATCCCAATGATAATGAGGCTAAACAACGGTTTCAGGAGATCAATGAAGCGAATGAAGTCTTATCCGATCCCGAGAAACGTAAAAAATATGACCAATATGGCGAACATTGGCAACATGGAGAGGAGTACGAAAAAGCACAACAGCAATACCGACAATCCCAATCTGGCGGTGGCAATCCTTTTGGCAGCGGCGGGACCCAATTTGGAGGCGGTTCGGGTTCCTACGAGTATACCGGAAATTTTGATGATGGTCAATTCTCAGATTTTTTCGAGCAGATGTTTGGCAGTCGACGCGGTGGTGGCAGACAAAGTACCTTCCGTGGGCAGGACTTTAATGCCGAACTGAGTTTAACGCTCCAACAGGCCTACACTACCCACCAACAAACCTTTAATATCAACGGCAAGAGTATCCGTATTACGATTCATGCAGGTGTTGAGGATGGACAGAAAATCAAGTTAAAGGGCTATGGTAGCGAAGGAATCAATGGTGGCCCTAAAGGCGATTTATATATTACCATCAACATCACGCCCGATGCAACTTTCAAACGTCAGGGAAATGATCTGTACACCTCGCTGGATGTAGATCTCTATACGGCGATTTTAGGTGGCGAGGCAACACTCGACACCTTTGGCGGTAAGGTCAAATTAAAGATCAAACCCGAAAGTCAAAACGGCGCAAAAATGCGGCTCAAGGGCAAGGGTTTTCCAATCTACCGCAAAGAAGGTGAATTTGGAGACCTCTACGTAAGCCTCAACATCAAAATGCCCAGCAATCTTTCCAATGACGAAAAAGCGCTGTTTCAACAATTGAAGGATTTAAAACAATAATCTTATGGAAACGACACTCATAAAAGTGATAGACTTCTGTCAGTCCAGAAAGGTTGAAACAACTTTTCTACAGACCATGGAGGAATATGGACTCATTCATATTGTCATCCAGCAGGAAGAACAATATATCGACGAAGATGAACTCAAGAAATTGGAACGCTTCTCCAATTTATATTATGACCTGGAGGTAAATCCACAGGGAATCCAAGTGGCCAGCCACCTATTGGATAGGGTCGAACAACTTCAACATGAAATTTTGCAACTCAAAAATAAACTAAAAGCCTTGGACTATTAGTCCAAGGCTTTTATACAATTCAATAAAATAGAACAACTAAAATACAACATCCACTTCGGTATTGATTTTGGTCTGCCAGACAATCTTATCCTGCAATGTTGTATAGTTAATCTCATAATCGCCTTTACAGACAACAAAGGATCCATAAAAATCTTTTGGTTTCATTAGTCGATAAACCACCAATGTACGCTTCCCATTAACATTTCCATATGCCTTCATCAGCATATATCCGGTTTTATTAATCTTCTCCTCAGGAATCTTATAGTCCAGATGCGAGCGGCTTCCATCATCAGGACATAAGATCTCCGTACGGCTTGGCGTAAACTCATAACGGTCACGATACATAGCCACATTAGATAATACAATATCCTTCGCCCAATCGATATCATTAAAATCAGCCGGAAGCAGAAAGATCATGCTGACCATTTTTTCCTGCCAGAGCTTATCAACGAACGGAATGACAAAATGCAATACCTGCTGTCCTCTAAATGCAGTTGTGCTATAGAAATAACGCCCCTCTTTGTTTTCCTCCCGCTGAAAAGTCGTCAAATCCAGCAAATGATTTTTCTGACCCTTGATATTTGGGAAGTTGTTTATCACAGCAAGAATATCATAACTATATTTTCCCTTCAGACGCCCTGTAAACAATACTTTATAAGCTGTGTCCAGATAATTTAGATGCTTAAGTACCTTTTTATATTTCGTATCAACCTTACTGACATTGATCGGTCCAACATGGGTTTGCCAATTTTCCTCTTTTAAAACATCATCTCCCAAAAATACAGCGAGTTCTTTGTCAATATTGATAAAATATTCATCCCCCTCCACCGTGTAGCCATTAGGCACTATTTGATAGGATTTGCAGGACGATAGTATAGAATACAGCAACAGCGCGATAAACAGAAGTAAGGTTCTTTCTTTTTTAAACATCCGGACGGTCTTCTAAGATTTTAAATTCTGCATCTTTAATCCTTCCCAACGGTAAACATCATAAAAATCACCATTCACCTTCATTACCCTTAATGTCAACTCATATTGATTTCTAACAGGGCTGCCATCAAGAATACCGGGCTTCCATTTTGCTCCAGATCGCAACAGTCGGACTAACTCATCACCAGCCTTCATATTAGGTGTACTGACTACTTTAAAATTATTCAGCTGACCATTTTTTTCAACGACGAATTGCACAACGACATTCCCATCTTCCCCCGTCGAATTTGGATTATAATTCTTCATGACATAATCACGTAAAGCAATCATCCCTCCGATAGGTTCTGATGTCACGTCTACACGCGTATAATTTTTTACATAGCCACCATTAGGGGCAAATTTGAAATAGAAGGCAGCTTTTGATTCAACAGGTTTACCATCCACCAGGGCAGGCTCCCATTTTGACTGCGACAATAATTTGGTCGCTTGATCAACAAACTGTTTGTCCAGATCCGTCCTGATTTTTAAAGACTTGATTGTACGATCGGGATTAATAATGAAGTAACTTTCAATCACGGGATCGAGGTCTTTATTGGATATTTTCCGTGGCATTTTAAAATTCTGGGCAAACCAGCTGCTCAAGCCATCAACACCAAGCTTTGGGGTAGCAACCGCTTTTTGTGCTTTAGCTGGCGAGCTGTCCTCTTGCATAGTATTTAAACGAATCGGTAAGGTATATGCCACACGTACTTTTCGACCATTTTGTACGCCGGGGTTCCATTTTGCTGCACTTTTCATTAACTTCAATGCAGCTTCACCGGTACCATAGCCCAGGTCTTTTTTGATTTCAAAACCCGACAAGCTCCCATTCTGTTCTACAATGAAGGAAATTTCAATAATACCATTTACTGCGTTTTCCAATGCGGCTTTCGGGTAGTCGTAATGGCTGCCAACCCACATCATAAATTGCCGCATTCCACCAACGGGTTCAGGAACAACTTCAACTTCGGTAAAAACAGCATCCTTCCGAGGATTCGTTGTATCTTGCCGGATCAAGGCATCGGCGGCTCCCTTTGCATAAGCATTGCTTCCCGCCACAGTTGGTGAAGGTTCAGCAATCGCATTCCATTGCCCTCCCAATGCTTGGTTAGACGAGGTCAATTCTTCAACAGGCATAGCTGATTCTTTTGATCCGGGGATCTCCAATTGGTTAATGGAGCTTTCCACGTCGGTAACAAGATCCTTCGCCCGGCTCGTATTAAATACCAGGGTCGAAGCCGTTACCACCAATAGCATCGGTAAAATGGTTACATACAAAAACTTATGTCTCTGTGTTGACTTATTCTTAAATAACATCATAATTCTTTTCTTTAAAAACGAATGATTAGAAAACTCATGCGTCAGCGGAAGATGATCCGTCTGCAGGGCATGAGCGACCAACATTTCGGCATAAGCCACCTTATCTGTTGAACAGATTTCGTCGGCTATACATTCGTGCTGGAACTTTAACTCCTTTTGAAAGAAATATAAAATCGGATTAAACCAGTTGAAAATTTTCAACAGCTCCATCAAAAGCAAATCATAAGAGTGGCCCTGATCGACATGTACACGCTCATGTAATTCGATACTGCCACTGTCTTTAATAGACTCCCCAATGATGATTTTATTGAAAAATGAAAAACTTAAATAGTCCTGCTCATGACCCAAAGCGCGAAATAACCACATTAGCCGAACGATCAGGAAAACACAGGAAATCGCAACCCCTGCCCAATAGACATAAGTCATTATGTCTATCAAATAAATCGGCTGCTCCTGCGGGTTGCTAATGGCAATATCCATATAGCCGCTCAGATCCACCATCGGTATGGAATACGCGATTATCTCGGCTTTCGGTAATTCAATAAAAATCCCAATGGGTGCCAGGAGCGAGAAAAATATCATCCCGATCAAATAAACCCGATTCCATTGAAAAAAGGTAAGTTTTCGAAAAATCAGCCTATAGAGCGCAAAGCTGATAATCAATGAAACATTGACAATCAATAAGTAAATCATAATCAAAAGTTTATAAGAGGTGGTTGTTGTTATTTGTTTTGTCGGATAATCGAAAGAATATCATCTAATTCCTTGACATCCAATTTATTCTCTTCCAGAAAATAAGAAAGCATACTTTTGGGAGAATTATCAAAATAATTATTCAACAACTTACCAGTGATTCCTTTTTTATATTCCTCTTTTGAAATCTTTGGCAAATACTGATGGCTTTTACCAAAAGACTCATGCGAAACAAAACCCTTGGTTTCGAGAATACGCACTATCGTTGAAACTGTATTGTAAGCAGGTTTTGGTTCAGGTAGTCGGTCAATGATATCTTTGACAAAACCACGTTCCATTTCCCAAAGCTCCTGCATGATCTGTTCTTCTGCTTTAGTCAATTCTTTAAAATCTTCCATAACTCCTTTATATTAACAGTACTGTTGTAATCGATTACCATACAAGTATATAACTAAAGAAATAGTTTTACAACTATTTCTTTAGTTATATACATAAGTAACTGATTATAAATAAAATAAAATTAAACTAGATACTACTTTATAACAGACTAGTTCTCAAAATTACGTCTGCGTGAAGCTTTCAGTTGGGACTTCTGCTTCTTCCGGCCTAGTCTTTTTAACACACTGGAATAGGGTATTTTGGTTTTCTTTCTTGGTTTTATGGGTATAAGGGCATCCTTCACCAGGTGAAGAAAACGATCAATGGCAATTTCCTTGTTGCGTACCTGCGAGCGGTCTGTATCAGATTCCAGCTGCAAAATGCCTTCTTTATTTATGCGGTTTGCAAGCTTTTCAGTCAGAATGGCCTTTTCCTCCGCTGATAAAACTGTCGACTGCTCCACATCCCATTGTAGGGTCACTTTGGAGGACACCTTATTGACATGTTGCCCCCCTGCCCCACCGGACCGTGAAAATTTAAACGTCAGCTCTCCTATTAATCCTGTTATATTCATTTGTTTTTAAATGCTTCTTCTATTTTTTCCATCTTCTTGAGCAGAAAGCCTAATTTTTCCACTTGGTCACGCTGCACTTCAACCAATTCCTGCTCTTTGCGAATAATGAGATGGTCAATTTTTTCATGTAATTCCCTGATTTCAAGTTCAGCTTTGAGGTTGACCATATAATCATTCCGTGCCCGTTCACGGTCTTTGGCCTCTTGCCTATTTTGGCTCATCATAATGACAGGTGCCTGTAGGGCGGCAACACAAGATAAGATGAGATTAAGCAAAATAAATGGATAAGGGTCAAAACCCTTATTATTTAACCAATAGATATTGACCGCAATCCAGATCAGCAAAAATACGACGAAAGAAATAATAAATGTCCAGCTCCCACCAAATTCGGCAACTTTATCCGCTATACGCTCCCCAACTGAAGTCGCCCCCCCCACCTCACTGTCCATACCTGCACTAATGACCTTATTGTCCTTAAAGCTTTGTATCACTTGTTGATCCAACTGACTGAGCTGTCCAGACTCATCCTTCAAAAATTCCGTAATATAAGCTTCCTTAAACCGCGTCAGCTCCGTCGCAGCAATGCACTTATCTTTCGCAAAACTCGGATATTCCTTCCGAATCAACTTAAAAATAGGTTGTCGAATAGACGCGCCCCAAATACGCTGTTCGATAGGAAATTGTTGTCCTGAAATATCACTTGTGAAATTGTCCATATACCGCTTAAATGTCTACTTAAAGATAATGCTTTTTAAGTAATCAAAAAATTCACAAAACTATGGCAATTGGTTTTTGTTATTTTAGGCATAAATAGTCGAAATTTGCAGCACAAAAAATTAGTTATGAAATCATCAGGATTTATTCGCACAAGGAAAAGGTGGGTAAATCTGAACCTTCATTACCTTTAAAATAGAACCGAGTGCAGCGAGTTCATTTGTACCAATGAAAGCGAACACTAAATAAAAAATTATATCAATGAAAATAGGCATTGTTTGTTATCCCACATTTGGTGGCAGTGGTGTTGTGGCAACGGAATTAGGAAAGGCTTTGGCGGCCAATGGACATGAAATCCATTTTATAACCTACCGACAACCTGCACGCCTAGATTTCTTTTCGGAAAACCTATACTACCACGAAGTAGCAGTATCCCAATATCCCCTTTTTGACTTTTTACCTTACGAATCCGCCCTAGCCAGTAAACTGGTTGATGTTGTACGTTTTGAAAAGCTGGATCTGATTCATGTGCATTATGCAATTCCCCATGCTTCGGCAGCGTTCATGGCAAAGCAAATATTGCTGACGACTTATGGCATTAATATCCCTGTAGTAACCACACTTCATGGTACAGATATTACGCTGGTGGGAAAGGATAAGAGCTTTAGTCCGGTCGTCACCTTCTCGATCAATCAGTCAGATGGTGTAACCGCCGTTTCACAAAATCTAAAAGATGAGACACTTCGGTATTTTGATATCTCCAGAGATATTAAAGTGATTACCAACTTCATCGATCTCGATAGATTCAGCAATAGGGATCGCTCTCATTTCAAAAAAGCGATTGCTCCGGGCAACGAACGGATCTTGGTGCACACCTCCAATTTCAGAAAAGTCAAAAATACAGAAGACGTTATTCGTATATTTAAGAAAGTACATGATGTCATTCCTTCCAAACTGTTAATGGTAGGCGATGGGCCCGAACGCCGCAACGCCGAAGAATTATCCAGAGAATTAGATGTGTGTAAAGATGTTCGCTTTTTGGGCAAACAGGATGCTGTGGAAGAGATCCTATCTGTTTCCGATCTCTTCCTGATGCCTTCCAGTTCCGAAAGTTTTGGATTGGCCGCACTAGAAGCAATGGCTTGTCAGGTCCCGGTAGTTTCATCCAATACAGGTGGATTACCAGAGCTCAATGAAAATGGGGTCACAGGATTCCTCAGCAATGTGGGTGATGTAGATGATATGGCCAAGAATGCAATCTATATTTTAGAAGATGCAGAAAGATTGGAAAAATTTAAAGAAGCGGCATTAAATCATGCTAAAAAATTCCAATTGTCCAATATCATGCCTTTATACGAACAATATTACCAGGAAGTGATTAATCAAACCACAAAAGCGCAATAAATATCATTTTTGGCCTTAAGGGTTGAAAAAAAAATTTTATCTTTGACCTTTGGAAAATTTCCAAAAAAACAATTATGAAATACAAACGTATCTTATTAAAACTTAGCGGTGAATCCTTAATGGGTGACCAAAGCTATGGTATCGATATTAACCGTGTATCGCAATACGCTAATGATATCAAAGAAATTCACGATCAAGGTCTAGAAATCGCAATTGTTATCGGCGGTGGCAACATTTACCGCGGTTTAAGCGCTGAAAAATCAGGGATGGACCGTGTTCAGGCCGACTACATGGGAATGCTTGCGACTGTCATCAACAGTATGGCACTTCAGGATGCACTTGAGAAAGTTGGGAAAAAGACACGTTTGCTAACAGCAATCAAAATGGAACAGATCTGCGAACCATTTATTCGCAGAAGAGCAGTGCGCCACCTGGAAAAGGGACGTATTGTTATTTTTGGAGCTGGTACCGGAAACCCATATTTCACCACCGATACTGCGGCTTCGTTACGCGCGATTGAAATCAATGCCGATGCTGTATTAAAAGGAACACGTGTAGATGGTATCTATACCGCTGATCCGGAGAAAGATCCTAGTGCAACAAAATTTGAAGAAATCTCATTCACAGAGGTATATGAGAAAGGATTGAACGTCATGGATATGACCGCCTTTACACTTTGTCAAGAAAACAAATTACCAATCATTGTATTTGACATGAACAAGCCAGGCAACTTATTGAAACTTGCCAATGGTGAACATGTTGGAACAGTGGTAAAATAATTAATATCTGTAAAAAACGTAATCTTATATGAACGAACTAATTTCAATTGAATTGGACGATTGTAAAGACAAGATGTCCAAAGCAGTTGCTCACACTGAGTCAGAATTAACAAAAATTCGCGCCGGTAAAGCTTCACCGTCTATGTTAGATGGTATTTCAGTCGATTATTATGGTAGTGCTACCCCACTTTCGCAAGTAGCTAACATCAATACTACTGATGCACGGACAATTGTCATCCAACCTTGGGAAAAATCGCTCATCAACGCAATTGAAAAAGCTATTACGGATGCTAACCTTGGCATCAATCCTCAAAATGATGGTATCGTAATCCGCTTAAATGTCCCTCCTTTGACTGAAGAAAGAAGACGTGACTTGGTAAAAAAAGTAAAAGAAGAGACTGAAAGAGGCCGTATCGCTATCCGTAATATTCGTAAGGATACAAATGAGTCCATCAAAAAACTAAAAAATGATGGCGCTTCAGAAGATGAAATCAAAACTGCTGAAGGTGAAGTCCAAAAATTGACTGACGCATACATTGTAAAAGTTGATAAATTGGCTGAACTGAAAGAAAAAGATATCATGACTGTTTAAGTTGCTATTCTTAAACAAGTAAAACGAGGATGTTCAAAAAGATTGAATATCCTCGTTTTTTTATGGTACTTGTATACCACTACCCGCTCTCGTTAAATATCCGACGGGCCTACTATAAAATATTCCGGGAGGTTTTATTGATTTTTGAGTAAAATAATTGTACATTGTACACTAACAAATAATCAGTTATATAATGAACAATTCTCGCCGTCAATTTTTAAAGCAAGCTGGAATAGGTCTTTCGGCAGCTTATCTGATGCCCAATTTGATATCTTGTCAAAATAAAACGGGCGCTGTCAGTGACAATCCCCTGCAGAACATAGGTGTACAGCTCTACTCCATACGGGATTTAATGGATAAAGATCCGAAAGGTTCTTTGGAGCAAATTGCAAAAATTGGCTTCAAACATGTTGAGTTATATGGTATTGATCCCACCGCAAAACAATTCTGGAAATTACCTTATAAAGAGTTAAAAAAGATTTTGGATGACAATGGTTTAAAAACCCATTCAGGTCACTACGACATGTCTAAATATCTCAGTAAATCCCATACAGATAAAGAAGATTTATCCATTTACTTTGATGCAGCCAAAGAACTTGGTCAGGAGTATGTTATTGCTCCGGTAACACCGATGTTCGATATTAATGCGCTTAAAAAAGATGATTACCTCTATGCCGCAGAACAACTGAATAAGGCAGGTGAGCAGGCGAAGAAACTCGGATTGAAGATTGCATACCACAACCATTTCTGGGAATTTAGAGATCTGGGCAATCATACCATGGGGGAAGAAGTCATGTTAGCTTTCACAGAACCTGATCTGGTGGATTTTGAACTTGATCTTTTCTGGGCCGAGAAAGCCGGAAAAAACCCAATATCTATATTCGAAAAATTCCCGAACAGATTTAAATTATGGCATGTGAAGGATATGGACCGCACCAAATCCAATCCGATCGAATGGCCTAAGGACGGTAAGTTGCCGGTTGAACAGATCTTTAAAGATATCAGATATACCGAAGTGGGTACCGGAAGTATCAATTTTACCGAGATTGTCAAAGAAAAGGCTAAAGCAGGGCTGAAATATGCTTTCGTGGAGCAAGACGACATCTATATGCCAAATAAGATGGAGAGTCTTAAAAAGAGCTACGACTATGTGCAGGCAAATCTTATCAAATAAAAAAGGGAAGCAAATGCTTCCCTTTTTTATTTGATAAATTCCCTTAGAATTGTGTATCCTCTACTTCAACGGCTGTCTCAATTACTTTACGCGCCAGCTCCTCCTTGAAGTCAATAATATTTTTACTAATCGTCTCATCATGAGTTCCTAGAATCTGAGCAGCCAAAATACCTGCATTTTTTGCAGCATTTAAGGCAACTGTAGCTACTGGAATTCCGTTGGGCATCTGCAGGATTGACAATACCGAATCCCATCCGTCGATAGAATTGGAGGATTTTACAGGGACACCGATCACAGGCAAATGCGTAATTGAAGCGACCATTCCCGGTAAATGCGCAGCACCACCAGCTCCAGCAATAATTACTTTCAAACCGCGGTATGCGGCATCTTTCGCATAATCAAACATGCGTTGCGGCGTACGGTGCGCCGAAACGATCGTGACTTCAAATTCTACTCCAAGGACTTTTAGGACATCAATGGCATCCTGCATAACTGGAAGATCGGATTTACTTCCCATGATAATGCCTACCTGGGCCTTATTATTGACTGACATAGTATTATTAAGCTTTAACTTTTAATATTTCTTGTACTTTTCTTGCATTGGAGATCGCTTTATCCCGGTCATCATTGATGATACATACGTGGCCCATCTTGCGGAAAGGTTTTGTATACTTCTTACCATACAGATGCAAATAAACTCCTTCCATCGCCAATACTTCCTCTACACCATCATATTTTGCCAAACCTTCATAACCGTCTTCACCCAAAAGATTGATCATGACCGCATTTGTCCGACATCTCGTATCACCCAATGGTAAATTGAATATTGCTCTTAAATGTTGGGCAAATTGAGAAACATAATTGCCCTCTATCGTTTGATGTCCGCTATTATGTGGGCGCGGAGCCAGTTCATTCACCAAAATATCACCGTTTTTCGTTAGGAACATTTCCACAGCAAGCAAGCCCACGATCTGCAAATCGTCCGCAATTTTCTTTGCAATTGCTTCCGCACGCTGCTGAATTTCCACGCCATACAAGGATGGCGCTATAAGAAACTCTACCAAATTAGCTTGTGGATTGAATTCCATCTCTACCATCGGAAAGGTAGAGACATCCCCCCGATCGTTACGGGCGACAATAACAGCGATTTCCTTTTCAAAATCTACCCACTCTTCAATTAAACTCGGTTCTTCAAAAGCATCCTGAATATCCGCTTCAGTAACAATTTTCTTAACCCCTTTTCCATCATAACCATCTTTACGCAATTTCTGAATGTAAGGTAGACTCAAGGAAGGATTTTTTAAATTATCCTTTGTTGATATCAATTGAAATGCCGAGGTCGGGATATCATTTTGTTTAAAGAACTGTTTCTGTAAACCCTTATCCTGGATCAGACGAATGATACGCGACTGTGGATAAACGATTACGCCTTCCTCTTCCAGTTTCTCCAGGGCATCAACATTTACTTTTTCGATTTCGATCGTTATCAAATCCAGGTCTTTCCCAAAATTATATACTGTCTCAAAATCACTCAATGAACCACATTCAAACTTATTACACAGTTTCCGACAAGGAGCATTCTTATCAGGATCCAATACATGAACGTTTACATTGTAATTAATGGCTTCCTGGATTAACATTCTTCCGAGTTGACCACCACCAAGAATGCCTAATTGCAGTTCGCCATAAAAATCTTTTGCCATAATTGATTTTAAAATCTTATAAAATTTATCTTCTAAGCTTTTTCCTTGAACAGTTGTTCGCCTAATAAGCTCTCTTTATCTATCTTTTTTTGCAGTTCAATAAAAGCACCGATAAGCGCTTCTGGCCGCGGAGGACAACCTTGAACATACACATCCACCGGAATGATCCGATCCACTCCCTTAACCACATGGTAACCGTGTTGCCAATAAGGTCCACCACAATTGGAACAGGATCCCATCGAGATCACATATTTGGGATCTGGCATCTGCTCGTATAGTTTTTTTATGCGGTCAGCCATTTTGAATGTAACTGTACCTGCTATTATAATGACATCAGACTGTCTCGGCGAAGGCCTTGGAAAAACGCCCATCCGATCCAAGTCATAAGTCGACGCCATCGCCCCCATCATCTCGATCGCACAACAGGCAATGCCAAAACTCATGGGCCACATGGACGAAAGCCTCGCCCAGTTTAGCAAATCATCTAATTTGGCAACAACGACACCATTATTTTGCAGTTGACTATCTAAACTCATGCTTACTCAGGTTTTTTAAATCGAGGTTTAAAAGCAATCTTTGGAGCAGCCGCTACTTCCTGTACGACAGTATTCTCCATAGCCGCGTTTGCCGGCTCCCTGTAGTCCCGCACCTGATAAGTGCTATTATTCAATGTGGAATAAGCACTTTGCGGAATATTTACAGGAACCTTAGGCAGAGATACGTTAGGTTTCACCCATTCCAGATCGCCTTTTTTCCAGACAAAGACCAATCCCAAGATTAATATACCGATAAACATGGCCATTTCAATCATTGTAAACCAGCCCCATCGACCGTCTGCGGCAATGTATTCCGATTGCCCAAATACAGTTGCCCATGGAAAAATAAAAATAAGCTCTACATCAAACAACAGGAACACCAGGGCAATGACGTAGAATCGAGGGTTAAATTGTACCCAAGAAGATCCGACAGGATCTTCACCACATTCGTAAGTGCCAGATTTAATGGGATTATTCTTTTTGGGAGAAATTAAACGTGCTAGAAAAATGGTCGCACAGACTAACAGCGCCCCTATCAGCAGAATGATAAGGATTTTGCCGTATTCCGATAATTGCGCGGGGTCATCCATAATAATTACAAATTTAACAATTATTTCGTTTACTCGAGCGAGGAACTTGAAATTACAAATTATTTATTAAAAAAATGGGGCATTGTATGCGTACAATGCCCCATAATATATAACTATACACCAAAATTACATTTTTCCGGGCATTTTAGGCATATTGCGCATCAACTTAGCGGCCATCGCCGGGTTAGACATTTGCTTCATCACTTTGCGCATATCACCAAATTGCTTCAACAATTTGTTCACTTCATTAATGTCTGTTCCGGAACCTTTGGCAATCCGTAAGCGACGTTTTTGATCAATTACATCTGGATTTTCACGCTCAAAAGGAGTCATTGAATCAATGATCGCTTCAATAGGTTTGAATGCATTGTCATCGACTTCAATATCCTTCATTGCCTTTCCTACCCCGGGAATCATGCCCATCAAATCTTTCATATTACCCATTTTTTTGATCTGTTGGATCTGGGATTTGAAATCATTGAAATCAAATTTATTCTTACGGATTTTCTTTTGAAGCTCAGCAGCTTGTTTTTCGTCGAACTGTTGTTGTGCACGCTCCACCAAGGATACCACGTCACCCATGCCCAAAATACGGGATGCCATACGATCTGGATAGAAAACATCCAATGCATCCATCTTCTCTCCGGTACCGATAAACTTAATTGGTTTATTGACAACAGATTTAATCGATAGCGCAGCACCACCACGTGTATCACCATCTAATTTGGTCAATACAACACCTGTAAAATCAAGACGATCGTTGAATGTTTTCGCTGTATTGACAGCATCCTGACCAGTCATCGAGTCAACTACAAATAAGATCTCATCCGGTTTTGTCGCTTCCTTAACGGCAGTGATCTCCACCATTAACGGCTCATCTATCGCCAGACGACCGGCGGTATCGATGATTACAACATTATGACCATTGCGTTTTGCCTCTTCAACACCTGCTTTTGCAATAGCAATCGGATCCGTTGATTCTCTATCGACATAAACCGGAACACCAACTTGCTCAGCCAGCACCTCCAATTGATCAATCGCTGCCGGACGATAAACGTCACCCGCAACCAACAATGGTTTCTTATTCTTTTTATCTTTTAGGTATAAGGCCAACTTGCCGGAAAAAGTTGTTTTACCGGCACCGTTCAGACCTGCGATCAAAATAACAGTAGGGTTTTTACCGATCTCCAACTCTGTAACTGAACCACCCATCAATTCCGTCAGCTCATCATTCATGATTTTAGTCAACAACTGACCTGGAGAAATACTTGTCAATACATTCTGCCCTAAAGCTTTTTGTCTAACATCATCTGTAAAAGTTTTAGCAGTCTTGTAATTCACATCGGCATCCAACAATGCTTTACGAATTTCTTTCATCGTTTCGGCAACGTTGATTTCGGTAATACTGCCTTGTCCTTTTAATACCTTAAAGGCCCTATCTAGCTTATCTTGAAGATTTGAAAACATAAAATCTGAGTCTTATTCTATATAAACAGCAAAGTTAAAAAAATTGTCTGTAGTAACCTCATTAACACCCCATAAAAAATGCGACTATTAAAAATAATCGCATTTATATGTAAACTAAAGTTACAATCTCGCCCCTTAATCGCTTCGACGCCCACCAAATAAGATGGAAGCATAGTATAAAAGTGTCACCAAGGCACTCAAAGCAGCGACAACGTAAGTCATAGCAGCCCATTTTAAAGCATCTTTTGCACCATCATGCTCCTCACCATTATAGGTAACACCAGCATGGTTCAACCATTCCAAGGCACGGTTTGAGGCATCAAATTCTACCGGAAGTGTAATGAAGGAGAAAATTGTTGTGATCGCCAATGCACCTACACCTACAGCCAATAACCATGGATTGCCACCTTTAGAAAAAGCAAATAACATCACACCCAGCATCAATACCCAAGAGGTAATTTTGGAGGCCGCATTTACCATAGGTACCATTGCCGAACGGAAACCTAACCACTTATAAGCTTTTGCATGCTGGACCGCATGCCCACATTCATGGGCAGCCACAGCCGCCGCTGCAACACTCCGCCCACTATACACCTCAGGACTTAGGTTTACCGTTTTATCCGATGGATTGTAATGATCTCCCAAGCGATCAGGAATCGACAATACCTTCACATCATATATACCATTATCATTAAGCATTTTTTGCGCAATCTCCGCACCTGACATCCCATTACCCAAGGGCATCTCCGAATACTTCTTAAATTTGTTTTTAAATCGTGTCTGGACAATCAGGCTTACCACCATTATTCCAATAAATAAAATCAAGTACATAGCTTTTTATATTTTTATCGTTATTCTGTTTTAATCGTTTCAATATGATAATCAAACCCCATTCCAATTCCTATAAATTGATGAAGACATGAACTTCTAAGATAATAAAAAGCGTATAACTGACAAAAACAACAAATTCTTCTGATGCCAACATGACATTGTAGCATAAAAAAGGGAGTGAAAAAATCACCCCCTTCGATTGTTATTTTCTAAATTATAGTGCTTGTCCGATTATCCCATCTGAAAAACCAGGTCAGAACCTTCTATCATTTTACGTAAATTGCTCAATGCATAGCGCATTCTCCCTAAAGCTGTATTGATACTCACTTCTGTTATCTCAGCAATATCTTTAAAACTCATATCACAAAAGTGACGCATAATTAAAACCTCTTTCTGATCATCCGGTAGTTTCTGTATCATTTTCTTTAAATCGACATCGACTTGTTGTTTCAGCATTTTAGATTCAGCGCTTTCATCACTGAATTCCAATACTTCAAAAATGTCAAAACCATCTGCATTTACAATATTGGGGGCCCGTTTGGCTTTCCTGAAAAAGTCAACGATCATATTATGCGCAATACGGATTGCCCATGGCAAAAATTTCCCCTCTTCGTTGTATTTGCCCGATTTTAAGGTGTTGATGATTTTAATGAAAGTCTCCTGGAAAATATCTTCAGCAAGATATTCGTCTTTTACTTTCATATATATAGAGGTGTAAATTTTCGATTTATATCGATTCAACAATGCCTCTAGGCCGGATTCTTGGCCATCGACATACATTTGGATCAATTCTTGATCACTCTTACTTTTCAAAAGTCTCATACGTCACTTACTTTTTTAGCAGTTCGCAATTAAATTATCAGTTCTGTTGTAAAATGTAAATGTTTAGCGTATAGTGTTCCTTTCTTATTGTAAAACAATCAATTAATACTCTCTCAAAGTACCGTAAAATTATTGAGTAATCAAATTTTTACATTTTATTTTAAGACTTTTTAACATTTTAAAAGTTAAAAAGTCCCTTCCCTTCGCAAAAAATGCACCTGACAAAACACGTAGGTCTGACCCAATTTATCCGATGATTTACGCTGATCCTTATTCATAAATAATAGGAGCTAATAGGACCTCATTCGGATAAAAGCGTATAAAGTACCTACTAATTCCCTATTATATTCCTATAAAGTATATATTATTTAAAAAGTAGTTTCCTTATTACCAGCAAGAGAATATAGGTTAGTTTCGCAGTTTTCATACTGCCGCGAAAATACATCTTAGAAGTGGGGAGCAAACATAGGCAGAACAGGGAGTTCTAACTGTAGTCTATGTTCAAAACGAAAAAAGCGGAACCACCCCAATTGGAGTGATTCCGCTTTTCTATATAGAGATAATCGTCTTATTTATACAATGGAAATTCAGCCATCATGGCTTTTACCTTGCCATGGATTTTATCCAATTCAGCATCGTTCGATGCATTTTGCAATGCTTCGTCAATTAACTCTCCGATTTGAACAATTTCATTTTCTTTGATTCCACGTGTCGTGATCGCCGCAGTACCAAAACGTACACCTGAAGTCACAAAAGGAGAACGTGTATCAAAAGGAACCATGTTTTTGTTTGTTGTGATACCTGCTTTACCCAATACCGCTTCTGCTTCTTTACCGGAAATGTCTTTGTTGCGTAGGTCAACCAACATCAAGTGGTTATCTGTACCACCAGAGATAATTTTATAATCTTTATCAACGAAATACTTCGCTAATGCTGCAGCATTTTTCTTCACCTGAACAATGTACTCCATATACTCGTCTGATAAAGCTTCACCGTAAGCAATTGCTTTTGCAGCGATTGTATGTTCCAATGGGCCACCTTGTGTACCAGGGAACACAGCAAGATCCAACAATTGCGTTATTGTACGGATTTCGCCTTTAGGTGTTTTGATACCCCAAGGGTTTTCAAAGTCCTTACCGACCATAATCATACCGCCACGTGGGCCACGTAATGTTTTATGTGTCGTTGTTGTGACGATATGACAATGTGGAAGTGGATCATTCAATAAACCACGAGCGATCAAACCCGCAGGGTGGGAAATATCCGCCAAAACAATCGCACCGATTTCATCAGCAACTTTACGGATACGGGCATAATCCCAATCACGCGAATAAGCCGAAGCACCACAGATGATCATTTTTGGTTTTTCACGAAGTGCGGTCTCCTCCAATTGCTCGTAATCAATCAGACCTGTATCTTCTTTTACACCATAAAATAATGGTTGATAAATCTTACCGGAAAGATTTGCCGGTGATCCATGAGTCAAATGTCCACCATGAGATAAATCAAGACCTAAAATTTTGTCGCCAGGCTTGATTGTTGCCAAAAAAACAGCAGCATTCGCCTGTGCGCCAGAGTGAGGTTGAACATTTACCCATTCTGCGCCGAATAATTGCTTCGCACGATCAATAGCGATGGTTTCAATCTCATCCACAACTTCGCAACCTCCATAGTAACGTTTTCCTGGGAGGCCTTCTGCATATTTATTTGTCAACACTGAACCAGCAGCTTCCATCACTTGTTTTGAAATAAAGTTTTCCGAAGCAATTAATTCAATACCTTCTTCTTGGCGTTTAAGCTCATCAGCTATTAAATTAAAAATGGCTTGATCTCTTTCCATTGTTTTTAAATGTTGTAAAGTAAATTTTGTTTTTATTTTAATGCCTCAAAGATAGCATATTCCATAAAGAATATCGACAAAAAGCCATATTTTATTAAATGTTCTTAGAAAAATAGCCTTATTTATGCGAATTACCTAATTTGCATAACACCCATTTAAAGCTTAATACCTAGGCGCCAATCCAAAAAGAATTGAATGTTTTGTAAATGTCAAAAAATCCAATACAAACAATTTGCGATTTAAAATATGTATTTTTGCTTAAGAATTGGCTAAAACGATATCAAAATGAGCACAGAACATACAGCAATTGCTCCCGTTACCTTAACTCAAGGGGCAATCAAGGAACTCAATAAATTAAAGGATCAGCAAGAAATCTCTGATGATTTTGGTTTACGTGTCGGTGTAGAAGGTGGTGGTTGTTCGGGTATGAGTTATATCCTGGGCTTTGACCAGAAAAAAGATGGAGACAACGAGTACGAAATCGAAGGTATCCGCATTTTTATGAACAAAGCACACGGCCTATATCTTGCAGGCATGGAAATTGATTTCAAGTCAGGGCTGGATGCAAGAGGTTTTACTTTCAATAACCCAAATGCGACAAGCACCTGTGGTTGTGGAAGTAGTTTTTCAGCATAAAGTTGAAATTTAAACATATTCCAACAAAAAGGGGACTGCAATGCGCAATCCCTTTTTTGTTTCATGCTGATTCCAGCAGCTCGATTGGCTCATACTCCACCAGAATTTCCCTGCTTTTTTTAACTTGCAGTTCCAGTTTACCTGCCCCCTAGCCGTACAACCCTTCCGATTGGACGAGAATGAGAATTTTCAAATATAGGAACTCCGCATTTAATGATATTACAGCTACAATGCCCTCTTTCTTTTTCCATCATAATTCACTAAATTAGCGACCTTTAGAAAAGAAGCATACAACAGTCTGATGTACAAAGAATATAAGCAGTTAGATTTACCGGAGATCGGTAAAGAGATTTTGACCCGTTGGGAACAGGAAAAAATATTCGAAAAAAGTATCAATAATCGCCCTGAGAGCAAATCATATACATTTTTTGAAGGGCCACCTTCTGCAAATGGAATGCCTGGGATCCATCACGTGATGGCGCGTACGATTAAGGATATTTTCTGTCGCTACAAGACATTGAAAGGCTACCAGGTAAAACGTAAAGGAGGCTGGGATACTCATGGTCTTCCAATTGAGCTTGCCGTCGAAAAAGCGCTTGGTATTACAAAAGAAGATATCGGCAAAAAGATTACCGTCGAAGAATATAATGAAGCTTGCCGCAAGGAGGTGATGAAATATACAGATGTCTGGAATGACCTAACCAACAAAATGGGCTATTGGGTTGACCTTGAACATCCTTACATCACCTATAAAAACGAATACATCGAAACACTATGGTATTTGTTAAAAGAACTTTACAAAAAAGGCTTACTATACAAAGGTTACACCATCCAACCCTACTCTCCAGCAGCAGGTACCGGACTAAGCTCGCATGAGCTTAATCAACCGGGTACATACAAAGATGTCAAGGATACAACCATTGTTGCTGAATTCCGATTGATCAAGAGCCAGCTGCATCCGGCAATCGAAAAACTGGTTGATGATGAAGCCGAAGATGTTGCGTTCATCGCTTGGACGACTACACCTTGGACATTACCTTCCAATACAGCCTTGGTAGTCGGCAAGAAAATAAACTATGTGAAGATCCGTACGTTCAACAAGTATACGGGAGCGCCTGTATCTGTTGTATTGGCAAAAGATCTGATCGGGAAACATTTTAAAGCTGAAGGTGAAAATGCATCTTTTCAAGACTACAAATTGGGTGATAAAGTAATCCCTTGGGAACTTGCTGCAGAATTTGTCGGCGAGGAACTGGTTGGCTTACGTTACGAGCAATTGTTGCCCTATATCACCAATGAAGATTTACAGGAAAATGCCTTCCGCGTAATCCCTGGCGACTTCGTGACCACGGAGGACGGTACGGGGATCGTACACGCTGCACCTACTTACGGTGCGGATGACTTTCGCGTAGCAAAAGAGCACGGTGTTCCGGGCATCCTGGTGAAAGACGAAAATGGAAAAGATGTTCCTACGGTAGACCGTACAGGCCGTTTCGTCAATGAAATCACGGATTTCGCCGGACGATTTGTCAAAGAGGAATACTACAGTGCCGAAGAACGGGCAAAAGAGGACTTCAAACCTACTGACGTCTTGATCTCCATTAAATTAAAAGAGGATAATAAAGCATTTGACGTAAAAAAATACGAGCACACATACCCACACTGTTGGCGTACAGACAAACCGGTTTTATACTATCCATTAGATAGCTGGTTTATCCGTACAACAGCGGTAAAAGAAGATTTGGTTGCTTTAAATAAAACAATCAACTGGAAACCAGAAGCTACTGGTACGGGGCGCTTTGGAAACTGGTTGGAAAATTTGGTGGACTGGAACCTTTCCCGCTCACGCTACTGGGGAACTCCACTTCCTATCTGGCGCTCGGAAGACGAGAATGAAGAAGTTTGTATCGGTTCATTGCCAGAGTTAAAATCGCTATTGGAAGCCTCCCTGAGGTCGGACGTTTTATCCGCAGATGAGAAAGCAAAAAATCAGGCTTACTTGGATAAATTTGATACAGAGGAGTTGGATTTACACCGACCTTATGTCGATGATATTGTCCTTGTTTCTGATGCCGGTCAAAAATTATTCCGTGAACCCGACCTAATTGACGTATGGTTTGATTCTGGTGCAATGCCTTATGCCCAATGGGGACTGGATCATGAGAAATTGGCCAAAGGTGAAGAATTTCCATTTAAAGCCGGATTCAATCATGCATACCCGGCAGACTTTATTGCCGAAGGTGTTGACCAGACTCGTGGATGGTTCTTTACGCTACATGCGATCTCCACGATGATGTATAAATCGGTCTCTTTTAAAAACGTTGTCTCCAACGGTCTGGTATTGGATAAAAACGGAAATAAGATGTCCAAACGTCTGGGAAATGGTGTTGACCCTTTCTCTACTATCGATCAGTATAGTGCCGATGCAACACGTTGGTATATGATCAGTAATGCTGCTCCTTGGGACAACTTAAAGTTCAACATGGAGGGATTGGATGAGGTCCGTCGTAAATTCTTCGGTACGCTATACAATACCTATGCATTTTTTGCACTTTATGCCAATATTGATAAGTTCTCCTACGCAGAACCAGATATTGCATTGGAAAACCGTCCTGAAATCGATCGCTGGATTATCTCATTACTAAATTCACTAACGAAAGAAGTGGATGAATATCTAGCGGATTACGAACCGACAAAAGCGGCTCGTGCAATCCAAAATTTTGTGGACGAGCATCTGAGCAATTGGTACGTTCGCTTGTGCCGTCGCCGTTTTTGGAAGGGAGAATATACAGAAGATAAAATTTCGGCCTACCAGACCTTATACACTTGTCTGGATACCATTTCGAAATTAATGTCACCGATATCGCCATTTTTCTCGGATAGACTGTTCCTGGATTTGAATACAGCAACAAATAAAGAGCAAGTTGAATCCGTTCACTTGGCGAACTTCCCGGTATACAACGAAAGTTTGGTGGACAAAGCTCTGGAAGAACGTATGGCCCTGGCGCAAGACATCTCCTCGTTGACATTATCGCTGCGTAAAAAAACGTCCATCAATGTGCGTCAGCCGTTAAACAAAATCCTTGTTCCGGTATTGGACAGTGCTTTCCAGGAAAAAGTGGAGAAAGTAAAAGATTTGATACTTTCAGAAACAAATATCAAAGATATTGAGTTCATTACGGATACGACAGGTATTATCAAGAAAAAAATAAAACCCAACTTTAAAGCTCTTGGCGCGAAAGTTGGTAAGGATATGAAGTTAGTCTCTTCAGCTATCCAATCGTTGACTATAGATCAAATCAGCACGTTGGAATCAACAGGTGAATTAGCCTTAACGGGTACGCCATATACTATTCTATTGAGCGATGTAGAAATTATAGCAGAGGATGTGGAAGGATGGCAGGTTGCTAATTTGGGTAAATTAACCGTTGCATTAGATGTCCATATCACCGGAGAATTGAAGAAAGAAGGTTTATCAAGAGAATTGATCAACCGGTTACAAAATTTACGGAAGGAAAAAGGTCTCGAAGTAACGGATAGAATTAACGTAAAGTTAACAGTTTCACCAGAAGTGGTCGATGCTGCGAAGGAAAATTTATCTTATATTTGCACCGAAATTCTAGCCGATTCATTGGTATTTGAAGATTCACTAACTCAAGGAGAGACCATCGAGATCGATGGCAAAGAACTTAAGGCATTAATCCAAAAAAATTAAATTATGGCAAACAACAACGAGAAAACACGCTATAGCGATTCAGAATTACAAGAATTTAAAGATATTATCTTGGACAAGCTTAGAATAGCAAAAGAAGAGCTTTCCTCGTTGACAGCAACGCTCAATAACAGCAATGCGAATGGTACAGACGATACGGCAGGTACTTACAAGACCTTAGAGGACGGTTCTGCAACGTTGGAGAAAGAACAAACAAACCAATTGGCTGCGCGTCAAAAGAAGTTTATCGACAACCTCGAAGCAGCGTTGGTGCGCATCGAGAACAAAACGTATGGTATCTGTAGAGAAACCGGAAAACTGATTCAAAAAGAACGTTTGAAAGCTGTTCCGCATACGACGTTGAGCATAGAAGCGAAAAACAAACAATATTAATTTTAAGCAAAAATATATGGTCTTTGCTCCGGCAAAGACCATTTTTATAGCACAATGAAGGGGTATACGAAACCAGTCGCACTAATTGTCGCGATTCTTTTAATAGACCAATTGTCAAAAATATGGGTTAAGCTCTCTATGACAATTGGACAAAGTCATCACATATTAGGTAAATTCTTCCAGATCCATTTTATTGAAAATAATGGAATGGCTTATGGAATGGAGTTTGGTGGCGATTACGGGAAATTGTTCCTGACCGTGTTTCGGATACTGGCCGTAGCTGGTATCGGCTATGGTTTACATTACATGGTTAAGAATAAATACAACCGTGGTTTTATATTAAATGTAGCTTTGATTCTCGCTGGTGCTTTGGGAAATATCATTGATTCGGCATTCTATGGCGTGATCTTCAGTGAGAGCACCTTTTACGAAAAAGCATCTTTATTTCCAGCAGGTGGCAGCTATTCGTCCTTCTTGCATGGAAAGGTCGTCGACATGCTTTATTTCCCATTAATCGAAGGAACTTTCCCAACTTGGGTGCCTTTTTGGGGTGGAGAAGATTTTCTATTCTTCAGGCCAGTATTTAATATCGCTGATTCGGCAATCTCAGTAGGTGTTGTGTTAATATTACTATTCCAAAAGCGGTATTTCAAAACGGAAAAAGAGGAAAAATCAAGTATCCACAGCGAAATCGTTGAAGATTAACGAAATATCATACAAAAGCCTTGTTAATCGCAAGGCTTTTCTTTTAAAACGTTAAAAATAAAAATGGGGATTGTAATCCGATTATCAAATAATCCGATCATGCAGGGCTATGACGATCTCCCTACTAAATACTTAAAAATGAAAAACATAAACTTATTCCTAATCGTCTGCTTCCTTTTTGTGACAAAATACACACAAGCTCAGCAAATTGAAATTCCCAAGCTGAAAAAACATATCTACTACCTGGCTGATGACAAGATGAAAGGTAGGGGAACTGGTAGCAAAGAAGTATTCAAAGCAGCAGACTATATCGAAAAAGAATTCAAAAAATATAAATTACAACCCAAAGGTGAACATGGTTACCGTCAGTCTTTCAAAGCCAAAGTATGGAAAGTGAAAGTAGCCGACAGTATCCGTGATGCAGACAACATTATCGGCTTTATTGATAATGGAGCAGCCTTGACAGTGGTGATAGGCGCTCATTACGATCATTTGGGTACAGGCCACCAAGGTAGTTCAAAAGATTCCTTAGGTGTGGGTAAAATCCACAATGGTGCTGATGACAATGCTTCCGGTACTGCCGGTTTATTGGAACTTGCCCGTTATTTTAGTACCAATAAGGAAAAAGAACCTTACAATCTATTATTTATAGCCTTTGGCGCTGAGGAGCTGGGATTAGTAGGTTCCAAATATTTTACGGAACACCCCACCCTGCCGCTTGAAAAAATCACCGCCATGCTCAATATGGATATGATCGGCCGTTACAATCCTGACAATGGGCTTGCCGTCATCGGATATGGTACAAGCAGCCAATGGCCGACGATTTTTAAAAACATCCAGGCGCCTATAAAATTCAACCTGAGCAAGGACGGTAACGGCGGATCCGATCAAACTTCCTTTTATAAGAAGAATATTCCGGTATTATTTTTCCATACCGGTGGGCATCCAGACTACCACATGCCTACCGATGATGCAGACAAAATTGATTACAAGGCATTGAAATCTATTCTTGACCTGGAGAAATCGGTGATTGAAAATGTGATGAAACAATCCGATAAAATGGACTTTATCTGGACGAACTAAATACATAAAATCCGCTTGTTTTTTCGAAGTTCTTAGCCGCGGGGACATCATGATCGGATTGAATGAAGACGGATACAAAAATAACTATACGGATGAAAAAAATTCTTGTCACAGGATCCAACGGTTTTTTGGGTCAAAAGATTGTAGACCTACTTGTTGGAAATGATCGCTATGAAGTTACAGCTATTTCAAAAGGCTCAAACAGAAATCCAAATCAAGCTGGATATGTATTTGAGCAAATTGACTTACTGGATCATACAAAACTGACGGATTTTTTATCCAGTCATACCTTTGATGCGATTGTACATACTGCAGCGATGACTAGTGTCGAAGCATGTGAAGCCGATAAAGCGGCCTGCCAGCTGACCAATGTAGATCTCGTACAAACCTTAGCGAACTACTGCGAAAAAAATCAGACACAGTTGGTTCATCTCTCAACCGATTTTGTATTCGATGGCAAAAAAGGCAGTCCCTATCGTGAACAGGATCAACCCAATCCCCAAAGTGAATATGGGAAAAGTAAATATGCCTCGGAGCAAGTACTCGCACAGTCTGCCTGCAACTATGCCATTTTACGTACAATTTTAGTCTATGGTATAAATGCTGACCCAAATCGTTCTAATTTAGTGCTATGGGCAAAGGGAAAGCTTATACAAAAAGAAGCGATAAAAGTAGTCAATGACCAATGGAGAATGCCTACATTTGTAGATGATTTAGCGTATGCTTGTCAATTGGCCATTGAACGAGAGGCTCAGGGAATATTCCACATCTCTGGGGCAGAATTGATGTCCATCAATGAAGCGGTTTATGCAGTTGCAGATTATTGGCAACTGGACAAATCATTGATTTCGGAAATCAGCGCCGCAAGTATCGGACAAGCGGACAACAGGCCTCGTCAGACAGGTTTTGATCTGAGTAAATCCAAAAACGAACTGGGCTATGTACCGACGCCATTTGTGGAATCCTTGGCAATAATTGATAGGCAATCTAAGGAACTTGGAAGATAATGACAAAAAATAACATGATAGAGAAATTTGCGAGAGAGTCATACACGGAGATGAATGAATTGGTCCTCCCGAATGATACCAATACGTTTGGAAATCTCATGGGCGGTCGTTTATTATATTGGATGGATATTTGTTCGGCTATTGCTGCACAGAAGCATTGTAGCAATGTCGTTGTTACAGTATCTGTAGATAATGTATCTTTTAAGCGTTCGATCAAACTGGGTGAAGTGGTCACCATACAGGCACAAGTCACCCGTGCATTTAACAGTTCGTTAGAAGTACGCATGGAAATTTTTGCATCAAATTTGCCGGAGGGCACTCGCGTAAAAACCAATGAAGCATATTATACTTTCGTTGCTGTTGATGCCGACAACAATCCGAAGGCTGTGCCGGTATTGATTCCTGAAACAGAATCAGAACACAAAGCTTTTGAAGATGCATTGCAACGTAGAGAACTTCGCCTTATTCTCGCCGGAAAATTAAAGCCCGAAAATGCAAAAAAGCTAAAAGCGTTGGTCAGCCTGTTCAGCCAGAAGAACTAATTCAGGATTGATAAACTAAACTGCTATATATAAAGCGAGGATATACATGTATATCCTCGCTTTATATATTTATATGCTACAAAAAACAGCGCGGTTCTCTCCTTTATTTTGAACGGTTATTCCGAACTGCCTAAAGCCAAGATCCGATCGAATTCCTCAGGCTTTAGCGGCATCACCGATAGACGGCCTTGTCTCACCAAAGCGATGTCCTGTAATTGCTCATCTGCTTTTATCATCTCCAGCGTAACAGACTTCTTCAATGTTTCAACAGGAGCCAGATCTACGACAACCCAGCGCTCATCATCGGTTGTTGGGTCCTGATAAAATTCTTTCACGACCTTCGCGACACCAACGACATCCTTTCCCTCGTTGCTATGATAGAAAAGGACCAAATCCCCTTCTCTCATCGCCTTCATATTATTCCTAGCCTGGTAATTGCGTACACCATCCCAAAACGTCCGCCCATCTTTATTAAATTGCTCCCAACTATATTTAAATGGTTCAGATTTCACTAAGAAATATTGCATAATCAACTGTTTATTAAGCGTTAAAAACTATTGTTGTGGCATTAATACTTCCATTTTATCCGCAAAATGCGCGCAGTAATCGCGCAAGTCACCAATAACCTTCTCGGCCATGGGATCTCCGCCCGAAGAACGGATAAAGGAGTCCCCCAAAGTTTGTAAAGTTTCGTAAAAAAAACGTTTCATCTCGTCGTAAGGCATGTCCTTCGTCCAAAGGTCGATCCGCATTGAATTTTTATAATGTGAATCCCATAGGGCTAAAAACATCGCTTTCGCGGGTAATTCTTCCGCATTATTCCCATCTGTGGACGACCACATGATGTTTTCAGGAACATTGTTTTCGTCAAGCTCTACTTGTAATTTTATTTCTGCTTTTTTCATTTTAGTATTGAGATATGAGTATTGAGATATGAGTATTGAGATTTTACCTCAACAAGCCTACGGCTTACGCACTATCTCCATTTTTTAATTTTCACTTTTAAATATATCAACTGAATGTCACTTTAACGATCAGGCTGACAACACAGACCACCACCAAAAATGCCAATTGCAACATCCACATTTTTTTATTTTCTTTAATAAGTACTCTAAACAAAATATCGACAACTGTCAGTATTATCATCAATGCAATAAATGCCCCCCATGTAAAGAGTGCCTTTTCGTCATTAGGATTTTCCATGACAAACCAGGCGACCAAGCATGCAGCAGCAATATTTAATGGGGTAAACCGCATGTTTGTTATCGTTTCTTGAAATTACGGCTTGATCCGGTTGATTTACCACCACCCGATTTGCCTTTGCTTTTAGCCTTTGGCTTATAGCCTGAGGCACGTTGTGCTTCACGGACTTCCTTTTGTTTGATCACATATTTCTTCTCATGGAAAGCGCCCTGATAATCTGGGTTGTCTTTTTTCTTTTGATTATCAATATCACGTGCAATATCCTGCTTCTCCTGAAAAGGCGTCTTCTCCACGAATACCTCCTCCGGGATTGGATAAACCGGAAGACTCTGTTTGATCAACTTTTCAATTTTTCGAACATAGTACTTCTCGGCCTCATTGCAAAAGGTAATCGCATCCCCTTCATTGAACGCCCGGCCTGTACGTCCGATACGATGTACATAGTCTTCGATGACAATAGGCACTTCGAAATTGATCACGTGGCTTACATTGGAAACATCGAGCCCGCGTGCTGCAACATCCGTTGCAACAAGGATACGGATATTTCCTTCCTTAAATGCATTGATTGAGTTAATACGTGTATTCTGCCCTTTATTGGCATGAATAACGCGGACTTCATCTTTGCCATATTTACGTTCCAGGAAATGAAAAACATTGTCCGCTACTTGTTTCGTTTTGCAAAAAACAATCAATCTGCTAAACGCTGCATCGTCTTTCAATAGATGCTGCAGTAAGTTCAATTTCGTTTTTTGATTGGGCACAAAATATAAAGCCTGACTGACCGTTTTAGCCGGAGTCGCCTGTTCCGAAACTTCTATTACAGTAGGGAATGCCAGAAAATCACCTGCAATTTTACGGACAAGTTCGCTCATGGTCGCTGAAAACAATAAATTTTGGCGTTTGCGCGGCACGATTTCCAATACGCGGTGAATCTTGCTGATAAAGCCCATATCCATCATCTTGTCCGCTTCATCCAACACCAAAAACTTGAGTGACTTCACGACAATATGTCCTTCCAAATATAAATCCAAGAATCGGCCAGGTGTAGCGACAATGATATCAACTCCTTTTTCAAGGGTTTCAATCTGTGTTTTAGGCCCCAGTCCACCGTATAAAACGACGGAACGCAAATCGAGGTAGGTAGAAAACAGCTTGATATTCTCTTCGATCTGCATAGCCAGTTCTCTTGTTGGTGTCAAGATCAACGCCCGCGGATCATTTCCCTGAGCGTATTTCAATTTCATCAGCATGGGCAATACAAATGCAGCCGTTTTTCCGGTTCCTGTCTGGGCTATTCCCATCACATCCTGCCCCGCCAATATCGGTGTAATTGCCTTCTCCTGGATCTCAGTCGGTTGTTCATAACCTGCTTCTGTGATCGCATTTAAGATTTGTTTATTGAATTTAAAATTTTCAAATGATTGCTGCATCTGACAAAGATAAGGAAAAGAGTCCATTTGACTTTCCTCGATGAACATTCCCGTACACATTTACTTTTAATTGACATAAAAATTGGGAAAAAGCACAATATAAAGTCTAATATTTTGGTTTTTAACAGAATTAAAGCATTTTTGTAGGGTATAAACAAACTTTTTATCAGGTTGATATGAAAAAATTATGGATGTGTTTGTTGCTGATAACAACAAGCTTTGCTGCATTTGCCGATGAGGGAATGTGGTTTTTAATGTATCTAAAGCGTCTGAATGAGGCTGATATGCAGAAAAAAGGTCTTCGTTTAAGTGCCGAAGAGATCTACAGCATTAACCACTCGAGCTTAAAAGATGCGATCGTACAATTCAACGGTGGATGTACCGCAGAGATTGTGTCTGACCAAGGCTTGGTATTCACCAACCACCACTGTGGGTATGGTGCTATTGCCGAACTGTCTACACCGGAAAATGACCACTTAACAAATGGTTTTTGGGCAAAAACAAAAAGCGAGGAATTGAAACCAAAATCCCTATCTGTCCGCTTTTTCGTACGGATGGATGATGTTTCAAAACGCATCTTAGGTTTGGTCAACAATAAAATGACTGAAGATGAGCGCAACAAAATTATTGCCGCTGAGATCGCTAAAATCCAAAAGGAGAACAGCGAAAATGGGAAGTATGTTGTTGAGGTAAAATCTTTCTACCAAGGTAATGAGTATTATTATTTTGTGTACCAAGATTATAATGATGTACGTTTAGTGGGAACGCCACCAAATAGCATCGGTAAATTCGGTGGAGACACAGACAACTGGGAATGGCCACGTCATACAGGTGACTTTTCGATTTTCCGTGTCTATGCAGACAGAAACGGAAACCCCGCGGAGTATGCACAGGACAATGTTCCGTTGAAACCAAAACATTTCCTACCGGTCAGTTTAAAAGGTGTTCAAGAAGGCGATTTTGCGATGATTTTGGGATATCCCGGCCGCACAAACCGTTGGATGCCATCGGGTGGAATCAATCAAAACGTAAAATTTGCGTACCCGGCTTGGGTAGAGGCCTCCAAAACAGGCATGGATGCCATGAAAAAATTCATGGACCAAGATCAGGCGGTTAAGTTGAATTATGCGTCGAAATACTCTCAGGTTGCCAATTATTGGAAAAACCGTCAAGGTATGATTGACGCATTGACCTTACATAAAACAGCAGCTTCAAAAGCTAAAGATGAGGTTAAATTTGACAAATGGGCAAATAAGGCAGCCAACAAAGCAGAATACGGAGATGTGATCAAAACAATCAATGCTTACTATGCCGCAACCAACGAGAAAGCTAGACATGATAACTACCTCATGGGAATGATTCGCTCCAGTGCTATTGCGACACTGCCTTACACGATCGGTTCTGGCTTAGAAATTTATGCTGCGGGTGATGAAGCACGGAAAAAAGATATTCTTCCTCGCTTAAAATCGGCTATCGATGCTGGCTACGAAAAAATGTATATGCCTTTGGAAGAACAGGTGTTGATCGACGAATTGAATCTATATGCAAAAAAAGCAGGGAATATTGCCCCTTATGTTGCTGAGTTGGCTGCTAAAAACAACAATGATTTTACCGCTTACATCAAAGAATCTGTAAAGAACAGCATTTTTGCTTCTGCGGAGCGTCTGAACAATTATTTAGAGAACCCAAGTGCTGAAATTTTGGCAAACGATCCGTTGTACAAATTATCGTCCGCATTGATCAGTAAATACCGTCAGGAAGATCCAAGCTTAAAAACGGAGCAAGACAAGTTTGATGGAGCTTATCGTAAATACGTTGCCGGTGTATTGGCTTCCAATCTAAAAGGAAAATTCTATCCGGATGCAAACAGCACATTGCGTCTCTCATATGGTTCAATCAAAGGCTTGCCACAAGACCCACGTAATGACGCTGACAAGAACTTCTATACGACCTTAAAAGGCACTATCGCGAAGTACAAAAAAGGTGATGAAGAGTTCGATTTGCCCCAACGTTTGATGGATCTGTACAAAAATAAGGACTATGGACGTTACGCTGATAAAAAAGGGTATTTACCAGTAAACTTCCTAAGTGACAACGACATAACAGGCGGAAACTCAGGTTCTCCCGTAATAAATGGTAATGGTGAATTAATTGGCCTAGCTTTTGATGGTAATATTGAGGCCATGGCCGGTGATGTGATCTTCGACCATAAGCTACAACGTACAATTTCAGTTGACATTCGCTACGTTTTATTTATCATTGATAAATTTGCAGGAGCAACCAACATTATTGACGAACTTAAGATTGTTGAATAGTTTTTTTTAAGCTTTTTCGATAAAAAAAAACGAAATTTATTTTCTATTTGATTCGTTTTTGTATATTTAAGGAGTGTTTAGGAAAAACCATAAAAACTAAAATTATAATTATAAAAAAATGGAAAACTACGTAAAATTAAAAGAGTTAGTAGCTTCTATCGAAGCTGATGCAGACAAGTTCTTCAACAATGGTAATTCTGCTGCTGGTACACGTGTACGTAAAGGATTACAAGACATCAAAACCTTAGCACAAGAAATTCGTAACGAAGTTACTGCTAAGAAAAACGGCGGAAAATAATCTTTCCTGAGTTTACATAAAAAAGGCCTTTCAAATGAAGGGCCTTTTTTATGTGTTAATGGACTTAGCACTTGTTACAAGTAATAACAGCCCATTACAAGGTTATACACTTTAACACCAAGATAGTCTCCTACAACAGCATTTAGTTTGTCGTAAACTTGCTTTCTATTCAAAGGTTTGTCTTTTTTCTTAAGAAATTCGGCAGAAGAAATCGTTACTGGACTCAGTTCGACTTTGGTCGCAAACATATTATAATGAAGCTCAGGAACAGCCAACCCCAAAATCATCCCCGGTAAACCATTGAATGCGGAGGGTCCGCCAGATACTGGAATCTGATCCGTATAAAATGCCACAGCATAGATCGAGTCAAGCACAAGTCCATTTGCCCGCCGACATTGATATCCCGCGATCTCCCGGTACTCATTCGTAATTTTCCATTTTATCCTTAGCGTTGAATCAGCGATTACGATACGTTCTCCTCCCAATTCGAAGGTGGATTTGAATTCCTTTGTTTTCAGGTTCTGATAACTGCTAATTCCAGATTCAAAAATACCCATCTGCATTAACCCCTGTGTGACTTCAGGATAATCCTCAACAATATGCTCATACAACACTTCATTTGGAGAAAATTTCAAGGTCTTTCTCAACACTTGATTTTCTGGAGCCGCATCACCCAGTCCCTTAAAGGCATTACGGCTCTCTTCGTCTTTGGAATAGGCTGCATACCGCTTGATCAAATTTTTAAGAAATACGGTTTTCTCAAAAGTAATCGTCCCACGGTCCGGGAAATAAGCGTATTGCCCCATGGCCACTTTTCCCAAAAATAGGACTAAAAATAAGGTTATTGTATTTTTGATCGTTCTCATTTTATTTCGATTTGGCTATCATCTTGTTGATTTCCCAGCTTAGTTTTACCATATAATACCTACCGATTGTATTAAATCGACGCTCGGTAAGCAGCGTTCCGTTTTGATTTCGTTCAAAGCCAATATTTTGATTCAATATGTCATTAACCATAAAGGTTGCTTCGAGCTTCTCGTCTTTCATAAACTTTTTCGATAGTGCAGGGCTCAACACAAAACGTTCGAACTTTTTACTATACACCGCCGTCGGTGCCTGATATCGATAGTTAAAATCTGTCCGCAATACAAATTTAGCCGGAAGAAAGTATTTAAGACTTCCATTAGAAGATAATGTAAAACCTTTACTGTCTTCCATCTTACCAATTGAATTATTCTGAATGACATAGCCCGGTGAAACTTCAAATTCAAAATCCAGACCTTTTGTTGTGGACTTTTGAAGTCCATAATTCAATGAATAAGTTTGAAATTTCGCATTCGCCAAAACATTGTTCACATAATTATAATTGTTACCAATGGAGATAGTAGGTCCTCCACCGTGTCTCAATTGATACTTTTTCCACAGGATCCCATAATACATAGGACTAATGCTGAGCTGATTATTGGTATTGTGATTTAAGTTATCCCAGATAAACGTAGTCTTACCCACAGAATCGATTGTTGCATTTTGAACCAGGGCTTTGTTGGTACGGGAAGCATTGATGAAAATACCATAAAACTCACCTTTAAGAATTGAAAAAGATCTAAAACCTAAATTCAATTCATTGGTATAGGATGGTTTTAAGTTTTCGTTTCCTAAATATTCGTTCAACGGATCAAGGTTTGACCGTAGTGGCTGAATCTGATTGAGTGAAGGCAATCCATTTGTGCCTCGATAGACCATTGAAATTGACCTATTTTTTTTAATCTCATAATTTAAATCCAAAACAGGGTTATAAACAAAAAATGACCTGGACAGATGTGCATTATCGGCTCGGTTTAACTGCGACAAATCGCTATTTTCAAATCTATTTGCGATATTAATAACAAATTTTTCCAGCGGTTTATAGTTGACCGAAAGATTATAGGTATTCTTTGTGGTTTTATACAAAAAATCGTTGCTATAAACTTCATCCGGATCATCGTATTTTCCTGTGACAGGATTTTTGTTAGATGATTTTACCGAATTATTGTCGCGGTTAAAGTTGATGCCGTACTCAAACGCTAAAATAAGCTTCTTTGATAGTGGTTCAGAGTAAGACACATCCCCCCCCATTGCAAACGATTTATTTGCAATCACCTTCTCTTGATCTAAAATCGTATTGCCGACAGAATCACCATCCCTGTAATAGCTTAGATTGGAATATAGCTGCTGTCTTCCGTCCTGCTTGTTGCCTGATGTTGCATAGCTAAATGTTAATGAACGCCCCTTTTTCTTAAATCTCCTCACATAAATTGCCGAGGTATTATACTGTTCTGACTCGGTATCATTCTTAAAATTTCGGGTATTTCCATTAATCTGTTGATCAAATTGGTCAAAGGTCGTTGAAATGGTTGCTGAAGAGCTAATATCCCTTCTCCGATTCGCACCAGCCCAAACCGTCAGATCCGATAAAGAATCTATTTTAAATTCATATTTCAGTCCGACGTTATGTTTTTTATTGTCGCTGGAAGCAGCCGTATTATTGTCGCTGATCAAAATGGTATCCCGTGCTGCATTTCTGGTGAATGTACTTCTGTCCAGATCTACATTCGATTGACCGTACTTATAGTCAATACGCCACGTATGTTTTTTATTTGCTGTTTTATCTGAATATAGAAAACCTGTATTTAAGGACTTCGGCACCCCTTCGCCCTCAAAATTTCCAGAACCGTCACCATCACCACCTATACTTGATGCCTCTTGACCATTCAGCCCTGTTTTTCCGGTATTACTTGCGATCAGATAAGTTGAAATCCGAAAAGATTGATTGAAATAATTCAAAAAGCCCTGACCAAGGTAAAATTTATTATTTCCGACACCAGCATCGGCTTTCCCAAATATACCACGTTTTGCTTCCTCTTTTAGTTTTACATTGATGGTCTGCGTACGTACTCCATCATCAATGCCCGTTTTCTCCGCTTTATCGGATTTCTTCTCATAGACCTGAATCTTGTCGACCATATCCGAACGGATATTTCGGCTCACCAATTTCGGGTCATCCCCGAAAAACTCTTCGCCATCGACAAGCATCTTTTCGACCGTTTTCCCCTGTGCGGTAATCTTCCCCGAAGCATCCACGGTAATCCCGGGCAGCACTTTCAAAAGATCTTCAACCTTTGCATTTTTCTCCACCTTGAAACTCCTGGCATCGTATTCCGTTGTATCGCCTTTAATTGTTATGGGGATCCGTCCCGTTACAATCACTTCCTCTAATAAAGTCGTACTGCTCGTAAGTCCAATCGACAAATTCGTGTAATCCTTCTCAGGTAAGATGTCTGCATAATATTCACCATATTTTGGATAGGTAACAATAAGAATATATTGTCCGGTATCTGGTTTGGCCAAAGAGAATTTTCCGTCCTCATCGGAGCGCGTAAAATCCGTTAGTATCGAATCTTGGGCCGTCAACAACATGATCGTTGCATTTTGTAACTTTAGCTGATCCTTTACATCGTTGATCTTTCCCTCGATTTTGGATTGTGCTTGAACTATTCCGCAGGAGCAAAGTAGGAAAAGTAAAAGTGGTAACCACAGGCTTTTCATAAAATTTATTGAATGGTATATAATGATAAATTGTATTAGCAGGCAAAACTACAATTTTGCCACTATTATTTTTCACTTCGACTTAAAAAAAATAACCATGTAATGAAAAAAACATGAAAATAATCGTACTAATTCGCTTTTAACCTATCATATAGCAGCTAAATTTCGCATAAAATTATTCCGATCAACATTGATTTTACTTTTTCTTACCAAGAAAGGGCTACCTATCGGAAGCCCTTTCTTGGATAGGCACTTGAGTGCCGGACAAATTAAACACACTTATGCTTGATGCGTCGTTACAAATTGCCCAATTCCATAATAAACTGAACGGTTTCTTTATTCATGTGCTGTGACAGAACGCCCGAAATCTGATCGGTCATTGTCTTTCTGGTCATCCGTTTCACTTTACTTTTTTCGAATCTCTTTTTATCCATGATCACATCATTGCTCAATTCGACTTTCGTGGCAAAATAGGAAACATGCTGGCTCGGCACTACCAATCCTAGGATCATCCCAGGAAGACCGTTGATGGACTCAGGTCCGCCACTGATTGGAATCTCATTACAATAATAGCCGATTACATAAATCGAGTCAGCTGTAAGACCATTGGCTCTCCGGCAATTATATCCCGCGATTTCCCGATACTCGTCAGTAATTTTCCATTTAATACGTTTCATCGTATCTTCCACAATAATCTTTTCACCAACGATATCATTATACCTTAGAAAAGAACGGGTCGTCATATTGGACAAAGTAATTCCTTCAAAGTCCAATGCAAGCATCATGATGTATTGCTTGACCATCTGATCCAGATTATCATCTTTGACTGGTTCAAACAAGGTTTCATTGGCATTAAATTTTAGGGTCTTTTTCAATACAGCATTTTCAGGAAGTTTGGGTAACACCTGTTCAAAAAATATTTTTGATTTATCATCAGCCTTCGCTAAAAACTTTTTGCCCACAATATTTTTCATGTACATGGTTTTATCATAGGAAATGCTCCCAGACCTTCCAAATAGCGTGTACTGCGCCTTGAGGCTTAGAACTGTACAACAAAAAAAGAGAAAAACGATATATTTTAACATGGTATTTATCTTAAATTTTATAAAAACATTTTTGTGAAATCCCAGGATAACTTGAGCATATAATATCTACGGATCGTATCATAACGTCGCTGTGTAAAAATTGATGTTGATGCCGAACGGCTAAAACCTTTATTTTGGTTCAGTACATCGTTGATCATAAAATCCAACATCAAAGATTCATTCTTGAGGAACTTTTTACTTACTCCGGGATGCAACAAGAATTGTTCGAATTTTTCATCAAAAGCCTTCGTTGCTGCCTCGTAGGTATAGCTATAGTTTGTATATACTTTAAAGGTTTTATTGATAAAATATTCCACACTACCATTCGATCCAAATACAAAGCCATTACTATTCGTGTTACGTTCCAAGCTGGATTTCATTAAGCGATATTGTGGGCTGAAGTTTAAATCGAAATTCAATCCAGTCTTTGTATCTCTTTTAAAATTATACGTAAAATTGAAATTCGTTGTGTTGACGTTGTTTAATTGCTGGTTGAATAGATTATAATTATCACTCATATTCAGGTAGAACTGTGGCGAATTGGACAAGCCCAATTTTTTGCTCAATTTGAAATGGTATCCGGACCAGATATTCACGGAAGTATTTGTTTTACCCTTTACATTATTCCAGGTGTAGATATTGAGTCCTTTTACAGTATCAATATTTTGTGTGATCGGATTTTTATCCAAAGTGATATTCCCGCCCGCATAGACATAACTTCCAGTCAAAATCCGAAATGAGTTATAGTTGATATTTAAGGAGTTTCTAAAAGAAGGTTTTAAATTTTCATTTCCCAAATACCGGTTGATCTGATCCGAATTATCCAGAATAGGCTGAATCTGACTCATGGAAGGTAATTGATTCTTTCCGGTGTAATTCATCCATAACCCTTTGGTCTTTGTGAAGGAATATCCGGCACTTACATTGGGATTATAAGTAAAATAACTTCTGGAAAGCCCCTCTTGACTATAGTAATTATATTGTTTGAGCTTATCATTATTAAAATTATTAGCAACGGTAAACTTCAACTTATCGGTTGTATGCACGACGGCTAATTTATATCTGCTGCTCCGTCTATCAAAATCGTAATTGTTACTGAAACGACTGTCCAGATCATCATATTTTCCGTCCGCACCTTTATTGAATGATTCAACACGGGAAGAGTTATTACTACTCTCTATTCCAGTTCCGACAACAAGGTTCCAAACTTTCGACATTGGCTCTGTATAGGAAACTGAAGCCCCCAGTACATCATTTTTATTATTGCGTTCCTTGCGTTGATCTGTCGAGTCTATCGGTGTATATCCTATAGTATCCTTTTTAAGAGAATTCTGAACGGTTGAAAATAGATGACCATCACCTATCATTTCACTTCGTCTGAATTGACCGTCAAATGTAAAAGAACGTCCTTTTTTCTTAAATTTATGGGTAAAATAAGTACTAAAATTCAACTCATTGACTGTGTTCTTGATGGTCTCCTGCGTTTTTTCAGCTACAGTTGTATCCATATTCTGGGCAAACTGATAGGCTTCACGTTTATTGTCCGACCAGAGATTTTTGCGGGAAATTCCACCCCGGATCGTCAAGGTATTTAATGAATCAAAATTCAGATCATATTTCAAATTGGCGCGATGCTGGTCATTTTCTGTATCTATGGATTTAGTTGACTTATTATTGATCAATCCCGTACTGATTGTCTCATCATCTCCATCACTGCTTAATCTTCCGTATTTATAGTTAATATTGACGTTATGTTTATCCTTGTTGAATTTATCCGAAAAATTGATCCCCGAATTAATCGCTCGCGGTATACCAATTACACCCTGCCCTGAAAAAGGATCCGTAAAATTAGACCAGGACATGGACCCGTCATCCCCGTATGAAACACCCGAGTCACCACCGTATTTCTGTGCATCCTGCCAGTTCATGCTTGTCGTCCCGTTATTTCCAAAAAGACCATAAACGGAGATCTTTTGAGATCCTTTGAATTTGTTTAACATCAACTGCCCCATGTAATAGTCACTGGTACCGCCACCGAGTAAGGCTTTTCCGAACATGCCATTTTTGGAACCATCTTTTAGTTTGACATTAATAGTCTGTTCACGTTGACCGTCATCTACACCTGTTCGCTCCGCCTGCTCGGATTTCTTTTCATACACCTGTACCTTATCAACCATATCTGATCGAATATTGCGGGTCACCAATGTCGGATCGTCACCAAAAAACTCCTCACCATCCACCAATACCTTTTTGACAGTTTTACCTTGTGCGGTAATTTTTCCGGACGCGTCAACGGTGATCCCAGGCAAGACTTTCAACAAATCTTCAACCTTCGCATTTTTTTCTACTTTAAAACTACCAGCGTCATACTCCGTGGTGTCTCCTTTTATAGTAATGGGAATTCGACCAGTAACAATAACTTCCTCCAATAAAGTGGCCGTTTTGGTCAGCCCAACAGCTAACTTGGAATAATCTTTATCCTTAGAAATCTCTGTATAATAATCACCGTATTTGGGATAACTTATGATCAATAGATAAGATCCTGTATCGGGCTTGGATAAAGAAAAAAGTCCATTTTCATCTGATCTCGTAAAACCTGTCAATATGGAATCTTTAGCGGTTAGCAACATGACTGTTGCATCAGATAATTTGACCTGATCCTTGACATCACTTATTTTTCCGGCAATAATTTTGGACTGCGCGAGCGCCATTCCCTGAGTACCGAAAACGAAAAATAAGAGAATTTGAAAAACTCTTTTCATAAAATTGTTGGATAGTATATTAATATCAATATAACATTAGTAGATAAAACCAATGTTTTGTTACAGTAAATTTAATTTTATTTCTAAAAAAATTTCCCCGGTTGCTCCGACTCTAATTGAAACGAAATAAAAAGGTCATATCTCTAGGAAACAATACTTGGCAAATTTCATAAAGGGATCTGAATTATTGATAGCTTTTATCCTGCTGCATCTTGATCAATTTCCATAATTGCAGACAGAAAGAGCAGATCAATGCCACAAAAACAATCTGGAAGAATATCGAGATATAATTGCGGTATGCGGCCATCATTTCTATGCGCTCAAGCTTATTCATCCAATAGCTATTGAGTAGCATACCACAGATTGATCCCAAAAGAAAAAATACGATGGCATATTTTTTATCCGAATGCGCTTTAGATTTTGCATTTTCCAAACCTGCAATCTTCCCCATAATACGTTGTTCAAAGTCGTCAAATGGCATGCTTACTTTGCTCATTTGCATGACCTGTTTCATTTTCTTGTGTTCGTTATCCATGATATTCGGATTTTTTAATCAATTGACTCAATACCAGTTGCATATTTTTGCGCGCCCGATGTAGTATAACTTTTGTGTTAGCGAGTGTCCAGCCCATGATTTCCTGAATTTCCTCCATGGATTGTTCCTCCAGATAGAATAGGCGTAGGGCAACAGATTCCTTGGGTGATAATATAGCTAGGGCATCATTAATCATTTCTTTTCGCTCGTTGTCAATAATTTCATCGAGAACAGACGCATCATAGGCTAGGTCATGATCCGTCAGCTCAAAATTGATCAATGCTATTTTCTTATACCGTATGCTATTAAAGGCAACGTGGACAACGATACGATAAAACCAGGTACTAAATTTTGATTTGCCTTTGAAAGAGGATAAGGATTGATAGCATTTAATAAAAGCATCTTGGACAACATCTTCTGCCAAATGTTCTTGCTTGACAATGGAAAGCGCAACAGAAAAAGCCATATCCTGATACGTTTTTATAAAATACCGGTATGACTCAACATCTCCCGACAGTACTTTTCGAATATAGATTTCATCCATTGAATGGCTAAATATCGCGTTTTTTATCCAATTTATTCGCTACAATCATTGCCACACCGGCAGCTATGATTAAAATTGCGACCACGAGTGAATCAGGCAAACCAGCACTCACATAGTTTTGTAATATGCCCACAATAAATAGTCCAATGCCTATTCCCAATACCAGGATCCCCGGCTTTTGCCAATCAGCGGGTTGCCTCCTTCTTTCCTCTCCGGGTATATTGATTGCTGTACTGCGATAACGCATCACAAAATAAACACAAAGCGTGATACAGGTGAATAATCCCACAGCCATCACTGCTGCCATTTGCTCTTTTCCCATAATAATTTGATTTAATTTTAACATTAGTCACCATCGGGTTCGAAAAGGTTACAACAAATTGAGTTAAATGTGCCGATTTGTGTAAATTTGTTTCAAATACAAACAATATGCAAAACATTAAAGAATATGTAGAAGCAAACAAGCAACGTTTTTTAGATGAGTTGTTTGATTTATTGCGTTTACCTTCGGTTAGTGCTGATCCTAAATTTAAGGGCGACGTACAGAAGACGGCTGAATTTGTTGCTCAAAAACTGCGTGACGCAGGCGCCGACAACGTAGAAGTTTGTGCCACTGCTGGCAATCCAATCGTTTATGGCGAAAAAATTATTGATCCGTCATTGCCAACTGTACTGACTTACGGTCACTACGATGTACAGCCAGCAGATCCATATGAGTTGTGGGATACCCCTCCTTTTGAACCGACTATCCGCGATGGTAAAATATATGCCCGTGGTTCGGCAGATGACAAAGGACAATTTTACATGCATGTAAAAGCTTTCGAATATATGATGCAAAACAATGCGTTGGCATGTAACATCAAATTTATGATCGAAGGTGAAGAGGAAGTTGGCTCTGTCAACTTAGGTACTTTCGTTAAGGAAAACACCGAAAGACTTAAAGCCGATGTTATTGTTATTTCGGATACCTCTATGATCAGCATGGCACAACCGTCTTTGGAGACCGGCCTTCGTGGTCTGTCTTATGTCGAGGTCGAAGTCACGGGGCCAAACCGGGATTTACACTCGGGTGTATATGGTGGTGCTGTTGCAAATCCAGCAACCATTCTCGCAAAACTTATTGCTTCCCTGCACGATGAAAACAACCATATCACAATCCCTGGATTTTATGACGATGTCGTTGAGTTAACGGCTGAAGAACGCAAAGCATTGAATGAAGCCCCATTTGATATCGAAGAATACAAATCAGATTTGGGTATTCAGAATATCTGGGGAGAGCAGGGATATACAACTTTAGAACGCACAGGAATCCGACCTACTTTGGAGGTCAATGGTATCTGGGGTGGATATATCGGTGAGGGTGCAAAAACTGTGTTACCTTCCAAAGCAAATGCAAAAATCTCCATGCGTCTTGTACCGAACCAAAATTCTGAACGCATTACTGAGTTATTCAAAAAACATTTTGAGGGTATTGCTCCAGATTATGTTAAAGTAGAAGTAAAACCGCATCACGGTGGTGAACCAGTAGTCACACCAACAGATAGCGTTGCCTATAAAGCTGCTGAAAAAGCGTTGCATGAAACATTTGGTGTAAAACCAATCCCTACCCGCGGTGGTGGATCTATTCCAATCGTTGCTTTATTTGAAGACGTTTTAGGACTAAAAACAGTGCTTCTTGGATTCGGACTTGACAGCGATAACCTGCATTCTCCAAACGAGAAGTATGGAATAGAGAATTACCTCATGGGTATCTCCACAATTCCTTTATTTCATAAATATTACGCAGAACTAAGTAAATAATTTAGTTTTTCTTTAGATAAAGGGTTATTTTTAAATTTTAGAAATAACCCTTTATCGTTTTATGGATTTTGATTTTCGTCTCATCGTTTTTTATACTGCAGCTCAGCATCTTAATTTTACCAAGACCGCTTCGGCACTTTTCATCTCACAACCTGCAGTCAGCAAAAACATTCAGGAACTGGAAAAAAAACTTGGTGTACCTCTTTTTGAACGAAAGGGAAATAATCTGGAGCTAACTGAGCCGGGACAAATTCTCTATAAATACGCCCAGCAGATCATCAATCTCTACAATCAGGCAGGACAGGAAATACAAGAACTACAAACAGGACGTAAGGGAAACCTTGTATTAGGAGCCAGCACGACGATTTCCCAATATGTACTTCCCACGTTACTGGCAGATTTCCTCTCCCAATACCCAAATAACCGCATCCAATCTTTCCAGTCCAACAGCCGTAGCATTGAAGAACAGCTTATTGACAAAACATTGGATTTGGGTATCACGGAGGGTTCAACAGATAACAGAGCATTAAAATATATCCCTTTTATGAAAGATGAGCTCGTATTGGTCACCAATAGCGAAAACCCACTATTAAAACAATTAAAAAAACCCATTCTTTCGGATATTACACGTTTACCTTTAGTGCTTCGCGAGCAGGGCTCAGGTACGCGTACCATTATTGAAAATGCTTTAAAAGAACAACGTATCAGCCTCTCAGAAATCCAGATAGAAATGATATTACCATCAACAGAAAGTATAAAAGGATACCTGGCCCGCCGCCACAGTTTTGCCTTTCTTTCTATTCATACGGTTCAACGGGAGGTCTTAAATAATCAATTGACCATTATAGATATTCCCCAGCTGTCTATTGAACGTTATTTTTATTTCACGCATCTATACGGTGGTCTTGCCGGTACCCCAAATCTATTCTTGCAGTTCTGCCTGAAACAAAATTTCAAGATATAACATTTGGTTATATCTCATAAAAAAACTTCGTTTTAATCGCTGTTAATAGACCGGTAGATTTGTACAAACGAATTAGAGGCATGGAATACAAAAAACTAACAAATTACCTAAAGGCGCTCAGTTGGATTATTATTGCATTGTTTATCACCTGTACAACACTCTGTGTATTTCCGCTTAAGCATGGAAGCACCGGTCAATCGACTGATTCACTCGCTGCAAGCAATGACTCACTGATTACCCATGTATCACAGTTCAAAGCCATATCCTTCAAAGACAATCCAGAAGGTGAAATGGCTAGTTACGGCGAGAAGCTGATCAAAAACACTTATGACTATTTTTACGATGGGGAAATAAAAATCGGAAATAAATTAGCATGCAGCAGTTGCCACCTCAACGGTGGGACAAAAGCTTTCGCAGCTCCCTATGTTGGACTCACAAATGTTTTCCCAACCTATATCGGACGGGAAAATAAAGTTGAATCACTGGAGGAGCGTATTAACGGCTGTTTTGAACGAAGTATGAACGGCCGCGCTATTCCCGAAAACAGCAAAGAAATGCGTGCTATTGTCACCTATATAAAAAATATCAGCATCAATACGGTCAATAAGGGAAGATTAACCGGCCAGGGATTTGTCAAAATGGACATACCAAATCGTGCTGCGGATCTAAAACATGGCCAGTTGGTCTTTGAAGGCAAATGTACAAGCTGCCATGGAAAAGATGGACAAGGTATGCCACAGTCCACGGGTAAAGGATATTTATATCCGCCACTTTGGGGAAAAGACAGCTACAACGATGGAGCCGGTATGGCACGATTGCTTACAGCTACACGTTTTATTAAAGCAAACATGCCCTTGGGAGCAAGTTATGACGCACCAGAGCTCAACGATGATGAGGCCTATGACGTCGCCGCTTACATCAATTCTTTTGATCGTCCCAAAAAAGCAAACAAGGAATTTGATTACCCGAATCTAGCAAAGAAGCCAAAGGATAGTCCCTATCCTCCATACGCAGATAACATTAGTTTAGAACAACATAAACAGGGACCTTATAATTTTTAATATGATGAAAAAACATTTGACAATTGCCTGCATCCTCTTAGCGATGACAACAATACAAGCGAAAGCTCAAACCAGCAAACTACTACTTGACAACCACCGATATACGGGCGCAATTGCTAAGAAAAAAACGTATAAAGCGATCTATCAATTGGATAGTAATGATCCAAAAACAATTGAGAAAGCCATTCGCAATATCAACAATGTGCTGAAAGATCCGCGGTTGAAAGGACATCTTCAAATTGAACTGGTGGCTTTTTCAGGAGGTACCGAGGCCTATCTAAAAAAGAATAGCCAGTATGAAAAACCATTGCAGGACCTCGTCGAAAAAGGTGTTATTGTCGCACAGTGTTTAAATACGTTGGAAGAGAAGCATATCGCAAAAGAAGAGCTATTTGATTTCATCGGTTATGTTCCCAGTGGGAACGGCGAATTGATCTTAAGGGGAGATGAAGGTTGGGTCATTGTTAAACCATAGTAAGATGAGAAAATTAATCACATTAAGTCTCGCTCTGGCTTGTTTTGCCGTTTCAAAAATTAAGGCGCAGGAACATCGTTTTGATCCACCTTGGAACAACCCGCCGGAATCAGCATTGAATTTCACAGTACCGGGAATAGATAACATTCCGGATCTGTACGGCGATATTGAAAATCCGCAACTCACTGTCTTTTTTGCCGGCAACCAATTTATGGTCGTGGATGATTTACTGGCATCTTTCAAAAAAGAATACCCACAATACGAACGTATTTTTGTCGAAACATTGCCGCCTGGAATTCTAGCGAAACAGATTAAAGGGGGCTCCATCACCATTGGCAATCTACGCATTACACACAAACCCGATATCTACACCGCAAGCAAACGCGCGATTAATGAAATGGCCGATTATTTCAGCCATACGCAAACTTATTGTTACAACAACATCTGTTTGATGATTCCAAAGGGTAATCCCGCAAATATCAAATCGTTGAATGATCTGGGGAAAGTCAATGTACGGATTAGCATGCCTAATCCGCAATGGGAAGGCATAGGTGAACAAATTAAGGCTTCCTATAAAAAAGCAGGCGGCGAACAGCTGGTCAAGAAAATTATGGAAGATAAGGTAAAGGACGGCAGTACGTATTTGACAAAAATACATCACCGCGAAAGCCCCATGCGCATCCTTTATAGTCAAGCAGATGTAGCGCCAGTATGGACATCTGAGGTCGTCTATCAACAGCTTATTGGTCATCCAGTAGAAGGCATAGCCATTCCAGATGCCCAGAATACCACAGCGACCTATGTGGCCGCAAAATTGAAAAATGCACCACACGCAGAGGCTGCAGATGATTTTTTAAAATTTATGGACTCCCCCACAGCCAAGCAGATCTACAAAAAGTATGGCTTTACAATAGACTAAAAAGAAAATGGATAATTAATTATCCATTTTCTTTTTTTACTTTAGGTCAAAATTAGTTGAATTGTATGGTTCTATTGCTCAAAAAACTCCATCGTTATTGGTATTTTATTAGCGTTCTACTTGTTTTCATCGTATTATTCCCTTATATCTATTTCCTGGCCCTGCATCCGGAAAAGAACTACGCCCGGATTGCGCGTATGCGGCGTTGGGTATCCATAGGGGGATCGGCATTGGCGGGTGTATTTTTTAAGGTCACCTATGAATCAAAAATGGACTGGAACAGACCAATGATACTTTGTCCCAACCATACTTCAGTGCTTGATATCACGGCGCTAACCTACCTATGTCCTGTCCCGTTTTCATTTATCGGGAAGGCCTCCCTTCTTAAAAATCCCGTAACCCGTATATTTTTCAAAACCATAGACATTCCGGTCACACGGAGAAGTAAAGTATCTTCATTTAAGGCATTTCAACGTGCCAACGAGCTTGTCCAAAATGGCCGCAGTGTCGTCATTTTTCCAGAAGGAAAAATAGATGACGGATTTCCACCTCAGATACATGCGTTCAAGTCTGGGGCTTTTCGTATTGCGGTACAAAATGATGTGCCCGTAGTTCCCATTATCATTGAGAACGCCTGGGATATCTTTTTTGATGATGGCGCCAAAAGAGGATCCCATCCGGGGATTGTCAGGGTCCATGTTTTTTCACCTATTGAAACAAAAGACTTTGACGACAACAATGCCGCAGACTTGGAGAAAATTGTTTATGACAAAATGCATTCCTATTGGATTATGAAGAATAAATCGTATTTTCATCAACCAGAGAACGTCCAAAAAATATGTCAGGAAAGATATTAATCGAAATCAAGGATATTGCACGTGAATACCAAATAGGCTCAGAGACAATCCATGCACTCAGCTCAGTAACGCTCAATATTCATAAAGGAGAATTTGTAGCACTTATGGGGCCTTCAGGATCCGGAAAATCCACGTTAATGAATATTCTGGGTTGCTTGGATACCCCCAGTAGGGGTGAATATATCCTAAATGGGATTAATGTAAGTGACATGTCTGAAGACGAGCTAGCTGAAGTAAGAAATAAGGAGATCGGCTTTGTATTTCAAACATTTAATCTCCTTCCTAAAAGCACGGCATTGGAAAATGTGGCACTCCCTTTAATCTATGCAGGATACAATAAAGCCAAGCGTGAAGAAAAAGCGACGGGCGCACTGGAAAGTGTTGGATTGGGACACCGTATGGATCACAGACCCAATGAGCTCTCAGGGGGACAACGTCAGCGCGTGGCTGTTGCCCGGGCGCTGATTAATGATCCGTCGATTATATTGGCCGATGAACCAACGGGGAATCTTGATACAAAGACATCCATTGAAATCATGGGTTTGCTCGAGGAGATTCATTCCAGGGGAAATACCATTATCTTAGTCACCCACGAAGAAGACATTGCGCTACATGCACATCGCATTGTACGCATGCGCGATGGTCTAATTGAAAACGATTACCCCAATCCTGATATTAAATCTGTGTCACCGCGGCTAAGTGCCCTAAATGAAAAAGGGAGCGACTTTGAGAATATTTAAAAATATTATTTCATTATAAATCAAACACTTATATTATTGACACAAAAATAACAGTTGATTTACTTGTTTAAGTTAAATTAAATGATAGTTTTGCGAAAATAGAGAACTTAAATTGTTTTTATATGTATTGGACATTAGAATTAGCTTCGCATCTAGAAGATGCACCGTGGCCAGCAACAAAAGATGAATTAATCGATTACGCTATTCGTTCGGGTGCACCAGTTGAGGTGATTGAAAACTTACAATCTCTTGAGGATGATGGTGAGCCATATGAAAATATTGAAGAAATTTGGCCCGATTATCCAACAAAAGATGATTTCTTCTTCAATGAAGATGAATATTAGCAAATAAAAAACGCCTTTAGTCAAAGGCGTTTTTTATTTCAGAGAATTAATCCATTGTTATGAAGTTCAGTCTTAAGCTTATGAAGATAAAAGTAAAGGTATTGTTATTGACTTTCATAAGCTGTATGCTATCTATTCCCTTATTCGCTCAGGAAAGTCCCGCGGCGACAGAAAATATTGCTGTGTTAAGAAGATTTGTCCATCGTCTAAATGATCCCGATCTGGCGACTGACATCATTTTAAGTCAGGATATATTAACGTCAAAAAACCTCGATGAAGACCAACAGGAGTATCTTTTGGCCAGCTTAGACGAAATCCGGATCAATGTACAAAGCAAAGATATCAGTCAATTAGAATACATCAACTTTATAGCAGCTGGCCGGAAAGAAACCTACGATATTGACCTGGAAGGAATAGATCCGCAACAAGTATATTTCGTGAGGTATCTCAAACGTTTTGTTTTTGCCGCTGTTATTCGGGACAAAAAAATTGCCTCTTTTACCTTGGTCTCCAAAGGAAACAATAAAGCACATTTTGTATTCTATTAATCTTTCACATGTGTTATGGTCTTCCGTTTTTTCAGGCAATCTTATCTTTTTAAAATACTCATTTAGTTTGCCGTTGATCATCCTATTCCGATATGGAAAAGCACAATACGCTTGACTTATTTCAGGATTTCACGCAGCTGAACTTATGAGCCATCTTAAGCTTAGACTGCTTTCTTAAAAATTTTTCAATAAAAACACTTGCATTTTAGAATTCTATCAACCATATTTGTAATAATAAAAACGGAAATGATAATAACTGTATTAAATAAGGCTTGGTGGTGGCACAACGAATAACGTTGTGGCAAACACCTATTGCATTATTTGATATATACATCAAGATATGATGGGCTTGCCTGAATAAGGTAAGCCCTTTTTTATTTAAAAAAATATTATGAAAGAAATTTTAGCCCATTTATTTGAATACAAGACCTTTTCGCGGCAAGAAGCTTACGAGATTTTGACGAACATTGCCAAAGGTAAATATGATAGTCATCAGATCGCTGCTTTTATGACAGCTTATGGTATGCGCAGTATTCGGGTGGAAGAACTTGGCGGATTTCGAGATGCCATGTACGATCTGTGCCTCAAGCTGGATTTTGATGGCTATGACTTGATCGACTTATGTGGTACTGGCGGTGATGGCAAAAATACCTTTAATATTTCTACCATTGCTTCCTTCGTGACAGCTGGCGCGGGTTATCAGGTTGCAAAGCACGGCAATATAGGTGTATCATCGAGCTGCGGCTCCTCAAACGTAATGGAGTATCTAGGGTATCAATTCAGTAATGACAAGGCCGAATTACGGCGTCAGCTCGATGAAGCTAATATCTGCTTCCTTCACGCGCCGCTGTTTCACCCGGCTATGAAAACAGTGGCCCCTATACGCCGCGCATTGGGTGTAAAAACATTCTTTAACATGTTGGGCCCACTAACCAATCCGGCTAATCCCAAATTTCAATCTGTAGGTGTATTTAGCTTAGAACTTGCCCGGCTTTACGGCTATCTATATCAAAATACAAACAAACAATATTCCATCATCCATGCACTGGACGGTTATGATGAGATATCGATGACTGGAGATTTCAAGGTTATCAACAATCAGGGCGAAAATTATTATAATATGGAAGAGCTAGGTTTTCATCCAGTTCTTCCACAGGAATTAGCCGGTGGTGAGAGCATCGCCGAAGCAGCACAGACCTTCTTGTCCATCTTGAACAATACAGGCACAGATGTGCAGAACAATGTTGTTTTGACAAATGCGGCATTTGCCATAAAAACATTTCATCCTGAAAAATCTTTTGGTGACTGTTTCTATGAAGCCGAGGAATCACTTATGGCAGGAAAGGCGCTCCAAAGTTTCAAAAAAATAATAAAGCAATAAAATGGCGATTAAGATAAAAGTTTGTGGCATGAAACACCCTGACAATATCGTTGGGGTGGCCGCCCTTGCTGTTGACTACATCGGTTTTATATTTTATGAAAAATCCAAACGTTTTGTTGGCGATGCTAATCAAAAATATATCAAAGGACTCAAAGGTGTTATAAAAGTTGGTGTTTTTGTCAATGCGAACCTCACGGAGATCTATCGCAAAATAGAGGAGTTCGACTTAGATGCAGCTCAATTGCATGGTGATGAAAGTCCTCAATTCTGCGCAGAACTTAAGCAACATGCACCAGTGACCGTGATCAAAGCTTTTGGTATTGACACACATTTTGACTGGTCAATATTGGAAGCTTATGTAGGGGTAATTGACTATTTTTTATTTGACACCAAAAGTAATTCCTACGGTGGTACCGGTCTACAATTTGACTGGTCTTTGCTCCATCAATACAAACTTGATTGTCCCTATTTCCTCAGTGGCGGATTAGATGCGAACAATGTGAAAGACGCTGTACAAACAAATGATCCCAGGCTATATGCCTTGGATCTCAATTCAAAATTTGAAGTAGAACCAGGATTAAAAGATATCGATCTTTTAGCCCACAGTATAAATAGTATTAAGAAATGAGTATATATCAAGTCAATGAAAAAGGATATTATGGTCCATTTGGTGGTGCCTATATCCCCGAAATGCTCTATCCCAACGTAAAAGAGCTACGTGAAGAATATCTCAAGATAATCGAAGAGAAAAGTTTTCAGGAGGAATTTAACCAACTACTCAGTGACTATGTGGGACGCCCCTCCCCTTTGTATCATGCGAAACGACTGTCTGAAAAATATGGTACAACGATTTATCTCAAACGGGAAGATCTCAATCATACCGGCGCGCATAAGATCAACAATACCATCGGACAGATCCTATTGGCCGAACGTCTCGGAAAAAAACGCATCATTGCAGAAACAGGTGCTGGGCAACATGGTGTCGCTACGGCTACCGTTTGCGCACTAAAAGGGATACAATGTGCCGTGTATATGGGGGAAATTGATATCCAAAGACAGGCACCCAATGTCGCCCGAATGAAAATGATGGGTGCGGAAGTCATTGCCGCAACATCTGGTTCAAAAACACTCAAAGATGCGACAAATGAAGCTTTGCGCGATTGGATCAATAATCCTGTTGATACACATTACATTATTGGCTCTGTCGTAGGTCCACACCCTTATCCCGATATGGTTGCCCGATTTCAATCCATTATCTCTGAGGAAACAAAAAAACAATTGCTCATTAAAACAGGTAAAGAGAATCCAGACATCGTATTGGCTTGTGTGGGGGGAGGATCCAACGCTGCTGGAATGTTCTACCACTTCCTTGACGATGAAGCTGTACAGTTATATGCCGTAGAGGCAGCAGGACATGGCGTTGATTCCGGTGAATCTGCAGCTACTACAGCCCTAGGAAAAGAGGGCGTATTGCACGGTAGTCGATCCATCTTAATGCAAACTGATGACGGTCAAGTAACTGAACCTTATTCGATCTCTGCCGGACTTGATTATCCCGGTATCGGGCCACAACACGCTTGGCTATTTAAATCCGGAAGAGGAAAATACGTTAGTATAACAGATGATGAAGCTATGCATGCAGGATTGGAACTCACTCGACTAGAAGGCATCATCCCCGCGATCGAAAGTTCACATGCACTTGCGTATTTGGGTAAAATCCCTTTTAAAGGTGATGAAACCGTTGTGGTTTGTTTATCAGGGCGCGGCGATAAGGATCTCGATAACTATATGAAATACTTTGATTTTTAAAGCATGACTACAATTGAAAAAAAAGAAGGTAATCCCCTTCTATCGATATATTTTACAGCTGGGTATCCGGAATTGGATAGCACTCTCCGCATCGCTAAAAAATTAGAAGAAGCCGGTGCTGACTTTCTGGAAATCGGTTTTCCTTATTCCGATCCTGTTGCGGACGGACCTGTCATTCAACACAGTTCGGAAGTCGCCCTGGCAAACGGAATGACTGTCAAAAAATTATTTGAACAATTGCGCGAGCTACGCCAACAGGTAAAGATCCCCGTCTTTCTGATGGGCTATGTCAATCCTGTGATCCAATTCGGCGTAGAGAAATTTTGTGAAGAATGCAAAAATGTTGGTGTAAATGGCGTTATAATTCCTGATCTACCGATGTACGAATACGAGGATCTTTATAAGGAAACTTTTGAAAAAAATGGTATTGCAAATATCTTCATCGTTACACCGCAGACTTCAACAGAGCGTATCCGGAAAATAGACAGTCTATCCAATAGTTTTATCTACCTATTATCCTCCAATGCAACAACGGGTAAAACGCTGGATGTAGGCGAAGATACCAATGCTTATTTCAAGCGGATACATGATCTTCAGTTGAACAACCCCTTGATCGTTGGATTCGGAATTTCAAATAAAGAGGCTTTCCAGAAAGCAAGTCAACATACTGCCGGAGCAATTATCGGCAGTGCATTTGTAAAAAGACTTGGGGAAAAAGATTATATGGATCAAATCCCTGATTTTATCAAATCAATAAAAGGGTAAAACAACAACGATGTACTAACGTGAGTTCAAGGCAAGGCGATGGACTCACGTTATTACCTATTAAGTACCTCAAAAAATGCTGTATCACACAGCTATTGAATAGCCTATAGTTCCACTCTCTTTAAAAGATATATACCAACTTCATACATAATTTACTAATATTGTAGCGTAAATACGCTTGAGCTAATAATATGCCTTTTAGGAGTGTTTATTTAACCAAAGACGGATATACACAATCTGATTACATTCTGTTAACAACCAATTCATGTATAACCAATAGTTTCGCGAAATGAAGAGTAAAGCTGAAGATCTGAATTATACCGCATGGATCATTCGCTTAAATGCAGGTGAAATGATAGCTTTTGAATGGTTGTACAATACGTACAAGCATCAGCTAGCAGGCAATCTGCTTAAACTCGTAAAAGCGCCCGATATTGCCGAAGATATCCTCCATGATGTTTTTGTTAAAGTTTGGGAAAATAGAACGAAGATTGATCCTGAACGTTGTTTTGAAGGCTATCTCTATCGCATAGCAGCCAATATGGTTGCTGACTTTTATCGAAAAATCAGTAAAGATCGAAATTATCAGGACTATCTTATCAATATCCAAGAAACGGTTTACCAACATATAGATGAGCTTTTGGAAAATAAATACAGAAGAGAACTGATAAATAAGGCGCTAACAGAACTCCCTCCTAAATGCAGGACCGTATTCCAATTATGCAAAATAGAGGGCCGTAGTTATGAGGAAGTTTCAGATCTTTTACAAATATCTCCAAATACCATTAGCAACCACCTAAATCGGGCTAATAAGAAAATATTAATGTTTCTACAGAATCCCGTAAATCTCCCTTATTTCCTTCTTCTTCTGTGGGCTAAATAACTCTTCCGAAAAAAATAAAAAATAATTTCAATTTGATGTAGTGACTTTTCTGTAGTAAGGCGTAATAGATATAAAACAAGTGCCTTGGAAAAGAAAAATTTGAATAAACTGTTTCAGGATTTTATTGTCAACCGTAGCTCAGCTGAGGACATTGAACAATTGATGCAACATTTTGGTTCTACAGCATCCACGGAGCATCTATATGATCTGATAAAAGAACAGCTTACTATCCCCCAATCCGAACAGTCGCCCCAAGCTGTTGAGTCAATAGTAGGTTCTGTTGATAAAAAAATAGCACAAACACTATCAACGTTTCAGGAAAGGGAAAAGAAGCAAAGAAAAACACAAAAATTATGGAGATTTGCTTCGGCAGCAGCAATTTTAATCCTCAGCATTTTAACTATATTTTGGCAATACAAACCGAATATCTCCAAAAATGTAACGCAACAACTTGTCGAAAAGCATCCGGAAGAAATCCTTCCAGGAAAAAAACAAGCCCGCCTGACACTTTACAATGGTGAAAAGCTGGAATTCGATAAACAACACACAGTCAATGAGAAAAATAGTGCAGCCAATCTTAACTATGAAGAAGGCCGGTTGGTTTATAGCGGAAGCTCTCCTGAAGAAGCTATTCAATGGAACATGCTCGAAGTTCCAAAAGCTGGGACTTTTGAAATACAGCTACCAGATGGATCAACTGTTTGGGTAAATGCCAATTCCAAGCTCTATTTCCCCAACCGTTTTCCAACAGACCAACGCTTTGTCAGAATCGAAGGTGAAGCCTTCTTTAAAGTACAGAAAGACAAAAAACGTCCGTTTAAAGTTCAAACCGGGGATCTCAATATCTCGGTATTAGGCACCTCATTCAATGTCCGCGCCTATAATAACAAGCATATATCAACTACACTGGTAGAAGGATCGGTTCAATTGACATATCATGATCAGCACATCATCATGACACCAGGGGAAAAAGCATTTATAGATGAAACAAACAAGCTAAAAATACAAACTATTGATATTGAAAGTGCTACTGCATGGAAAGAAGGATATTTCTATTTTAAAGATGAATCTCTAGGAAAGATATTGCAAGATATTAGTAATTGGTATGATCTGAAAGTCAGTATAATTGGAAATTTACCTAGCGGCCGATATAGTGGTAGTATGGACCGCAACAGTAAATTAAATGGCGTACTGAAAATGCTTGCCAATGTTGGTAATCTGGATTTTACCCTGAATGGCAATCACCTTACAGTTAAACAAAAAAACAAATAAAAAACCGCCTATGATAAAAAGTTAATATAAAAAAATACGGAGATGGTGGTAACATCTCCGCAATCTGTTCAAAAAAGCTGTTCAAAAAATCATTAAACAACCTTATTCAAAATTATGGAATATTTCTGTGATCGTAAAGAAACGATACGACTATATCGTTTCTTTACTGTGCATTATTTAATCATTAGAAGAATGAAATTGACAATCATCTTCATCTTGTTATCAATTGGGCTAAATGCTAAAACCAATGGACAACAAATCAACCTATCAGTCAAGCAGATGCGCTTAGAAAGTGTGTTAAAAAAAATAACACAGCAGACTGATTACAAATTTTTCTATTCAAGTGATCTGATTAACAAAGTAGAGTCGGTCAATCTTACCATAGAACGAGCTTCTTTAGAAGAAACATTGGAAAAGATCCTCACACCGAGAGGATTGAGCTACCAAAAGATGGCCAGAACAATTACAATTACCGTCGCCAATACACTCCAACAGCTCGAAGTGTCAGGCTCTGTTAGAGATAGTAAAGGCCCGCTCGCGGGTGTCAACATCTATATAAAAGCCGACAGCAAAATTGGAACACGAACAGACTCGGAAGGAAGATTCACAATAAGGATACCGGCCGCATCGACACTTGTTTTTAGTTTTCTTGGATATGAGAAACAAGAAATTCCTGTCCGAGATACAGAAATGCACATTATCTTAAACGCCGCTAATAATGCTATGGCCGAAGTTGTTGTCACTGCTCTGGGCATCAACAAGGAAAAACGTAAAGTAGCTTATGCAGCACAAGACATCAAGGGAGAAAGTTTGACCACCGCCCGTGAGCCTAATGTTGCTTCTAGTCTAGTTGGAAAAGTTGCCGGCCTCCAGATCAGAACCAAATCTACTTTATTTGAAAATCCCGAAATTACATTGAGAGGCGGTAATGCTACAATCGTCATTGATGGGGTTCCTGCTCCCGATGGTTTTGATATGTGGAGCCTGAATGCAGATGATATTGAAAATATCACGGTATTGAAAGGAACCGCCTCATCAGCTTTATATGGCTCAGTGGCACAAAATGGTGCTATTATGATCACAACCAAAAAGGGCAAAGGCGGAAAGTCGGGAATTGAACTCACTTACAACTCAAGTACAGAATTTCAAGCTGGATTTTTACGTATTCCCAAGACACAACAGGACTATGGTATGGGATTCAATGGAAAATACGCCTTTGTAGACGGCAAAGGTGGCGGTATCAATGATGCCTATGGTTACGTTTGGGGACCTAAGCTCAATCAACCTGACCCCAGTACAAGCAGTGGTTTTGTCGAAATACCACAATACAACAGTCCGATGGACCCGCAAACAAATAAATTAAAACCACTTCCGTGGATCAGTAGAGGAAAAAACAATTTGAACAATTTCCTAGACAATGGGTTAATTACAACACATAATGTAAGCGTAGCCGGTTCGACAGAAAAATCGGATTACCGCATTTCCCTCTCCCATCTTTATCAAAAGGGACAAGTCCCCAATACTAAACTAAATGCAACGACTTTGAGTCTTGCAGGCAAGCTTAAATTAAATAGTAAACTCGATGCCGAAGCGACCTTATCTTATAATAGACAATACTCTCCGAATTACCCAAATAGTGATTATTCACCCGACAATTATCTTTACAACATCGTCTTATGGATGGGCCCAGATGTAGCTATACAGGATCTGCGTAATTATTGGAAACCAGGTCGCGAAGGCTTAGAGCAAGTAACATACAACTACAGTTGGTACAATAACCCTTGGTTTTTGGCATACGAGAAGGAAAGAGCTTACACGAATGACGTGATTGTTTCTCAGGGAAATATCAAATACAGCTTTAACAATGACCTAAAATTACTCGTTCGCGGCGGTATTACCACAAATTTTGCTAACAGTGAAAGCCGTATTCCCTACAGTTATATTAACTATGGCACAGATGCGGCACCTTATGGCAACTATAGTGTCAATCGTAATAATCGGATGCGCTTTGTCAGCGATGCCCTGCTGACCTATGACAAAAAAATAGCTCAAGACTTTACGATTACCGCCAGTGTCGGGGCAAGTACCAGATTAGACCAATACAACAAACTGGAATCAAAGACAACCGGCGGACTATCTGTACCGGAGTGGTACAATTTAGATAATTCTAGGGATCCAGTCCGCTCGACTAATGAACGTATTGAAAAACAGGTCTATGGAATGTATGGATATGTTGATTTGGATTATCGCAATATGGCAACCTTAAGTTTAACAGGAAGAAATGATTGGACCTCAGCGCTGCAATCTCCTTATAACTCTTATTTTTACCCTTCAGCATCACTAAGCCTAATTGTGTCTGAAATGTTTCAATTACCCAAAGTAGTCTCCTATTTCAAACTTCGCGGTGCAGTGACAGATGCCACCACAGATATAGATGCGTATAGCGCACTGCTAACCTACGAAATCGGCAGTCGATGGAATGGAAATCCGTCCTTGTATCTACCTAATGCCTTACGTCCTCCAGGATTAAAACCTAATAAAACAATCTCTCAGGAATATGGTGCTGAATTACGTTTGTTTCGCAATCGGATCGGCTTTGATTTTACCTACTTCAACTATGACCGAACGAACAATGTTGTTGAAGTCCCATTATCGGAAGCTTCAGGATTTGCAAAACTTCAGGTGAACGGTGACCGTTACCGCCGGAGAGGTATCGAACTTGTCGTATCCGGAACGCCTGTACAAACGGAGAATTTTAAATGGAGTACAACATTAAATTATTCAAGATTACGCAATACTGTACTTGAATATTACGGTGGTGAAGAAATTCGCGGTGGCGTAAAAGTCGGGGAACGAATGGATGTTTATCGCGGCTGGGCATGGCAAAAATCTCCCGACGGACAAATTGTTCATGAAAATGGGATTCCACAATATATTAATCAGCAGGTCAATCTAGGCTATACAGATCCCAACTGGGAATTTGGTTTTCTGAATAGCTTTCAATATAAAAACTTTGGACTTTCTTTTGCTTTTGACGGCCGTATCGGCGGCAAGACTTATAATGGTTTAGAAGCGAAAATGTACGAGGGTGGTATGCATCCCAATACCGCAAATAGTTATCGTGAGGAGGCCTATCTCGGCCAGAAAACATACATGGCGGGAGGTGTAACCCAAACAGGAGGAAATGTGACCTATGATGCACAAGGGAATATTATGACGGATTCTCGGACATTTGCCCCTAATACTAGCTCTGTAAACTATGTAGATTGGGTATTTGCAACTTATACAAACGGAATTGATGAATCTGTTCTCTACGATCGTACATTTGTCAAACTTCGTGAATTAACACTGAGCTATCAGGTACCTACAACTCTTTTACGTAAAACACCTTTTAAGACTGCCAGCGTTTCGCTAGTAGGACGTAACTTATTGTTATGGTCTAAAGTTCCTTATATGGATCCTGATGGTTATAGTAATTTACAACTCGCTGAACCGACTGTTCGCAACATCGGTTTCAATGTCAATTTCAAATTCTAATACGAGAACTTATCATGAAAAAAACATATATTCTTTGGCTCGTTTGCTTCTTCACCATAGTGGCTAGCTGCAAAAAATTTGATTATTATCAAGACAATCCCAATAAACCTACTAAAGCTACGCCAGCTTTATTAATGACTTATATCTGCCAGGATATCTTTAACAACAACCCCATCAGTGCTGCTTATGCCTCGAGACACCTCACCTATTATGAGCGCCCTAACGAATCCATCAATTACAATTGGAATCGCGGTTCTTTTGGCGGGTATGCTGGCTTACGTCAGGTGCTCAAACTAGAACCTCTTGTTACGGACAACAAAAATTTCCAAGGACTTGTCCATTTGTTCCGTGTAATCTATTTTGCGCAAATGACAGAAACCTACGGTGATATTCCCTATACAGATGCCCTTCGCGCCGAGCAGGATGGCCGTACTCCAATATACGACAAACAAGAGGATATCTACGAAGGATTACTGCAAGAACTAGAACAGGCTAATGCCTCATTGGATGTAGCAAATGGAAAAATAGATGGTGATATTATATATGGCGGCGACTCCAATAAATGGAAAAAATTGATAAACGCATACCGATTACGTCTACTGATACACCTCTCAAAGAAAGAGGGTCAAACCAAAATAGCGATCAAGCAGCAGTTTCAATCTATAATTAGCAATCCGTCAAAATATCCACTAATGGAGAATATCGGTGACAATGCACAACTTGTATTCAATACCTCTGATCCCTCAAACTATTACCCCACTGCCGGACACCTAAGCGTCTCAACCTTAGTCTCGCTCGAACAATCTTTTGTAGAAATGCTGCAAAAAAGAGAAGATCCGCGTTTATTCTCCTTTGGGGATCCAATCGCCGGCAAAACTGCGGGAGTTTTCGCAAACTATAAAGGCGTAGATGCGGGCCTCTCTCCTGCTGACCAACAAGCTAGTGCCGCACAATCTTCGCTAATTGCCAGAAGATTTGTCGATCTTCGTAGTCCAGTGAATGAGCCAATGATCTTTTTAAGTTATGCTGAACAGGAATTCCTAATTGCAGAAGCAATTCAACGGGGTTGGATCTCCGGAGATATGAACGATCATTATCAAAAAGGAATAACTGCATCAATGGCTTTCTATAAGATAACTGGAACGATCGTTTCTGATTACCTGAATAAGGATCTCGTCAAATTAGCAACAGGCGATCCGCTAACAAAAATATTAACACAAAAATATATTTCTTTCTATATGAATTCCAGCTGGGAACCTTTCTTTGAACAACGACGCACTGGAATCCCCGTGTTACGAGTTGGCCCCGGAACGTTAAATGGGGGGAAAGTACCTAAACGCTGGCAATATCCTCTTTCAGAGTCACAATATAACGAAGCCAACCTGGATGCAGCGGTAAAACGGCAGTTTACTGAAGGGGATAATGTAAATGCCACAATGTGGTTAATCAAATAAAAAACATGGATACACGAAGAGATTTTTTAAAAAAGGCGGCCATGCTTGCTGGCGGAGCATCACTTTCTCAGGTTATTCCGCCTGCTATTGCCAAAGCAATGGCCATCAACCCTGCTTTGGGGAGTACCTTTTATGATGCCGAACATGTGGTTCTGCTAATGCAGGAAAACCGGTCGTTTGATCATGCTTTTGGTACACTACGAGGTGTCCGCGGCTTCAACGACCCAAGAGCGATCCGCCAGCCAAACAACCACAAAGTATGGTTACAGACACAAAAAAACGGGGAAACTTACGCCCCTTTTCGGCTGGACATCAAAGATTCAAAAATCACATGGATGGGCTGTCTTCCCCATAATTGGACCGACCAGACCGATGCGCGAAACAACGGAAAAATGGATAAATGGCTAGATGTTAAACACTCCGGATTTAAGGAATTTGCAGATCTGCCCCTGACCATGGGCCATTATACGCGAGAAGATATCCCATTCTACTATTCACTCGCGGATTCTTTTACCATCTGTGATCAGCATTTCTGTTCCAGTATCACCGGAACAAATCCCAACAGACTTTATTTTTGGACAGCTAATATCCGGGAAAACCTGAACGGAAAGGCGTTGGTATGGAACGGTGATTCCGAATTTAGCGGTAAAGCAAACTGGAAGACTTTCCCCGAGCGTCTTTCAGCACTGGGTGTAGACTGGAAAATATATCAAAACGAAATTTCTTCAAGCAGTGCGGGATACAGTGGCGAGGCCAATAGCTGGCTGGCGAATTTTGGCTGCAATCCCATGGAATATTTCCCTCAATACCAAGTCAAATATAGTGCGCGATACAGGGAACTCCTTACAAGGAAAAAAGAGGAACTCGAACAAAAAATAGCCGTAACAACGGCGAAAGATAAGCTTGAAAAGCTGCGTAAGGAGCACGCACAGGTACGCGAAGAACTGCAGCAATACAGCGCGGAGAACTTCGAAAAGCTTGATGAACGCACAAAAGATATCCATCGTCGTGCTTTCGTCAATAACAGTGCGCAGCCCGGTTACATGGAACTCGAAACCATGCACTATCAGGAAGGTGATCAGCAACGGGAACTACAGATCCCAAAAGGCGATGTGTTATATCAGTTCAGAAAAGATGTTGCCGAAGGTAAACTACCTACGGTATCCTGGCTTGCACCGCCACAACTTTTCTCGGATCATCCCGATTCGCCCTGGTTTGGTGCATGGTATGTCAGTGAAATCATGGATATACTCACACAAAATCCCGAAGTCTGGAAAAAGACAATCTTTATCCTTACCTATGATGAGAACGATGGTTATTTTGATCATTTTGCTCCCTTTGTAGCCCCCAATCCTTATCAAGCAGATAGCGGTAAAGTGTCCCCAGATATTGACCCAAAATTGGAATTTGTCCGTCGTGACGAACAGTATTACCCCGAAAGTGGAAGAGAAAGCAATATCGGCTTGGGCTATCGTGTCCCTTTGATCATTGCTTCGCCCTGGACAAGAGGTGGCTGGGTAAACTCACAGGTATTTGACCATACCTCAAGCTTGCAGTTTTTAGAGAAATTCATTAGCCACAAAGTAAAAAAAGAAGCAAAGGAAACCAATGTGAGCAGCTGGCGACGTGCGGTCTGCGGGGATCTCACTTCTGTTTTTAGACCTTACCATGGGGAAATCATCAAAAAACCGTTGGTATTGGAACGTCAGCCTTTTATCAAGGAAATCCACCGGGCAAAATTTAAAGGGCTCCCAATGGGATTCAAATCATTGTCAACTGCGGAGATCGAACAGATTGAAAAGACCCCTGGCCTTTCACCCTATTTTCCAAAACAAGAAGAAGGACTTCGTGACTCCTGTATTCTTCCGTATGAGCTGTATGTACATGGCGAATATCTACCGGAAGGAAAATATCAACTGACCTTTGAAGCGGCAAATACGATGTTCGGTTCCCGTTCCGCAGGTTCACCTTTTACAGTATACCACTGTAAGCCTTATAAGGGTGAAGTCGGCACCTCCCGTAACTATGCCGTATCTCCGGGGGATCACATCTCGGACAGCTGGTCTATCCATGCATTTGACAAGGAAATGTTTCAACTTGACGTACATGGCCCCAATGGGTTCTATCGTATGTTTAAAGGTGATGCGCAACGACCAAACATTAAAATTCGCTGCACCTACGAGAAAAGTGAGAATGAGCGGTCATTTACGGGTCACCTCTCCTTCACTTGTATAAATCACGACAGCAAAAGTCATCGTCTTTTGCTTGAAGACATCAGCTACGGAAGAGATAAAAAGGAAGTCGAACTCAAAGCCGGAGCGTCAACAACAGTACTATTTGATCTTTCCAAACAAAGCTTTTGGTATGATTTCCGTGTTAGCTGTAAAAATGACAACGCATTTGAAGAACAATACGCAGGTCGTATAGAAGTTGGAAAAAGCGGAAAAAGTGATCCACTATTAAGCCGATAAAGACACCGAAACGGGGTTATTTTGAAAAAGAGATAACCTCGTTTATCAGTTATTTATGAAGAAAAATAGATGATCAATCTAAAATCAACTCGTTTAAGCTATAAAAAATTAACAAAGCCCCATCACTATTATTCTTGTATACGACGAATAACGTGATAGAACCCTTTATATAGTAAAACTGCGCCAACAATCAAAAAAACAGCTAATAAATATAAACTGATGGAGTTAATAAATAATAGACACATCATAACGGTAATTTTTGGTTTTTTATTTCTTATGTACAAGTTATAACATTTATCCAAAATATTACAAAAAAAAAATACAAATTTTCTCTACTTTTGTTGGGATGAGGAAAATTGCATTGTTTATCGGCTTGTTTTTTTATTTGCTTGCGGCAAGTGGTGCAACTTTACACTTTCATTTTTGTCAGGGTGAGGCGCAAAGTGTTTCATTAAGCCAAAATCACACGGCGCATTGTCCACTGTGTGCCAAGTCGGAAAAAAAGTCTCAAAAACACTGCCATCAAGAAGGTAGTTGTAAAGATGTCGTTATTGCCGCTCAAAAGGTCGATGATTTTAACAGATTATCACAAACACTTGATTTCAACAATTTTTCTCCCGCGATTATTACACGCCATTGGATACATAATTATTACCAGTTTTCTACTGATGAGGATAGCTCATCCAAATTAAGTGTAAATCCGGACACCTTTATAAAAGCATACAGTCCCGCTGTATTTATTCTAAATCAGAATTTCAGAATTTGATTCTTTTCTTTTTTGATTTTTTTAATCAAAAGTAACTGTCGATGATTTTACCTTCGACCTTACATGCTATGCACGATTTTTTCAGGCCGTACATTATCAAAAACTATGAATCAAATTTTAAAAAAAATATATATAACGACTCTTTTATTCCTATTTGCCCTGACATCCGTAAAGGCACAAAGCGATAGCACCCGAACGCTTACCGTAGCCGGCAACTGCGCGATGTGCAAAAAGAGAATCGAAACCGCTGCGAAACTACCGGGTGTCGAAAGCGCCGTATGGAATGCAAGCGATAACTTGCTACATCTTAACTACAATGCTCAAAAAGTTGAACTGGAAACCATCAAAAAGAATATCGCACAGGTCGGACATGATGTCGACAACTTAGTGGCAAGCGAGGAATCTTATGCAAAACTTCATGAGTGCTGTATGTACCCGAGACTGGAAAACGGAAAAGTTCCCGAAAAGAAAGTGGTTTCTACAGAAGGTGGGCACCATGACCATCCCCATACTGTCACAGGTGTTGTTGTCGAAGAAAACGAAAAAGGCGATCTAAAACCTATCGTTGGGGCCAATTTACATTGGGCAAACTTACCAACTAGAAATACCAGAAGTAATGAAAATGGTGTATTTAAACTGGAGCACAAAGAAGGTTTTGACAAATTGGTCGTCAGTTATGTCGGGATGAAATCCGATACAATAACGATCAAAGACCTCCATGAAGTCGTCATGATTACTGCGAAGGGAAATGTACTCATGGAAGTCGAAGTCAAAGGGACACGTCGGTCCAATTATATTGACCGTATGACACCAGCACGACTGGAAGTTCTTACAGGAAAAGAGTTATTTAAAGCCGCTTGTTGTGATTTAAGTGAAAGCTTTGAGACCAACGCTTCAGTGGATGTCATTAGTGCAGACGCCGTAACCGGCAGTAAACAGATTCAAATGCTGGGTCTTAGTGGTATATATACACAATTGACGGTAGAAAACTTGCCTGGACCACGTGGTTTGGCCTCACCATTAGGACTTAATTCCATTGCCGGTACCTGGATCGAATCCATTCAAATTGCCAAAGGAGTGGGTTCTGTCGCCAACGGCTATGAAAGCATGGCCGGTCAGATCAATGTCGAACTGAAAAAGCCACAAAATTCTGAAAGATTGTTTTTTAATGCCTATGCAAATAACATGGGACGTACCGATGTGAATTTAAATTTAGCTCAAAAAATAGGTCAACATTGGTCTACATCGGTGTTGTTACATGATAACTTTATGTATAATAAATCCATGAACTTTAGCCACAATGGATTTAGGGATGTGCCCGTTGGCAATCTTTTCTCTGGAGTAAACCGTTGGTTGTATGAGAATGGCAAAGGTCTGATGGTTCAGTTTGGCGTCAAGTATTTAAATGACGATCGTACTGGCGGGCAAATAGATTTTGACAAAAAAACAGATAAGGGCACGACGAATCGTTATGGTCTTGGTTTCGATATTGAACGTGTTGAAGGTTTTGCTAAAATCGGCTATGTATTTCCAGAAAACAAACATCGAAGCATTGGCCTTCAATTGGCTGGTTCCAACTATAATCAAAAAAGTTATTTCGGGCTAAAAAACTATAATTCCGAACAGCAAAATGGTTATGCGAACCTCTTGTTCCAAGATATCATAGGTACAGTAGCCCATAAATATCGCGTGGGCGCCTCCATCAATTACGATAATTACGATGAATGGTACCTAACCGATCAAAATTTCAAACGTAAAGAAGTCGTTTCAGGTGCATTTGCGGAATATACCTTCAGTCCATCCGAAAAATTTGATGCGGTAGTCGGACTACGCCAGGACTATAATTCATTATATGGTTGGTTTACTACACCGCGGTTGAATTTACGCTATGCTCCTATTGCTGGAACGACGTTCCGCGCAAGTTCAGGTAGAGGTCAACGCACCGCCAATATTTTTGCTGAAAACACTGCAGTTTTAGCCAGTAGCAGAAGATTGATCATACAGTCTCAGGATATGTACAATAAAGCCTACGGCCTGCAACCCGAGGTATCCTGGAATACAGGGATTGCGGTAGACCAAAATATGCGCATCTTCGGAAGGGAAGCCTCTGCCTCTGTCGAATTCTTTCATAACAGCTTTTCCAACCAGGTGGTAGTCGACTACGAAAATCCAAGAGAAATCAGTTTTTACAACTTAACCGGAAAATCATTCTCAAATAGTTTGCAGACAGAATTTCGATTTATGCCGGCACCACATTTTGAAACGAGATTGGCTTACCGTTTATTGGATGTCCAGACCGACTTTCAGAGTGGAAGAAAAACAAAACCACTGTTGGCAAAACACCGTGGTTTCGTCAACTTAGCGTATAACCACCATTCTGGATGGAGCTTAGATTATACCTTGAATGTGGTCGGACCAAAACGTATCCCTTCAACCATGGATAATCCAGTTGAATACCAAATGCCTACAGCATCAAAAACGTACGCAACGATGAACGCACAGATCAGCAAAACTTTTGGAAAAGATAAAAACTTTACCGTATATGTCGGTGGTGAAAACCTCTCCAATTATTTCCAGAAAACACCCATCCTTGCGGCAGATCAACCTTTCGGAAACTATTTTGATACCTCTATGTTATGGGGGCCTCTAACAGGACGTATGTTTTATACGGGCGTTCGATATTTCATAAAATAGGAAGAAGTTAATATAAAAAAAAGCGGCTCGGCCGCTTTTTTTATATTAACTTCTTCAATTCCTGGTACAATCTCGCCGTTGGAAGCCCCACAACATTATTGTATTCACCTTCGATCTTCTCGATTGCAATTAAGCCTATCCATTCTTGAATACCATAAGATCCAGCTTTGTCAAGCGGCGAAAAATGAGTAACATAATAATCAATTTCTTGTGGATCCAATACATGGAAATGCACTGTTGTCGTCTCGACAAAGGATTGCACGACACCTTGCCAACGTATTGCTACCGCGGTAATGACCACATGTTTATTTCCGGATAGTTCTGCCAAAGTCTGCTTAGCTTCAGCTGCGGTCTTGGGTTTCCCTAAAATTTCACCTGCGGCCGAAACAACGACGGTGTCAGCACAGATCACCAAGCCGTCTGTTTTATCTTCAAAAGCCTCTGCTTTTTGTAGCGCAATCTGACGAACAGCTTCACGAGCAGGAAGACTCGGATCAACATATTCATCTGTCTCCCGTACCTCGACTTCAAAGGTAATACCCAATCCAGATAAGAGTTGTTTGCGTCTCGGAGATTGAGACCCAAGGATAACAGTTGTGTTCTTTAAATTTTCTAACATCATTAAATACTTTTTATCGTTTCGTCCTCATACCAATTTCCCTGCACTTTAAGTACTTTTTCAATCAGTTCCCGAACAACTCCTTTCCCACCATTGAAAGCCGAGACATAATGTGATATCTTCTTAATCTCCTCCACGGCATCTGCCGGCGCCACAGCCAAACCAACAGATCGCATACAACTAAAATCAGGGATATCATCACCAATATACATCAATTGATCAAGTCCCAGATGATAATCTTTAGCCAATACTTTTAATGTCGAAAGCTTATTTACAACACGAGAGTGAATTTCTTTCACACCCAACCCCTGTAAACGGCGCTCCACCCCCATGGAGCCCCCCCCAGTGATAATAAAGATCGGATAACCTTTTTTAATGGCCAATTGCATGGCATACCCATCCTTTATATTAAAAGTCCGTAGCTGTTCCCCAGCTTCGTTCACCTGTACAGTTCCATCTGTCAATACCCCATCCACATCCAATACAAATCCTTTTATTCTTTTAAATTCAGTCAATACCATTGAAATATATTTTTGTAAAAATAAAGCATTTCCGCTAAATATACGATTCCATCCCCCCTTCTTATTCACTCAATTTACGCCATAAAATTATTCAAATAAGCCAAAATATCATTTGTATGTCACAACATAGTTGTATCAGCAACTTATTTATAAAAAACATTTGGATGGAACCTGATATTTAGCGTATCTTTGTAGAAGATAATTAAAGGTTATCTCGCTATGAAAACACTAACAGCACTGTTCAAACAAACTATTTTGTTTAAAGCAGCGTAAGATTTAAAAAACAATCAACTTAGTTTTTCACGGCAAAAAACACGGCAACTAATTTAGTTTGGTCGCCCTTAAAAAGTCTTTTCATAATTTAGGTTTATAATTGGTTAGTAACAAACCCTGGTGCCCATCATCAGGGTTTTGTTTTATTAGGACTTTTTATTCCCTAATGTACAATATTGTATCTATTTGCTTTTTTGACTATTTTAGGAATAGCAAGTTTTTTTGTTATTTTACATATATCTTTTTTTCCCCAGGTAACATCAGGAAACTACCGACAGAAAAATGAACGATAGTTGGGCGATCAAAATTCATTAAACTCATTCTCGCATGGAGCAAAAAAACTATAGAAAGCAAATTACCATAGGAGTGATAATTTCTTTTTCGCTTATCTTTATTTCCGCCTTATACTTTTTTATCTCTCTACATCATATCGTCGATAATGAGCGTAATATTGTCCGGATCGCTGAAAACAAATTTAATGTGATCAATGAAGTCAGATCCAACATTGATGAGGTCAATGATATTAAACTTCATTACTTCACAAAGGAAGATCGGAGCTTATTTATTCCCTATCAAAGCGAAAGAAAGCAGATAGATGAACTATTGCGATCTATTGGTCGAGCCGATGAGCTCTATACCGTCTCCCCACACGCCATTGAAACGTTGCGTAAAGAAATTGCACTTTTCTACAATTTCGAAAAAGATATAACTTATGCCAAACTGAACAATGGTTCGCTGCCGCCCTATATTCAGGAACAGAAAACTACGATCTTAAATCAGATAGATATTCTATCCAGAGATCTGCTTGATCAAAGGGCAAGTCGACTGGAAAAATCGAGAAACAGTCTTCAATTGGCGCAGAACATTACCTATCTTTTTATTGCGATCGGCTTAAGCGGTTTTTTCTATATTCTAGCAAAATTTTCCAGTATTTCAAAAGTATTAAGAGCGACCGTCAAAGGACAAAGAGAATCCAATAACCGGCTTCAGCTTTTACAGGATCAAACCAATAATGATAACTGGATCTTGAATGCTATCAACCATGTTGATGAACAGCTAAGGGGCGATTACAGTGATAAAAAAATAGCCGAGATCAGCCTAAATGCGATTACCAACACAACGAAAGCGCTGGGAGGCACTGTCTATATTTTTGATGATAATTACCAAGAATATCAATTATGTCATAAAATAGGAATTGCCTCGACACAGCAGATTAAAAAAAGTTTTAAAGAAGATGATGGTATTCTAGGGGAAGTAACAAACAAACATACCGTAGTTAAAATCAAGGATATTGATCATAGTCATCTCGTTTTAGAAACTTCTTTATCCAACAGAATAGAAACTGAAATCTACATTATTCCATTCACCTATGAAAATCACTGTGTTGGTCTGATGGAAATCTGTTGTCCGATCGTGCCGGAAAAGGAGGAAAAGTTACGATTCAATTTCCTGGATAAAGTAAAAGGTAACATCGCAATTATCCTCAAAGTTGCGCAGACCCATGGTAAACTTGCCGATCTCTATGAAGAACTCCAACAGCAAACGGAAGAACTGGAGGCACAACAGGAAGAATTGAGAACCACAAACGAGGAATTAGTCCATAAAACTCATTTGCTGGAAGCTTCCGAAGAAGAACTCCGGGTACAACAGGAAGAACTTATCCAAACAAACAATGAACTTGATGAGAAGGCGAGATTACTCTTTGCCCAAAATGAAGATCTGGAAAAAGCAAGACAGGCCATCGCACAAAAAATTGAAGAAGTCGAATTATCAAGTAAGTACAAATCTGAATTCATGGCCAATATGAGTCATGAACTCCGGACTCCGCTGAATAGTATTCTTATACTTGCCAAATTGCTACAGGACAATAAAAAGAAAAATCTGAATGACGATCAGATAAAATATGCTTCCGTGATCCACAGTGCAGGTTCGGATTTACTCCACTTGATCAATGAGTTATTGGATTTGGCAAAAATAGAATCTGGAAAAGTTGAAGTTCAAAAGGAAGATATCAATACAAGTGACCTGGTCAATTACATAAAAGATTTCTTTCATGATACCGCAGAATCCAAGATTATCCAATTTAACGTTGAAATTGATAAGGATACCCCACAAGAATTTATTGGTGATGAACATCGCATACAACAGGTTCTAAAAAATTTATTGTCGAATGCATTTAAATTTACGGGTGAAAATGGCACGGTATCGCTCAAGATCAATGTAGAAAATGAGAACATCTATTTTACGGTTAAGGATAATGGTATTGGTATCGCTCCGGAAAAACAAGAACTTATCTTTGATGCATTTAAACAGGAAGACGGATCGACAAGCCGTAAATATGGTGGCACGGGACTAGGCCTTTCCATATGTCGTGAGATTGCAAGTCTGTTGAAGGGAAGAATTACCCTAAGCAGCAAAGTTGGTGAGGGCAGTACTTTTATTTTCAGTTTACCATTGGAGGAAGAAGCTGAAGTTGAAAACATCGCGGAACAACCTGTTATTGAACAAAAAAGCGTACACTCCCATCCACAATTAGAACATATAACTCTCGAAAAAAATCCTCATACTGAAAATAGTAACAGAAACAATAAATTACTGATCATTGAAGACGACTTCATTTTTGCAGATATACTAAAAGACTATGCGATACAAAATGGTTATGATGTTTATATCAGCTATGATGGACAAGATGGCCTTCATAAAGCGCAGAACTTAATCCCTGCTGCCATCATATTAGATATCATGCTGCCAAAAATGGATGGCTGGGAAGTGCTACGTAATCTCAAAAAAACAGATTTAACGAAGAATATTCCTGTACACATGATGTCAGCGGGAACTTTCCTCCATGATGAGCCAATATCTGCTGGCGCTATCGGATTTATGTCCAAACCAGTTTCCGAAGAATCCCTAGCGGAGACCTTTCTGAAAATTAAAGCTTCTACAAGCCATCCTATCAAGAAAATTCTATTGGTGGAAGATCAGGAAATTCAAAGTGATTTTATCAAACAATCTCTTGAAGAACAAAATATTCAGATATTTCAGGCCTTTGATGCACAACAGGCACTTGATCTCCTGGATCAGGAAAAAGTATTTGACTGCATTATTATGGATCTAAATTTACCAGATAAATCTGGTATCGAATTGCTTAATGACATCAAATCAAACAGCCAGTATAAAGATTTACCGATTATCATTAACACCGCTATGGAACTCAGTCCTGAACAAACATCAGAGATTTTGCACCATAGTCAGGCCATGGTATTAAAATCAGCGAAATCCAATAATAGATTGATCGATGAAGTCAATTTATTCTTAAATAAAATCCGGAGCAGCAAAACGGAATACCCCGCATTTAACAACAGCGCCTCGGTACTTCTGGAGAATAACCTAGCCGCTAAGACCGTCTTGCTAGCAGACGATGATATGCGTAATATCTTTGCCCTAAGTACAGCTTTCGAAAGCTATGATATGAAAATAGAGATTGCAAATAATGGTCAAGAAGCACTGGATATTCTAGCACGCAACGAGCATATTGACCTTGTTTTAATGGACATTATGATGCCTGTCATGGACGGATATGAAGCGATCGAAAAAATAAGGGCGAACAAGAAATTCTCAAACCTCCCTATTATCGCCGTGACAGCAAAGGCAATGAAAGGTGACCGAGAAAAGACAATTGCTGTAGGAGCAAACGATTATATTAGCAAACCCGTTGATGTGGATAAATTGATATCCTTAATGCGCGTATGGTTGAGTTAACTACTAAAGTAGCAGTAATGATCACTTTTGAAGAGTTGGAGGAAATTATTGATGTTGTCAAAAACCTTCACGGCTATGATGTGTCCGGATATACAAGAGCATCTCTCAAGCGGCGTGTCACCAGAATTATGGAGCTAAACAAACTGGACTTGGTCGAATTAAAATCCAAACTAGTTAACCAGCCGGGATTTAGCACCCATTTTTTACAGGAAATTACCGTCAATGTGACTGAAATGTTCAGAGATCCGGAATTTTACAAAGCATTAAAAAACGATGTATTTCCCTATCTGGCCACTTACCCCCATATTAAGCTGTGGAGTGCTGGTTGTTCGACGGGTGAAGAGGTCTACTCATTGGCAATTTTGCTAAAAGAAGCAGGCCTTTATCAACGTTCATTTATCTATGGAACTGACATTAACACCAAAGTATTGGAGAAAGCCAAAAGAGGCATTTATTCATTAGCAAAAGTGAAGGAATATTCTGAAAACTTTATTAAAACGGATCCTAAAAGCTCTTTATCTGAATATTATACAGCAATGTACAATGCGGCCACGATAAACAATAGCCTTAAAAAAAATGTCCTTTTTTCACAGCACAGCTTGGTTTCTGATCGGGTATTTAATGAATTTCAATTGATCACATGCCGTAATGTATTGATTTATTTTGACACAAATCTCCAGGAAATGGTATTGGATTTATTTTATCATTCACTTTGCCACCTTGGTTTTTTATGTTTAGGTTCAAAAGAATCGTTAATTAACTACAAGAATGCAGCAAAATTTAAGGTTGTAAACAAAAAACACAACATTTATCAAAAAATCGGTTAGGTTAAGATGGAACGGAAAATTCTTTTATTAGCGGGCTCTGCTGGCGGCTTTAGCGTTATTTTAAACATCCTGAAGGCATTGGAACGTCCGGTTCAGATACCGATTATCGTCATTGTTCACCGCAATCCCAAATACGCATCAAGTATAGAAGATACCCTTTCGAAAGCCTTATTGCAAAAGATAAAAACGGCTGACGATAAAGAGAGTATAGCGAATGGAACAATCTATTTTGCTCCCGCAGGCTATCATTTACTTATTGAGCCAGATTATAGCTTTTCATTGGATATCTCAGAACCGGTTCAATATTCAAGACCTTCTATCGATGTGACTTTTGAGTCGGCCGCCGAAATCTATAAAGAAAATTGTACTGCAATTTTGTTTTCCGGGGCCAACCAGGATGGCGCGGAAGGACTGTTAATGATAAAAAAATACGGCGGAAAAACCTATGTACAGGACCCACTTGACGCGGAAGTTCCGATAATGCCTCAGGCCGCAATAGACCTTAATGCGCAAGATAAGATCTTAAGTATTGCCGAAATAAAAGATTACATTATGCAATTAACCTAAAGTTGTATTTTAGATTTGATATAATGAAGAAGATTAATATATTGATCGTCGATGATAAAATTGAGAATATTATCAGTCTCACAGCATTGCTGGAGGATATCGAATATGTAAATATAATTAGTAGTACAGATCCCAATGAAGCATTAAAAATCTGTTGGAAAGAAGAAATTGATCTCGCTCTAGTTGATGTACAGATGCCCGAAATCAATGGATTTGAATTCGTCACCTTCCTAAAGAAAAATCCAAAGACGAATCACATCATCCCGATCATGGTAACTGCGATTTCCAAGGAGGATAAATACCTTATTCAAGGACTTAACAGTGGTGCTGTAGACTATCTGTATAAACCTCTCAATCCAGAAGCTACCATCGCAAAAGTCAAGTCTTTTGTTCAGCAACTGTTGATACAACAGGAAATTAAAGAAAAAAACATTGCATTGGAGGAGTCTAAGCAGGCAATTCTGAAAGCAAAAGAAGAAGCTGAACTTGCCCGAAAGTCAAAAGAAACGTTCTTGGCCAATATGAGTCATGAGATTCGGACGCCTATCAATGGTATTATGGGAATCACCCAAATGCTAAAAAATTCACAGCTTACCGTTGAACAGGAAAACTGGATCAATAAACTCGATTCGGCCTCTCAAAATCTACTTACGATCATCAACGACATTTTAGATCTCTCCAAAGTTGATTCGGGCATGATGAAGCTGAATATGGAATCTACCTCTGTGCATGATATTACCGATGATTTGAATAATCTGTTTATAGATAAGGCGAACTATAAAGGCTTGAATTTCTATATCGAGGTGGACGACCGGATAAACAGTTATTTTTTAACAGATCCGCTTCGCTTAAAACAGATTCTCACGAACTTTATCTCCAATAGTTTCAAATTTACTTCCGCGGGCTCGGTCATTTTAAAAATTCAGCTTCTAACGGAGAGTAACCAGCAAATTGAGCTACAGTTTCAGGTCATCGACACCGGTATTGGCATCGCAGAAGATGCATTGGAAAAAATATTCATCGCGTTTGAGCAAGGAGAAGACAGCATCACAAAAAAATTTGGTGGAACGGGCCTGGGCTTAGCAATTGTGAAACGTATCGCTGCCCTTCTCAGTGGAAAGGTTTTCGCATCAAGTGAATATGGCAAAGGAAGCACATTTTCTTTTGAATGCGCTTTTGACAAAATAGAAGATAAACCTATAGAAAAAGAAACACAAGTGCTTTATACCGAGTTACCAAAATTTAATTCACCGATGATCCTTATTGCCGAAGACAATGAATTAAATAGCTTTATGTTAGCAAATATCCTTAAGAGCTGGAATTGCGAGATCACCTTGGCAACAAATGGGCAACTTGCCCTCGAGGAAATAAACAGAAAAAAAATAGACCTGGTATTTATGGACGCGCATATGCCTCTCATGAGTGGTTTTGAAGCAATCAAAGAAATACGTCGCCATGTGGATCCAACGATTGCGAATATGCCCATCATCTCCATTTCTGCTTCAGTTTTAAAGGCAGAGCAGCAAGAAGCCTTGGATGCAGGAGCCAATGAAGTGGTTGGAAAACCATTTGATCCTATCAAATTATACAAAACAATTGAAGCTTTATTGTCAAAATTGAAATGATTGTTTCGATTTACCGATGAAATCATTAATTTTAAAGAATTAACAAAACATAATAATGAAAAAACTTTTTATGATACCAGCAGTTGCAGTTGCCTTGTCAATTGCATCTTGTGGCGGAAACAGTGAGAAGTCTGGCAAATCAGCTAGTACAGAATCGACAACTTCAACAGAAAACCAAGCGACAGAAACAGTACCTGGAATTGAAAACGTAGCTATTTCCAACAGCTTATCTTTAGAAGGTAATGATCAGATGAAATTTGACAAGGATTTATTCCGTGTGAAAGCTGGTGAGCCTGTGGAATTATCCTTCAAAAATGCGGGTACCATGCCAAAAGAATCTATGGGGCATAATGTTGTCATCCTTAAACCGGGTGTAGATCTCCCAACTTTTGGAGCTGAGGCAGCAGCAGCGGCAGCGGATGAGTATATTCCAAAATCGGCATTGTCTTCCATCGTTTCCCATACGAAATTATTAGGTCCGGGTGAAACAGATAAAATTACATTTACACTTGAAAAAGGAGTCTATCCTTTCATCTGTAGCTTCCCTGGTCACTACGGCGTAATGCAAGGAAAAATCGTTGCAGAATAATAACATACAACCAAAAAAGGATAGCTAGATATAGGTATCCTTTTTTGGTTCTACGAACTAGTATCACGCCGATGCCTGCTCCTATTAGTTGGCGGCTTATTTCCAAAATTACTTTTATCGCATACAGATTTATCGAAATTAAATTATTTTTCGGCTGCATACGACTATCCATTTATCAAAAAAATGTAAAGTAAGTCTATTCGCCGACAAATCGTAAGTTTTGATTTCCTATCCCATTAATAATCATTAAATTTGTACTACTAAAAATTAAAACGTAATCAATGCAATACGACGTAATTGTAATCGGAAGTGGTCCAGGCGGATATGTAGGAGCTATCCGTTGTGCCCAATTAGGATTAAAAACAGCTGTTATTGAAAAATATAGCACATTTGGTGGTACTTGTCTTAACGTTGGATGTATTCCTTCAAAAGCGCTTTTAGATTCATCGGAGCATTACCACAATGCTGCCCATAATTTTGATGCATTTGGCATCAGTTTAAAAGACCTAAAGGTTGATATGGCAAAAATGATTGCTCGTAAAGACGATGTCATTGCTCAAAATACTGCCGGTATCACTTTCTTATTCAAGAAAAATAAAATTGACAGTTTCCAAGGTGTGGGTTCATTTGTGGACAAAAACACCATAAAAATAACAAAAGCAGATGGTTCTACAGAGCAGGTTACAGCAAAAAATGTAATTATTGCCACAGGTTCAAAACCGACTTCTTTGCCTTTTTTGCCAATTGACAAAAAAAGAATTATCACTTCTACAGAAGCCCTTAACCTAAAAGAGATTCCAAAACACCTGATCGTCATCGGTGGTGGTGTCATTGGCTTAGAATTAGGTTCAGTATACGCCCGTTTGGGTTCAAAAGTTTCTGTTGTTGAATTTGCGAAATCTATCATTGGTACAATGGATGGCGGTTTAGGTAAAGAATTGCAACGTGTATTGAAAAAATCATTGGGCATGGAGTTCTACCTGGGTCACAAAGTAACAGGGGCAACTGCAAAAGGCAAAACTGTAAAAGTAACTGCCGAAGATCCAAAGGGACAAGAAATCACATTAGATGGCGATTATTGTATTGTTGCAGTTGGACGTACCGCTTATTCTGAAGGTCTAGGCTTAGAAAATATCGGTATTACATTGGAAGAAAGAGGCAAGAAAATCCCTGTAAACGCTCACTTAGAGACTTCTGTACAAGGTGTATTCGCAATTGGTGATGTGATCACTGGCGCAATGTTGGCACACAAAGCAGAAGATGAGGGTGTATATGTTGCGGAATATATTGCGGGACAAAAACCACATATCGATTACAATTTAATTCCCGGTGTCGTGTACACCTGGCCTGAAGTCGCTTCAGTTGGAAAAACGGAAGAACAACTGAAAGAAGCCGGTGTCAAATATAAAGCTGGATCTTTCTCCTTCAAAGCTTCTGGTCGCGCAAAAGCCTCAGGCGATACAGATGGTTTTGTAAAAGTATTGGCAGACGCTGCTACTGACGAAGTGTTAGGTGTACATATGATTGGTCCGCGTGCAGCTGACATGATCGGCGAAGCTACAGTAGCTATGGAATACCGTGCTTCTGCTGAAGATATCGCACGTATCTGTCATGCTCACCCAACCTACACTGAAGCTATTAAAGAAGCTGCTTTAGCAGCAACCGCAAATAGAGCAATACACGCTTAAGCGTTAATAGCATAAATCAAAGGGGAAAAGGAAACTTTTCCCCTTTGTCATAAATACCTATATAAGATGAATTTTTACACAAGAAAATGGGTCAAACCCGAAGACCTTAATCCGAACGGTACATTATTCGGCGGAACACTGTTGCGTTGGATAGATGAAGAAGCCGTAATTTACGCCATTGTACAATTGGGCAATCCAAAAGTAGTTACGAAGTTTATATCCGAAATCAATTTTGTAAACTCTGCGAAACAAGGGGATATTTTAGAGTTAGGTATCGAGGCCACTAACTTTGGCAGGACATCATTAACAATGCGCTGTGAAGTCAGAAATAAAATCTCAAAGAAAACGATCCTATCCATCGACAAATTGGTCTTTGTCAATCTGGATGAAGAGGGAAATCCTTTCCCACATGGAAAAGATAGCATCACCTACGCATACATGGGAATCGAGAAGACAGGCAGAGATGATTAAACATCTCCCCTGTTTTTATGGTATAGATCCTTCTTTTTTATAAAACTCTGCCTGGAAATGTGCAATCACAGATTATTAAGGACGCTGCCCGATATTAACGTCATCAGCCTATGGCTGGCTGGATCGGATTCCCTTTAGGGACAGTTCACATCCTATCCCTAAGATTTCTGTCTTTTTCCTTCAATTTCTTTCTTTAAATCAAGTTCCACCCAAAATCCGAGGATAGGAACCAAAGATGCCAAAAAATATTTCACCGACTTTAGAATAGGCCATTTATATTCGATAGTAGACATAATAAGCATCACAACGAATATCACGACAAAGAAACCATGAATGGAACCAGCGATCTTCACCGCTTCAGGTATTCCCGCAAAATATTTCAGGGGCATTGCAATAAAAAACAAGCAAATCGTGGAAATAGCTTCCCACAGCGCAATCTGTCTAAATATTCTTAACATAATGATAAACTGTGTATTGTGAACCTCAAAAATAAGACTCTAAATACGGTTGACCCATTATTTTTCACCCTTTTACCAAGACGTGACATTAGCACCGATGAGATGACATTGTTTTATCAAAAACCGCCAATTTTACAATAAATAGTTCATATTCATCAGAAAAAATACGTACTTTTGAATGAATATAAGGTTCGATACCTTGGTATTTGAAGCTATAACACTCAACTACAGAATATTTATTTATATGAATTACGACATCATTGTAATCGGTAGTGGTCCAGGCGGGTATGTTGCTGCCATTAGAGCCGCTCAGTTAGGGTTCAAAACAGCGATTATTGAACGCGAATCATTAGGCGGAATTTGTCTAAACTGGGGCTGTATCCCTACAAAAGCATTATTGAAAAGTGCTCAAGTATTTGAATATTTAAACCATGCCGCAGATTATGGCATCAATGTTCAAGGTGGTGAGGCTGATTTCGAAGCTATCGTCAAAAGAAGCCGCGGCGTAGCTGAAGGAATGAGTAAAGGTATTCAGTTCTTGATGAAAAAGAATAAAATTGATGTCATCAATGGAACTGCAAAAATTAAAAAAGGCGGTAAGATCGATGTCAAAGGTGCAGACGGTTCGACCAAAGAATATGCAGCAAAACACACCATCCTGGCTACAGGAGCACGTTCCCGTGAACTGCCTAACTTGCCACAAGATGGTAAAAAGATCGTTGGCTACCGCCAAGCAATGACATTACCTAAACAACCAAAATCTTTAGTTGTTGTTGGTTCTGGTGCTATCGGTGTTGAATTTGCTTATTTCTATAATGCAATTGGAACAAAAGTGACTATCGTTGAATTTATGGATAGAATCGTTCCTGTTGAAGATGAAGAAATCTCAAAACAATTAGAAAAAAGCTTAAAGAAACAAGGTATTAATATCCTTACTAAATCAGAGGTGCAATCCGTTGACACATCTGGAGAATTGAGCAAAGTTTCCATTAAAACTGAGAAAGGTATTGAAATCATCGAAGCGGAAGTTGTACTGTCTGCGGTAGGTATTGCTCCTAATATCGAAAATATCGGTTTAGAAGAGGTTGGTGTAAAAACTGATCGTGGCCGTGTTGTCGTAGATGATTTCTACAAAACAAATATTGAAGGTGTATATGCTATCGGTGATATCGTTAAAGGTCAGGCCTTAGCTCACGTTGCTTCGGCAGAAGGTATTACCTGTGTTGAAAAAATCAAAGGTCTTCATGTAGAACCTATTGATTATAACAATATCCCCGGATGTACTTATTGTTCACCAGAGATTGCTTCCGTAGGTTATACCGAAAAAGCAGCAAAAGAAGCTGGATATGAAATTAAAGTAGGTAAATTCCCGTTCTCTGCGTCAGGAAAAGCTTCGGCAGCTGGAGCGAAAGACGGTTTCGTAAAAGTTATCTTTGATGCAAAATACGGTGAATTCCTAGGTGCACACCTGATTGGAGCTAATGTTACCGAAATGATCGCAGAAGTTGTTGTTGCCCGTAAATTGGAAACAACAGGACATGAGATGATCAAAACAATCCATCCGCACCCAACAATGAGTGAAGCTATTATGGAAGCATGTGCCGATGCATACGGTGAAGTGATCCACTTATAGCCGCATATCACATAAAAAAGAGGGGAAAATCAAATGATTTTCCCCTCTTTTTTATGTGATTCAATTCAGAAAAACTACATTACCAATCTCGACTTAAAAACAATCTGTTGATCTGCCACATCTGAATTCTCAATTCGTTCAAATAGAATTTCGGCTGCCTTACGTGCCTGCATACCGGGAAACTGCTCAATACGTCCCATTGGTGGGTTTTCCATATATTGCCACAGTGGATAATTAGCATAACTAATGAAAAAGATATCTTGATTTAGGACTAGCCCTTTGTTGCGCGCTGCTTTCATCAGATCCAGTGTAACAAAGTCATTGAAAGAAATAATCGCTGAAGGCCGTTCGGACATCGCAAATATAATATCCATGGCTTTTTCATTTCCCGCTGTGCTCAAGTCTGTTTCAATAATATTCTTTTCCAGAATATCCATTCCATTTCGCTTCATTGCAGACAAATACGCTACTTTTCGGTCCTCGCTGGCAGGCAATGTCTTCGGTCCATTAACTAAAGCAATCACTTTATGCCCACGGGCGACAAACGCATCTACAGCCTCATTCATGCCGGTCGATAGATCACTTTGAACTTTATTGATATTCGGCAAACTAGGAACACAATCAAAAAAGACAACCGGTATTCCAGATGACTCTAGTTTTTCGATAAATTCTAAGTTTGTCGTCTTTTTCCCGATCGACATTAATATACCATCTACACGATGATTTTTAAATGTCTTTAAAATCTGTTCTTCCCGATCCGGATCGTCCAATGATTGCCCCATTAAAACAGTATACCGTTGTGCCGAAGCAACATTTTCTATTTCGCTGATCGCGAAGGAAAAAAATGGTTCGGATAAACTAGGCAGGATAACAGCAATGGTAAATGTCTTGCGTTGTTTAAAGAAAATAGCTGTTTGATTGGGTTCATAGTTCAATTCTTCGGCCATTTTTTTGACACGCATTGTCGTTACCAATCCAATACTTGGATGATCATTCAATGCTCTCGACACCGTGGAAGGACTGATTTTCAGCTTCTTGGCAATTTCCTTAATCGTGGCAGGCTTGTTCACTTTATTCATAAATCCAAGGGCTTTATATAAAAATAGGGCTTTTATATCCCTAATCATAATTTTTTTTCAACAATGTTTTTCAGTATATTTCTATCTTCAAAACTTTGTTGGTAGATAATACAAAGATAATCACTACAAATTTAGTCCACAAATTGAATTGCAGAACTATCCACTGCAAATTCCAGGGCTAAGAAGGACATGGGATCGATCTGCCGGAATATAAGTTCATCCTGAAAATAAATTTTTATCTGATCGCTGAACGCTCCCCAATCCACAAATCTCACTTTGTTCAGTTGCTCCAGGGGATTTCCCTTTGTCAAAATACATATTATTTTACCCTCAGTATGCAATTGCGAAAATAATGTGGTGATATGATCAAACAGATGCAGCTTTAATGGCAAAACGGCATTTACATGCAATCGTTCAAAATTTTCCTTATACTTCATGTCAAAGCCAAATGTTGCTTGCGCATGTTCAAATAAGGATTCTTCCCCTTGGTTTTCCAAATGGTTTTTCATAAAATTAACCAGATCGCCCTGGGGCGGAAATGTCTCCGTGAATTCGATAAAATTAGCAAAGAGATAATAAACTTGGAGCAAGTAATCTTTTTTTGGAAATATAACATCATCCAATTCAAAGACATATACTTTTTTTTCTTCTGGAAATAGCATCACAAATAAACCTTTAAATAAAAAAAAAGTCACGCAAGCCAGGCTCAGCATATGGCGAACACAATAGCAAGATCGTTTTATTTCGATACGCAGACTAGTGCAAAATCTTCCTCAGAATCCGACCGGACCAATAGTCCATCCGCGGCAAGTTCAGCTACATCGTCACCCAATAAATTTTTGCCTTTGGAAAGCAAAACATAAGGAAGATCAGCAGGAGGATTTTCAATGATAGGGAAAGTGCCGAGAATATCTTTATCCGGAACAAGCACAGCTATCTGGTACTCCTCAAATAATACCTTGGCTTCAGCCAATGGTTCTAGTTCGAATCCCCCCAAAGGTAGCACATAGTCCACCTGCTGGTCCAAGCTCAATTTGAGCAGCTCATGTGCAAATGTGGGAAGCAATCCTTTGGGGATAGGCATATAATTCCCCGATTTTAAAAGTAATTCAGGAATATCTTCCGAGCTGGCATATAAAACTTCAAAACTACCTGTAAGTTTTTTGGCAATACGCATTGCCAGAGGTCTTGTTCCGAAGGTTATTAATATTTTCTTCATTAAAATAATTTGTTTTTCAATGGCGATCGGCTATCCTTGATCCGCCCTATAATACAACCAGTCCGTCACGCATATGAATTGTCCGGTCTGATATCCGGGCTAATTCTTCATTATGGGTTACGATGATAAAGGTTTGTTGGAATTTATTTCTAAGATCAAAAAATAGCTGGTGTAATGCTGCTGCATTTTCGGAATCTAAGTTTCCGGATGGTTCATCCGCCAAAATGATAGAAGGATCATTCATCAGGGCCCTAGCGACAGATACACGTTGTTGTTCACCACCGGACATCTCAGCAGGCTTATGATCAATACGATGCGAAACCCCAAGCAGATCCAATAGTTCCTTCGCTTTCGCTTCGGCTTCAGCTCGCCCCTGTCCATGGATAAATGCAGGAATACACACATTTTCCAATGCAGTAAATTCAGGTAATAAGTGATGAAACTGAAAAACAAAACCGATATGCTCATTACGAAATGCACTCAGCTTTTTGGCATTCAATTTATGGATATCAACACCATTAATAAATATCGAACCTTGATCGGGTTTGTCCAATGTTCCGATAATATGTAAAAGTGTGCTCTTACCTGCTCCTGAAGCTCCGACAATACTCACGATTTCACCTTTTTCCACGCTTATGTCAACGCCTTTTAAGATGGGCAATGCCCCATAAGCTTTGTGAATTCCTTTGGCTTGTAACATCATAGGACAAAGATAAATAAATTTACGATATCACGCCTTTGAATAAATAAGCAGTTATTTCTCTATTTCAGCCATTTTATTTTTCACAAATGTCAAAAAATAGATAAAAGAGCAATTTATCCCTTGTCTTATCCCTCAAAAAAACATATTTTTACGCCAAATATTTTTGCAAATGAACATTCACGAATATCAAGGAAAACAAATACTAAAGAGCTTTGGTGTGCGCGTACAGGAAGGTATCGTAGCAGATACTCCAGAGCAAGCTGTGGAAGCGGCTAAAAAAATGAAAGAAGACTACAATTCCGACTGGGTTGTTGTCAAAGCTCAAATTCACGCTGGTGGCCGTGGTAAAGGTGGTGGTGTCAAGTTAGCTAAGAACTTAGATGAAGTCAAACAAAGAGCAACTGACATCATTGGTATGCAATTAGTAACGCCTCAAACTGGACCTGAAGGTAAAAAAGTAAATAAAGTTTTGGTCGCTCAAGACGTTTACTATCCAGGTGAAAGCGAAACAAAAGAATTCTACATGTCTGTCTTATTGGACCGTGCTACAGGACGTAACATCGTTATGTACTCTACAGAAGGTGGTATGGACATTGAAGAAGTTGCAGAAAAAACACCGCACTTGATTTTCAAAGAAGAAATCGATCCAAAAGTAGGCTTACAAGGATTCCAAGCACGTAAAATTGCTTTTAATCTAGGTCTTTCTGGTGCTGCGCACAAAGAAATGGTAAAATTTGTTGCTGCCCTTTACAAAGCATATGATGCTACTGATTCTTCGATGTTCGAGATCAATCCAGTATTAAAAACTTCTGACGACAAGATCTTAGCGGTTGATGCCAAAGTAAATCTTGACGAGAACGCATTGTACCGTCATCCTGATTACGCTGCTATGCGCGATGTAACAGAAGAAGATCCAACAGAAGTTGAAGCTGGCGAGTCAAACCTTAACTATGTTAAACTAGATGGTAACGTAGGTTGTATGGTGAACGGTGCCGGTCTTGCTATGGCAACGATGGACATCATCAAATTGGCTGGTGGAGAACCTGCAAACTTCTTGGATGTTGGTGGTACTGCAAATGCTGAAACAGTAAAAGCTGGTTTCAATATCATTTTGAAAGACCCTAATGTAAAAGCTATCTTGATCAATATCTTTGGTGGTATCGTTCGTTGTGACCGTGTTGCGCAAGGGGTAATTGATGCTTACAGTGAAATTGGTAATATTCCTGTTCCTATCATCGTACGTCTTCAAGGTACAAATGCTGAAGAAGCGAAAAAATTAATCGATGAGTCAGGCTTACAAGTTTATTCTGCAATCTTATTGAAAGAAGCTGCCGAATTAGTAACGAAAGTATTGAAAGGATAATTCCTTCAATCATCATAAAGCTTAAAAGCGGATCGACTCAGTTGATCCGCTTTTTTTTGCCTCAAAGACAGTTGGCTCTTGTTGGATCCGATCTAAATATGAGTTCTGAAAAATTAAATCTAAAAGCTTATTGATCCTGCATTCAGCGAATTAAATCAACATTTATACCCAATAAACCAACAGAATAGCTTATTTTTGTATTGCTTTTTTAACAAAGCATCTTTTACAAGTCATTCTCCAAAAATTAAGATGGAACACACAAGAATAAAGGAACTATTGAATGCCACAGAATTTGGCAAAGAGGTCGTTGTTAAAGGTTGGGTAAGAACTTTCCGTAACAATCAATTTATAGCAATTAATGACGGTTCGTCAATCAATAATATTCAAGCAGTAGTCGATTTTGAAAATACACCTGAAGATATCCTGAAGCGTATCACTACCGGAGCAGCAGTTCGTGTAAAAGGTCAATTGATAGAATCGCTAGGTAAGGGGCAAAAAGTAGAAGTTAAAGCTACAGAAGTAAGCATTATTGGTGATTCAGATCCCGAAAAATACCCTTTACAACCGAAGAAACACAGCTTAGAATTTCTACGTGAAATTGCGCACTTACGTTTTCGTACAGGAACATTCAATGCAGTATTCAAAGTACGTAATGCCTTGGCATTCGCCGTACATAAATTTTTCCAGGAAAATGATTTTGTGTATATGCACACACCGATTATCACAGGTTCTGATGCAGAAGGAGCCGGTGAAATGTTTCAGGTGACGACGCTAGATCTGAACAATCCGCCGCGTAAAGAAAATGGCGAGATTGACTTCAAAGAGGATTTCTTTGGAAAATCCACTAATCTTACGGTATCCGGCCAATTAGAAGGTGAACTTGGTGCAATGGCATTTGGAAATATCTATACCTTTGGACCAACCTTTAGGGCGGAGAACTCAAACACGACACGTCACTTGGCTGAATTCTGGATGATCGAACCAGAGATGGCTTTCTATGAACTGGAAGACAATATGGATTTGGCTGAAGCCTTATTAAAATACGTGATTAAATACGCTTTAGAAACTTGTCCTGAGGAAATCGAGTTTCTGAAAAGCCGTTTGTTAGAAGAAGAAAAATCAAAACCAGCAGCAGAACGTTCTGAATTAAATTTGGTTGAAAAACTGAACTTTGTCTTAGAAAATGATTTCGAACGTGTAACTTATACTGACGCTGTTGAAATATTAAAACGTAGTAAGCCAAACCAAAAGAAACAATTCAAGTATTTGATTGATGACTGGGGAGCGGACTTACAATCTGAACACGAACGTTATTTGGTAGAGAAACACTTCAAGAAACCTGTTATCCTAACTGATTACCCAAGAGAGATCAAATCTTTCTACATGAAGCAGAATGAGCCAGATGCACAGGGCCGTAATACAGTCCGTGCCATGGACATTCTTTTCCCGGGTATCGGTGAAATGGTCGGTGGATCGCAACGTGAGGAGAATCTAGACCGGCTATTAGCACGTATGGCCGAGGTGGGTATACCCGCTGAAGAAATGGAATGGTTTTTGGATACCCGCCGTTTTGGTTCGGTTCCACATTCAGGATTCGGAGTAGGTTTTGAGCGATTGGTATTGTTCACAACCGGAATGACGAATATCCGCGACGTGATACCATTTCCTCGCACACCGAAAAACGCGGAATTTTAACATAAAGAACAACAGCCAAAACAAAATATTTTGGCTGTTGTTCTTTTACATAGATACGTATTTGGAATAATCCTTCGAAAACTCTACATGACATCTGTCCTGTTCGGCAGATTCCTGATAAAAAGCGACGATTTCCATATACCTTTATAAATAGACCATATTTGACATGCTCATTAAAATATATAACGACAACCCCAATCCAAAAGCCATTGCACAGGCCGTTGACATCCTTAGACGTGGTGGAGTAATCATTTACCCCACCGATACCGTCTATGGTATCGGATGTGATATTACACAACAAAAGGCAATTGAACGCGTCTGTGAGATCAGAGGTTTAAAACCGGATAAAGCTAATCTATCCTTTATCTGTTATGATCTGACCGATATTTCTCAGTACACCAAGTCTTTTGATACCACCGTATTTCGTGTCCTAAAGAAAGCACTCCCCGGCCCCTTTACCTTTATCTTTAACGCAACAACTAAAGTCCCCAAGTTATTGAGTTCGAAAAAGAAGACTGTAGGTATTCGTGTTCCAGATAATAACATTGTCCGCGAAATAGTGAAACAATTGGGCAATCCAATCGTAACCACATCTATCCACGATGAAGATGAAATAATCGAATATTCCACTGATCCCGAATTGATCTATGAGAAATATCAAGATCTCGTCGATGCCGTTATCGATGGAGGATACGGAGACAATGTCGCTTCCACTGTAGTCGACTTAACAGAAGGAACCTTTGATGTCATTCGTGAAGGAAAAGGCGATCTGGAACAATACTTATAGCATACGCAACATAGCGTATAATGATCTAACATTTCAACAGCTATATCAATGGGCCAGCGCATCTACTCAAATTATAGTGTTGGCATTTTGTGTATAAGATTCACTTTGTAGCACTTCAAATTCAACTTATCAACAAAAACGTCCACTTATTAACACCATAAATGTTAATAAGTGGGATACCTGTGTATGAACACCAACACGAAATGTGCATAACCTAACACTTATAAACACTAAAATGTTAATAACAAGAAAAAACAAACCCAATAATTAGCTTAAAATGTGTAAAACTCAAACCTTATTAACATAAAAATGTTGATAAGGTATTTAAATGCTTTCTGATTTCAAAAATCATTGTGCAAAACAAAACAATATTCACATCTTAATGTTGAAAGTTAACACCAGATTCCACACGCTGCTTTATTGCCAGATTGAAGAGATCAAATCCTTGCCTTGTTGTCGATAACAATTTTCCACAAAATGGAATTATTAATCCGGAGAATAGTTCACCTTGAGTGAGCCTAACCAAGTTGGGCTCCACTTGATCCAATATAAAATAATGTTCACCATCAAAGATGCCGGGAATAAATAACTCCCCTTTCCAACGCAACTCTCTGTCGGGATCAATACGCAAAAAGCGTGGATTCATCTTTATCTTAAAACCATTCGGTTGTTCTAACAGCACTACACAACGCTCCCCCAACACGGGCTCCCGTTCAAAACTTTTAATTGTTGGACTCCACAGCGGGTAAGCACTAAAGTTTATCAATACTTGCCAGACTTGTTCTACTCTCGCCAGAATCATAATACTTGTTTCAATCTTTTTCATCATTATATTGCTTTTACGGATGCTGCTCTCACGCGTATTCTTATTGCCAAGTGCAATAACGATAGCTCATCAGCGCAATCCCGTCGGATATACGTCTCCAGGAAATAAGTACCTACACTCGTCTGTATTGTATTGCATGCACGACTATAGGAGCATTAGCACAATGCAAAGCATACTAGCTCAACTTGCCACTGGAGATAAAACAAAACTAGGATAAGTAGAAGAGATGGCTCTTGACTTTTATCAAGAACTTATTTTAGCGCGGATGCGACTGAGCGTTTCGGGACTCATTCCCAAAACTGAGGCGATATATTGAAGTGGCACCTGATGAAATAAAGGTTTATATTGCTCAAAATAGTGTTGGTAGCGTTCTTCAGCTGTCAGACAGATAAAATCTGATATCCGTTGCTCCATAGTACTAAAACATTTTGCCAAAAATGCCTTTTCAAATTTATTCCATTCAATGACTTCAGATTCCATCTTTTGGTAATCAAATTTAGATAGGCGATACATACGACAATCACTGATACATTGGAAATTCCATTTGGAGGGGATATCGAAAATAAAAGAAGAAAGATCTGTCACGAAGTGATTGGCCGTACCGATCCATTGCGTAAATTCACCTTTTTTGTTCCACCCGTATTGACGGATCAAACCGGACTCAATAACGAATAAATTGGAAGAGTAATCTCCTTCTTTGATGAGATAGTCACCCCGATTGAATTCAACTTGTTCAAAACGAGCGAACAGCTTTGCGCGCGCAGCTTCAGGGAGAGGAAATAGGTGATCAAACAATGGATTAAACATAGCTACGAAAGCAGGCTACAAAATCACGACCTCTTCGATGATAACATGCCCGACATACTCATTTACCCTTCCGAGGATTTGACGACGCATTAAAGCAAGTTCATTTTTAATGACTGCAGACTCCACACGAACAAACAACTTTTTGTCACGTACATACAGCTGTTGCGTGCGATTGGCAATTGCCTTTCCAATCAATTGAGGCCATACCGAGGCGATTGAGGTCTCATCAAATTTTCGACGTAGTTTATAAGCTTCGAGGAGACGCTCTACCCCCTGCTTAATGGTCATGTCATCGCTTGACCGGATAAATTCCAGGCTCTTTTTCGTTGGTTGCTTCTTATACATTCACTTGTCCTCCTTCGATACCAAATATACGAACAGGGCGATTGATTTCGTCAAAGATTCGTTGAATTCTTTTTGAGTCTGTATCCGTTAGAAAAATCTGTCCAAAATCATCGTCAGAGACCATCTGCATCAATTTATGCGTACGACGATCGTCCAGTTTATCAAAGATATCATCCAGAAGAAGTAGAGGTTTAAATCCTTTTTTTTGTTGTAAATAGGAATATTGGGCAAGTTTTAATGCAATGAGAAATGATTTTTGTTGCCCTTGGGAGCCGAACTTCTTCAGCGGCATTCCACCATGGATAGTAAATATCAGATCATCTTTATGAATCCCCTGACTAGTACGTTCCAAAATACGGTCACGCTCGAGGTTTTTCGTTAGAATATTCAAAAAGGAATCCGACATTAGGGGAGACTCATACTGCAGTTGGACAGATTCAGCGTCTTCGGTCAAGAATTCATAATGTCGATCAAACTCAGGTTGAAACTCTTCCATAAATGATCGCCTCTTCGCAAAGATCATATTGCCGACCTCCTCAAGTTGAAAGTTAAGAATTTCGATTAATCCCAGGTCCAGCACACTGGTTTGACGGGCCTGTTTGAGCAAGCTATTTCGTTGAGCTAAGAACTTGTTGTAGATAATTAGCGTATCCAGATATTTATTGTCCGTTTGGGAAATCACATTATCCACAAACTTTCGACGTTCCTCGCTCCCGTCCGTAATGATTATACTATCATTAGGTGAAATCATAACCAAAGGAAAAAGTCCGATATGATCGGCCAGTCGAGGATAATCTTTTTTGTTCTTTTTAAACTGCTTTTTTTGATTCTTTTTTAGGCTGCAGGAAATAACATCGCTATTCGATTCTTTATCAAATTCACCTTGTACCATGAACCAATCATTACCGGATTTGATATGTTGCGAATCTATAGGATTAAAATAGCTCTTACAAAGTGATAAGTAGTGGATTGCGTCCAAAAGATTGGTTTTGCCAACACCATTATTCCCTGTAAAAGCATTTACTTCAGGGAGAAATTCCAAAGAAGATTCCGAGTAATTCTTGAAATTTAGAACAGAAAGTTGCTTAAGCCACATAGCACAAAGATACGCTATTTGGGCCGCTTAAAATTATTTTATTTCCTCAAAATCGACAAACTCACCAGCCGTTTCCGTCCCTTTGCGCTCGGGTGTTTCCTTCGGTGGAATATAATCAACTTTGATTTTGCCTTCAGGCTGAGATCTTTTATTTTCTTGCTGCCCCTGACCGGTAAACTCATAATAGAAAGTACCACTTTGTCCCTGGCCGCTATATGCTCCCCCCTGTTCCTGCGCTTTTTTCATCAGCTTTTCAGCTGCTTTACGCATCGCAAACGGTAATAATAATTTGAATAAGAATCTTATTACAAAGTAAACAGCGAATGTAATAAGTATAAATTTTAAAAATGCCATAGTTAATTCGTTGCTATTTTATCAAATTTAACCAATAACTCCATAAACTGTTGTCTTTAAAATGTCAGATAAGAAATTATTAACAATTTTTAAGATTTCCCCAGTTTTCCCTTTGTTTCCATGATGGTACGGTAAAGTTCTTCTTGCCGCTGGGTTCCCAGCACGTAGGTCAATCCATCTTTATCCGTTAGGAAAACAGCGTTTTTACCCCCTGCAAAAAACTTAATCTTTCCTTTTGTATGCAGGTTATAAACAGGGTTATTAAAAAAAAATGTGCTATATGGACCCTTTTCAACCCTAGAAATAGAAGCTAAATCTATTTTCACCACCCGGGTGGACCAGAGGCCACTGATCAGGATATGGTCCTGAAATACTTCTATGCGAAACAAGACCATATACATCATAACAATGGATGTAATGATAATCCCCACTCCGACGATGAAAAACAATTGACTGGAAATCAAATGGTCCAAGTTCAGATAAAATGCGGTAAAACAAAATAACACAAGTACCAAACGTACGCTTATCCAAACACGATCGCGTCCTAAATATTGATTTTCCGAATAGAATACACCTTCTTTCATTTCTTTTTTTATAATAGGATACTGGAACAATTTTTCCCTTGCTCCTTAATCATTACCACATTTACAGACTAAAGTAAGGACTTTTTTTGTATTGCTGGTAATCTTATAGCGATTATCCATCCGATATTTGGCGAGCCAAAGAATATCGCCATTTCCATTCACTAGGATAGGAATATTTTCCTTTTCAAATAAGCTGATTTTCTTATTGATGAAAAAATCACTCAGCTTTTTCCGTCCATCCATGCCCAGAGGATAGAAGCTATCCCCAATCTTCCACGAACGGATCGTCAACGGAAAGACAAGCAGATCATAATCAAATTTCGCGATCTCTATGCTGTTGGTGATGGTCAGTTCTGTTGATACCCCTGCATGAAAACAATACTGTTTCCACTCCACTGTAGACGTTTCAGAAGTAATGATCGCTTCATCCGAAGATATGAATTCCTTTTCTCTGATAAAAAGTTCATTTCTATCCAAAAGCATATGATAATAATCCGATTGGAAAATACGTCCCGATTCACGTGTCCAGGTTTGCTGCAAATCGCTTAATACCGCTTTTGAAAAATTAAAACCGGAGAACAATTCATACAATAGTGGCAAATTGTGCAAATACTCTTCCAAGTCTTCTTTACGTACCACCCAGCCATCACCCGTCGACTGAAAAAGTTTATTCCGGATCGGTTCAACAAATTGCTGTAACAATTGATACGACTCCTTAAAATGCGTAATATTTTGTTCAAAAATCTGTTCAAAATCAGGTTGCAGCTTTTTGAAATGAGGAATAATATCTATTCTTATCTTATTGCGTGCATACTTTGTTGAAAAGTTAGATTGGTCATCCCGATAGGCAATGGCATATTCCTGGACGTAATATTCGATTTCACTTGCTTTGAGAAACAAAAGAGGCCGGATGATTCGATCTCGTACAGGCAAGATGCCCTGAAGCCCTTGCAGACCAGTTCCACGTGAAAGATTTAACAACACGGTTTCGATGTGATCGTTTAGGTGTTGAGCCACGGCAATTCGGTCAAACTCAAGTTCCGCCCGGAGTTTCTCGAACCAGGTGTAACGAAGTTCGCGTGCCGCCATCTGGATAGAAAGTTGATTTTCCCGGGCATAATTCTTAGTGTCAAATCGGTTGACAAAAAGAGGGATGCCATTGTCAGCTGCAAACTTTCTCACCAAAGCCTCATCCAGTTCAGCGTCCTCACCACGTAACTGGAAGTTACAGTGCGCAATAGCAATATTAAAGCCGGCTTTTGCGAATAAATGTGCCATCAGCATCGAATCCTTTCCCCCACTTACCGTAAGCAATATCTTGTCATGAGGCATCATTAAATGCTCCTTTTCAATATATCCCTTTAATCTTTCCAGCACATTCATACAACAAAGTTACGGTATATTTTGGCTGAATGATAAATTCACATCTTAAAATTTGTGAAATCCAATAAAGTAGCAATTAAAATCCATATTTTTGCCCTTGTGAGACAATACATTTTTACCCTTATTGTATTAATTTTAACTGGCTTGACGGTGCAAGCCCAGAAACAGGACGAATTAAAATTACTTTCTTCGTCACATATTATTACTGGAAAGAACGGTAACGTCGTTTTCTACCGTCCAGTTTACGAGCATGTTGGTTCGACCTTATCATCTGACAGTGGATATTTACACAATGATAAACTGGGGCGACAATTCTTTGAGGCCTATGGAAATGTGATCATCACCCAACCCGATGGCACACAGATATTTTCCAATAAACTACATTATGAAGCCGCAATGCAGCTCGCTACATTGACTGGGGCTGTCCGTATGGTCAGTACGAGTGGATCAATATTAACCACCGATCATCTGGTGTATAACATGCGCAGTAAGATCGGAAATTACTATAGCGGTGGACGTATTCTCTCCGGAAGTGACACCATCACCAGTCAACGCGCTACCTATTTCGAAAATACCGGCGAATCATATTTTAACCAAAAAGTTGTTGTCAGATCGACGAATGTAAAAGTCTATACGGACTCCATGAAATACAATGGCAACACCCGAATAACGGATTTTTATGGTCCTACTAATATGAAAGGGAACAAGGGCGAAAATCTATATACCGAGAAAGGCCGTTATCATATGGCTACCGGCCAGGCCTATTTTTCAAAGAACAACCTTTATACAGAAGGCACTAAATTCCTGAAGGGAGATAGTCTTTTCTACGATAGACAAGTCGGCATCGGTAAAGCCGTAAAAAATGTTGTCTTTGTGGACACATTGGACAAATTCTATGCTTATGGCGGGTTTGGCCTCTACAATGGAAAAAATGAATCCATCACAATGACTGACAAACCCTTGGTTGTTTCCGTGGTAAAAAAGGATTCAACCAAAAAAGATTCTGTCTCCTCCTTCTCACCTGTACAGAAAAAGTCTGAAAAGGAACTAAAACAAGAAGCGAAGGAATTAAAGAAAGCTGAAAAAGAAGAACAGAAAGACAAGGAAAACAACAACAAAGCGGAGATTGTCACTGATAAGGATCCTAAGAAGACCGTAGTGGAAAATAAGAACGCCATCGGCAAGGAGGAGAAATTAAAGGAAAATTCAGAGATGGACTCTGTTTTTATGACTGCCGATACCCTATTCTCACAGATGATCTTCCGACGAGATTATATCGCCCGAGATTTTAAGTTGAACCGTGAGGGGGGAGCCATCGAAGAAGACAATGAAGTCGATTATGGTGACAACGATTCCACATCTTCCGCTATTGACTCAACCAGCAACCTACAACAGGTAGCAGACAGTCTAAAGAAAGGCATAGATAGTCTGCACAAAAAGGAAATCAAGAAGCCTGTCCTTGACAAGGAGGTTAAAAAATTACCGGATACAGTGACCACTACCAGACAGAATATTCCAAAAAAACAACCTGTGATCGTGGGGGATCAGAATCGGATAGAAATTGAGAAAAACTTGAAAGCTGATAGCGTATTGCGAAAAAAGGCAATCATCCCAAAAGGCGGGGAATCCGATCAGATTATGGGCGCCGCATTGAAAAATGCACAGGAGGGAAAAAGAGATTCTCTGCCCCAAGATACGGCCAAAACAAGGATTCTAAAGGCCTACTATAATGCACGACTATTCAAATCTGATTTGCAGGCGGTTGCCGATTCCATGTATTATGGTATGCAGGATTCGATGTTTAGATTGATGGGAAAACCAATGATGTGGGCTGAGAATTCGCAGATATCCGGCGATACAATCTTCTTGCAGGTCAAAAATCAAAAACTGGACAATTCCCTTTTAGTCGGAAATGCATTTATGGTCAATGCCACGAGCGATTCATTAAAGTTCAATCAGATCAAAGGGCGAAAAATTACCAGTTTCTTTACCAATAACCGGATGGAACGCCTCTTTGTGGATGGAAATGCTGAAAACATTTTCTATAATATAGATGAGAAAACAAATGTGACCACAGAACTCGTTCATGATCGGAGCAGCCGTTTTAAAATTCTGATGGAAGACAATAAACTCAAAGAATACGTTTCTATCCGAAAAGTCGATGGCAAAGTCTATCCGATAGCAGAGGTTACCGCAGACAAAGAGTTTCTGCCAAACTTTACATGGCGTCCTGAGGACCGTCCTAAATCAAAAGCGGATCTACTAAATAGAAAACGTGACCTTTCCAAGTCATCTTTCACGGCTCCGACAGAAAAGGAAACGGAGGAAAATGGGAAAATGAAATCCAAGCCTAAAGAGGATAAGCAGGGCCAGGAGAAGAAAGGGAATGACACGAAAGCCGGAGCAAAAGCTGTTTCGAATAAAACAAGCAGTACGCCTAAAGCAACAAGCCCCGAAGTAACAATGGCTAAGCCGCAAGTAAAAAAAGACATTACGCCAACAACCGATAAAACAGCTGTAAAACGGGATTCAACAAATTTAAAACCGTTGACAGTAGCAGCTCCAGATAGTACCCAAACGTCCAAAAAGAAAGAAGCGAAATAGTCCATATAAAAAGGTAAACACAAACGGGGCAAAATAAATATTTTGCCCCGTTTGTGTTTACCGTCAAGGATAAAGTTTATCAACTAAAACTGCGCCTAAGCATTATTTTGTTTTTAGATATTCAGCAAGTTTGCCGACAGCAATCGCACGATGACTGATCGCGTTTTTTTCTTGGGCGCTCATCTCAGCAAAAGTTGTATTGTAGCCATTAGGGATAAAAATCGGATCATAACCAAATCCATCCGCTCCCCTACGCTCTTTGATGATCTGCCCCTCGATACTTCCCTCAAAAAAATGCTGTTGTTCATTCAGGTACAACGAAATAACAGTTTTAAATCTAGCCGTACGGTTTGGATTATCGCCCAATCTTTCCAGGACCAGATCTATATTCTTTTCCATATCCCTAGAACCCGAATAACGTGCCGAATATACCCCCGGTTCGCCATTTAAGGCATCTATTTCCAGCCCTGAGTCATCACCAAAACAATAAAGTCCATATTTGTTTACCAAATAGTCCGTTTTTTGTTGTGCATTTTCTTCAAATGTTACCCCAGTTTCTGGTATATCATCCTGACAGTCGATATCGTTTAAACTTTTAATAACAAAAGCATCTCCCACTATTGCCTGGACCTCCTCCAGTTTATGGGCATTATTCGTTGCAAATACAAGTTCTAGCATCTTCTTCAATTTTATATTGCCAAAAGTAGAAATTCTTATTTAAAAGATGGCAATCATTGTGATGGGACAAAAATCGCTTTTAAAAATTAAGAAACAATAAATGTTTTAAACTCGTTCCAGAACAGTTTCTTTTTATTGACATCGGCAAACATCTCCTCAAAGCTGAAGGTATTGAACACCGTCGCTATGCGCCCTTTCATATAGGAATTGTGTTCGATCGGAGGAAGCTTTAAGGATGCGGGCTCCACACCTAATAGAATAATCTTTGTAGGCTCAAAGAACTGCATGATACGTTTAAAATCATTTGGGTTATGTGCATTGGCTAAGTTAACCACCGCAACATTTTCCTTCGTCAATTTTAAGGCACCAATCGTTTTTTCAAATGCATCAAGAGCCGCTGGAGAGAAATAAGGATATTCTACATAACGCAGGATAAAGAGTATCCCTTGATCTTTGCTGCCCTGATAAATAAATTCTCCACCTAATACCTCCAGTGCATTGACAATACCCTTTTGATCTTTTTCGCTACCTAGCGCACTTATTTCATTGCTTTTGTCTGTAATAGCTGGTTTAGCGAGATGATCAACCGAGGGAATTCCAACAGCGACATATTCCGTATCCTTTGCTATGGCTACAGCTTCCGGTTCCGACCGGAAGTCATACCCATTGAAAAAAATAGTTTCATCCATCAAGGCTTGAAGGGCTACTGGATTGTCTGTTGTTAAATTGCTCATCGTTCGAAAAGAAAATAGTGGAAAGTAAAGATAAACAAGAAAAGAGTAAAAGAAAAAAGGAGTAAAGAATAAAGAACTTGTCTGAGTCAAATTCTTTGTTCCCCACTCCTCTTTCTATAGAAAAGATTAATGTCCTAAGATATAAGAGAAAATCAAAGGCGCTACGATTGTCGCGTCAGATTCTACGATAAATTTAGGTGTGTCAATATCCAATTTACCCCAAGTGATTTTTTCATTTGGAACTGCTCCGGAGTAAGACCCATAAGAAGTCGTTGAATCTGAAATTTGACAGAAATAAGCCCAGAAAGGCACTTCTTCCCATTCCAAATCTTGATACATCATCGGTACGACACAGATTGGGAAATCACCGGAAATACCACCAGCAATCTGGAAGAAACCTACGCCTTTTCCAGCGGAGTTGTTACGGTACCATTCCGTCAAATAAATCATGTACTCAATACCCGATTTAACGGTGCTCGCTTTCAATTTACCCTTGATCACATTTGACGCGAAGATGTTACCTGTAGTTGAATCTTCCCATCCCGGACATACAATCGGCAAATTTTTCTCAGCAGCAGCTACAATCCATGAGTCTTTTGGATCAATTTCATAATATTGTTCCAATACACCAGAATTAACGACTTGATACAAGAACTCGTGTGGCAAATAACGCTCACCTTTCGCTTCAGCGGCATGCCACACATCTTCAAGATGTTTCTGCAAACGACGGAAAGCTTCTTCTTCTGGAATACAAGTATCTGTTACACGGTTGTAGTGATTATCCAATAATTCTCTTTCTTGTTCAGCTGTCAAATCTCTATAATTCGGAATTCTTTTGTAATGTGAGTGAGCAACTAAGTTCATCACATCCTCTTCCAAATTAGCCCCAGTACAAGAAATAAAGTGTACTTTATCTTGACGGATCATTTCTGCCAAAGAAACACCCAATTCTGCGGTAGACATTGCACCTCCTAGGGAGATCAACATTTTTCCACCATCCAAAAGATGTTCCTCGTAACCTTTTGCAGCATCTACTAATGCCGCTGCGTTAAAGTGACGGTAATTATGCTCAATAAATTGAGAAATAGGTCCTTTTTGAGTACTCATGATATTTTCTAACTTTTATAAAATAATAAGTACCGCAAAGGTACTGAATATAATCTATTTTAGGTTCCCTCTACCGCCAAAACAGCAATTGGTTGCTTATTTTTTAACAAATGTAAAAAAGAATGCCAGCACCATAAATAGAATTACATTCTTGAAACTTCCGTTTCGAGTGAGGTTTTCTGAGCTTTTTGTTTTTGATAGAGCCCAAATGTATAATTGAAATTTAAACCAACAATTTGTGAATCATTTATGGTTTTAGAACGGATGTTGAACCGATCTCCAACTATTTCACGTTTGATCACATTTGTATGAAATAAATCCCGTATCGTTAAAGCCAGACTGAGGTTATTGGAAAACTGTTTATTGATCGCCAGGTGCATCTGGTACAGTGGTTTAATAACTGTTTGTGCATAAAGCACATTTGTCCGATACGAATTGGTCCAATTTATTGTCAATTTATGCGGTAGCTTTACCTGTATCATCAAATTACTTTGGAAAGACCAAAGATTTCGATCAATCGATAGGTTATTTAGCTTATCAGGTGTGTTTTTATAGTGGATATATTGAATCTGACCAAAACCGTACAGTGTTAAGCTTTTAAAAATTTCTTGGCCCCCATTCAAGGAAATAGCAGCACTCCGAACAGCCTCAATATTTTGATAAGTCTGGGCATAATTCTTTTCATTAAGCTGATGGATCATGGATATATAATTTCGATGGTTAAGGAAAGTTACACCGATATTCCAACGCTGGCCATGCACATATTTTAACTCCATATTATCGGTCAGTTGTGGCACCAAATGAGCATTGCCCTGGTAGCTCGTATTAGCATCAAAAAAAAATATTGCAGGATTCAGATCCTGATAGTTGGGACGTACGATCCTTCGTCCGTAAGCAATTTGTATGGCTTTGTTATTTTCTTTATTGATTTTGTAAATGCCAAATAAAGTAGGAAAAAGATATAAAGTTTGTTTACGCTTGCCCAATTCGACATATACATCATTAATTTCGTTATGAAATTGCGAATATTCAGTTCTTAAGCCCAATTTAAATTCCCACTGTTTTAATTTTATTTGAAAATCTGTATATAGTGCTTCCAGATACTCTAATTGTCTAAATACGCTTTCAAGTGCGTCTGCATCCCGCAGATTTTGGTCAGTTTCCCCCTTTTTGTAATATCCACGTGAGCTACGTGCCGATCGGCTTAGCTGGAACCCCGCTTCCAGCCCAAACCGTTCTTCAAATTTTCGCTGGAAATCGGTCTTAATTCCACAAAGATCAACAACGAAAGGATTGTTGGAATATAACAACTGCTCATCTTTACGCTGATGCGCAGCTCTCTGCATGATCATTGTTGTTAAATCTTGCCACCTATTACTTGTATAATTTAGGTAATCGACATCCCATTGAATGGTTGTCTTTTTGTTTTCAGCGGCATAATCGTAGTGTAGGTTAGCACTATTTTTATGGACAGGATTGCGTAGGTTACTCCATGATGACGTGGATTGAAATAAGTCACCTGCGTTGGAAAAACTGGTCTGATAATCCCCTAATTCCTTATAGTTATTTTGAAGAAAATTCCAGTTCAATTCAATCGAAGAATTCTTGCTTATCCGATATTCAAGTCCGATTCGTGCATTCATTTCCAGTGCATGATTACGCTCTTGGTTGTGCTGAGCAATTGTATTGATCTCATTGTCCTCGGCTACCAACTGACGTTCGCGAGCAACATCGAAATAATTGGAAGACCGGGCAATAGAAAACCCCGAGTTGATGGTCCATTTTTTCGTGCCATATTGGATCAGCATACCATTGTTGTATTTCCACAGCCTGCCCTTTGATTCGCCCAAAAATACGGTTCCTTTCAACCCTTTTAATACATCCATTTTTGTCCTAATATCAATTACTCCAGCATAACCTTCAGCACTCCATTTTGCTGGTGGTATAGACATTAAATCAATGTTTGCTACTGATGTCGCTGGTATAGATTTCAGATAACTTATCAATGCCGTCCCAGTGAGGTGAGTTTGCTTACCATCTATGGTGACGAGCACGCCCATTTTCCCCTGCAAAGCCAAGTTCCCTAATTCATCGATCTGTAAACTCGGGATGTTGTTCAACACATCAAATGTATTTCCATTTAATAAAACAGAATTGCTTCTGGGACTAATCCGCACGCGATCCAAAAGTTGCTGTTGGAGTGGTATGTTTCTTTTAACCTCGACGGTATCTAGCTTTTGTGGATCGTGACCAAGCGGCTTCACTACGACGCTATCCCGCGATTGCACCGCATTTTTTGGCCCTACCTGCGCCAATAAAAGACATGGCAAGCCCAGGGATAGCCATAATAGTATCCTAAATCTCATGCTGTTTTATCCTTTAAAATTTAATGATCGAAGCTTTGATCTATTGCATTGGCTAATTTCCTGATAAAATCAGGTTTCACATTTTTATCAATAGCATTGATATTGTCCAGATTGAGTAAGAGTGCAGGTATGTTTGCATTACGTAGCACAGCATGATTTGTACTGATCTGGGGACTGCTCACCTGCAATCCATTTTGTTTCAGTTTCTGGTCTAAGCTAAACGCAAACCTCTGATTATGCTGTTCGAGTGCGTTATTGGTAAACCCTGATTGGTACAGAATCCGAATAGGGAGTGTCTCTTTTGTTTTTACGAGATCAAAATGAATGGAAAGAAATAAATCCCCTTCAATATTGGACCGCTCCTTCAACATCTTAAACTCGTCCCCTGCGCGCGAAAGCACCACTTTATATCCCTTGTGCTCTAACTCCCGTTTCAAGAGTAAACAGGTTTCCCATGTGAGTGATTTTTCAGTTAATCCGGAGGACGTTGTGGCTCCGGCATCTTTCCCCCCATGTCCCGGATCTAAGACAATTGTCTTCATACCGCCTTCTTCTACAGCATTAAAAATGGAATACAACGAACGCTTTGGCGGATTGATAAACGAATAAAACAATAGCGAAAGACATAAGACGGGAACAGTCAATATGTATTTCCATTTTGATCGGGCAGAAGATGGTTTAGACATCATTACCTGGACACGTTCTACCAGCTCATGCTGGTTATTAAACAAACTGCTCTGTAATCCGATCGGCTTTTCTTCCTGCGAAAAGGCAAGCAAAAAGCGAGCATAGCCGCTTTTCCCGTATGTTTCAGCCAAAATACGATCGACTTGATATTCATGAGTCAGGTACAATTGCCCACGCAGCCAATAAATTAGTGGGTTCAACCAAAAAAGGCAACGAAAAATTTCGATAAACCATTTATCCAGACGATGCTTGAATAAAATATGTTGGCTCTCATGTTCAAAAATTAACTGCCCTGCCGCCGTATCGAGCAACTGCTCCTCCATAACGATAACGTGTTGTACAGAACAGTTTATATATTGATCAAATGGATCTACGATGATAAATCCCCTGTATTCACGCGGGTGCAATTGTCTAATTCTCCTACGTAATGTAATGTAGCGCACGATACAACGAAGTAACAGCAAGACTGTACCGAGTAGATAGAGATAAGCAATCCAATGACCAAGCGAAATTGAGCTCCACAGCGAATCGGCCATTTCTACTTCCGTGAATAGATCTCCACCTGCTTGTATAGTGTTTAATACTTTCCCGACCTCAGCAACTTCTGGGGCTGTAGTTACCGACGAAAAGAATAATTCCGCCATGCGAAATTTACCAAATGGCAATAGCAAGCTCAACAAACAGATTCCGATCAAATAATAACGGTTCCATTGAAAAAAAGAAAGACCTTTGATCACCAGAAAATAAAGGGCCGCTCCCAGCATTAGGCTGCAATTGACCTCAAACAGATAATAAAGTATATTATTCATGATCTTCATTCTTTTTGATGAGTTCTTCAATCTTCTGTATATCTTCAGCCGAAAGTTTCTTCTCCTTTACCATAAAAGACAGGAGATTTTCGACGGAATCGTCGAAGTAGTTATCCAGTACCCTCGAAAATGAAAATTTTCTATACTGCATTTTCGAAATCAATGGATAGTATTGATAAGTCTTTCCAAAAGCCTTATAACCTACATAACCTTTCTTTTCCAGTATTCTAACAATCGAGGAGATTGTATTGTAAGGGATTGAATTGGTAGGGTCCAAGTACTCTATGACATCTTTGACAAAGACCTCCTTTAGATGCCAGATTACTTGCATGACTTCTTCTTCTTTTTTTGTTAGTTCTTCCATAATATAAAGATGAAACTTATTTTTCAGTTATACAACTTATTTTTCAGTTTTTAAACTGAAAAATAAGTTGTATAACGAATTTCAATAAAAAAAAGAATGTCTAGAGGCTTATTTTTACTTCTTTAATAATCTCGAAAAGAAGAAATATGCAGCCATTAAGAAAATGATAATAACAATAAGGACGACAATCTCCTGAGCGCCTATCCCCCAGTTCATACTATTCATACCTTTCGTATATAAGTTAAATCACCCATTTTTCACAGCCCTCCAAAAATGCCTGGTCTATATCTGCGCCAATCCCCGGTTCGTCCGATATATGGATTTTGTACCCGTCATATTGAATCCCCCCGATGACCGGATCCTCTAGGTGCCCAACCATGCAAGTATCTAAATCAAAAAATTTGACATTGGGAGCTGCATAGGCAAAATGGACTTTTGCTGCCAGGGCCAACCGAGATTCGAGCATTCCACCGATCATACAGTTAATCCCATATTCCACAGCAACGTTATTGATTTTCAGCGCTTCTTGAATTCCCCCTGATTTTGAAAATTTGATATTGATATAGTCACAAGCATCCGCTTTGCAAAGTCGTTCCGCATCATGATGCGAATAAACCGACTCATCAGCCATAATCGGGACAATCGTTTCTGTACGCAATTGGGGCAACAATTCATCATTCCAGGCGCGCATAGGCTGCTCACAAAATTGAATTTTAAACGGTTCTAAGCCCTGTAAGGCTTCCACCGCCTCTTCGTAGGACCAACCTTGGTTTGCATCAATCCGGATAGGCATCTCAAATCCTACCGCTTTACGAATTTCACGGATACGGGTCACATCTGTTTTCGGATCTTTGCCCAGTTTTACTTTCAGTAGCACGGCGCCCCCATCCTGCAGACGCTTAGCTTTCATCGCCATCTCCTCTGGAGACGCTATACCCAGCGTTATATCCGTTGTTATCTCCCGTTTCGTACCCTTCAAAAACTGATAGAGCGGAATACCGGCATGTTTGGCCGCCAAGTCATGCAATGCGACATCAAAAGCAGATTTGATCGTTCGATTCCCTGCAATATACAAATCCAGCTCAGCCAGTCGTTCAGCAATGGCCAGTGGATCCTTTCCTTTCCAGATCTTAGCAAAATCACGTGCCAAAACCAGACAGGTATCCTGTGTTTCTCCCACGATCATGGGGAATGCAGAGCATTCACCGACACCGTAGATTCCAGTATCGGTATGAACACGTATAAAAGTATTCTGGGCATAATCCATGGTTCCGGTCGCAATAACAAATGGCTCCATCGGAATGCTTAGCCGGTATATCTCTATGTCAGTTATTTTCATCCTATGTCTATAAATTAAGTCATTTTTAATAGAGCACCAACGGTGTGCAATACTTTGCCTAATTTATACATATTATTGCAATCCCACGATGCTTTTTCCATATCCAATAAAAATTTATCGCCAAATGATGCATTATTTGTGTACCGTAAAAGCGTGTTAACACAATAAAACAACAAATACAATATCCATAACAAAAACATTAAAAAGAAACAATAAAATCAAAACAATCACATTTTTATTAGAATATTTATAATTTTATTCATTTTTATTCCTATATTAGCAATGTATAATATTTGAAAAGGAAAGATGATTCAACAAAGACCGAAAACGGAGGGCCTTTACGACCCTAATTTTGAGCATGACGCCTGTGGAGTAGGCTTTGTCGCCCATATCAAAGGGAATAAATCACACGCACAAGTAAAAGACGCTTTGACCATGTTGGAGAACATGGAGCATCGTGGTGCTTGTGGTTGTGATCCCGAAAGTGGAGACGGAGCTGGTATCATGATTCAGCTGCCACACGAATTTTTGTGGGAAGAATGTATCAGCTTAGGAATACAGTTAGAGGAACCGGGATATTATGGAACAGGAATGGTATTTCTTCCGAAAGAAGAAGGCATGAACAAAATATGTCGGGACTTGATTGAGGAAGCCGCAGCCGAAAGGGGTATGAAATTCCTTGGCTACCGTCCAGTACCAGTCAATCGTGAAGGTATTGGACCAACAGCGCTCAGTGCCGAACCTGAAATCGTCCAATTTTTTGTTAGCAGACCGGACGGCGTTTCAAATACGGAAGAATTTGAACGCAAACTTTTTGTTCTACGTCGCCTGATCATTCAAAAAGTTAAACAACAACAAGAATACCCTCTCCCACTTTACTTTGCATCGCTTTCTTGCAAAACTATCATTTACAAAGGTCAATTAACAACATACCAAGTCGGCACCTATTACCTGGATTTACGTGATCCTCGAGTGGTATCCGCGTTTGGATTGGTACACTCACGCTTCTCGACCAATACTTTTCCTTCCTGGTCACTAGCACAGCCATTCCGTATGTTGGCTCATAATGGTGAAATTAATACCCTAACAGGTAACCTCAATTGGTTTTATGCTGGAATGCGTGCCCTTTCGTCACCTTATTTTACCGAAGACGAAATGGAAATCCTGCTTCCTATCGTTGATCGAGGGCAGTCGGATTCAGCCTGCCTTGACAATGTTGCCGAGCTCCTTTTACACAGTGGTCGTAGCCTGACACACGTCATGTTGATGTTGGTACCTGAGGCATGGGATGGTAATACCCAAATGGATCCACTGAAACGTGCGTTCTACGAGTACCATGCAACCTTGATGGAACCTTGGGATGGACCTGCAGCGCTATGTTTTACCGATGGTAAACATATCGGAGCAACACTAGACCGTAACGGTTTACGCCCATTACGTTATGCCGTTACCTCGGATGACCGTGTTGTGGTTGCTTCCGAAGCCGGGGCCCTTCCGATCGAAGAATCTACTATTATTAAAAAAGGCCGCCAACAGGCAGGAAAGATATTTCTCGTCGATATGGAGCAAGGCCGTATCTTGACGGACGATGAAGTAAAAGATCAATTGATCAACCAACAACCTTATAGTGATTGGTTGGACAACTATAAAATCAAGTTAGAAGAACTGGAAGAACCTCGTGTCACCTATACCTATCTTTCCAAAGAATCCGTTTTCAAATATCAGAAGACATTTGGCTTCTCCAGAGAAGACCTCGAAACAATCCTGACGCCAATGGCATTGACCGGGTATGAACCAACAGGTTCGATGGGTTCGGATGTTCCGCTAGCTATTCTTTCTGATCAGCCACAACATATCTCAAGTTACTTTAAGCAATTTTTCGCACAAGTAACCAACCCACCTATCGATCCCATCCGCGAGCGTTTGGTCATGAGCTTGGCGACCTTTATCGGTAATGCGGGAAATATCCTGATCGAGGACAAAAAATTCTGTCACTGCGTGACTTTACCTCATCCGATCCTCACCTCCAAAGAACTTGAAAAATTACGTTCCATTGATACCGGATTGTTTCAGGCAAAAACCATTCAGTCCTATTTCCGTTCAGACGGAAAGCCGGGTTCGCTGGAAGCAGGTTTAGAGCGTCTATGCAGATATGCCGATGACGCTGTACGTGATGGTTTTCAGGTATTGATACTTTCGGATCGTGCCATAGATTCCAAACATGCGGCGATCCCTTCTTTGCTTGCTGTATCAGCAGTGCACCACCACTTGATCAAAACCGGTAACCGTGGTGCTGTAGGACTAGTCGTCGAAGCCGGCGATGCTTGGGAAGTACACCACTTTGCCTGTCTATTGGCCTTTGGTGCTACTGCGATCAACCCGTATATGGCACTGGCAAGTATCCGTACCATGAAGGAGCAAAACACCTTGGATACCGAACTTACCTGGCCTGAGCTATCCAAAAACTACGTAAAAGCAGTTAACAATGGCTTGCTGAAAATTTTCTCCAAAATGGGGATTTCAACATTACAATCTTATCATGGCGCTCAGATCTTCGAGGTACTTGGTATCGACAAATCTGTTGTTGATAAATTCTTCTGTGGCGCAGTATCCCGTATCGGCGGTATGACACTGGATGACCTGGCCAAAGAGGCTTTATCTAAACACTGGCGTGGATTTGAAAAAAGCCGTACACCACAGAACCTATTACCGGAAGGTGGTATTTATCAATGGAAACGTCGTGGCGAAGGTCACTTGTGGAATCCAGATACCATTCACTTATTGCAGCAAGCATGCCGAACCGGAGACTATGCCACGTATAAAAAGTATGCGACCAAGATCAACGAACAGAAAGAACATATGTTTACCCTGCGTGGACTGTTGGATTTTGCAAAACATCGCAATTCCATTCCATTGGAGCAAGTTGAGCCGGCAAGCGAAATTTTAAAACGTTTTGCTACCGGAGCGATGTCCTTTGGATCTATCTCCCACGAAGCGCATAGTACCCTTGCCATTGCCATGAACCGCATCGGCGCAAAATCAAACACCGGTGAAGGAGGTGAAGATGAATTGCGTTATCAACCTCTTCCAAACGGAGATTCCATGCGTTCGGCAATCAAGCAAGTTGCTTCTGCGCGCTTTGGTGTCACCTCCAATTACCTGACGCAAGCTGATGAATTACAAATCAAAATGGCACAGGGTGCTAAACCGGGTGAAGGTGGTCAATTACCGGGTCCTAAGGTGGATGCTTGGATTGCGAAAACCAGACACTCTACACCGGGCGTCGGTCTGATTTCCCCGCCACCACATCATGACATCTACTCCATCGAAGATTTGGCACAGTTGATCTTCGATTTGAAGAATGCCAACCGTCAAGCAAGGATCAATGTAAAATTAGTATCTAAAGCCGGTGTAGGAACGATTGCCGCAGGTGTTGCTAAAGCACATGCAGACGTTATCCTCATCGCAGGTTTTGACGGTGGAACAGGTGCTTCACCGATCAGTTCGATCAAACATGCCGGATTACCTTGGGAACTTGGTCTTGCCGAAGCACATCAGACGCTTGTGAAAAACAAGTTGCGTAGCCGTGTGGTTTTACAAGCCGATGGTCAGGTAAAAACAGGTCGCGATATCGTTATCGCAACACTCTTAGGCGCCGAAGAATGGGGTGTATCCACAGCTGCCTTGGTGGCTGGAGGTTGTATCATGATGCGCAAGTGTCACTTAAATACATGTCCAGTAGGTGTAGCCACACAAGATCCCGAATTGCGTAAACTTTTCTCCGGGAAACCCGAAGATATCGTCAACCTATTCACTTTCCTTGCCGAGGAAGTGCGCGAGACCATGGCATACCTTGGATTCCGTACCATCAACGAGATGGTAGGCCGTGCCCAGTTCCTCAAAAAACGGGAGAACATCGACCATTGGAAAGCAAAGAAAATCGACTTTACAGATATTCTCCATGTTGAGCGCAATGAACCGGGACAATCGTTGTACAATACGGAGGAGCAGGATCACGGCATGGCCATGATTTTGGACTGGGGACTATTGAAACAATCCAAACTAGCGTTGGAAAGCAGAACACCGGTTTTTGGAACATTCAAAGTAAAAAATACCGACCGTACCATCGGAACAATGCTATCCAATGAGATCTCCAAATTATACGGATCTGAAGGATTACCGGATAACACGGTCAATTTCAAATTTGAAGGATCGGCAGGTCAGAGCTTTGGTGCATTTTCAACAAAAGGACTGTCGTTCGAATTGCAAGGAGAAGCCAATGACTATGTTGGTAAGGGCTTGTCAGGTGCGCAGTTGGCCATTTATCCGGTAACGGAAAGTGCCCTTGTACCCGAAGATAACATCATTATCGGCAACGTAGCACTATTTGGAGCCACTTCAGGACACCTATTTGTCAATGGCCAAGCGGGCGAGCGTTTCGCTGTGCGAAACTCCGGAGCGACGGCTGTCGTTGAGGGTGTAGGTGATCACGGTTGTGAATATATGACCGGCGGACGGGCACTGATCCTCGGCGCAACAGGACGCAATTTTGCAGCCGGAATGAGCGGCGGTATTGCATGGATTTACGACATCAATGACGATTTCCGCGAAAACTGCAATCAGGAGATGGTGGACCTAGATCCATTGGAAAGTGAAGATGAAACAGCAATTATTGCCCTATTGAAACGTCATGTATTATTGACCAATAGCCGTAGAGCAGATTTCATCTTACAAAACTGGGCCCGGGAGAAAAATAAATTTATTAAAGTATTCCCTAGGGAATATAAAAATGTCATTCGTCAAAAATTAGTTGAAGCATAAAATAGGAAGCACAGATCATGGGAAAAATTACAGGTTTTAAAGAATTTGAGCGCGTGCTTCCAACAAAAGAAGCTGTTGAAGGCCGTGTGCAGCACTTCAAAGAATTTAATAAAGGATATTCTGAGAATGAGCTGAACAAACAGGCCGCGCGTTGTATGGATTGCGGTATTCCGTTTTGTCATTCAGGCTGTCCACTGGGCAATGTCATTCCTGAATTCAATGATGCCGTATACGATGGAAAATGGGAAGAGGCTTATCAGATCCTGACCTCTACCAACAACTTTCCTGAATTTACAGGTAGAATATGCCCTGCTCCTTGCGAATCGGCCTGTGTACTGGGTATCCATAGCACAGCGATCACCATCGAAGAAATTGAAAAGCATATCATTGAGATAGCATTCAAAAAAGGCTATGTTAAGGCCCATAAGAGCTATTTAAAAACAGGCAAGCGTATAGCTGTGGTTGGTTCTGGCCCTGCCGGACTCGCCGCCGCAGCACAATTGAATAAAGCGGGCCATGACGTCACCGTTTTTGAACGTGACGATCAGGTGGGCGGCTTACTCCGCTATGGTATTCCGGATTTCAAATTGGAGAAGTCTGTTATCGACCGCCGGATTAATTTAATGAGAGAGTCAGGGATTGAATTCAGTGTAAATACAGAGGTAGGAAAAGACATCAGCTTTTACGAATTGAAAGCTTATGATGCCGTGGTATTGGCTACTGGATCGACCGTACCTTGGCATATGCAGTTGCCCGGACATGAAGCCAAAGGGATCCATTTCGCCATGGATTTCTTGAAACAGCAGAACAAAGAAGTCAGTGGCATCAGCATTGATCAAGAACGTATTTTAGCGACAGATAAACATGTGGTCGTGATTGGCGACGGTGATACAGGTTCGGACTGTATTGGTACCTCCAACCGCCACCGGGCCAAGAGCATTACCCAAATTGCCCGTAAACCAACTCCAGCGAAAGAACGTTTAAAAAATAATCCTTGGCCAATGGACAAAGTAACCTTCGGAACCTCCTCTTCGCAAGAAGAAGGCTGCGAGCGTCTTTGGGCAACGGAAACGCAAGAGTTTGTTCACGACGAAAATGGCCATGTCAAAGCGGTAAAAATTAAGGAAGTTCAATACGAAGTCGACGAATTTGGACGCCGTACAAGACTGGGGGAATCCGAAGTTCGGGAAATTCCTGCCGATCTGGTTTTATTGGCTATTGGCTACAAACATACCGAGCAAAGACTATTGGAGCAACTCGGTGTACGTGTGGACGAAAAAGGAAATATCCTAGCGAACGATAAAGATTATCAAACTTCTGTGGAAAATATCTTTACAGCAGGTGACTGCCGTAAAGGGCAATCATTGGTGGTCTGGGCGATTTCTGAAGGCCGGGAGTGCGCACGGAAAGTAGACGAATACCTTATGGGATATTCCGAACTTGAAAGCAAGGATTTCTTGGCAGTGCAAAATGCCTAGCTATTGCAGTTCCAAGATATTAAACTCTTGCGCAAAGAAAAAGCAAACCAATAAGCAAGAGCTGGTTCTTTAGATTTTTGAATTAAATAAAAAACGCCTGCTGACATGAATTATCAACAGGCGTTTTTTGATATAAGCCAAAATAATTATTTCAACGGAGTCTTTAATTTAATAAAATAGATGCTATTCTTATCAACGGTGTTTATCGCTGGTAATATCTTCGATTTATAAGTCCCCTCTCCCGTAACGCCGAAATCATCATCATTACATACCGCAATTAAAGACGAATTAATAACAGCTAAACCCTCCGCTTTATCGTGTGGATATAGTTCCTTAATATCAGTCATTAAATCAGCAACCAAGGTTTTTGTTACAGGTTTGATATTATTCGCAGCCAAAGTAGCAGCATCTTTTAATGCTTCAACTGTTTTCTTTTCAGTCCCAAATAGTTTTCCTTGATCACCATTAATAGGATCTGATATATCCGTTGCACCAGCAAGATCTATCTGATAGATTTTCTTAAAAACAGTCCCCCGTGTCGCTTCTGTTGCATATTCTCCGTCACGTTCCAGCACAATAAAAGTAGAATTCGATACCGCAGCAATTTCACTGACAGCTTGCAAGTCTGGCTTTTCCATCATATACACAAACTGCTTGGTATTTCCTGTTGCAATATCCATAGTGACGATACGGATAATCAAGGAATTCTTCACCGCATCCTTGGAAGGATTATAGAGTGGGAATTGCATAATACCGACCAAAGTTTTACCATCTGGTGTTATGGTCAATCCCTCCATCCCACGATTTGGGCGACGTTTGGCGAATACCAATGGTAATTTTTTCCCTGTTGTCCAAGGGTTGATCCGCTCAATCTCCTTTCCTGAAGCATCAAAGTGAACGATATGTGGTCCATACTCATCACTTACCCACCAAGAACCATCGGCAGCTCTTGCCAAGCCTTCCGAATCGATGCCATCTTCGCTTTTCCCTAAATCCTTTCCATTCGTATCCAAAGCTTTCTCTCCCGAACCACCTTTACCCTCAGGGTTCGGCAAGCCGTTCAATTTTACACCGTTTTTATTCTTTAATTCAATAGCAGACTCGAAAACCAGCACATTATCCTTCAATCGAAATTTACCGATCTGAGGGGTGAACATCGGGTTAGCAAAAACTTTACTCTCTTTTTCTGTACCATCAATATTTGGCCCACGATCTGTTAAGAGGTAAAACACCGTTTTATCATTTGGGTCCTGAACCATAGAAGAGCCATACCCACCATTATATACCTTTACCTGCCCAACCGTACCCAATACTTTTGGATCTGTGGCAATGGCCTTATCCGGATAAGTTAAATTGACAATCGGATCAATGATCTTTGATACATCATCCTTACTGCAGGACGCACACAAAAGAGCAATACCCAATGCGCTGTATAGTTTTTTCATAATTTATTCTATTATCCTGCAAACATAAACCTCGCATATTAGGCAATCATTAACAAATGTTTAAATAACTTACATCCACCGACCAAATCATAATGACAAATAAAAATAGATTGTCTTTATGGAATTTCCTTTTTCATTGCATCAAAGAAAAAATGGACAAAGGAGGGATGCGATGTCCCCTTGTTGATCGGGTTATGACAAATGAAACAGCCAAAGACGATACGAATGCTCGAAACGAAAATTGAACTTATGACTTAAAAATTTGGGCTAGACCAGCCCATTAATACCGAATAAGACCAAAAAAATATGCTGCGGAAGGCAGCGAGCATATGTAAAAAACAAAATAATTGATAAGCAAATTATTCCAAAGATGAAAAAAACAGTATTAGCCCTCCTCACCCTATTGGTATTTTCCAATGTGGATACAAAGTCTCAAATAAAACCCACCCGTGAGGTACCCAGCTTAAAAATAAAAAATGAGCAAGGTGTAGACGCAACACAACTCGTCGATCTAAAAGTAGCAGTCAATATTTTTGGAAATATTGCAAAAACATCAATGACTATGACTTTCGAAAACACGTCAAATCGGGATCTTGAAGGAGAACTTACCTTTCCGATGCCTGAAGGTGTTTCCGTTAGCGGTTATGCCTTGGATATCAATGGAAAACTACGGCAGGCGGTACCTGTGGACAAAAATAAAGGCACCGAAGTTTTTGAAAGTATAGAAACACGACGCGTAGACCCCGGACTGCTTGAAAAAGTAGAAGGAAATAATTTTCGCACACGTATCTATCCTTTGCCTTCAAAAGGCCGGCGTACCATTCAGATTAGCTATTCCGAGAACCTAATTCCAGAATCCGATCAGGCATTATACTATTATTTGCCTTTGAACTATAACTCCATTATTGAAAATGTTGAGCTGAACATCAACGTTTACCAAGGGAATAAGAAGCCAAGCTTTACTGAGCAGCCTGATGGATCCTTGGCATTTGCAGAACAAAACCATAACTATACCGCGACATTACGCAAGCAACAGTTTAAATCCTCAAAAAATCTCGCAATTAAACTTCCTTTAAACGAAAACGCCACCTCAGGATTAAAACAATCCAACCAAGATGGCAGTTTTTACTTTCTCGCCAATGCGAAAATGGAAATACCTAAACAAACACAAAAAAAATGGGGTAACAGCCTCGCCATTATTTGGGATCGTTCACTAAGTTCAAAAAATAGGGATCTGGAAAAAGAGTTCAGCCTCCTGGATCAGTTTTTCCATGAAAATCAGAATATATCAGTGGATCTAGGCTATTTAGATATACGTTTCAACAAAGCCCGAACATTTCAGATCAGCAACGGAAACTGGACGGAATTGAAGAATTATCTGAAACAGACCGTCTATGATGGTGGAACCGACTATAGCCAAGTAAAAAGCGGAGTACTGCATGGGGCAAATTATCTCTTTTTCAGTGACGGACTCGCTACATTTGGCCAGGGCAAAATTGTGCTTGATCAGCCTACCTACTGTATCACCTCCTCAACCAGCTCAGACTATGCCAACCTCAAACAGATTGCCCAGACTCATTATGCGAAAATGGTTAATTTGACAAATACAACGATCACGCAAGCCTATAAAACGTTAAATTCGATCGACCAAATCTTTTTGGGAATAAAAGAACAATATGCTTTTACCGAAATCTACCCCGAAAAAGGCTCACCAGTTCAATCCTATTTTTCTGTTTCGGGACTTAGCAAAGACAGTGGAGCAAAAGAAATCACACTGTTAGTTGGTGATGGAACAGACCTAATTAAAGAAATCAAAGTTCCATTAAAGCCCGACACTGGTGAGATTGATCTGCAAAGGATCTGGGCGCAGAAGAAAATAGAGGCATTGGACATCCAATACGAAGACCACCGTGAGGAGATTGAAGCAATTGGAACACAGTTTGGCATTGTCACCCGGAATACAAGCTTAATCGTACTTGAAAATGTGGAAGATTATATACGCTATGCAATTACACCACCTGCAGAACTGCTTCCAGAATTCAATCGACTCAAAAAAGAAGAACGTATGGAAAAAGAAGAACGTGTGGCTGATTTATTGACACAGGCTCAAAATATCAGCGAACAGCTCCAGTCTTGGTGGAATACCGATTTTCAGCAAAAAACGAAATATCCACAACGGGAGCGCCGGACTACAGATTCCATGGCTGCGGCAGACGAGCCCACCGCAACTATTGTTGCTCCGCCAATGCCGTCTCGTCCTTCGGCAAGCCCAGTGGCTACACCCCCGGTCGTAGAATCCAGATCAGAGGTTGCTAACAAGAGCCTCTCTGCGTCCGCCAATTCAAGGGCAGCTAACGCAGCAGTCAGCGAAGTAGCGCTAGAGGAGATCTCATCCGCCGACGCACTTAAAGAATCCGTCACCATACTCGCTGATCAAGCTCTAGATGTGCCGGTAGCTGGAGTACGGATCCCTAATACGCTCGGTAGCACAACCGAGAAAATCAGTATCCCTGAAATCAAAGAAGACCAAGCTTATCTACAGGAGCTTAATCAATCCAAAGATCCTTACAAAAGCTATATTCAGCTTCGGGATCAGTATATGGGTACACCAACGTTCTATTTCGATGTCGCCAACTTCTTTTTCAAAAGAGGAGATAAACAAAAAGCATTACTTATCCTGAGTGCCATGGCAGACCTGCAAATTGAAAATGCTGATCTTTACAAAACCATTTCATACAAACTGAGGGAATGGGGGGATGTTGACAACGCTTTGTACATAACCAGTAAAGTACTGAAATGGCGACCAATGGATCCACAGAGTCATCGTGACTACGCCTTAGTATTACAGGATAAGGGGCGTTACAAAGAAGCCTTGGAAGAACTTTATGGCATCTTGACACAAAGCTATTCAGCGGAAGCCGCAAATAGAGATGATGGAATCGAAGAAATCCTTGTGATGGAGATCAATAACCTCATTAAACTTCAGAAAAGCGCAACTGCAAAAGTTGCTGTGGAGAAAAAGCTGATTGCCGACCTACCCGTTGATATGCGCGTCGTCATCAACTGGAATTCCCAAAACACCGATATCGATCTTTGGGTAACTGATCCAAACGCCGAAAAATGTTTCTACAGCAACCCCGCAACAGCAATTGGAGGCCGTCTTAGTAACGACTTTACCGGAGGATATGGTCCAGAACAGTTCTTATTAAAGAAAGCGTTGAAAGGAAAATATAAAATAGAAGTTGATTTCTACAACGATAGTTCCCTGACCCTGGCTGGCCCCGCTGCTGTTCTGGCAGAAATTTACACCTATTATAGTACTGGGAGACAGGAACGGAAACTCACGACAATTTACCTTAACAGAGATCAGGAGAGAAGTGTTCTGGTAGGTGAATTCTCCTTTTAATCCGCCCGGTGGCAATTGGATGCTTGATATGGTGACCAATCAAAGCGAACCACTACCAGCAACATGAGCGTGTACAACAAAAGATTACCGGGACTGTCCGTCTTTTTGGACAGCCCGGTAATCCTTAATGTAATTTTCGGATAATAAGATCTTTCTGCCTTTTCTCCAATTTCGTTTTCACATAAGGATAGGTAAACACTGCACCGAGGACAATACAAGCACCGAGATAAAATCCACCGCTCATGGTTTCTTTTTGCCCAAAGATCAACATGGCCAAAAGTATTCCATAGACAGGCTCTAAATTCGTCGTCAATGCAACCGTAAAAGCCGATAGCTCTTTCATGACCGCTACCCCCATGACATAGGCAACCGCCGTACAGACTACTCCCAACAATAAAAGGTAAATCAGATCCTGCTGTCCTAATTTCATCTCTGCATTGAAATCCCCCGTAAAAAACATCAGTATACTGATCCAAAAACATGCACCCAACATTTCGTAAAATGTGATCAGTGTCGGACTTGATTTCTTAACCATCCTTGCATTGGCAATGGAAAATATACTGGCGCAAAAAGCACAGCCAAGCCCCGCCAATAAGCCGACCAAATAATGTGTTTCAAAGGAAAATATGGTATAAATCCCCACGATAATCACCAGGCCAACGACAATATCCAATAGTGCGATCCGTTTTTTATTGATAATCGGCTCTAATATTGCCGTAAACAATGTCACCGAAGATAGCGTTACCAGAGTAACCGAGACAGTAGAGACTTTGATGGAATAGAAAAATAAAACCCAATGTAGACCAACCACGGCCCCCACCATAAAAAACTGGAGAAACTGCTTTTTGGAAACTACTATCGTTTGTTTGGTCAACAGGAAATAGGCCAGCAAAGAAATAGAAGCTATCGCCACGCGGTACCAAACCAGATGAATCGCAGAAACAGATATGAGACTCCCTAGAATCCCCGTAAATCCCCATATCAGGATTGTTAAATGCAGAATTAAGATATTCCGATTTAGATGAATTTTGGACATATTCGATAGAATATAAATTATTTGTAATGGCAATGAAAAATCACCATGCGCAGCACTTATTCTCCCTTTAATCGTAAACTGCTTAAGCTGGTGATCGTAATCGGAGTTATTTTGGCGCCTTTACCGCCAGGTAAATTGCAACCAATAAAAAAGTCACATTTGGAATCAATACCGCAATTATTGGTGGTAATCCGCCTTTCAGTGAAAACATGGTGGCAAATTGGATAAAAACAATATATGTAAAACTTAAGCCGATTCCGATACCAAGACTTAAACCGATACCCCCTCTGACTTTCTTAGAAGAAAGCGCTACCCCCATGAGCGTCAGAACAAAAGCCGAAAATGGGTAAACATAGCGTTTATATTTTTCCAGCAATAGATCATTCATTACACCCGTTCCTCTCGTTTCCTCTTTATGGATACGGATATTGAGTTCTCGCGTATCCATGGCAGTAAACATATTGTCCCTTAATTCAAAATCAGAGGGCTTCATATCCAAGGTCGTATCTTTGACTGTTCCTTTGTCCATTCGCTCGCGTAGGCCATTGATAATCCGATTGGTGTATCCCTCTATTTTCCATTTCGTCGCCACTGAATCCCAAGTAATACGGTCTGCCATCATCTTCTCCTTTAATGTATCCCCTTTGAAAATCTCCAGCACAAAACCATAGCCGGTCTTGGTCGTATTATCAAAATTGTCAATATATACGTAGCTGTTTTTATCCAGCTGCATATGCGTTGATACCCGGGAGTTATCCTTCAATGGTTTCACATAGATATTCTCAAAATCCACCTTCATTTTATTGGTATGCGGAATAATGAATATATTGAATACGAAAGATACAGCAAAGATTATTGTTGCAGCAATCATATAAGGCCGCAGCAAACGGTTAAAACTGTAGCCCGCACTTAATATCGGGACAATTTCGGTCTGATCTGCCATTTTCGAAGTGAAAAAGATCACCGCGATAAAGTTAATTAACGGACATAGAAAATTAAGGTAGAATGGAATAAATCCGGCATAATACTCAAAGATAATCTTATCCAATGGTGCTTTGTATTTCAGAAAATCATCCAATCTTTCGGACACATCAAAGACAACCATAACCACAGTGAATATGGCCATCGTGAACACAAATGTTGTCAGATACTTTTTGATGATGTAACGATCGATTAACGAAAGCATATTTTTAGATTTGAGTATTAAGATATGAGGTTTGAGACTCTACTTCTGCAAGCCCCAGGGCTCACATACTTTATCTATATTATTTTTTTATTTGACTCCATTACAAACGTTGATCCAAGATTTTCACCATTTTATTTTTCCAGTCATAGAATGTACCGTCTATGATTTTTTCCCGGGCTTGATTGACCAACCAAAGATAAAAATGTAAATTGTGTAATGAAGCAATTTGTGCGCCTAAAATTTCCTGTGATTTTATCAGATGTCTTAAATAAGCCTTTGAATAGAATTGATCGGTATGTAAATCACTTTCTGCTTCAATAGGCGAAAAATCATCTTTCCATTTTTCATTCTTGATGTTGATGATACCGTTTTGTGTAAACAACATACCATTTCGCGCGTTACGCGTTGGCATCACACAGTCAAACATATCAACGCCCAAAGCGATATTTTCCAAGATATTTACAGGAGTACCTACCCCCATTAAATAACGTGGTTTTTCTTGAGGTAGAATATCACAAACCACCTCGGTCATCGCGTACATTTCCTCTGCTGGCTCACCCACGGATAATCCACCAATTGCATTTCCATCCCGATTAAAGGATGCTATTGTCTCTGCGGATTTTATTCTTAAATCTTTATAAACCGATCCCTGCACAATAGGAAATAATGTCTGATCATATCCATAAAGGGGATCAGTGCTATCAAAACGATCTACACATCGCTTCAACCAGCGGTGAGTCATATCCAATGAACGACGTGCGTAACCATAATCACATGGATAAGGCGTACACTCATCAAATGCCATGATGATATCCGCACCGATAATACGCTGCGTATCCATCACGTTTTCTGGCGTAAAAAGATGTTTTGAACCATCAATGTGCGAACGGAAAGTAACCCCTTCTTCTTTAATCTTACGTACTTCTGTCAAGGAGTACACCTGATAACCGCCAGAATCCGTCAAGATCGGACGATCCCAGCCATTAAACTTATGCAATCCCCCAGCCTTATTCAATACGTTCAATCCTGGACGCAGATAAAGATGATAGGTATTCCCCAAAATAATCTGTGCTTCAATATCATTTTTCAACTCATGCTGATGGATGGCCTTCACTGTACCAGCGGTGCCAACAGGCATAAAGATAGGAGTTTGAATGGGACCGTGTGCAGTTTCGACAACACCCGCACGTGCTTTTGATAGTGTATCTTGTGCTTGTAGCGTAAATTTCATTAATATTTTCCTCTGAGACTAATTTCATTTTAGTAGACAGACTTCCACATGTGTTTTTCCCGTTAATATGCGCAAGACAGTTTTCCCACAACGGAAATTTGGTTCCGCTTACGTGAATGTTTACGCCCGTCCTTTCCTAAAATATGTTGCAAAAATACTACAAAAAGATTTGCAAACAGGATGTTTCAGGAATAAATTATCATTTTCCTTTATAAAAAGATTATGAATGCGCTTATCTTTGTGGGCTATGCTTGACCTACATGTATTTTTGGCCAATCTTCCATATATTATATTTGGAATATTAGGTCTTTTCCTATTGGCACAATTATATTACATCTTATTTGTTTACAGCAAATTAAGCAGGTACCAAATTGAAGCTTATCAGGAGGGAACGGATCTCCCGGCAATATCTGTCATTATCTGTGCGCACAATGAGCAGGATAATCTCCGTGAATACTTGCCCAGTATCCTTGAGCAAGATTATCCCAATTTTGAGGTTATTGTCGTTAACGATTTTTCGACCGACGAAACACCCTGGATACTCCAGGAATTTGATGAGCAATATGCCCATTTAAAAATTGTCGACATCAAAGAGCATATCCGATTGAAGCATGGCAAAAAATTCGCTGTAAGTATGGGGATCAAGGCTTCAAAACATCAGACACTGGTATTTACCGATGCAGATTGCGCTCCTCAATCTAATCAGTGGCTGAAAGAGGTCGCATCAGCTTTTAGACCGGAGACCGAAATCGTATTGGGCTACTCGCCTTATTTTAAAAAAAGAAGCTTACTCAATTTGCTGATTCGCTTCGAAACGAGCCATACCGCGATGAGCTATTTATCCTATGCGCTCAAAGGAGATGCCTATATGGGCGTGGGTCGAAACATGGCCTACAAAAAAGAACTCTTCTTTCGCAACAAAGGATTTGCAGCCCACATGCATATCAAATCCGGTGATGATGATCTTTTTGTCAACCAAAATGCCACTGCAACCAATGTCAATATCGTCCTCGCACCAACCGCTATTGTTTACTCGGCTCCCAAAACAACTTGGAAAAGCTATTATAAACAAAAAGCAAGACATTCGGGAGCCTCCACCATTTATAAAAAACGTCACCAGCGCATGCTGGGTACCCAGCTCGTATCTGCGGTACTGTTTTACGTAACCTTGATTGCTGTTGCGATTGCTTTTCCTGTGTTCTGGTACGTTCCACTTACCGCTTACCTGCTCAGACTATTCGCCCAATGGGCCGTTTTCTCATCTATTTACAAGAAACTCGAAGTGAAAGAACTGATTTGGTGGCTTCCTTTGGTAGACTTCATCTACTATTTCTATATTTGTATCAATGGTTTGTTCAGCCGAAAAAAGAAAAAAATAAGCTGGAAATAATTCACCCTTTTAAAAAATCACATGTTGAATCCTACAGTCGATATCATATACTCCTATTTTCCGAAATTAACGGATATACAAAAAGAGCAGTTTGCCAAACTTGCGGACCTTTATACTTTTTGGAATAGTCAGATCAATGTAATTTCACGTAAGGACATTGATAGTCTATATCTCCATCACGTATTACATTCATTGGGTATCGCCAAATTTGTGCAGGAGTTGGCCCCGGGAACACAAATTTTGGATGTCGGTACCGGAGGTGGGTTTCCGGGCATTCCCATGGCGATCCTTTTCCCGGAAGTCAAGTTTCACTTAGTCGATTCGATCGGAAAAAAAATCAAGGTAGTCCGTGAAGTTGCGGCCGGATTAGGCCTGAAAAATGTCGAAGCCGACCATATTCGGGCAGAACAATTGGACGACAAATATGATTTTGTCATCTCGCGCGCAGTAACCAGACTTGGGGAATTTACCCCCTGGATTCGCAACAAATTCGCAAAGAAAGATAAAAACGGAATTCCAAACGGAATTCTTTATCTGAAAGGTGGCGACCTGAGCGAAGAAATCAAAGAATCCAAACTAAAAGCCGAATTGTACCCGCTCTCAGGCTATTTTAAAGAGGACTTTTTTGATACAAAATATTTAGTATATGTACCTATGTAATCAAAGTCTTACTTCATCCATGGGCAATTGCAATTGCCTATGGATGATCTCCACTGAGTCTAGATAATTTTTCAAACATTTCTGGATATAAGCGACCTTTTCATAGGTACCGAGTTGCTGCACCCATTTTAATGAAGGTTCATAATACTGCCTGAATTTTTGTAAAGAGTCCCCCGATAATGTCGTATACTTCGTTGTTAAAGGAAACCATTCTGCACGGATGAGATCAGACTCATATTCACTTTCGAACCCGCGTTGAAGTCTTCTTGCATGCCGTCCCCTTCGGCTCAACTTATTGTAAAGTTTACTGATACTTAAGCCGATGCCCCCTTTCTTGGGTAAATTCACCATTTCTTTTGTATCCCCCAAAGCGTAAATGGAACTGTACGTCTCTTTTTTCTCGTTAAATTTATCCTCGGCAGTGTTATTTTTAGGATCAATCTGAATCGTATCCAGTCGGAGTGTATCTTTTCCGTTCTTCTTCTTCACGGTATCCTGCAAAATAACTGCTATAGGGTGCGCGAAAATCGGCCGATCAAAGGCATAATAAATGCAAAGAGCGATTAAAAACAGGAAACCAATACGTGCCATATCTATAATTGATTACCCTAAAATAATCAACGTCAGACAAGTGCGAAATGATTTTAACCATCTTTAACTTTCTGTCCTATCGGCTCAGTTCCTTTTTGATCTCCTCCCCAATCAGATTGACCTCTTCATCCATACCAAACATCGGCAATTCGGTTTCAGGATTTAGCTTCAGCCAAGTCGTATCCGTATCCTTTATAATTTTCACATATTCCATTCCATCTTTAAAGATCACATAGGTATCTTCCTCTTCCGGAAAAACAGAATAAATCATGTCGCCCAATTCTATATCAAAAGGTTCTTTCATTTCCATGCTAAAAAATATTGTTAATCCGACAAAGCTACCAAATCCAAACATTCTTCCCAAAAACAGCCCAAAATTGTTACCCTAAAAGGAACGCTTCCGAAATCACAGCTTCCCCCTATACGATAGCGCAAATACGGTTTTAGGCCATATATAAATCAATATTCGATCATTGTGCGGTATACGACCAGCAATACGATCTCCGGACTATGGCTGATCAGAGAAAACGGCCCACTTAATACTTGTAGAAAGCAGTCCCAAAATCAAATGATCAATTCTAATGAAAAAGCACTACGAGATTTATAATTTTTCACTATATTTAAAGTACCCAATTATGAAACTAATCTATCCCATAGCTTTGACTAAGATCAAGGGCATTGGCCCTAGAACAGCGCGTAATATCATGGCCCATTGCGACAGCTTAGCGGATTTCTTCTCTTATTCAAAAAAAGAACTGATGCAGATCCCGGGGGTAAAGGCATCTATCGCCGATGCTATCCGTAACAAAACTTACCTGCCAGCCTGCGAAAAAGAGCTCGCTTTTATAGATAAACATCAGATTAAAGCGCTATGGATCGAAGATAAGGAATATCCCAATAGACTAAAACAATGTGACGATGCTCCCCTCATGTTATATTACAAGGGAAATGCTGTGCTCAACGCAGCAAAAGTCATCAGCATCGTCGGTACAAGACATGCGACGCATTATGGGCAGAAAATATGCGAGGACCTGATACGTGATTTAAACGAAAACCAGGACACGCTGATTGTCAGCGGACTAGCCTACGGAATTGATGCCCTAGCACACCGCAATGCCTTAAAAAATAATATTCCAACCATCGCAGTATTAGCGCATGGACTGGACCGGATATACCCAGCATCACATCGCGAACTTGCATCAAAAATGCTCGAAGAGGGAGGATTATTGACCGAATTCGCCGCAGAGACCATACCCGAACGGGTCAATTTCCCAATGCGTAATCGCATTATCGCCGGTATGGCTGACGTTACGATCGTGGTAGAAGCAGCGGACAAAGGCGGTGCATTAATCACTGCTGAAATTGCAAATAGTTATCATAGAGACGTATGTGCCTTTCCTGGATCCATTTACGAGAAAAGCAGTGAAGGAACCAACTATCTGATCAAAACAAATCGGGCCCACATGATCAGACAGGCACAAGATCTCGCTTATGTCATGAATTGGGAAATCAGTAAAAAAAACGATGCAAACCAGCAGCTAGCCCTCCCATTGCGTTTGACTAAAGACCAGGAAAGCCTGTTCAATCTCATTCACGTAAGTGGACAACTGGAGCTTGATCAAATGATCAAGGTGCTCAACTGGCCGCAGAGTAAGCTAGCCCTGGTCTTGTTAGAATTGGAAATGCAATCTTTGATCCGGTCACTCCCAGGAAAAATATATAAGTCGCTAGGGCAGTCACCATTGGTGGCCAAGTGATTGTCTCAAGGCAAACGAATAAAGGTAAAAATTAATTCAATTTCGACACGAAGCAAACATAACACTAAACCGATTATTAATGAACGAAAACAGTACAAAGAGCATCTGGAAAGTCATCGGCGCCTCATCCATGGGCACACTCATTGAGTGGTATGATTTTTTTATTTTCGGAAGTCTCTCCATCGTAATTTCAACGAAATTTTTTCCTGCCGACAATCCCACAGCGGCGTTTCTATCGACATTGGCTACTTTTGCCGCTGGATTTGTCGTAAGACCTTTTGGCGCATTGTTTTTTGGCCGCTTGGGCGATATCATAGGGCGCAAATATACCTTTATGGTAACACTCATGCTGATGGGTGGCGCAACATTCCTGATTGGCTGTATTCCGAGCTATGAAACGATCGGTTTCTGGGCGCCATTGATTGTTTTGATTCTACGGCTTTTACAAGGGCTCGCGCTGGGCGGCGAATATGGTGGTGCAGCTACTTATGTCGCCGAACATGCTCCTTTGGGGCAACGTGGTTATTGGACCTCGTGGATACAGACCACAGCCACATTTGGGTTGTTTATATCGCTTGTGGTGATTCTTTTAACCAAAAGTTTTCTGAGTGAGACACAATTTGACAGTTGGGGATGGCGGCTCCCTTTCCTGCTCTCCTTAGTGATGGTCTATGTTTCATACCTCATCCGCAAAAAAATGAAGGAATCACCTGAATTTAGCAAAGCGAAAGCAGAAGGTAAAACAAGTACCAATCCACTAAAGGAAAGTTTCGGAAATCGCTACAACCTCAAATTTGTGCTACTAGCCTTATTTGGCGCCGCCATGGGCCAGGGAGTCGTTTGGTACACGGGGCAGTTCTACTCCATGAGTTTTATGAAAACAGTCATGCACCTGCAATCCGACCAGGCAGATACCATTTTAGGTATCGCGTTGTTGTTAGGAACCCCATTTTTTGTTGTATTTGGATGGCTTAGCGATAAGGTTGGTCGCAAATGGATTATGCTGGGCGGTATGCTCCTGGCTGTACTGACCTATCGTCCAATCTACGAATCCATGTATCAGCTATCAAATGTACAGCAAAAAAACAAGCTGGACGAAACAACAGAACCGACCATACAGCAAAATTCAACCATTGTTACCATCACAAAAAGCCAATATGCCGATGGGACAGAAATGACCAGTTCAAAAATACAACATCAGGAAGGTGAACTAAAAGGAAAAGAAACAGTCAAAACAACCGTGCATTTGAAAGGTAAAAATTACATACTGCTCGTTGCCCTCATATTTATTCAGGTCATCTATATTACGATGGTATACGGCCCTATTGCTGCATTTCTGGTCGAACTATTTCCCGTAAAAATCCGATATACCTCCATGTCTTTACCTTATCATGTGGGCAACGGCATATTTGGGGGACTCCTTCCGGCAGTTTCTACCTACCTTACCACAAATGCAGAAGCATCGCATACGCCACAGTTTTATCTGGCGGGACTAGGGTATCCCATCCTTATAGCCGCCGTCTGCTTTATTATTGGTAGTCTATACATCAACAACAAATCAACACCTCCGAACCATGAATAATCTAAAAAAGCTTCTTGGTATTGTATGGATCTTTTTAGCCATATACACCGCATACTTTTCCATTTTTGAATTGGCATTACCAAAGATTTCAACAGGACATCAAGAGGATCTGGTCTTTGGTATCATCATACTCTGTATCTTAACACCGATCATTTCCCTTGGTTTGGGTCTGTTTGGTTACTATTCTTTGTTGGGCGAGTACGACAGAAAGAAAATGTAATGCATTAAAAAAACACTTCATGGCCATCTTAATGGATAATTTATACCAGCAAAATGGCCCTTAGAACAATTTATTCTAATGAGAATCAGCACCCTAGAATAAAAAGGCATTTTTTCTTTCCTAAAACTATTTTTTTTTCTACTTTTGTGGCGGGTAAGTCTTCTACGACCAGCTCCCATTGACTCCCCCAGGTTGGGAACAAAGCAAGGGTATTTGGTTGAGCGGTGCGATAGAAGTAGCTTACCCTTTTTTTGTGCCCAAATTTTTGATCAGGGATTGTCCTTAACCTCAACCCGGCCAATTCAGCCCGACAATATGTACTCAAATAGAGTGTCTCATCCGCTTCCAATTTATCGACGAGCATCCGTACCAAACGAAACAATTGATTTACTGCTATTTACATTCAACACAATTATAATTGTATATAAAAGCATTTTTATCTAAGTTTGTAATCGAATAAGAACTATCGTATGAGTTGGTTTAAAAGAGAAAAAGCTGGTATTAGCACAGCTACCGCTAATAAAAAAGAAGCACCGGATGGCATGTGGAACAAGTGTCCCACCTGTAAAAAACCACTGTTGCATCTTGAACAAGTAGAAAATGACTATGTTTGTCAATATTGTGGCCATCATTTAAGAATTGGCTCCAAAGAATATTTTTCAATTTTATTTGACAATAACGAATTTACTGAACTATTCCCTAACCTAAATTCTGGTGATCCACTGGAATTTTTCGATTCAAAACCATACCCTGAACGCTTAAAAGAAAGTCAAGCAAAAACAGGCCTTAAAGATGCGATACGCTCTGGTCACGGTAAAATGAATGGCCAGGACATCGTGATCGCTTGTATGGACTTTAGCTTTATTGGTGGATCGATGGGATCTGTCGTTGGAGAAAAAATCGCGCGCTCCATTGATTACTGTCTTGAGCATAAAATTCCTTTTATGTTGATCTCAAAATCAGGTGGTGCACGTATGATGGAAGCCGCATTCTCTTTGATGCAAATGGCAAAAACTTCAGCCAAATTGGCGTTATTAGCACAAGCAGGACTTCCTTACGTCTGTCTATTGACTGACCCGACCACAGGCGGAGTAACAGCATCTTATGCCATGCTGGGAGATGTTAATATCGCTGAACCCGGCGCGTTGATCGGATTTGCCGGCCCTCGTGTTATTAAAGAAACAATCAAAAAAGACCTTCCTAAGGGATTCCAGACATCTGAGTTTGTACTTGAACATGGATTCTTGGATTTTATCGTTGACCGTAGACAATTAAAAAACAAAGTGGCTACTTATCTCAAATTGGTCGGTTAAAACGTAAAATTAAATATACAAAAAGGCTCTTAATATATTTTAAGAGCCTTTTTTATGCAATCTAAATTGCTGATCGAACTAATTATATGTATTGCCAAAATGCCCAGATTTTTCTTCTTGTTAAGTAGACAGGATCATCTTCGTGGCGATAAGCTTCCCGTTCAAAGGAAATCTGGCGGTAAGCTTTGTCAAAATCCCGAAAACGGACAAAGCGAACCACAAATTCGCATAAATACCACAGATAAAAAAAGATAATCCCCAATTCTAAGGCTTGCCGCAAGTGGATACGCTCATGGCGGATCAACTCCTCGTTGTCCCTAAAAAATCCATGTTTCAGAAATATAATTGGAAAAATAGTAATTGCATTGGCTTTCCCAAACGAGAATAAATTTGTCCAAAATTTGCTAACGATAATCATCCGATCTGTCCATATAGGTTTCAATCCCAGTCAAACTTAGCTAATTTAGTCCTTATTTACAATGCGCATCCTAGCGCTACAAGAACAACTTGCTATGTCATAATCCCAAAAGATCATAGATAGGTCAGAATTCCAATTACCGGCTCTCTTTCACCGCTTTGTTTCCCGGCAAGCTAAAATAAGAAACCGCAAAATTTCTTTTTGAATTGGAATTTTTATTAAGTTTGCTATAGATTAATTGCGAAGATATGCCGTACAAAGAGCGTGAAATAAATAAATTGTATTATACAATGGGGGAAGTTACAGAGATGTTTGATGTAAATGCATCCCAGATACGTTTTTATGAGCGTGAGTTTGACATTCTTCAACCCAAGAAAAATAAAAAGGGCAATCGCCTCTTTACGCAGGAAGATATCGCAAACCTCAAAATCATCTTCAATCTGGTAAAAGAAAAAGGATATACACTACAAGGTGCAAGAGACTATCTCCGTGACAACAAATCCGAAGCAAAAGAAAATCAACGCGTTGTGGATTCTTTAGAACGTCTAAAAAGCTTCTTGTTGGAGGTACGTGACTCGTTGTAAGAAATCTATATATTCATCTTAAGGTCTTAGTCATAGCCCGGTCCTTTAAAGATGGATGACGCCAAGCAAAAACGCACTATAAAACGAGCAGCAGTTTTTCAGACTGATAAAATCTCATCTTACAAACTCCATAAATAGATCTATTTATGGGCTATCTCTCCTTGAGCTCAATCACTTCAAGGTTTTCGATCTTGTCTTTATTGATCTCAAAGCGCATAAGTGTTCTGACTTTATGCCAACCATGTTTGCCTGCAGCTCCTGGATTGAGATGAAGGCAACGGATTTTTGGATCAAAAATAACCTTGAGGATATGGGAGTGCCCAGTGATGAACAATTTTGGTGGATGAGCCAATAGCTCGGCCTTGATTCGAGGAGCATACTTCCCTGGATAGCCACCAATATGGGTCATAAAAACCTCCACTTCCTCGCAGGTAAATCTTAAATCTTCGGGAAAACGCAAGCGAAGATCTTTCCCGTCAATATTTCCATACACCCCACGCAAAGGCTTAAATGCTTCCAGCTGATCCGCAATATCAGCGTCCCCAAAATCCCCGGCATGCCAAATCTCATCGCAATCAGCAAAGTACTTGAATACAGATTCATCTAAATAGGAATGTGTATCCGAAAGAAGTCCAATTTTTGTCATAGTCTAGAAAGCTAAAAAATAAGGCGCTAAAGCATCCTTGTACGATTCCGAGTAAACGCCCCTGGATTTATAAATCACAAATTCACGTCGGTCGACCGTCGCTGTTGGTATACGTCCAAAAGTGACGATCTTTCGAATCACAGGATCCCCAACGAAGGAGCTTATTTGAATTTCAGCAGTACAATACAAGCGATGTGCTATTGCTAATGCTGTTACTGTTTCAGCCAGCTGTGTAGGAAGAATCAGTACTATTTTACCTTTAGAAGTTAAATACGACGATGCGAACTGTAGTAATTCTTGAAAAAAGTCCAGATCCGTATGCCGGGCTAATTTTTTCCGGACATCTGGGTTATGCAGTGAATCTGTGTAAAAAGGAGGATTCGATACAATCAGATCGTAGTGATCGCTTATTTGTAAATGCTGAAAAGCAGTCGCATGCAATACGAGCCGATCCTTAAACGTCGAATTATTAAAATTTCTGCTCGCCATCGCTGCTGCAAGTTGGTCTATCTCCACAGCCTCCACTTGGCTATCAATCATTCGTTGAGCAAGCATTAGTGCGATCACACCTGTGCCCGTACCAACATCCAGAATGCGCCTCGCACCATCCGTATCGACCAACGATGCCAGCAATACGCCATCTGTATTGATCTTCATCGCACAATTGGATTGATCAACTTCAAATTGTTTAAATCGAAATATCGACGCCATGAGCCAAAGATAAAACTTTTGAGATGTTTGCCACAAATAACAAAGACATCATTCAATTTATTTATTAAATTAGTCACTGATAAATCCATAAGCCATGATGATCCGTCAGTTCATTTTTGCAGTATTTGCTTTCATTTGCTTTCTTGCTCCACAACAAACTTGGGCGCAAGAAACATGCGAAAAACATACCGCAGAGATTCTTCCCTTACTAACAGGAGCGCTGAACAGCAATGAGTTCGACAAAATTGACCCCTTATTGAATACCTTACAGGCCAGCTGTGGCGTAACGGAATTCGGCCAACGCCTACGTATTCTCCTGCTCATTATCGATAAAAAAGATAGTGGTACAGAAATAGAACGTTATATCGGTAATCAATTGGACAAGACATTTGTTCAACGTTTAGATGCTGCAGACCAGGATGATTTTGCGTCTCAGTATGAACAAAATAAAGGAAAGTACAATTTCTACCCCTTGCGACATCCCTTGGATAATTTAATCAAGATCAGAGCCAAGGCGCTCTTGTCATCAGGCAATTATACGCTCAATAATGATGAAAGAACTATTCTTCATTTGTTTGCCGACACCAATAGCCCTGAAGATGAACAAGCTCCCCAGAATACCGAACAACCGATGAATCGCCCACAGACCTACGGAAACCGAAGCAGATCCAAACTGGGCTATGTTCCACTCATCGGTGTGATGAGTCCCCTTGGAGGCGCAAACAAGGTTTTTGGAATTAATTTCATGTTTGGATTTATGTTAATGAGTTCATTGGAACGCAAATTGATATTCGAGGGTGGTTTCAATGTGCGGATCAATTCAAATGATAAAAATATCGCCTATAATTATGAAGGATCCGATGTTACGGTCAATTCTTCAGCAACTGGGTTTATAGGCGGTTCTGTGGGCTATAAAATTTTTGACAATGAAAAATGCATCCTGATTCCCAAGGGAATAATAGGGATAGATATTACAGATACAGGCATCACCGAAAGCATCTATTCAGATGGATATTATGACCCAGATGGTTACTATTATGAGGGCGGTTACAACGATCGCATGGTAACCATTAATAATGTTCACTTAGGCTTGGGTTTTTCCTCTCTTTTTCAGATGAAAAACCAGAAATATGTCGGAGTTGAGGTGGCTTACCACTATGCTCCTTATGATGCGAGTAGCAAGGTCTTGACACCGATACAATCGAATTACGGAACTGCAGCATTCTTCTTCAGGTTCTAATTCTCTTTATCATCAATTGCGTCCACATTTGAAGCGCTCTTGCGCCTGTTAACGCAAGATCCTCGGGATCGACACGCACAATAAGCCAAGCTGTTTTTATCTAATTTTTTAGCAAACGCTGAATTTCATCTAATTTCATCAAGGCCTCCACTGGAGTAAGTGAGTTAACATCCAGGTTATTCAACATGTCCCGGATTTTATTCAGGACTGGATCATCTATGGAAAACATTTGCAACTGATAAGCCTGTTTCTGAATCTTACGCATACTATCTTTAATCTGCTCTCCTCCTGTACGTTCCTGTTCCAATCGTTTTAAAATTTGATTGGCACGGTTCAACAGCTTCGGCGGCATTCCGGCAAGCTTGGCAACATGAATACCAAAACTATGTTCGGATCCTCCGGGTACGAGCTTACGCAAAAAGATCACCTTATTATTGACCTCCTTGACCGTAACATTATAATTTTTTATGCGGTCAAGCGAGGTTGACAATTCATTCAATTCATGATAATGTGTCGCAAAGAGAGTCTTCGCTTTGGCAGCAGGATGATTATGTAAATATTCTGCTATTGCCCAGGCGATCGAAATTCCGTCATACGTACTAGTACCACGTCCAATTTCATCCAAAAGGATCAGACTTCGATCCGAAAGATTATTCATGATACTGGCGGTTTCATTCATCTCCACCATAAATGTAGACTCCCCGGAGGACAAATTATCCGAAGCCCCTACCCTGGTAAAAATTTTATCTACAAGACCTATTTTGGCTTCTTTGGCTGGCACAAAACAACCAATCTGCGCCATCAAGACAATTAGCCCCGTCTGGCGAAGTAAAGCCGATTTACCCGCCATGTTCGGACCGGTGATAATAATAATCTGCTGTGCTTTGGGGTCAAGATAAGTGTCGTTGGTAATATAATCTTCACCAATCGGCAGATTTTTTTCAATGACAGGGTGGCGCCCACCTTTTATATCCAAAATTTTGCTATCACTCACCTCCGGTTTGACGTAATAGTTTTTTTCTGCCACAATGGCAAAATTAAGTAGCACATCCAACTTGGCAATCAGCTGTGCATTCAATTGAATCGGCTTAATGTATTCTGCAATCGCAACCAATAGTTCAGCGTAGAGCCTATTTTCTAATGCCTGGATCTTTTCCTCGGCTCCAAGAATCTGCTCCTCATATTCTTTCAGTTCCTCTGTGATATATCGTTCCGCATTGACCAAAGTTTGCTTGCGGATCCACTCCGTTGGAACTTTGTCCTTATGTGTATTTGTTACTTCAAGATAATAACCAAATACATTGTTGAATGCGATCTTTAGGGACGGGATACCCGTCAGTTCCGATTCCCTTTTTTGAATTTCCAACAAATAATCTTTACCGCCAAAAGAAATCTTACGAAGGCGATCCAATTCAGCATCGACTCCCGCAGCAATGACGTTGCCCTTATTGATGGCCACAGGCGGTTCAGCCTGTATTTGTTGTTCTATTCGTTCTCGAATAGCGGCACAGGCATCCAATTGATCAGATATCAGGACCAGCGATTGCGCATCCTTACGGTCGGTCAGTTCCTTGAGTTTTTCTATGGCATGTAAAGCACGTTTCAATTGAACGATCTCTCTCGGGTTGGCCTTTTGAAGCCCGATCTTTGATATCAACCGCTCTAGGTCGCCAACTTGTTTGATCTGACCGATCAGCTCGTCCCGCAGTTCACGATTGTTAAAAAAGAAATCCACCACGTCCAAACGCTCCTGGATCCCCTTCTTATCTTTCAATGGCATGACAATCCAACGCTTCAAAAGCCGTGCGCCCATTGGACTGGCTGTATGATCGAGGACATCTGACAGTGTAACTGCATTTTCATTCATGGAACCGATCAGTTCCAGATTGCGGATCGTAAATCGATCCAGCCACATAAACCGGTCCTCTTCAATGCGGGAAAGTGTCGATATATGTTGTAGGTTACGGTGTTCCGTCTCATTGAGGTAATGTAGGGCAACACCCGCCGCGACAATGCCTGCAGACATACGTTCCACACCAAACCCCTTTAAGGAGGCAACTTCAAAATGTTTTAATAAAGCTTCAGTAGCATAATCACCGGTATACGGCCATTCGTCCAAAAAATAAGTGTAATAATGTGCGCCGAATTGCTCAATAAAATCCTTGCTCTGTTTCTTCGGTAAAATGATCTCCGTCGGCTTGAAGCCTTGAAGCAATTTATCTATATAGGATGTACTTCCCTGAGCGACTAGAAATTCTCCGGTCGAAATATCCAGAAAAGCAATACCGATTTTATCTTTATCTGTAAAAATAGAGGCCAGATAGTTGTTCGATTTCTGCTGAACAATGTTATCATTATAAGAGACTCCAGGAGTAACCAATTCCGTGACGCCACGTTTGACGATTGTTTTGGTTGTTTTAGGATCCTCCAGCTGATCACAGATTGCTACCCGTTGACCTGCACGCACCAATTTAGGGAGATAAGTCTCCAGAGAGTGATGTGGAAAACCCGCCAAAGCTGTCTCGGATTCCGAACCATTTCCTCGTTTTGTCAAAACGATACCCAAAATTTGAGCCGCCTTGATTGCATCCTCACCAAATGTCTCGTAAAAATCGCCAACACGGAACAACAATAACGCACCGGGATACTTAATCTTGATCGCATTATATTGTTGCATCAACGGAGTTACTTTCTTTTCTTTTGCCAACTTCTAAAATCAAATTTGTGAAGCGTAAAAATAGGATAATATCGTCGCTTTGACAAACAATACGCTCAACTTCTCGATAAAATCATTTCCATTAAACAAGAATATACGCTAAGTTTGTATCCAAAAAAATTTAGTCATGGCCATCAAAAGATCTGGTAAGCAAAATATTGCCAGCAAGCAAAAAAATACCTTTAAAAAAGTTTCCTTCAATCCGTTGAAGTCTATCAAATCGCCCATTCTACGCATCATAAGCAGAGTCGTCCTCTATTTTATTGGTATCAGCCTTTTTTGGGTAATTAGCTTACGCTTTATTAACCCGCCTATTACCTGGCTCATGATTCAACGTGGCTTTGAACTCAAGGAACAGGGAAAGGGATTTAAACTAGAAAAAAACTGGTTGAGTTACGACGAACTTTCGGATAATTTAAAACTAGCAGCCATTGCCGGTGAAGATGCCCATTTTATGACCCACTGGGGTTTTGACCTAAAGGGTATTCAAAATGCCATCAAGAAAAATGCGCAGGGTAAAAAACTGCGGGGCGGAAGTACAATCAGTCAGCAGGTCGCTAAGAACGTCTTTCTCTGGCCGGGACGCTCCTGGTTAAGAAAGGGATTCGAAACTTACTTTACCGTATTAATTGAAACCTTCTGGAGTAAAAAACGTATTCTTGAAGTCTATCTCAATGTCATTGAAATGGGACAGGGAGTTTATGGCGCTGACGCCGCGGCTGAATACTACTTTAGCAAAACCGGAAGCAATCTTTCCAAAAAACAGGCCGCATTGATTATTGCTATCCTGCCAAATCCCCGCGAATGGGATGCGCGTAATCCTTCTGCTTATGTCAACAGAAGAGCAAATGCAATTGCAAAGTATATGCATCATTATATCATTCCGGAATAGTGGTACAGCTATTGAATCGTTAGGATAAAAAAAACTTCTTTCAGGCATAGTAGATGGTATTCGGATGGCCAGAACAGATAAATTATTGATAGCATGTATAAAAAAACGCCATTTTATGAATGGCGTTTTTTTATACATGCTATTTTCACTATGCAAATAACCTTTTGTGCCAGCTTTCCTTAAAAGGAACTTCCCAAGCATTATCCAATTGATGCTCGTAAGTAATCGTATTATCAAACACAAGTGTATGATCATCTATTTCACCGGCGGCCAGTAACTTTTCAAAATCCGAGCGGTTGACTACGGCCACACCGTTCGTTGATCTATAGGCAAACTGCATACGGTCGAAGAGCTGAACATGATACCTTTCCTCTATTCCCTTCAGGAAGCGAACCGAACTATCAACCGAGCAACCCGATGCCGCCGCGATATCTTCATCAACCTTTAAAATAATAAAAAGGTTGTCACGCAGTTCAGCAGAGGCAGACAAGGGCTTTCCATGAACTTTCCACTGTTCAGCAAAAGCGGCTAGTTCAACCGAAATTTCCTGGCTTTCCTGCGCGGTCAAAATACGATCAGCTTGATAAATCCATATACGTTTCATAAGTACACTCCTTTCTTAAATTAACCGATATAATAGGGTGAAATCATCAAATAAACAATAACACCGGTCACAGCAACATAAAGCCACATGGGGTAAGTAATACGGGCAAGCTTTTTATGACGTTCGTAAGAACCCGAAATACCTCTTACAAAAGTAAAAAGTACAAAGGGAATGATAATGATGGACAAGAGAATATGGGTGATCAATATAAAGAAATAGATCGGTCTTAAAATTCCCTCACCTCCATATTTTGTTTCTATGGATGTCATGTGATAGGCGACATACATCGCCAAAAAGGCTAGGGAACAAGCAATACAACATTTGATCAAACGTTCGTGCAACGTTTTATTCCCCTTCTTTATTGCAGCCACTGCCCAAAATAACAACACGGCAGTAACTCCGTTGATCGTCGCATAAATGGGCGGTAAAAAAGTCAACGGCTTCACATCATAACCTAACTTTTGTAAATTCACCGTAAACAGAATGGCTACAACTATTGGAATCACAATAGACAATACCCAAATCCACTTGCTATACTTTTTTTCCTTAATAAGACTCTCTTCCATAATACTGCTATCTCTTTTGTTCAATTGTTGCTGGGTGGTTGCGAATTTCCTCCACCAACAGCAGCTTAATTTCGTCCTCTAGACGATCTACATCTGTTTTTACATTAATGTCGTATACTCCCCGAATCCGACCTTTGGTGTCAAGCAACAGATAATTCGAACCAATAATAAATGGCTTGTTACTATCCTTGTTGACCAATGCATCCTGTAATAGGCTCTCTTTGGCAAATTTAAAGATATCCACAGCAGGATCTGTCACAAAAAACCAAGATTTGGTCCAGGGTTTGTAAACTTTAACATATTTTGCCAATACCTCCGGCGTATCGTAACTGGTATCCACTGTGATGGAATACAATTTTACTCTTTTGTTCTGAATAAAACGATTCGCAATCTGATCCAGCTTTTTCACCATCGTCCGTGATAAGGAAGCGTCCCTTGAATACATCAAATGCACTACTGATAAGGTCGTATCACTAACCAATAAGCGTACAGGCTTACCGTCATAATTCACGAAATCCACAGGTGGGACAGTATGATAGATCGTATCGGGGATATCCCGTCCCCATTTGCGGTGCGTTGTTCCCGGAACTTCCTTCTTACCAAATATCGGAAGAGAAGCGTAACTATTGGAACCGCTTTTATTTAGTATAAAATATAAAAATCCTGGCAATAAAAGAATTACTGCCAGGATCAATATTGTTTTAATACCTTTCTTTTGTCCAGTATTATTATCCATTATTCACCTTATCTATTTATTTGGAAACAATTGATGCTCTTGAAAAGCTTGACCTAAATGATTTCCTTCGTCCAATAAAAGGATAATAAAATAAATAATAAAAATAAAGACGATGCCTACGGTTACGATAAAACTCGATTTTTCAAATTTTAAGTGCATAAAGTAAGCAACGATATAATAAGCTTTAACCAGCGTTAAGACTATATAAAGAGCATTGACAAAAGTTCCTTTGGCCAATATTTGCCAATGGTGTACAAAACCCAAAGCAATTAAAAACTCTAGGCAAGTAAGTGCCAATAACACTCCAAATACTTTCCAAATACCTTTTTTATCCAATCCGCCCTCATGAGCGTGCTCTCCATGAGCAATATTATCTTGATAATGTGACATAACTTTCTTGAATTAATATTACAGCAATTAAACGAGATAGAATAACGTAAATACGAATACCCATACCAAGTCGACAAAGTGCCAATACAAACCTACTTTTTCAATCATTAAATATGAACCACGTTTCTCGAACGTATTGTTTAATGTCATACACAAAATAATGATATTCAAAAGAATACCTACTGATACGTGGAAACCGTGGAAACCAGTAATCGTAAAGAATAAGTTAGCAAATTGCAAAGCAGAAGTATAAGATACATCGCCTGTAAAAAAGTGACCTAATTTTTCAACGACATTATCCCCTTGCATATGCGTAGCAATATCTGTTGCAGGGTTGCGACCGAACCAAAAACCTTCATGGTGTAAGTGAGTCCACTCGAGTGCCTGACAGCCAACGAACATCAAACCACCTAAAATGGTCCACAACATCCATTTAACAACCTCTTGTTTCGAATTGCGATGCCCGGCCTCTACAGCCAACACCATTGTTACGGAAGACATGATCAAAATAAAGGTCATCAAACCGACGAAAACCAAAGGTTGACCTGAATCTGTAATACCTGGAATCGACTGGAAAACCTTATCAGGATCAGGCCAAGCGGCATGAGAAAACCGCTGTGCTCCATAATACACCAAAAATGCAGAAAATGTGAAGGCATCCCCTACCAAGAAAAACCACATCATGATTTTTCCATACTCTAAGTTCCAAGGTGATTTTCCACCATTCCATGGACCAGTTTTTACCTTATCCAATTGCGATACTGTTGTACTCATTGTTTACTATTATTGATTCAAAAGTAAGAAAACATATATATAAATCCATAAAAGATCGAGAAAATGCCAAAAAATACTGGCAAGATCCATGCGGAAAAGATTGCCGTCCTTAGAAAGCTTATTCGCTCCTATAATCGCGCCAATCAAAACGATCAAACCCGCAATAATATGCGCCAAGTGCATTCCTGTAAAAATGTAGATAAAGGATTGAGATGCATTGTTATTCACAAAATAAACACCTCGCTCAGTTAACACATTCCAAGCATGTACCTGCAATGCAAAAAACACGATACCCAAAACAAAAGTGACTACTAATAATAACTTCTGTTTGGAAGAATCACCATTTTTAGCGGCTTTATGTGCTAAAAACATCGTAAGACTGCTCACCACGATCACGATTGTGCTGTACACAAAAGTATCTGGCAACAATGTCTTGATTCCTTTGTCCACGCCACTTGCTGTATATACAATGAAACCACTGGATAAGGCAGCAAACATCATGAACATCCCCAACATCCCCAACCAAAGGTTGAATTTCTGGGCTTTTCTCTGTACTAACTTCTCGTCAGTCTGTGTATTTATATCTAACATTATTTCAACGGAATAAAGTTAAGCAATAATACGAGTTGTGTAACAGGTAAATAGATGAACGAGGTAAACATCACTTTCTTTGCCGAAGGAATATCACAATTCTTAAACAGCAAATAGCCATAATACCCAAACATCAATCCACCAATGACGGACACTATCGTAAACCAAATCCCACCAAAGCCAAAATAATAAGGTATAAATCCTGCAGGAACCATTAATAATCCCGAGATGAATACCATAAAGGCCGATATCTTATCACGTTTTGTCGTTGGCAACAACCTAAAACCAGCTAATTTATAGTCGTCATCCACAACCCAGGCAATTGCCCAAAAATGTGGAAATTGCCATAAAAACTGAATCGCGAACAAAACAAAGGGAATAATAATAATTGCAGCTTCGTTGTGTCCACTGTAATAGGCCAAGTCATCCTGTGAAAAGGCAGCATAATAACCAATTAACGGTGGAAATGCGCCCGGAAAAGCCCCTACAAAAACGGCTATTGGTGATTTTCTTTTTAAGGGTGTGTAGATAAATGCATAAAGTAGGATACAAAAAACCGACAATAAGCCTGCGACAAAATTTAACCGAACCAATACCATAGTACCCAGTATGCCCATAAAGACACTCAATACCAAAGCTTGCCCTGTTGTCATCCGACCAGAAGGTAACGGTCTATCCTCCGTACGTTTCATCAACTTATCCAAGTCTTTTTCGATGATCTCGTTAAAACCATTGGCGGAACCTGTGACCAGAAAACCACCTACGGTCAACAACAACCAATTGACCCAGAATATTTCACCCTGTTGTTTTGATCCTATCAGAAAAGCAATCGACGCGGAAAATACCACCGTCAATGTAAGTCTTAACTTAACGAGCTTTTTGAAATCTGAAATAAATTCTTTCATAATTAAAAGAGACCTCCTACTACCAGTGTATTCAAACACGAACTTTTAAACATAAACATCCCGAATTTCAAAATTAATGCCTTTGCTTATTCAACAGCAACAACAGGTAAAATTGAGCACCAAATAAAAGTGTCCCAACAACAAGGTGTGTTGTCTGTGCAAATGCAGGTATTGCAAATCGAGCTAAGATAATTCCTGATAGCATTTGGATACCCACGAGGATCAATGCGATTAAAGCAAATTTAAATTGCTTAGATCCTGTATTGAAACTTGTGCGGACCAAAAAGAATAATACAATAACTAAAATCAAAGAACAATATGCCAACCACCGATGCACTTCAAATTGCTGGCCGATGGTTGTTATAAAATCAGCACGGTCAATCGTAGAACCAGTCAATAAGTCGACTTCCTCCCGAACACCCGTTCCGACGATCACTTGCGTTAACATCAATAAAATTGATGCCAATGCCAGACCTTTCAATACGCCTAAAGAACGATTAACCAATATGGTCTTATCGCGCAACGTAACTGCTTTAAAGTAAGTGTAAATACTAATACAAACAATTACTAACGCCAAGAGCATATGTACAGTGATAATCCATGGCATCAAATTGGTCGATACAACGATCGAACCTAACCAGGCCTGAATGACCACAACAAAAAGATTAACCACTGACCAAACAACAATCGAACTTTTTGATTTTATATATGTGAAGGAATAAATCGCTGTAAACAACAAGCAAAAGCCAGAAATAACGCCCACCAAACGATTGATGTACTCTGTCCAGGTCTTCGCTACATTAAAATCTTCATGTTGCAGAATACTTTTGTCTGTACGGAGCTTGTAAGCCATTTCTTTATCACCAAAAAATTCAACAATCCTGGCGAAACGCTCATTCTTTTTTGCTCTTCCTTCAATATAATGCTGTTCGTATCCTTGTGGTAATTGGGAAATATCTGTGGGTGGAATAATACGGTTAAAACATTTTGGCCAATCTGGACATCCCATGCCGGAACCCGTACTTCTGACAACACCCCCAGCAATAATGACCATAAACAATACGATAATCGTAATAAAATTGGTCTTTATAAATCGCTTTTCAGCAGCTGGAAACATAATACTACCCCTACCTCTTAAAATACAAACTTGTATAAAATAGAGTAGGTACAAACCCTACTCTATTCCACTAAATCTTATTAGTCTTTTCTACCATTTTGAGCATTCCATTCTGCCTGGATACGCTCTGCTTCCTCATCTCCTTCAAAATCATGAGGCAAATTCGAGCTCATTGTTTCAGAGAAAGGAACACTTTGAGGGATAAAATCCTCATCATGACCCGGCTTACTGTAATCGTAAGGCCAACGGTGTACTGTTGGAATTTCGCCTGGCCAGTTACCATGGATATGCTCTACCGGAGTAGTCCATTCTAAGGTATTTGACTGCCAAGGATTTTGAGGCGCTTTCTTACCGAAGAAGATCGAGTAGAAGAAGTTCCACAAAAATGCAACCTGACCCAAAGCAGCAATAATAGCCGCCCAAGTAACCAATTGGTTCACAGAAACCCATTTTGCCATGAAAGCAAACTCGGTGAATGCATAGTAACGACGAGGCACACCATCAATACCCATAAAGTGCATTGGGAAGAATACCAGGTAAGCACCTACGAAAGTCAACCAGAAGTGTAAATAACCCAATTTCGTGTTCATCATACGACCAAACATCTTAGGATACCAGTGGTAAACACCACAAAGCATACCGAAGATTGATGCAGACCCCATAACCAAGTGGAAGTGGGCTACAACGAAATACGTATCGTGCAAGTTGATATCTAATGCCGCATTACCTAAGAACAATCCTGTCAAACCACCGGAGATAAAGAAAGATACCAAGCCGATAGCAAACATCATTGCTGGCGTAAAGCGGATATTACCTTTCCATAACGTAGCTAAGTAATTAAATGCCTTAACAGCAGAAGGAACGGCGATAATCAATGTTGTGATCATAAATACACCACCTAAGAACGGATTCATACCTGTCACAAACATATGGTGACCCCATACGATAAATGACAATACAGTAATACCGATCAACGAGTAAACCATGGCGTGGTAACCGAAAATTGGTTTACGTGAATTTGTTGCGATAACTTCAGATGTCAAACCTAAAGCTGGCATAACAACGATATATACCTCAGGGTGACCCAAGAACCAGAACAAGTGCTGGAACAAAATTGGAGAACCACCTTCGTTAGGTAAAATCTGTCCCTGTACAACCAGGTCAGACAAATAGAATGACGTACCAGCGGCACGGTCAAAAATCAAAAGAACAACTGCCGATACTAATACCGGGAATGACAACATACCCACGATTGCAGTTAAGAAGAATGCCCAGATTGTCAAAGGCATTTTCCAAAGATCCATACCTTTTGTACGCATGTTTAAGATCGTACTTACATAGTTGATACCACCGATCAACTGTGAAGCGACGAATAGAACCATACTCACCAACCATAAGGTCATACCTGTTGCAGATCCAGCGATCGCAGTTGGTACAGCCGATAGTGGCGGATAGATTGTCCAACCAGCAGAAGCAGGCCCGCTCTCCACAAAGAAAGAAGCAACCATGATAACTGATGCGATGAAGAACAACCAGTAAGATAACATATTCATAAAAGGCGACGCCATATCGCGCGCACCGATCTGATATGGAATTAATAAGTTACTAAATGTACCCGATAGACCTGCTGTCAACACGAAAAATACCATGACAGTACCGTGAATGGTCACCAAAGAAAGGAAAAACTCCGGCTTAATACGGCCACCTTCAGCCCATTTACCCAAGAATACTTCTAATATAGGGAATTCTTTATCCGGCCATGCTAATTGGATACGGAATAATACTGATAAAAGCATCGCAAAAACTGCCATGATGATACCAGTGATCAAGAATTGCTTGGCAATCATCTTGTGGTCACCAGAAAAGATATACTTTCTGATGAATGATTCCTCGTGATGATGTCCGTGCGAATCGTGATGTTCAGCGCTATGCGATATTACTGTACTTGACATATTCGATTTTATATTCAAAAATTCTTAATTAGTTCAAAGATGCTGTAACTTGTACGCTATCCTTTTTTACGTTAGCCGTCTTACCACTGAATTCCTTTTGTAGGTCTTCAGTAAAATATTTGTTTTGTTTAGCTAACCACTCTTTATATTGTGCCTCAGTTACAACCACCACTTTCTTTTGCATGTTCCAGTGAGCAGATCCACAGATCTTGTTACATAACATCACAAAATCATAGTTGTAGTCTCCCAAACGATCACGCATTTCTTCTGTTGTTACAGTAGGTGTGAATTGGAAATAGTTGGTCATTCCTGGTACCGCATTGATCTGAACACGGAAATCCGGAATAAAGAAAGAGTGAATAATATCTTTTGAAACGATATGGAAACGAACTGGTTTGTTTACAGGTAACCAAATCTCAGAACCTTGAATATCATCCCATGAATTTTTATCATTAAAATCGATACCGTAAGGATTTGTTGGCGTCGTCATTTTGTAATTACGTTTACCAATAACGCCGTCTGTACCAGGGTAACGCACATTCCATTGAAACTGCTCGCCCAATACCTCAATTTGTAATGCAGATTTTTGAAGATCCTCAGGAACATTTGTAATTGATCTCCAAGTAAAGAAACCGAACAATACCAATACTGTCAAAACTACAGCAGGAACGATTGTCCACAGTTTCTCAATCGCATTGTTATGCGGATAATAATACGCTTGACGTTTTGCACGCATGCGGTACAAAAATGTAAAAGTCATCAACAGGATATGTGTAATAACCAATACAAATGTTGTAATTGCTGTTGTGATAATAAACATGGTATCAATACGCTCACCATGTTCTGTCACCGCAGATCTCCAGTATGCTGCTCCCCAATGTACATAAGACCAATACACACCGTAAAGGAAAACAACCAAGAAGATAAACAACAATGCCGATTGGAATGTATTATTCGCAAATGGATTGTATCTACCGTTCATTTTTCGTGTCAATTCGTAGATCGAAAGTACCTTGCCAATCACAGCAATGATTGTACAAACGACTAAGAACAATAACACATAATATGTGAAGTTTTTATAAACCTGAGGGTCTATTTGCTTCACTTCTTCAACAGCAGGAGTAGCTGCACTAGCTTCTGTAGCAGAGCTAGCAGATGCAACAGCAGCAGTACCTGCTGCCGCTGTTGTATCTTTTGCAACCGAATCCGTTGCTGCAGGGGCAGCTACCGCTGTAGTCGCCGCTTTAGCAGAATCAGATGCTACTGTATCTTGTTGACTTGCAAGAATGGGATTTGCAAAAAGCAGCCCTAGCGCAAGCACAAAACCCGAGATGGATTTGAATCTATTATTTAATTTAAAGCTCATTTCTTTTATAACGTTTTTACGTAACCTTCCTTTAAAAGTGAAACTATATCTGGTGATGTAAACTCTCATCCAAGAAAGGATGATTTTTAGGCACCAAGGCTTGTTTGCTTAATTTACTCATCACTAAAAAGATGAACAAACCTAAGAAACCAAGTGCAGTTCCGATTTCAATGATACCAAATCCTCTATGTTCGGCAACAGTACCTGGCATAACCATGATATAATAATCAAGCCAGTGACCTGCCAACAATAGAATCGCTACGAACAACATCACGTTTTGTTTACGTTTCGCATCGCGATCCACCAATATAAGCAATGGAGACACAAAGTTAATGATAATACTCAACCAAAACCAAGGTTTGTATTCAGGTTCCCAACGTTTGTAGAAATAAACTGTTTCCTCAGGAATGTTCGAATACCAAATCAACATGAATTGTGCAAACCAAACGTAAGTCCAGAAGATAGAGAAACCAAACATCAATTTACCCAAATCGTGTAAATGATTTTCGTTTACCCAGTTCATATAGCCCGCTTTCTTCAATACAACAACGATAATGGTAATGCAACAGATACCGCTCACCCACATTGCTGCGAAGTTATACCATCCGAACATTGTCGAAAACCAGTGTGCCTCTAAGGACATGATTGTATCGAATGCCCAAATTGGTGTTGTAAATCCAAATATAACCAAGAAGATGGCAGACAATTTAAATGACTTTTTATAAGAAGTCAAACCGCCTTCTAAATCCTCTTTGTATGAAAGCTTTGCAAGGATCAAAGCAAAAATGCTATAAATACCTAAAAAGATAACTTGACGAGATAAAAAGAAAGGTACATTTAAGTATGCAGACTTTCCTTCAATAATAGGGTCATAGTTTGGGCTATTTTGATCCAACAAACCTTCGCCATGCCAATGGTGGTAAAGATTATGTGTAGATAGACCCAATCCAACAATAACCACTAACAAGAGTGCCGCGATAGGCAGGGTACTTGCCATAGCTTGAGGTATACGTACCAGACCTGCAGACCATGCAGATTGTGTTACATATTGCAAGGCAACGAAGAAAGCTCCAGCTGCGCACACACATGTAAAGTAATAACCCATCAATAACAAGTTGGCGTATGTACGCTCTACAGTAACGTGATCGCCCGAAAGCAACCCGATAGCTACAGCAGCTACGCCTAGTACAACAGCGATAATACTGAACATTTTAGCTTTGCCAGCAAACTCGTATCGCTCGTTGAAATTATAATCGTGATGATGACTGTGAGTTCCCATTTATATATCTGATGTTAGATTATTTCTTTTGTAATTCGTGAACATACATAACAACTTTCCATCTCTCTTCTGGAGATAACTGAGATGCATGCGATCCCATGGAGTTGTGTCCGTAATAAATCGTATGGTAAATTTTACCATCTGTCAAGTCAGCCATCAAACCACCCCGCGAAGAGTTTGCCGCATCTGTTCTATGGTAAGATGGTGGCGGCGGAAAGTTCTCTAATTGACGAGTACCTCTAGAATCAGTTACACTACGATCTTTCGTCAGCGGTCCATCCCCTTTACCTTCTACTCCGTGACATACGGAACAGTAGGTGGTGAACAAGGCTTTTCCTTTTTCAAGGTTTTCTGCATTGACTACCAAAGGATTCTTAACTTCTCTTCCGGCACGTTCGTATTCCTCTAATGTATTGGCATACTCGAAACGGGTGAATCCAATAGGATCTGTACCTTTAGGCGGAGTTTGTGCTGTTTTTCCATCAGCAAAATTCGCGTTAGGTTGATCTGGATTGAACGCAAGCGGATCGTACATGTTACGAGAAAACTCCAAACCTGTACTACGAGTTGTTTTATCACCACAAGAAGAAACAAGTGCTGTCAATGCTACAGCTGCGCATACAGTTCCAAGTAAATTCTTCTTATTCATAGCTAACATATTTTCTATCATTGTACTTAACTTCAACAGCACCGGCTTCTTTCAATAAGCTATCGATCAAAGCGTGGTCTGCATTTTCTTTGGCATCTACTGCAAGGATGAAACGGTCATCTGTTGCGCGCAAGTCCATCACACGTGGAGCACGTCCCGGGAACAAGTGGTTACGGAAGAAAAATGTAGCAACCATACCCAAAGCACACAATAAGATGGTAACCTCAAATGTTACAGGAACAAAGTTTGGCATTGCAAAAGATGGCTTACCACCGATATTCATCGGCCAATCGTATACCATCGTATAATACAATAAACTAAAACCCAATGTCGTTCCTAATGCTCCAAAGCAAAATGCTGCGATAGGCAAGCGAGAAGGTTTTACACCTAACTTCGCTTCGATGCCGTGGATAGGCATCGGAGTAAAGCAGTCATAAATACTTATATTGTTTGCTTGCAATTTGTCGATCCCATGCATCATGTCATCCGGATCCGCAAAACTACCTAATATATATTTTGTATTGCTCATTGCTGATTATTTTCTAACTGATAATTCTTTAATCTCTTCTTCTGTCACTGAATCATATTTTTCCAATGATTCCTGGAAGTACTCCACTTGCTCTGCAGGGAATGCACCTTCCTGAGCCAATTTCGTTTTGTGTTGTAATGATGATGATTTCAACAACAATTTAACTTCGGCAATCGCGATACCTGGCAAGAAACGTAAGAACAACAAGAATAACGTAAAGAATAATCCAATTGAACCTACAAAGATACCTACGTCTGTCCAAGTTGGGTAGAACATTGCCCAAGATGAAGGCAAGTAATCACGGTGCAATGAAGTCACGATAATTACGAAACGCTCAAACCACATACCGATATTTACCACGATAGATAAGATCCATGAGATCGGAATACTTGTACGGATTTTTTTGAACCAGAATAACTGTGGAGAAATTACGTTACAAGTCATCATTGACCAGTACGCCCAAGCGTATGGACCCAACATACGGTTCTCGAAAGCATACATTTCGTATTCTGAACGAGAGTACATTGCAATGAATAACTCTGTTAAGTAAGCCACACCAACGATAGAACCCGTTGTCATGATGATGATATTCATCGACTCAATGTGGAACATCGTGATGTAGTTCTCAAAGTTCATTACTTTACGTAAGATCAACAATAGAGTCTGTACCATCGCGAAACCGGAGAAGATCGCACCTGCCACGAAATATGGCGGGAAGATCGTCGTGTGCCATCCAGGGATAACCGAAGTTGCAAAGTCCATGGATACAATCGTATGTACAGAAAGTACCAGTGGCGTTGAAATACCCGCCAAGATCAATGACACGATTTCAAAACGTTGCCAAGTCTTCACAGAACCATTCCAGCCGAATGATAATACAGAATAAATCTTTTGTTTTAATCCAGTAGCACGGTCACGGATAGTCGCGATATCAGGCAACAAACCACAGTACCAGAATACCAAGGATACTGTAAAGTATGTTGAGATCGCGAATGCATCCCATACCAATGGAGAGTTGAAGTTTACCCAAAGTGATCCAAATTGATTTGGAAGCGGGAAAATCCAATAAGCCAACCAAGGACGACCCATGTGAGCGACAACGTAGGTAGCCGCACAGATTACCGCAAAGATCGTCATCGCCTCTGCGGAACGGTTGATTGAGTTACGCCAGTTCTGACGGAAAATTAATAATACAGCTGAAATCAACGTACCAGCGTGACCGATACCAACCCACCATACAAAGTCGGTGATATCCCAAGCCCAGCCTACAGTTTTATTCAGACCCCAAGCGCCGATACCTGTCCAAAAGGTATAACTAACGCTAACTACCCATAATAAAGCTCCTAATACAGCAACGGTAAAACCAATCCACCATGCTTTATTTGGTTTATTTTCAACCGGTAGTAAGATATCATCCGTAATTTTTGCATACGTGATGTCTTTACCGGTCATTAATGGTTCTCTTAATATTGATTCGTTATGCGATGACATAGTAATTTTATTTCAAATATTGTACAAGATTACGCCTCAAAAGTGTTTCTAACTTTTGTCATATAACCGATACCCGGTTGAACATTGATTTCCTCAAGTACGTAATAAACACGCTCATTGCGCAATGCTTTGGATACTTCTGATTCTGGATCGTTAGCGTCACCAAAGATGATTGCATTTGCCGAACATGCTTGTTGACAAGCCATTTGGATATCGCCATCTTTCACTTTACGATTTTCGATCTTAGCTTGCAATTTACCTGCTTGGATACGTTGGATACACATTGAACATTTTTCCATTACCCCACGTGAACGCGTTACCACATCTGGATTCAATACCAATTGTGTGAACTCATTGTTCAAGTAGTTGTCAAAACGTGAATCATTCCAGTAAGCAAACCAGTTGAAACGACGTACTTTGAAAGGACAGTTGTTCGCACAGTAACGTGTACCGAAACAACGGTTGTAAGCCATATGGTTCAGACCTTCTGAAGAGTGTACTGTTGCCAATACCGGACAAACCGTTTCACAAGGTGCGTGACCACAGTGCTGACACAACATCGGTTGATGAACAACAGTGATATCTTCGAAATCTAAGTCAGCCGAAGCTTTCGCAATTTCTTTCTCTTTTGTCAGATCTTGATCTTTGCCTTCGATTGTATAGTAACGGTCAATACGTAACCAGTGCATCTCACGACGACGACGAACCTCATCACGACCTACAACAGGAATATTATTTTCTACGTTACAAGCTACGATACAAGCACCACAACCTGTACATGCGTTCAAGTCGATCGCCATCACCCATTTGTGACCCGGTTGCTCGTATTTGTTCCACAAATCGTACGTTTTGTGATTATCTGTAAAGCGTCCTGCCTCAGAGTTAGGATCTTTCAAATATTTCGCGAATGTCGTCTCACGAATCACGTTACGACCTTCGATCGTATGGTGTGTTTGTGTTTGTGCCAATTGGTAAGTTCCAGAAGCTTTCGCTACAGTTGCTTTTGCAACACCCTGAACAGTACCATTGATGATCGAAGCAAACGGGAATGCGTTTTTACCAACTTCATTACCTGCTTTACCAACTTTCGTACGACCGTAACCTACAGCAATTGAAACCGTTCCTTGTGCTTGACCAGGTTGTTGTACAACCGGCAATTCCAATTCAACACCATTTGCTTTTACAGTTACTTTGCCATCTTCACCCAAGCCTAGTTTTTCAGCATCTTTAGGGTTTAGGGCAGCATAGTTGTCCCAAGTTACCTTAGATACTGGATCAGGCAATTCCTGTAAGTAAGCATTGTTTGCATAACGACCATCGCGAAGAGCAGAAGGCTCGTAAAGTTTCAATTCAAACTCACCAGTAATTGCTTTGCTAGAAGCTTCGATAGCGGCAGCGGCAGCAGCAGCATTTCCTGTAAAAGCAGGAGCAGTTGCAGCTTTAGCACCTTTATATTCAAAACCAGTTTGCAATACAGCATCCCAGTTTTTTGTAGAACCAGCTAAGATTTGTGTAGACCACAAGTTCTTAACGAAGTTGTACATATCCGTTGTGTTTCCTGCCCAAGTCAACAAGCTTTGTTCAACTTGACGTGTTTGGAAAACAGGATTGATTGTTGGTTGAACGATCGAATACAAACCTTCTTTCGGATTTGCGTCACCCCAAGACTCCAAGAAAGTACTTGCAGGCGCGATCGCTGTCAATTCCGAAGCTGTCTCATCAGCACGTTGTGCAAATGATAAGGTGAAAGGAATTTGTTTCAATGCCGATTTTACATCCTCTGCTTTGAAGTAATCGTAAACAGGGTTGCTGTTCAAGAAGAACGCAGCACCTACCTGTCCACCTTTAGCAGCAGCCAAGAATGCCTGGAAGGATGAATCAGAACCTTGGTATTGTTTCGAGTAGTTATCTAAATCAATGATTGTACCGTAAGCGCCCAATGCAACGTTGATTGCATTGACCAATACCTGAACATTCACATCGTTTGAACCGGCAACAACTACGGCAGCGCCTTTGCTGTTTACCAATTCTTTTGCCGCTAGCGCTACACCTTTTTGTGCTTTTTTGTTGGCAGTAGCACCAGCCAACGATTGACCAGTGATTGCATTATATAAAGCGATCAAAGTTGCACCTTCTTCCGAAGGTTTGATAGCGATACGCGCATCCGCATTTGTACCCGTCATCGAAAGACCGGATTCAAATTGCACGTGACGTGACATCTTGCCATTTTTCAATGATTTGTAGTCACGGTTTTTAGCGTATTGTTGTGTATGCTCCTCACCTGCCAACCAAGTTCCTAAGAAATCAGCGGCAACTGAAACGATTACATTTGCTTTATCAAAATTGTATGAAGGAACTACAGCTTTACCAAAAGAAGCTTTATTAGCTTCGATAATACCACTGTAAGAAACAGCATCGTATTGTACGTGGTTAACTGTAGGGAATTTCGTTGCGAAAGCAGCGATTGCTGCCAGGGTTGAAGGACTGTTTACTGTATTAGAAACGATCGTAATTTGTTTACCAGAAGATGCTGCCGCAGTCAATGCTTTAACAACTTCCCCATCCAATTTAGACCATTCTACATCTTGACCTTTCAATTGCGCTTGTTTCAGTTTAGACTCATCGTATAAATCCAGTACCGAAGCAGCCGTAGTTGAATCCAAACCTTGGTTCAAACCAATTGCATTCGGGTTGGGCTCTACATTGATTGGACGACCTTCGCGCGTTTTAACCAAGATACTTTGACCATTGAATGTCGAAGCATAGTAGTTAGGGATACCTGGAGTTACCTCTTCAGGCTTAATCAAATAAGGAACTGCCTTATGCACAGGAGTACGGTTACAAGCCGCTAAAGAAACAGCACCCAAACCAAAACCTAATGCTTTCAAGAAGTCACGGCGAGGAGTTTTTGTACTCAAGCCAGCTTCGTTTAATACATCTTCTACAGGAATAGATTCGGCAAACTCACCCTTGCTTCCCTCAACGAAAGCAGGAGTTTGATTTAACTCTTCCAAACCTTTCCAATATTTTTTATTGCTATCCATTTAAGCTGTATATAAGATTGCGTATTTCAAATAATTATTAATAGTGACATTTACCACATTCAAGACCACCGATCATGGCTGCAGTCATTTTCTCACCTTTCTTAATTCTTTCGTGTGCCTTGATCAGATCTTCATAATATTTATTATCTGATTTGATATCCGTCTTTTTGTGACAGTCCACACACCATTTCATCGTCAATGGAGAGTATTGATATACCTCTTCCATATTTTGGATCGGTCCGTGACAAGTCTGACACTCTACTCCTGCGACCACAACGTGTTGTGAGTGATTGAAGTAAGCAAAATCAGGCAAGTTGTGGATACGAACCCATTGAATTGGTTTTGGATTATTACCATAAGTACGTGTCTCAGGATTCCAGTCTAACGCACGATAGATCTTCGCGATTTCCGGAGAAATATCACCATTGTAATGCTCAGAAGCAGTGACTGTGTTGTGACAGTTCATACATACGTTAGCCGATGGTATAGATGCATTTTTAGATTTAAATGCACCACCGTGACAGTATTGACACTCAATTTTATTTACACCAGCGTGGATTTGGTGTGAGAACTTAATAGGTTGAACAGGCTTGTAACCTTCGTGAACACCAACGTTCCACATTGTTTTCCAACCACCTACTGCCAACAGAGCAACAAGCATCAACACGGTGAATCCAACCAATTTTTTGTTTTTGACGAATGCTTTCGCAAACTTCACAAAACGTTGATTGTCTTCAGGTTCTTGTTGCGCTGCAATCGCTTCCTGATTCTTAGCAATAACATTTTCTAAGGTACGGATCACACGGTTCAACACCACGATCACAACAACCGCCAAAACAACAACCGCGATCAAGCCCAAAATCATGAACATAGATGCATTGTCATCTTTTGCAGCTGCGCCACCTGTAGCAGCATCTTTTGGTTTTTCCTTCGACGCGTCAGTGATGTAAGCCAATACAGATTTAATCTGATCGTCAGATAAATCAGTAAAAGAAGTCATCACAGACTTGTTGTACTCTTCAAAGATTTTAACCGCTTCGGCATCACCAGAAGCAATTAAAGCTTGAGAGTTACGAATCCACTTGATTAACCAAGCTTCATCTTTAGTCTCCGGAATTCCTTTCAACGCAGGTCCAACAACTTTTCTGTCGATTGCGTGACAGGATGTACACTTAGATTTGAAGATTTTTTCACCTTCCTTGACATCTTGCGCATGCAACGTCGTAACGGCAAATAATAGCATCAAACTCGTTGACACCACCCTCGCAAGGCTTCCCAAAACGGATGAGATAGTTCTCATATTTAGCACTTTATACTATTTATTTGTGAATGTAAAAAATTAACTCCCATGGTTAAAGGAGCCACTACCCCCCTAACAATGCCACAAAAGTATGATTTATTAACAAATCGCTGACAATTTTGTGACCTTTAATATCAATTTATAATCATTCTAAACAATTGCCTTTAAACCACCATTAAATCACTATTATGCGAACGAAGTCGTTCGATTGCTACAACTTTTCACTACGGCACTCCTCCAAATATAAGACATTACCATGACAATTTAAAATAGCTGAATATCAAGCGTATTTCAAGCTGAAAAAATACTTTTTCATATTAATTCCGTAACTTTATAAGAATAAAATGCGCTAATGTGGCGACAGTATTTTCTTGCTCCTAGTTACTTATTGCGCCTAGGAGTGTGGAATGCATCAAACAGACAACGAAGATGGAAACGAATAAAAAACACAACCCGTTAAGCAAAGAAGAGGAATATGTGATTGTGCATAAAGGGACAGAGCGTCCTTTTACGGGAGCACTTTTGGACAATAAAGTGAAGGGAACCTATATTTGTCGACGTTGCGAAAGCCCGCTGTACCGTTCAGAGTCAAAATTTGAATCGGGTTGTGGATGGCCGAGCTTTGACGACGAAATACCCGGAGCGGTCACCCGGATTACGGATGCAGATGGACGTCGGACAGAAATCCTCTGCAGTGCATGTGGAGCACACCTGGGCCATGTCTTTCTTGGGGAAGGTTTTACGGCAAAAAACACGCGCCATTGTGTCAACTCAATTTCAATGAAATTCGTAGCGGATACTACAGTGTGACCTTTGCTTTTGTCGACTCACGAATTTTCAATTCACAAGGCAACACCATCTTACGTGTTGCTTTTATTTTACCCTGTAAGCGAAGCAAAAGTATATTGATTAGGTTTTCCGCGATTTCCTTGATCGGTTGGGAGACAACAGTGATCGAAGGCTCCAATAATTTAAATACAGTATGATCATCGAAAGCGATCATCGCCGGCATGACAAAATTATATTTCTTCGATGCCTTCAATCCTGAAATTGCCAAGTAATTCGTCGAAAACAAAACAGCATCCAGGCGATTCTCACAAATAAAATCATGGAGAGACTCCATTGCTTCATCATCCGAGGCATCCATTTGAACTTTCTGAATAAAACTTTGCTGTTTATTATTGTCCATCGCTTTCAGATAACCTTCCGAACGCTCCTTCATCTGGGTCTGATCCGAATATAAAGACACAAAACCGATGCGCTTATAACCCTGCAGGCACAAGTGACTCGTTGCGTCAAAAGCACCCTGAAAATTGTCGGCCCCGACATAGTCTGTTTCCAGCTCCGGAAAATAGCGGTCAAAAAGGACCACGGGAATATTACTTTGCTGCAATTGCTTCACCGTATCTTCCAAACCATCCGAAGGCGTAATAATGAACCCGTCAACCTGACGATCGTAAAACATCTGGATCAGCTCCTTCGCCTTCTCGACATCGTTATTGGTACTACAATAAATAATACGGTATCCCTGCTCGTAAACTTTGCTTTCGATCAGACGTGCGATATTTCCAAAAAATGGATTTGAGATATCTTCAATAATCAATCCCAAAATTTTGGTTTTCCCCGTACGTAAGCTTTTCGCCAATTCGTTCGGCTTATACCCCACCTTTTTGACATAATCCAATACGCGCTTAGTCAACGCTTCGCTGATTCGCTTCTCTTTTGCCTTGTCATTCAAAATAAAGGATACTGTAGTTACAGAAATTCCCAACGCCTTTGCGATATCACTGATCAGAATACGTTTCTTCATGTAGAGTAGGTTTGTTAAGTTTTATTTCGAAGATTACTAAAGTAAAAAATTTAACGACAATTTACTAAAATAATAATAAAATTGCGCTAAAAGGTTTTATTTACTAATTTTAAGCAGTTTCAAATACCCGAACACAAAACCTATGACAGGAAATAAACTCATCACAACAGTGTTGGGCACGCTAATTTTACCATTTTGCGTTCAAGCCCAGCAAAATTTAACACAATATGTCAATCCCTTCATTGGCTCAGCGGATCATGGGCACGTCTTTGTCGGAGCCAATGTACCTTTGGGTGCGGTGCAACTTGGGCCAACACAGATTCCACAGATCTGGGATAAATTCAACGGCTGGGATTGGTGTAGCGGTTATAATTACAAAAGCCAGGAAATATTGGGTTTCACGCACACCCATCTAAGCGGAACAGGCATCGGAGATCTAAATGATCTTATGATCGTTCCGGCAAATGGCAAACTGCAATTGACACCTGCAGAATTCAACAAAATGAATACAGGCTATGGCTCATCCTTCAAAAAAGAAACTGAAGTCGCTAAACCGGGTTTTTACAGTGCCTATCTGGATGACTATAAGGTCCAGGCAAATTTAACAGCAACGGAAAGGGTTGGTTACCATCAATACCGTTACGAAAAAACTGATAATGCTCACATTTTGATCGACTTGGGCTACCATATCAACTGGGATAAACCCACCGACACCTACATCAAGCAGGTCAATGATTCTACCTTCGTTGGTTACCGTTTTTCGACCGGCTGGGCAACTGATCAAAAGCTATACTTCGCCATAAAAACTTCGCAACCAATTCAAAAGGTTCGCTTCTTCGATGGCAAGGAAGAAAAACTTGGGCAGACCACATTCAAAGGACAAGCGATCAAAGCAGCTCTTTTCTTCGATGCGGCCAAAAACAAGACCATTGAACTGAAAGTCGGCATTTCGCCGGTCAGCTCGACCAATGCCTTAAATAACATCAATGCAGAGATTCCGGGCTGGAATTTTGAGAAAGTGAAACAAGAAGCCGATCAACGTTGGAATAAGACCCTGAACAAGATTCAGTTTGAAGCGGATAAGGACACCAAGACAATCTTCTATACCGCCTTATACCATACTTACTTTGCACCTACAATTTTCAACGATGCAAACGGCGACTATCTGGGAACGGACAAACAGGTGTACGAAAAGCAAGATTTTGTCAATCACACCGTATTTTCCTTATGGGACACTTACCGTGGGCTTCATCCGCTGATGACCATCCTTGAAGACCGCAAAATTAATCAGGATTTTATCAAAACAATGCTTGCCATTTATCAACAGCAGGGAAAACTACCGATGTGGCATTTACAGGGTAACGAAACCAATACGATGGTTGGGTTGCCGGCCATTCCCGTGATTGCCGATGCATTTCTAAAAGGCATCATTGACGAGAAGGATTATCCTTTGGTATGGGAGGCCGTCAAAACAACTGCTATGGGCAATGACCATGGGTTGAAATTCGCGCGCGACCTTACTTACATCCCTATTGATAGCATGGCTAATGAATCCGTGGCCTGGGCATTGGAATATGCTATCGCCGATTTTGGTGCTTATAAAATCGCGGAGAAATTAGGAAAGACTGAAGATGCTGCTTATTTCAAAAAACGCTATAAATTATACGAGCAGTACTTTGACAAAGAAGTTGGCCACTTTGTTGGCAGAAAAGCCAATGGCGACTTCCGCAGGCCTTTTGATCCATTGATGGCAAAGCATCGTGAAAATGATTACTGTGAAGGAAATGCATGGCAATATACCTGGCTTGTACCACAGGATGTTACCGGTTTGATCAATCTTTTTGGCGGCGATCAGCAATTTTTAAAGAAACTAGATTATTTCACAACCATGTCTTCGGATTTAGGCGGAGAAGCTTCTCCGGATATTTCAGGACTCATTGGCCAATACGCCCAAGGCAATGAGCCGAACCACCATATTCCTTACCTATACGCCTATGCAGGACAGCCATGGAAGGGTGCAGCACTGGCACGCAAGGCGATGACCGATTTCTATACAAATACACCAGCAGGACTCTGTGGTAACGATGATGTCGGTCAGATGAGCGCATGGTACGTATTCTCTGCGATGGGATTCTATCCATTGAATGCGATGAGCGGTGTTTATGTATTTGGCTCACCGATGATGGAACATGCCAACATCAATTTGCCAAATGGTAAAACCTTGGCAATAACCGTAAAAAACCAAGGCAAAGCAAACCAGTACATCAAATCTATCAAATTGGACGGAAAACCTTACAGCAAGACGTTTATCACACACGCGCAGTTGCTACAGGGCGGTCAGATGGAGATTGAGATGAGCGCTACTCCGAATAAGAACTTCGGAAAAAATAAAGCGGACAGACCATCAAGCGTTGACAATAATTAACTGAAAAATTGTCAGCAAAACATTAGTGGATTAATATTTGTTAATACCTTACTATATAAATTTAAGGAGAACAAAAAATGGCAGATTACAAAAACATCAATATACAAGATATCCCTGATGGAGGCGAGAATCCTAAAGACTTCTATGAAACTTTTAAAGAAAGATTAGAAGACCTGGAGACCTTTCCGAAAGACTATACGTACAAATTTATCTTACCAAAAGATCAGGATCATTTCAATCAGATCCAAAGTGTATTTGATGATACGGATGCACGTTTTGACTTCAAGGATTCCAAGACAGGCAAATACACCTCGATCACGGTCAGCCTGAATGTAAAAGATGCAGATCAGGTCATTTCCTTCTACAAAGAAGTTGCCAAGATAAAAGGCGTTATTATGCTATAAAAACAAAACAGGCTGTCGAAATGACAGCCTGTTTTGTTTATTGTTCAAGAGGTTGCTGCTTGACCAAATCCCTTTGAACAAGCAACTCTTCCATTTTGGCCTTATCAAACAACTCTTTCGGAACTTTGAGTTTCAAAAGATAACATATCGGGCGCCCCGATTGGCCCCCAGGACTCCATCTTTTTTGCATTCTTAGAAAATCAGATCTTTAGAACTGTTTCCCCTGTCCAATAGCACGCCGTCTTTTGTGACAAGTACCTCAAATATATGATCAGCATGGATCGCTTTGTCCAACCGGCCTTCCCGTTTAGCTTCTTTGAGATAATTTAGCCAATGGATCTTAAAGTTATTCATTCCCTCCTTCGGTACAAGAAAAATATCCACCGCCGTATAGATGGCTTGCCACAAAAAAAGCCCGCTGCATGGCGGGCCTTTGTATATTTAGTTAAAGAACAAGCTTATTCCTGTCCAGCGCCAGCTACAGGAGCTTCGCCATTTGGCTTATCTTGTTTTGGCTTATCTTCTCTTGGAGGACGAGGCAATAAAGCTTTACGTGAAAGCTTCATTTTACCTTGTTTATCAATATCCAATAATTTAACTGTCACTTTATCACCTTCTTTGAAGATTCCGTCCATTGTTTCAAGACGTTTCCAGTCAATTTCAGAGATGTGTAATAAACCATCTTTACCAGGCATAATCTCTACGAATGCACCGAATGGCATAATTGATTTTACTTTACCTTCGTAAGTTTCACCGATCTCTGGTTTAGAAGCAATCGCTTTGATACGACCTACTGCATCATCAATTGCAGCTTTGTTGTCCGCAAATACCTGAACGACACCTTTGTTATCAACCTCTTCGATAGAGATTGTTGCACCGGTCTCACGTTGCATTTCCTGAATGATCTTACCACCTGGGCCGATCACAGCACCGATAAATTCTTTATCGATCAACAATTGAACGATACGAGGTGCATGTGGTTTGTAGTCTTCACGTGGAGCAGAAATGGTTTTCTTCATTTCACCTAAGATGTGTAAACGAGCTTCTTTCGCTTGATCCAAAGCCTGTGTCAACACTTCCCATTTCAAACCATTGATTTTTAAGTCCATCTGACAAGCAACGATACCTTTTTCAGTACCAGTTACTTTAAAGTCCATATCACCTAAGTGATCTTCATCGCCTAAGATATCCGATAAAATTGCATATTTACCAGTTTTCTCATCGGAGATCAATCCCATTGCAATACCAGATACAGGAGCTTTCAACTTCACACCAGCATCCAAAAGAGCCAATGTACCGGCACATACTGTCGCCATGGAAGACGAACCATTGGATTCCAAAATATCGGAAACCACACGGATTGTATATGGATTTTCATTATCTGCAGGTAACACTTGTTTCAATGAACGCATCGCCAAGTTACCGTGACCAACTTCACGACGGCCAGGACCTCTGTTTGGTCTTACTTCGCCTGTAGAGAACGCAGGGAAGTTATAGTGAAGGATAAATTTGTTATAACCGTTGATAAAAGCACCATCGATCATTTGCTCGTCGTCTTTAGCACCTAAAGTAACCGAAGTCAATGATTGTGTTTCACCACGTGTGAATACAGCAGAACCGTGTGCAGCTGGCAAATAATCCACCTCAGACCAGATCGGGCGTACTGTACGTACGTCACGGCCATCTAAACGCATGCCTTCATCCAAAACTAGATTACGGACAGCATCATATTGAACATCATGGAAATATTTTTTGAATAAGAATGCGGTATCATCATCCAATTCTTCAGGCATTGTCGCTCTGTATTCTTCTGCAATTTTTGCAAAGTTCTCCGAACGGTCATGTTTCGCAGAAGCCGATTTTGCAATTGCGTATACTTTATCATAAGTAGCAGCAAAAATGGATGCTCTCAATTCAGGGTTTTCAGGTTCGTGACTATAGGCACGTTTCACTGTTTTACCGACCAAATTAGCCAATTCTACTTGTGCAGCAACTTGTTTTTTGATAGCTTCATGCGCAAAAGCGATCGCTTCAACCATTTCAGCTTCCGAAATTTCTTTTGCTTCACCTTCCACCATACCAATATCCTGAGCCGAACCAGCAACGATAAATTCCAAAGTTGCATTTTCAAGTTCAGATAATTTTGGATTGATGACCAATTGACCGTCAATTTTCGCTACGCGAACTTCGGAAATAGGACCATTAAAAGGAATATCAGAAACCGCAATTGCAGCAGATGCTGCTAGGCCTGCTAAAGCATCAGGCATAATATCTTTATCCGCAGAGATCAAGCTGATGGCAACTTGGGTGTCTGCGTGATAGTTTTCAGGAAATAATGGACGTAGTGCACGGTCTACCAAACGGGAAATTAATACTTCATAGTCTGACAATCTAGCCTCACGACGTAAGAAGCCCCCCGGAATACGACCAGTAGCCGCATATTTCTCTTGATAATCTACTGAAAGTGGTAAAAAATCAACACCAGATTTAGCTTCTTTGGCAGAAACAACAGTTGCAAGCAACATCGTATCACCTTGTTTTAATACTACAGCACCATCGGCTTGTTTCGCTAATTTTCCTGTAGACAATTCGATCTGGGTGCCATTACCCATATCGATGGTTGTTTTAATTTCGTTGTAATTCATTTAATCTTGTTTGTGACACGCTTTTCATCTTGTTGGCGGCGTGCCGATATTTTAAATACGTTAGATTTCAGCACAAAGGTAAATTAAAATATTAAGATTAATGCAATTAACGGTTAGCTAAATACGGAAAGCCAGTACTAAGTCCACAGGGAGGTTATGCAACTGTCGTCATTCTTTGAAAATTTGCTTAATAAAAGCACCTTCGGGTGCTTTTATATGTGCTATTTTTTTGAACATTTTCCGAATAACAACGGCCAATCCAAAAAAGTGGGGCCTTTAGGTACTTCTAATAATGATTAGATCAGCTGGAGGTTAACCCTATCAACAGATTAACTTATCAAGCTAGAAGTTGGGATTTTAAATTTGGGTATTTTCGTTACACAAGCGTAGCTCCTTCCCTTTTTTCCTCTTTTAATTTTTAGGGGACAGCATTAGGATCAAATAGTGATCAAATTTTAATTTTTAACAATACTTGTTCAGTGTTTGTTCAGTGCTTGCTCAGTAATGACTCAATATAAACTGAATAACCAATGACTGATTACTGTCTAAAAACTGATTCAAAATTGTTATTAGGTATAATTTGGTATTAGGATATTTCGGTTTTAATGTTTATCTTGATATCTATTTTCTAATCAGCTAGTTATGGCAATCATAAAAAATGGCGTTAATGGAACTGTTTCCGGGAAAGCAGGTTCCGTTGTGTTTGTGTTGACGAAAACAGGAAATTATGTACGCTCTCTTCCTCGCGTTAAAAAACGGGAGCCCACTCCTGAACAGCTGCTCAGTAGGACACGCTTCAAGATTGTGAGGTCGCATATTAGCATATTAAATCCGATCATCAAAATAGGTTATAAGGCGTATAGCTATCCAAAGCGCGCATACGATGTCGCCATGTCTTATAATCTGAACGAAGCACTTATCCAGGAAGGGGACGGTTTTGTGGTTAACTGGCAGAAATTTATGATTGCCAAAGGAAGCCCCAACCCCATCACTTCCTACACGATGGATTTGGAGCAAGAAAACGGAGTGCTTCAGGTTACTTGGGAATATGATACCTATCTGGAGAAAAAATTTGACACAAGGTCTTACGATTCCTTCTTAATCCTGTATAGCGCAGCGGATAATGGGGTTGAATATCCACTTTTGATGAACGAATCGAAAAATAGCTTAATATCTGGCAAACAAGACATTAATATTCCAAAACATCGAAAGGTAACGACTTATGAAGTGTATATATTTTTTATAGGGAGCTATGGTGGAGGTAATACAGACAGTCTGCACTTAGGCAAGATAAAGGTGTGACCACAGCTATTAATCACATTATCATAATGTATAATACCTAAGACGAGATATTTCATAAAAAAAGCCATCCAAAATCTGGATGGCTTTCCTAAAAACCTTTGTACAAAAGCTTATTTGATGATATCACGTAAACCTAGACCTTTGATGATCGCACGGTAACGGTTAATATCTGTTTTGTAAAGATAAGCCAATAATGAACGACGTTTACCTACCAACATTTGTAGGGCACGTTGTGTACCGAAATCTTTTCTGTTCTTTTTCAAATGCTCAGTTAAGTGAGCGATTCTTTTCGTGAATAAAGCAACTTGACCTTCTGTAGATCCAGTGTTAGTAGCTGATCCAGCAAATTCTGCGAAGATCTCAGCTTTGTACTCTTTACTTAAATACATCTCTTGAATAATATTAAAGCGTTAAAAAATTAATTAATTGCGTGCAAAGGTAGTGTTTTTTTTGAGACGAACAAATTATGCTCATAACTTATTCACTTCCATTACACTTTGACATATATTTTCTTCTTGTCCAACCAGTAACAGATTACCCACATCAGGGTCAAAAAACACAGTGAATATACAAAGGAACCAACCTCAGGGATACCTGGTACTTTGGCACAGACATACTTATAAAACCAGGCGAAAGCGTCGGTATATTTCTGTGTTCCGTCATCCTTTAATCCATCGGGGATCCGGAATAAACCAAGAAAACGGGGCAGGATTCCACTCAAGACAAATATAAATAGCGGATTTTTGCCGAATACATCAAAAAATTGAGTGAGTTTGTTTTTGACACCCTGCACCTCTATAAACCAGATCATACCACCAATTGTCATTGTAGCAAGTCCCGTGGTATAGAGTACATAGGAACTCGTCCAGATTTTTTTATTGATCGGAAAGCCGAGCGCCCAGATCCAGGCCAAAACAACAAGGATAAAACCAGTAACAAACATCCCGGCCAACAACTTGAAATGGGGTTCGTTTGAAGCAGGCACCTTAGACCATAACCAGTCCACCTGTCCTTGCTTCTTGATAAACACGCCGACCAGATAACCAAACACCACCTGTACGATCGCCGGTAAGGTACTCATCAATCCCTCTGGGTCGAATGGAACACCTTCGCCTTTATAAATATGCGGCAGACCCAATATCGCGATATCGTGCTTGGTACCAAACCACCCTTCTAAACTATAGGGATCAGCTCCCCCTGCCATTGCACAGACAGCCCAATACAGCAATAAAATACCAGCAGAAATCCAAATAATTGCTTTTTCTTTAAAGTAATACGCTAATATAGAGGCAAAACAATAAGCTATTGCGATACGCTGCAGCACCCCAAGGATACGAATACCTCGACTTGGATCATTGGGATCTACCCATTGTTTAAAAACCAGTTCTGCCCCCTCCCATTTAATAAAAGGCCACCAGTTAATAAAAAGCCCGATAGCAAAAATTAAAACCGTGCGTTTAAGTACCTTCTTCCAGAAAACCGCGGGGCCAGCTTCCTGCAATCGAGGAATCACAAAGGACATGGCATTTCCTACTGCAAATAGAAAAAATGGAAAAACCAAGTCCGTCGGAGAACAGCCATGCCAGGCTGCATGTTTCAGCGGCGCGAACATATGCGCCCAAGTCCCCGGATTATTTACCATAATCATCAGCGCCACAGTAGCCCCACGAAACACATCCAAGGAATAATAACGTTGTTTCATCATAAATTAAGTGATTAGCGAGTAAATATAGGGATTAACGAATTCATTTTTATGCATAATATTTATAATAATGGCACAAACAGGAAGAAAGCACTTAATGACAGGATTGTTACAAAAACAAACGATTGCAACTCGTTATTCCAAGGAAACAAGCACTTCTTAAATAATTTTAAAAAGTTTTTTGAACTTACATTTTTTTTAATATATCTTTAACAAAAGTTTAACCGACTTTTATGAAATGCTTCAATACCAATGGAAAAAGAAATATTAAAAAACCTCTATTTTGATACAGCTGTCTCTATAGCAGAACTAGTTAAAAAGCTAGCCAAGAGTACACCTTCTATTACGAAGGTTATCAATCGTCTGTTGGAGGAGAAGATTATCATTGAATGTGGATTTGCCGAATCTACCGGCGGAAGACGCCCTATACAATTTGCACTTAATCCTTCTTTAGATTTCTATATTTTAACTATTTCCGCTGACCAGTATTTTTCTACATTTTCATTAACGGATTTACGCCAAAATACAATCGCTGAGCATAGAGATGTTCCATTGGAATTACAATTAGCGAATTCATCCGATTTACTTCTATCGGAAATCGAAAGAATCTTAGCTTTATCTTCCATAGATATTAGTAGACTTATTGGCATAGGCATCAGCATGCCAGGATTCGTAAATTCTGAACTTGGAGTTAATGAATCCTACCCTATCACTCATCCGCTCTATAAAATCAAAAGCAAAATAGAGAAAAAGTACAAAATTGCTACAGTAATCGAAAATGATTCACGTTGTATAGCTCTCGCCGAAAAAGAATTTGGCTTGGCGAAGAATATCGAAAACTCATTGATCATTAATCTGAATTGGGGTGTTGGCTTAGGAATTATTATTAATGGAACTGTTTTTAAGGGAGAATCAGGATTTGCAGGTGAATTCAGTCATATTCCGCTTTCCGACAACAATACACTTTGCTCCTGTGGCAAACGGGGCTGTCTAGAAGTGGAGGCTTCGTTAAATGCAGCTATCCGAAATACAGAAAATGACATCGAAAAAAATGAGTATTCGATTTACAGCACATTTGTCAAGAGTAATCTCAACAAAATTGATGCGCTGATTGAAGCAAGTAATGTAGGAGACCAAATAGCGATTAATAATCTGGGGAAAATAGGTTACATGCTAGGCAAAGGAATTTCCACACTCATCCACATCTTAAACCCCAAACAAATTATCGTCAGTGGCCGTGGTGCAGAACTGGGTAGAATTTTAAACCCACAGATTCAGATTGCAATTAACGAATTTTGCATTCCTGAAATTGCCAAGACCACACAAGTTCAAATGTCGGAATTAAACAAACATGCCCAAATAAAAGGTACTGCTGCTATCGTCGTAGAAAACCATATTGGCAGCATCCTAACTAAATAATTATTAATAAATTAAACACTAAACAATGAGTCTATTCTACAAAAAAACAGCTGGATTAGCGTTGTGCACACTCTTCAGTGCTACATCACTTTTTGCCCAGCAAGGTATTTCTGGAAAAGTTTCAGATGCCAAGGGGCCATTATCGGGTGCAACTATCTCTGTAAAAGGGACAAATAGAGCTACCCAGTCAGGTACAAACGGAGAATTTAGTATTCAAGCTGCTCAAGGCGAGACAATTCGCATCTCCTTGGTAGGTTATAAACCTCAAGAAATTGTGGTTGGCGCAACTAAAACGATTAATGTTAATCTGTCAAATGACGAATCCACTTTAGGTGAAGTTGTTGTGACAGCGATGGGAATAAAAAGAGAAAAGAAAACTTTAGGGTATTCTTTTCAAGATGTCAAAGGGGATCAATTGGTTGATGCAAAAGAAAATAACGTCGCCAATGGATTAGCAGGAAAAGTATCTGGCCTACAAGTAATTAAAGGGTCCGCCGGTCCAGCTTCCTCAACAAAAATAACTTTAAGAGGAAATAATTCCTTAACTGGTGATAACCAACCTCTAATTATAGTCGATGGTGTGCCATTAAACAATTTTTTAGGTGCAACCAATGGTATTGGACAGACAAATAATGACATGTGGAATCCTGGAACTGATATGGGTGGCGGTTTAGGAGATATCAATCCAGAAGATATCGAAAGCATGTCTGTACTTAAGGGCGGGGCAGCATCAGCTCTCTATGGTTCAAGAGCTGGTAATGGCGCAATTATTATTACAACAAAATCTGGGAAAGCTCAAAAAGGTGCTGGCATAACTTACTCCTCGACATTAGGACTAGAGACTCTCTTTATGACGCCAAAGCTGCAAAGTACATATGGACAAGGGAAAGACGGAGTCAATAATCCTACAAGCACAGAAAATTGGGGAGAAAAACTAACTAGTCAGGCTTATGACAATATTGGTAACTTTTTCAAAACAGGGGTCAATCACACTCAAAATTTAACTTTTCAACAACAATTCAACAAGACCAATATCTATACTTCGGCAACATACTTAAATGATCAAAGTAAAATCCCCGGTTCTTCATTGGAGCGTCTGAATTTAATGACGAAAGTAAACACATCTTTTGGTCCTGATGATCGTTGGACGACGGACGTAAAGGTACAATATATGAATACCAATGCGAAAAATAGACCAGCATCAGGTGATAATACATCGAATATGTATAGTACATTGTTTACTATGCCACGTTCAATAAATATCTTAGATTTCAAAAACGCAGCAGATGCACAGGGGAATATGAATTGGTATGGTACAACAAATTCTATCAATCCTTATTGGCTGGCAAAGTATAAATTAAATCAAGATATTCGTGATCGCTTCTTAATGAATGGAAGCATTCAATACAAATTCAATGATTGGTTAAATGCCGAGGCAAGATTAGGAAGAGACCAATATACAACGAATTATGAAAATAAAACTTACGCTGGAAGTCCAATAAGCGCAACAGGACAGTATGGTTTAGGTAAAAACACTTTTTTTGAGAATAATTTTACTTTGGCTTTAAATGCTAAGAAGGACAATTTAGTTGGCAAATGGGGGGGAGCATTATCACTATTTGGACAGATAATGAAACAAAAATCAACCGGATTAGACGCAAATGCAGGGAATTTAGAAGTTCCCAATCTATTTTATATACAAAACAGTATTTCAAATCCGGTAGTAAATCAATCCCTAGCCACTAAACAGATCAATTCTCTTTATGCCAATGGAGAAATAAATTATGACAATTATTGGTTTATCAATTTTACCGGTAGAAATGATTGGTCATCCACACTAGGAAATAACAACAGATCATTTTTCTATCCATCCGTCAGTACTTCATTAGTAATTTCTGATATGATAACCAAAAATGGTGGTCAATTACCTTCATGGTTGAGCTTTGCTAAAGTCAGAGGATCTTACGCACAAGTAGGTAATGACTTGAGTTCTTTTCAGTTATACAATGTATTTAATATAGGGAAAGATCCTAATGGTAATACCACTGCTGGAATGCCTAACACTAAATTCAACCCAGACATTTTAAGTGAATTGATCAAAACTATAGAATTTGGTTTTGATGCTCGATTTTTTCAAAGTAGAATGGGAATTGATTTCGCATGGTATAAAAATAATGCAACCAATCAAATTATTAATATACCAGCTGATCCTTTCAGTGGCTATGAATTTGAAAAAATCAATGCTGGAAATATCCAAAACTCTGGTATTGAAGTTGTTTTAGATGGTCGTATATTTGATAATAGAGAAGGATTCAGCTGGACCTCAAGCATTAATTTTTCAAACAATAGAAATAAAATAATTGATTTAAGTGCCGCAAGTGATATTTATCCATTAGGATCTTATGACAATGTTGCAGTCCGAGCTGTAAAGGGAAGTTTATACGGTGACATTTACGGTACAAAATTTCTTCGTGTTGAGGATGCCAACAGCGAATATAATGGTCAGTTAATTCTCAATGGCAACGGTTTACCACAGGCTAGCAGTGGAATGGTTAAATTAGGAAACCAAGCACCAAAAGCTCTTGTGGGTTGGACAAACAGCTTCGCCTTTAAAAACTTTGGTTTGAGTTTCTTAATTGATGGAAGATTCGGTGGGGAATTTTATTCGGGAACAAACTTAAACCTACAAGTAAATGGTAGCGCTGCCGTTACGGCCCCAAATGGTCAACGTGATAAGTTTTTGGTCGACGGCGTTGTTACTTCAGGAACTGGATATGCAAAAAATACAGTAGAAACAACACAACAATTATACTGGAATCAAGTTGGTACGACATCTGGAAACTTTGGCATCGGTGAAGCCAACGTGTATGACGCGACTAATATTAGATTAAGAAACCTAAGTTTAAGTTATAATTTTCCTAGCACAATACTAAAAAACAGCATTATACAACGTGCAAAGATCAGTGTGACAGCAAATAACGTTTGGATGATAAAAAGTCATGCAAATGGAGTTGATCCAGAATCTGTCTTTGCGATTAATTCGAATGCGACAGGTTTTGAAAATTTCTCAACACCAACTTCAAGATCATTTTTCTTTAACGTAACATTAGGATTTTAAACAATAAAAAAATGAAAAATTTCAAATCAAAAATAGGATTAGCCATATTATTTGGATCTATCACATTTTCTTCTTGTTCAAAATTTGAAGAAATAAATATTGACCCCCTAAAGGCCAATGAAACACAAGTAAAAATTGAATACTTTTTCAATAACTCACTGACTGGAGCTCAGCAAGATCCAAATATTGCAGAACGGATATTTGTTTTAGACTGGAAAACAGCGGGAAGACAACACATGACAAATGGCCTTGCATTGGGTACAGTAAATGACGATTGGTCAAAAGAGTATTACAGATATTCAGCAGAATGGATTAAAAATGCAAGCAAAGGGATTCAAATTGCGAATAATGAAATCAAAGCTGGATCAGCAAAAGATTACACAAACAATGTTCTTCAAATATCAAGAATATGGAGAGCCTATCTCATCAGTGAACTGACAGATAATTTCGGCCCAGTTCCAATTGACTATGCGGAAGGTGTAAATCCGGAATACAAATCTGTAAAAGATGTGTATTATTATATTTTCGATGAATTAAAAGATGCTATCTCAAAAATTGATGCAAATGTTAAAATACCTGAAGAAGTATTAAAATTTGACAGAGCGTACGGGTTTAAATACGAAAGCTGGATCAAATACGCGAACTCTATGCGTATGCGACTAGCGATGCGTTTATCCGAAGTAGATGCTGCTAAAGCAAAAGCCGAATTTGAAGCTGCTGCTGCAACAAATAAATATATTACAACTGCTGCTGATAATTTTACAGTTGCAGAAAAAACAGGTTGGGATCCATTATCCGGTGTAATGAGCAGAGAGTGGAACGCACAGACACTATCCGCCACGTTAAACAATCTTTATATCGGTTTAGGAGGAATAAAATCAGATCAATTAGTTGGCGCAGATCTAAAGTCTTCCATTAAAGACGAAAACTATATTGGAAAACGTTATGCTAATCATTTCACCACTCAAACAAATGATCCTTCTGCTGGATATTGGTTAGATGGGCTTCCCAATAAGATTGATCCACGCGCATATAAAGCATTTTACATTCCGGGAGATCTAAGTAATTCTAATTATTCTTTATATCCGTCATGGACCGATGATGCGAAAACGCAGGAAGAAGTATTGGTTAGTGGATCTAATGAGATAAAAGTTAATACAAAATATACATGGAATGCATTTTCTTTAGGTGATTGGGGTGCAAAAGGAACAAATAATAGACTTCGTTCAACTTTAGTGGGAAAAGTTCCAGCACTAAGTCAACAATTCAGAGCGAGCACTAGCAGTAGAATCTTCTTCGCAAGCTGGGAATCCTACTTCCTCTTAGCTGAAGCCTCAGTAAGAGGATGGTCTACAGGCACAACTGCTCAACAAGCCTATGAAAATGGTGTAAAAGCTAGTTTTGACTATTGGGGAGTCGGCTCATTTGTTAGCAATTACTTAAATTCAGAAAACTATAATCGTGTGGGAACTTCGGTAAAATTCACCCATACAACCGAACCAGGCGACAACCACAATATGAATTACATAGATGGATATACAAATGCACCTGGAACAGTTAGCATCAAATATCCTGTCAACACATTATATAAAAATGGTACCGTGCGCAATGATCTACTAACGAAAATTATTACTCAAAAATTTATTGCCAATTTGCCGTGGTTACCATTAGAATCATGGAATGACCAAAGAAGATTGGGATTACCTTTCTTTGAAAATCCTGCAATTGAGAATGCATTGCCCAACTTGCCGGATCTAAATACAGGCAATATGATGACAAGCAGTATAAAATTTTTCCCTCAAAGGTTAAATTATCCTTCGTCCTTCAGAGAAGCTTCACCAGAAAAATATCAACAAGCTGTTTCTCTTTTAGGAAATGCTGATAAGGTATTAACTCCATTATGGTGGGCAAAACAGAAATAGACTTTCTACGGATAGTATATAAAAAAGGAGGTGCATTCTGCACCTCCTTTTTCTGTCAGTTTTCATTGTACTGAACTCTCCCGAATACAAAACCACCAGATTCTACATCTTGGTAATCGTTGTATAAGCCCAATTCGTCCAAACCCCATCTTTATTTTTTATCCGTGCCGAAACTATATATGTACCGCTATTAGAAAATTGTATGCGTACACCAGTATGGTTCTCCAAAAGACAATCCAATCCCGAATCGTAGGTAACTGTTGCTGAAGGCGATACTTGCCATTCAGCATCGATTGCATCCGTACATCTGATGGGATATAAAGCAACAAAGTTCATTGGTGACATTGAGCCTGAACCAATTGTAGTAGATTCACTCCATATTCCATTAAGCAACGTTGGCAGGGCTGCCATAGCAACCATTTTTGCTTTTGAAGAAGGAGCAGGTAAGTAGCGTTCAGGGATGGAATTTAGATCTGTCTTTGTGAACGCGAAAGAAAAGATAATGCCTACGCATAACAAACTTTTGAAGATTTGTCTTTTTTTCATAATTGATTATTTTATAATTGAGTAAATAGGGTGATTTTTTGGTTACACCCCAATATCTATAACTAATTTGATTTATTTTTTGTTTGATACAGCAAGTTATTATACCTGATAAAAAACAGCCAATCACTTTCTAACTTTTATTATCCATTATATATCCGAGGCGCCCATTCGACAAATCATAAGCCAAACTTGTTACAAATCTAAATTCCGTATTTCACTATGAAACGGCCCATCTTATGTATTTAAAAACATAGACCGATCATTTCTTTTTAAAAAATTTAAAAAGAAATTTGAACTTAATAGAAATACTACATATCTTTATTTTAAATAACATAATTATACGGCCAAATCCTGGAAAGGAAAGCCAACTAAATAATTACACAAACTAACTTTGATATTAAAAATAATATCGTTTAAAATCTCAAAATCGAAGAATTACTTAACGAAGTTGAACTAAACCATGATTGTCGATATTTTAAGAAATTTGTACTATCGTCCAATGCAACCGATTGCAGAAATAGCAAACGCATTGTCCCGAAGTATACCCTCAGTGACCAAGCAATTAAATGGTTTGCTTATGAAAGATATCATTGTGGAGAAGGGGTATGCAGCCTCTACCGGGGGAAGGAAGGCTATCCAATATATGCTAAATGAAGACTTGAATCATATCGTTTTAAGCCTATCCATTGATCAGTTTTACACCTCAATTGCCTCATCTAATTTGAGAACTGAAGTACTTCATTCCGAAAATAATATTCCAATTGATCTGAAAGGTCCAGAGGCGTCCGCCATAATTATGGATTCTTTAGAAGATTTTCTTTCAAAACATCAAATAAGAAAACATTTAGTTATAGGTATTGGAATTAGCATGCCTGGCTTCGTTAATTCCGAAACAGGGTTAAATGAATCCTACAGCGAAGATTCGTCCCTATACAATATTCGTGAGCAAATCGAAAATAGATTTGAAATTCCTGCTGTTATAGACAATGATTCACGCTGTGTCGCATGGGCTGAAAAAAAATTCGGCGAAGCTCAAGACTCCAGCCATTCACTTGTCATCAATCTTAATTGGGGTGTTGGACTTGGTATACTGATCAATGACGATATATTCAAAGGAACTTCCGGATTTGCCGGAGAATTCAGTCATATCCCACTTTCTGATACCCTGACGTTATGTTCGTGTGGGAAGAGAGGATGTCTGGAAGTAGAGGCATCAATTAGCGCTGCTATCCGAAATATCCAAAAAGATATCAAAAAGGGAGCATATTCAATCTATGAGAAATTAGAGCTAGAACATAACAATAAAGTTGAGGCATTGATAAAATCAGTGCAAATCGGGGATCAAGTAGCCATTAATAATATTGGGAAGATTGGATATTTATTAGGAAAAGGAATATCTACGCTTATCCATATTCTAAACCCCCATCGAATCATTATCAGTGGTAGGGGTGCAGAAATAGGTCAGATTTTAGCACCACATATCCAGGTTGCTGTCAATGAATATAGTATTCCAAAGATTGCAAAAAAAACGACCCTCAGTATCTCAACGTTACACAGGAGCGCTCAGCAACTGGGCACAACGGCTTTAGTTATCGAAAAATTTATCGCACGCATTATAAACTAATATTTTACACAAATACCTAAAACATGAGTCTATTTTACAAAAAAACTGCGGGATTGGCTTTATGTACACTATTCAGTGCTACATCACTCTATGCGCAGCAGAGCATTACTGGAATAGTTTCAGATGCCAAAGGACCGATCTCCGGTGCTACGGTTTCCGTAAAAGGGACAACCAGAGGGACACAGACAGCAGCAAACGGATCTTTTACGATCCAAGCCTCACAGGGCGAGACCTTACGTATATCCATAGTCGGATATAAATCCCAGGAAATTGTCGTAGGATCTACCAAGACACTTAACATTACACTAACCGAAGACGCCTCAGCGTTGGAAGAAGTTGTCGTTACAGCCATGGGTATTAAACGGGCTCCAAAAGAACTCGGCTATGCCATGAGTACCGTGGATTCGAAAGAATTAACAAAAACTGGATCACCCAACTTTGCTGGCGCTTTATATGGTAAAGCACCTGGTGTCCGCATCTCTGCTGCCCCGGGTGGTGCTACCTCAGGTATCAATATCAATATCCGCGGAACCAATTCAATCACTGGAAACTCCCAACCACTAGTGATTATTGATGGGGTGCCCATGCGCCAGACCTCATTTAACAACTCCGATTATTGGGGCGATCAGCGCGCCAGGGGTAATGGTTTGGAAGACTTAAACCCGGAAGATATCGAAAACATCAGCATCCTTAAAGGTGCATCAGCGGCAGCACTATATGGATCAGAGGCAATGAATGGTGTAGTCTTGGTTACGACCAAATCTGGCAAAGCTGGCAAAGGCTTCTCCGTTGATTTTAATGCGACATATACTCACGATCAAATTGCATATCTGCCCCGATTCCAAGATGTCAGAGGGCCTGGCTACTCCAAAGCTTATAACGACGTAAAACAGGCAGATGATCTTTTTTTCTATTATGGTGACGAAGACAAAGTCAATGGTGTCACTCGTGGCCTAATGAACACCAGTTTGAACTTTGGCCCAAAATTCGATGGTAAAGACATTATTTCTTGGGATGGTCAGGTTAGACCGTATTCCGCACAAAACTCATATAATAAATTTTTTAACAACCCCAACAACAGTATATTCAATCTCGCGATTGGCAATACTTCTGAAAATTCCAATATACGTTTCTCCCTGACACGTCAGGATAATCAGATGACAGCATTGGATTCATACAACAAAAAGAATGTAGCCAATCTAAATGCAAGTTTTACCCTTTGGAATAAATTCAAAAACGATGTTGTTGTCAACTTTGTCAATCAGCACACCCATAATAGACCTTTTCTAACGGATAGGTTAATCAATAATACCGCTGGTATGATCTCGACTTTTGATAATCCAGAGTGGTATCTGAATAAATACAGAACAAGTCTGGGGTATAAGTATGTGATCAAAGATCCAAACACACAATCACTCACACCAGATGAGGATATCCATTACTTTGGTTATCGTGGTGATGTGTTAGGCTTCCTTTGGGATACCAAAGCGAAACAATATGATGAGTATTCCAATCGTCTGATCGGGTCATATACAGCAACCTGGAGTATCACCGATGATTTGTCACTTCGCGGACGCGTGTCAGCAGATGTAACTTCACAACGCACAGAAAGCAGACAGCCAAATGAAATTCCGTTGGAATTTGGAAATTCTGGTGGGTTTTCTTTGGGCAACCAAAACGCAAATATTTATTACACGGATCTCTTAGCAACTTATAATAAAAATATCAATGAAGATATTAAGATAGGGGTCATCGCTGGCTATACGGCAACACGTTCGCAAGACACCTATGTACAAAATGAGACCAGTGGTGGTTTAACTGTACGCGATTGGTTTGATGTCAATGCATCGTTAAATCAGCCTATAAGAAACGATCGTTATAATTACCGCAACTATATGCTTCGTGATGCTGTTTTTGGAACATTGAATTTTAACCTGAAACAATTTTGGAATGTAGAGGGTACATTACGTCGTGAACGGATTTCTACAATGAATCCAGATAACAATGTGCTTTATTATCCTTCAGTAAATTCAAGCTTTATCTTGTCAGATGCCATAAAGCTGCCAGAATTTTTTAATTACGCCAAACTTAGAGCATCTTGGGGGATTGTGGGTAGTTATCCTGACATTTATAAGAGTGCACTTGCTTATACCGTAAAAACATTAGGTCCTCAGGTTACAAATGGTGCATCTGTGATCTATTCGACACTACCAACAACTGGCTTTGGAAATATAGATATTAAGCCCGAGACCAAAAACGAAATAGAATTTGGTTTAGAAACCAAGATGCTCAACGGTCGTTTAGGTTTAGATGTTACTTATTATAATGGTTTAGTAAAAGATCAGATCATTAACTATACCTTGCCTATTTCAAGTGGTTCAAACTCGATACTGGCCAATGTTGGTTCTCTACGCAACACCGGTTGGGAATTTGCCATCAACGGTACACCCATACAAAAAGAGAATTTTAAATGGAGTTCAACGCTTAATTTCTCGATGAACAATAACAAGGTCGTTTCACTACCAGGAAATGCATCCACACTTCTGCTAAGAGACTATGACGGTAACGCTGCACAACTTGTCGCGAATGTTGGCCAATCAATGGGCGATATTATGGTCAGACCGACCAAAATGGACGAAAATGGCAATCGGGTTGTTTCCTCAAATGGACTTTATGAAATTGATGGGGATAGATGGATAAAAGCCGGAAATGCTTTACCCAAAGCTGTTGGTGGTTTGATCAATAACTTTTCGTACAAAAACTTTTCTCTCGATGTCTTGATGGACCTCCGCCTTGGAGGTAGTGTTATGCCTACAGGTACCAACTGGATGATCAGTAGAGGCCTACTTGAAGAAAGTTTGAATAATATGGATGCAGAGCATGGTGGACTTAGTTACTATCAAGCAAAAAATGCCAATGGTAGTATTGTTGGTATCGCAACAAACGCAACAACTGGGCCAAATGGTGAAACAGTTTATCACGACGGTATGCTTTTAGACGGAGTTCTAGCAGATGGTTCTTCGAATACCAACATTATTTCGCAAGCAACTTACTATGCAAACACCTATAATTGGGGTGGACCACAATATTCACAATCGCGTTATGAACTGTATGTGAAAAAGAACAATTATGTAAAAATGCGGGAGATTTCAATCGGTTACCGCTTACCTGCATCGGTTGCGAACAAACTAAAAGCTAAAAACATCCAGCTATCTGCTTTTGGACGTAACTTATTCTTTGTCTATAGATCTATCAAAGACCTTGATCCAGAACAGATGACAGGCGGATCCAACTGGATTAACAGTGTATCGAATGCAGGTACTTCACCGGCAACAAGAACTTATGGTTTAATGCTACGTGCTAGCTTCTAATTTTATGAAAATGAAAAAATCAGTTTTATTTATGGGGCTAGCTATAGCCGCATTATCGACAATAACATCTTGTAAAAAAAGCTCATTTGGGGAGTATTATAATGACCCTTCAAAGGCCGCTCAGACATCAATTGAGAAACAGTTCACTGGCATGATCTATGATTTTAGAGCACTCATTATACCGACTTACGGGAATTATTTTATTACGTTAAGACCAACAATCAATCTCTACATCCAAAACCTAGGCTCAATCAACCAAGCCAATCAATTGGTTCCCGGATCCGCAGCTATCGAAGAACGCTGGAATAAATATTATGCGGGCTTAGCACAATACAAGGAGTTTTTAAGACTTTTTGATAAGCAAAATGAAAAAGAAAAAGCGGAGAAAAGAGTAATACTTCTTGCTGCAAAAATTATATTCTATGATCAGACCCAACAGATGGTAGATCTTGTAGGGGATATTCCTTGGACTCAGGCCGGGTTATTAAACACCAATAATGGGGATTACACGATCTCTTACCCTAAATATGACAAAGCAACAGATATCTATACAACAATGCTAGATGACCTGAAGTCTATTGGTGCAGAACTGAATGACCTCGAAGTCCCATCTACATTCGCGGGAGCTTTTAGAACGCAAGACCTTATTAACAATGGTAATATGGACTTATGGAAAAAGTATTGCAACTCGCTTCGCTTAAGAATGCTGACCCGCGTTTCCGAAAGCAGCCAATTTTCAGCCCGAGCACAAACTGAAATTGCTAGTATTATTGAAGCTCAAGATAAGAACCCGCTTATACTGACCAATGCGGATAATGCACAGCTTGATATTTTTAATATCAACTCCGATATTAAATCGGAAGATATAAGGGGGGCATTTGAAACAGATGGCTGGTATGCCAACTTTGGCAGTAAGCCAATGATTGATGCCATGGTTGCAACAGCAGATCCTCGTTTGCCCATCTTATTTGAAAAAGGCGAAAAATCGGCTGGAAAATATCTTGGTTTAGACCAGAGTTTAGGCGAAAATGAACAGTCAAACTTAGCCCGTGGAGGAACATTAAGTTTCTACAATAGGCATACATTGTCACGTAATAAATACCTCCCTGGCATCTTGATCAGCGCGTCACAAGTTAACTTTCTACTGGCAGAATATTACAACAAAAAAGGGAATAATGCTGAAGCAAAAAAGGCATTTGAAAATGGTTTAAGAGAATCAGTAAACTTGTACTACGATATATCAACAAAAAGTGACGAGCAGTTTGTGGCGGCTCCAAGTAAACCGACCGCAACAAGCATCGAAAACTTTGTCAAAGCAGTTAACTGGGATGCTGCTAGTAATAAAATTCAATTAATCGCAACCCAGAAGTGGCTACATTTCAATCTGTTCCAAGCGGTAGAGAACTGGTCGGAACAAAGACGTCTGGATTATCCGAAATTTACAATTCCAACGCTTAATTCTGACAGACAGAAAACAATACCATTTAAGTTAACTCTACCTCAAACAGAGGCCACTTATAACACAACCAACTATAATGAGGTAAAAGATCAGGACAGCCCAAATATAAAACTATTCTGGGACGTCAATTAATCGACACTACATCTCCTACAGAAAGCCACCTTTAAGTGGCTTTCTTCTTATCATTTTCATTATATTTATACATGCAAAAACTGACAACCATTATATCAACCGCACTGTTGGCAACAACTTCTACATTGGCCTTTGGTCAAGCACACAAT